>Ga0310690_10001033_pt1 | contig 52374 bp, 26 predicted proteins | sample AusTroGonzalo_MG_2_FD_207661 | JGI IMG/M metagenome (GOLD analysis project Ga0310690, IMG submission 207661) | Bovine rumen microbial communities from tropical cattle in Woodstock, Queensland, Australia - Gonzalo_04 (v2) (version 2) | ecosystem: Host-associated > Mammals > Digestive system >... | reverse complement strand
AAAGGTGCGCAAAAATAGTATTTTTTCATATCCGATCAGCATATCTGTTACAATAGTTATATACGACGTTGTAGCTGTCCATGGCCTGTAGTTTTGGCTTGTGACCGTTCCACCTAAAAAGCAACCGGATTGTAATACATTTCATGCTGCATTTTTTGTTGCATTTTTTGAAGAAAAAAAAATTACCATCTTATTGAATAATACGTTGTTGGTGTCAAAAAAGTGCGTATTTTTGCAGCAAAATTTTGTAGCAAAATTTGCAGCATTATGTTGCTGCAATCCAACGAGTTCAAGAATTTGACCACAAACAAGTAGTGTCATCTTGGCCTCATCGCTCTTTGAGAGATTAAGTAATGAAACGCCGGTTTTGTACGTCGAATCGGCGAAACGAAATGCTGATAACTGATTGAAAGTCAGTTATTTTTATTGTATTGTATCGGGACAGTATCGGGACAAAAACCGATGAAAATCCCTTGAATTGAAATTCATATAGTATTAACAATCAGCAAATTAGGGAAACATGTGGAGGCTTTGAAAGCTGGCGTTAAAATCGCGAGTTCGAGTCTCGTTTTCCGCTCAAAAGTAGAGACGCGATTTTGTCGCGTCTCTTTTTTTTTGTGGTTTGCGCTGTGCGGAAATTCACCCGAGACCCGTAGGGCTGCCGCACTGCGACAGCCCTACAACGCACTGCGACAGCCCTACAACTCTTTCGGCTCCCCAATCTCTTCCCCTCTGCAGAACCGTTTTTCAATTTGCCTGTCGTCGCCGAGGTAGATGAAGCGTTCCAGACGCTCTAAGAGCGAATAGTGGTCGTGGTTGAGGTCGCGGTCGTCGATGAGGAGGGCGTCGAATTCGTAGCCGGGTTCGAAGCTGCCCACGCGGCCGAAGAAGCTGCCGGCCGACTTCGTGGCCATCCAGAACGCCTCCGAGAGGGTGAGGAACGAGCGGGCGTGATCCCGCTGGTAGTGCAGCTTGCTCATCTGTATGGCATAGACCATCATCTGGAAGATGCTCAGACTGTGGCCGCCGCTGATGTCGCTGCCGAAGCCCACGCGCACCCCCTCGTCGAGGAACTGGCGGATGGGGGCGATGCCCGTGGTGACGTTGAGGTTCGAGGTGGGACAGTGGGCCACCATCACCCCGCGTCGTTTCATCAGTGCAATTTCTTCGCCTTCAGAAAACACGCAGTGGGCCATCACGGTGGGCGTCTGCCCGAAGAGTCCGTAGCGGTCGTAAGCATCGCCGTAACAGGTGCTTTTGGGTTCCAACTTCTGTACTAAGGCGATTTCGTCTTTGTTTTCGGAGAGGTGCGACTGCACAGGCAGCTGGTACTTAGCCGCCAGTTCGCCGCAGGCACGGAGCATCTCGGGAGTACAGGAGGGGATGAAGCGGGGTGTGATGATTGGTCGTACGAGCGGGTTGGGGTTTGCGGTTTGCGGTTTACGGTTTACGGTTTGCGATTCGATGAGGGATTCGTAGCCGTGAATCATGTCTTCTACTGATTCGGAGAGGCCTTCGGGGCAGTTGCGGTTCATGCCGACCTTTCCGACCAATGCGCCCATACCGGCTTCTTGGAAGAGTCGCATCAATACGCGGGTGCTTTCCGTGTGTATGGTGGCAAACGTGCAGGTGCGCATGGTGCCGACGCGCCACAGGTCGCGCACAAAGCGGCGGTACATCCGCTCGGCGTACTCCGTGTCGGCGTATTTCATCTCCTCGGGGAAGGTGTATTGCTGCAGCCACGGCAGCAGTTCCATGTCCATGGCGATGCCCTGGTTGCGATACTGCGGGGCATGCACGTGCAGGTCGTTCATGGCGGGAATGAGCAGGCGGTCGCCGAGGTCGGTTACTGGTGTGCGACGCTCGGAAGCGTCGGCTACTGGTGTGCGACGCTTGGAAGCGTCGCCCCCTAGGGAGGCGAGATCAGCGGCTACGCTTGTTACGCAGCCATCAGTATCCACGGCGATGTAGCCGTTTTCCAGCACTTCGAAACGGTTTCGCTCTTTCGTGTAGAGAATATGCGCTTTATAGATCTTCTTCAACATACGGTTTTACTTTCCTGCAAAAGTATATAAAATTCAAATATACACCGACAAATAAAAAACGACCACGTGGTGTGGCCGTTTTTTCGATTGCAGAGATTTGCGAATTGCAAATCTTTGGGCGAATGATTATTCGCCCCTACTGGAAGGCGTTCTCGCTGAGGCCGTCGCCGCTGATGGCGAGGCGCGACATGTAGGAGGGCGCCTCCTTGCCAAGGTACTTATCGACGTAAATCTTGGCGAGGTACTGACCCAACATGAAGCCGTGACCGCGCATACCGACCAACAGGCCGTGCTCGGGATCCACGATGTAGCGCGGCTCGGTGTAGTAGCCCGCCCAGGTAGCCTGGAAGCTGACGTTCTTCAACTGCGGAATCCAATCGATGAACATCTCGGCGCAGACCTGCAGGAAGTCTTGCGTGTTGTACTTCAGCTCCTTACCGGCTTGCAACTGCTCGGTGGCAGGCGATGCACAACCGATAATCTGACCGGTTTCAGCGAACTGCTGACCATAGACGGCGGAGAAGCCTTTGTACTTCCGACGGTCGATGAGCATATCCAGAGAGTCGCCATTCTTACCCAACATCGGCAGGCGATGCGTGATAAAGGCTTGGTGTTTAATCGGATACAATCCGAGATACATGCCCAATTGCTCGGCGAACTTGTTGGCGCTCGGTCCCAAAGCGTTCACGAAATGTTCGCAATGGTACTCCACATACTGTTTGTCGTGAGTCTTCACCAACGCCATAAAGCCCTTGTCGGTCTTACGCACCTCCAACAGTTGGGTGTCCTCCAGCAGCACGCCACCGCGCTCAATGGCGAGATTGCGGATGTAGTTGATGGTGGGGCCAGGTGTTGCCTGCCAACATGCGTTAGTAATACACGCTGCCTGATAAGTATTGAGGTTCGGGTTGAAATAGGGGGAAACCTCCTTCAGGAAGTCTTTCTTATCAACCATGTAACCGTCGCTCCACTCAAGAGATTTCTCCAAAGCTTTGTAGTTGGCTTCGTCGTGGGCAAATCCGACATAGCGTGTGGGCTTGTAGTTGATATTCGTCACCTTCTGGATGGATTCGAAGATAGCGCGGTTATGTTCCGCAATATCCGCGATTTCCGGAACGGAGAAGCTGGGACGACCGCCGCCGATACAACGCCAGGAAGAGCCACGCTCGGCATTACAGAGTACCACTTTCTTGCCGGCTTCAGCGAAGTAGCGGAACAGACCGCTGCCCGTGATACCGCCGCCCGCCACAAAGACGTCGCACTGCACCTTCTTGGTCGGTTGCCCGTTGACATTGGTCACGAAGACTTCGGTTTCGTCGCTCGGACAGAGCTCGCCGATGTTGAGCTGTGAGGAGAGCGGACCACGCGGAGTGGCGTCGCCGACCACCTCAACACCGTAACCAGCCAACAGTTGCTTCACGCGCGGGATGCAGCGTTTACCTCGGCACGGACCCATACCGATACGGGTGATGTGCTTCAGCTCATCCACGGAGATGATGGTTTTGCCCTTCACCGCCGCGAGAATCGTCTCGATGTTCACATCGTCGCAATGGCAGACGTAGGCGGGATCGTCCATCTCGCCATCCAACTTCTGCCATTCCAGCGGTTTCGGATATTTCTCTTTCAGGATGAAGCCCGTAACTGACATTAATGCTTCACCACTGATATCCAATGCTTTGACGCGCGCCACGTGGGTCTTGTTCTCGCCCTTCGTGATCTTCTCGATCACACCTTCGCCAACCTTTTGGCCGTTGTCGTCCACCAAGAAGACTTCGGCGTTCTCCTCTGCCTCGTACTCAAACGGCAGGAAGAGCCAGTTTTTCGGGATGTTGTAGCCAAACAGCGCCAGACCCGGACAGTGGTTCACGCACTTCATACAGCCGATGCACTTGTCGTAGTCGATCTGCGGCACGTGGTTGGTGGCGATTTTGGTGATCGCGCCTTGCGGACACGCGAACGTACACGGGTTACAGGCGAAACCGTAGAGACAGTCGGCCATGACAAATGGTTTTTGCAAACGGTCGCCGGCAGGACGATTGGGCTTCTCCAGCACGCGAATCGGATGTTGCTGGGAATCCGCGTAATCCTTGGTAACGGCAAGATAATCGTCGTAGTTAAACCGCACGTTCATCGACTGAGCGATCTCCATAGCGGCCTGCTTACCGCGCAACACGGCGCAAGTGCCCTCGCCCACGCGAGTCGCATCGCCAATGCCGTAGGTGTTGAGTCCGAAGGTAACCTTGCCTTTTTCAAGGATGAGGTTGTCGGGCTTCAGACCGGTACATATATTAATAAGGTCGATGTCTTTGATGACCTGCTCCGTGCCGGGAACGGGTTTGAAGTTCTTGCACTCGGCAATCACCGCACCAATCACGCCGGTGTGATCCTCGTTGGGGATAGCCTTCAGCAGCGTGTGGGAGGTGATGATCGGAATGCCGAGACGGCGCACGCGGTTGGCCTGCACTGGGAAACCGCCCTCGTGGTCCATCGCTTCCACGATAGCCACCACCTGTGCACCTGCCTGAACTGCTTGGTACGAAGTGAGATAGCCGATGTTGCCCGCGCCGATGGTGAGGATGCGCTTGCCGAGCAACGTGTGCTGCAGGTTCATCATCTTCTGCACGACGGCGGCGGTATAAACGCCCGGAAGGTCATCGTTCTCGAAGGTGGGCATGAACGGGAACGCGCCCGTACCGACCACCAAGTAGTTGGCATCCACGAAATAGATGCTGTTGTCCTCCATGTTCTTGACAGCCACGCGCTTGCCTTCGAGGATGTCCCACACGGTGCTGTTGAGCATAATGCCGGAATGGTCGTCGCCTGCCAGCGTTTTGGCGATGTCGAAACCGCGCATTCCGCCGTATTTCTGCTCTTTTTCGAAGAAGAAGAACTGGTGGGTCTGCATGTTGAACTGTCCGCCGATGCGGTCGTTGTTGTCGATCACGATGTTGGGGATGCCGAACTTGTTGAGCTGTTCGCGGCAGGCGAGACCGGCAGGTCCCGCGCCCACAATGACGACTTCGGTCTTATAGACTTTAGGAGCCTCCTTTTTACCAGCTACTTCATTTTCAGGAAGATAGTTGTGGGCAATTTCCTCCACTTTCTTCACGCCGTCCACAAGGGTGACGCAGATGCGCTTCACCACGCCATCGACGAGCATTTCGCACGCGCCGCACTTGCCGATGCCGCAGTCCATGCTGCGCTCGCGGCCCTTCAAACTGTGACTGTGGATGGGGAAACCTGCCTGGTGCAGGGCGGCGGCGATGGTGTAACCCTTCGCGGCCTTCACTTGCTGACCCTTGTATTCAAAGGTCGTAATCTCCCTTTCAGGGATGTCCAAAATGGGATGATGTGTAATCGGATACATGATTCTTGTTCTTATATTTTTGATTATTGTTGATTCCGAAAATTACAATTTGCAAAAATAGTTTTTTTTCAAACCACGGTCAATAATTTTTTCAAACTAAAAAATCCTCCGCCTAAGCCTGTAAACTTATAAGCTTCTAAACTTCTAAGCTTCTAAGCCTATAAGCTTATAAGCCAAAAATTACTACCTTTGCCGCCAATTAAATCCGTAACGAAATGGCATCGCTGGGACAACTCTTCTGGTCGTTTTTCAAAATCGGCACCTTCACGTTGGGTGGCGGTTACGCGATGATTCCGCTGATGGAGAAGGAGTTAGTGGATCGTCACGGCTGGATTACCAGTGAGGAATTCATGGAGATCATCACCTTGTCGCAGACCATGCCGGGCATCTTCGCGGCGAATATGGCCGCCCATATCGGATGGAAACTGCGCGGTGTTCCCGGTGCTGTCGCGTCCGTTCTCGGCAACATCCTGATGCCCATCATCATCATCATCGCTTTGGCTGCCGGTTTGCGACAACTGCAAGGCAACGCCCTCGTGGAGGCCATTTTCAAGGGTGTGCGTCCCGTGGTGGTCGCGCTCATCGCCGCCCCCGTCTTCCGCATGGCCAAAACCGCAAACATCTCCCGCTATAACTTTTGGATTCCTGTAGTGGCTGCACTGTTGGTCTGGCTGCTCGGTGTTTCCCCGATTTGGGTGATACTCGTTGCGGCTGTCGGCGGTTTTGTATATGGTAAATATCTGGAAAAGAAGGAGGTGCAGTCATGATTTTCTGGAAACTGTTCTACACGTTCTGCAAAATCGGCCTCTTCAACTTCGGAGGCGGCTACGCCATGATCGCCCTTATCCAGAACGAGGTGGTGGAGAAGCAGGGCTGGATGACGATGGCAGAATTTACCGACATTGTTGCCACGAGCCAGATCACCCCGGGACCCATCGGTATCAACGTGGCCACCTACGCCGGATACACCGCCGTGGTGAATGCGGGTTACGACCCGTTTTGGGGTGTGGCTGGTGCTTTCTTGGCCTCTTTTTCCGTGATTCTGCTGCCGTTTATTCTAATTCTGCTCATCAGCAAATATCTCTTGGACCACAAGGACAATCCTATACTCAAATCGGTTTTGTCGGTGCTGAAACTCGCCGTGACTGGACTCATTGCCGCCGCTGCCGCATTGCTCGTCAACTCCGAAACCTTCGGCTCCTACGCGGAGAGTCCGCTGCAGCTTTTCTTGAGCATCGGACTGTTTGTCTCCGCCTTCATCGCCTCGCTGAGGTGGAAGGTGAGCCCCATCCTGCAGATTGTGATTGCAGGGGCGGTAGGGTTTTTGGTGTACTATTTGTGAGTTAGGAGTTAGCAGTTAGGAGTTAGCAGTTGGCGGCGAAAAAAGTGTTCGCCGGTAACGTAATTTTTTGTATTTTAGCGAATGTCCTTGTTAAAATATTTTTCCAATGCTTATATTTTGCAAACAAACTGGTAATCAATTAGTTACTTCCATAGAGGGAATAAATGCAGAGTCGTCACACAGTGGCGGCTCTTTTTTTCGGAGAAAGCTGCGGCAACCCTATATGTCTAATTCTGCAAAATATAAAAATTATTTTAACAATTAATTGTAAAAATAATTTATTATAAAATTTTAACCAACTGATTATCAATAAGAAAAATAATTTTGCAAAAGTTGGTTTTGGAATTATTTTTGTTGTATTTTTGCGGTGCTGATTTTAGGCAACAGGGAAAAGGCAACAGGGAAAAGGTAACAGACAACAGGAGAAAGGGAAATAGGGTTTTTGAATATGGAACTTGAAACTACAAAAGAAATAGACTATGGAATTAAACAACCCCATTGATGAGGCCAGAAGATATGTGGCCAATGCGAAAACAATTATAGAGAGGTCCGTTTATGATCCGGCGACGAAACTCTATAGAGATAAAAAGTATGTCCGGATTGCAGGCAATACGCTGTGGAGCGGATGTCTTATTGCGCTAGAAGCTGTATTGCAAGTGAGCAAAGGCAAAGGCAGACCGTCAATCGAGAAATACAGGGAGGCTGCCGGTAAACGCGACCGAACGTTGTTGAATTTCATAAATGCCGGTTACGAGACCATGCATCTCGTGATGGGGTATGATGGCAGTAAGCAGAGGAAGGTCTGCGATGCCGGTTTTGAGATTGCCAACGACATCATTAACCGTTGTGCGATGCTTTGCCCGGAAACTGCGTGTGCGTAACAGTATCCGGTTTTTCCCAGAATGTAATGTAGGGCTGCTGCAATGCGACAGCCCTACATGCAATGCGACAAGCCCCGCATCGGTTCCTTGCGAAATCCGTCATTTTAAATTTACTATTATTAGTTAAAATTTTGGTAACCAGTTAGTTTACAAAGAAATATTTTCCTGATTTTCCCTTGAAATGTTTGAAAAAAAAGCGTACCTTTGCCCCCTGATTTTATTAAACCTATCATACAATGGAAAAAGAAGAAATTAAAAACAATGTCAATGCTGAAAAGCTGAAAGTACTCAACTCGACTCTTGAGAAACTCGAAAAAACGTTCGGAAAGGGCTCCATCATGCGCATGGGAGAGACCCACATCGAAGAGATGGACGTCATCTCCACCGGCTCTATCGGTCTGGACACTGCGCTGGGCGTGGGCGGCTTCCCGAAAGGTAGAATTGTAGAGATTTACGGACCGGAGTCCTCAGGTAAAACCACCCTGGCCATCCATGCGATTGCGGAGGCTCAGAAACAGGGCGGTATCGCCGCTTTCATCGATGCGGAACATGCCTTTGACCGCTTCTATGCTGAAAAATTAGGTGTGAACACGGCAGAATTGCTGATTTCGCAACCCGACAACGGGGAGCAGGCCCTTGAGATTGCCGACAACCTCATCCGCTCCGGCGCTATCGACATCATCGTCATCGACTCCGTGGCCGCCCTCACGCCCAAGAGCGAAATCGAAGGCGACATGGGTGATTCCAAGGTCGGTCTGCAAGCCCGCTTGATGTCACAGGCACTGCGCAAACTGACCGCAACGATCAACAAGACAGGATGTTGCTGTATCTTTATCAACCAATTGCGTGAGAAGATCGGTATCATGTTCGGCAATCCTGAAACGACCACCGGTGGTAATGCCCTCAAGTTCTACGCTTCCGTGCGTTTGGACATCCGTCGTCAGTCGCAGATCAAAGACGGCGACACGGCCATCGGTAACCACGTGAAAGTCAAAGTGGTGAAGAACAAGGTCGCGCCTCCTTTCCGCACCGCCGAATTCGACATCATGTTTGGTGAAGGTATCTCCAAAGCCGGCGAAATCGTGGATCTCGGTGTCGAGTACAACATCATCAAGAAGTCTGGTTCTTGGTTCTCCTACGGTGATTCCAAGCTCGCCCAGGGCCGCGACAGCGTGAAACAGCTGCTCAATGACAACCCCGAGCTTTCAGACGAAATCGAAGCCAAGATTCGTGAGGCGATTAAAGAGAATATGAAATAGCCGAAGAGACGATGTGCACATTAATGTAGAGACGATGTGCACATCGTCTCTACATTACAAAATAATGACAGAATGAAAAAAATCATCATTTGCCTACTGGCACTGTTCTTAGTCTTCGGCTACGGCTGCCACAACAAAAACAAATATGCCGACCTGCCGCCGGAATTGGCCGAACTGTGCATCAATATCGACAAGCATCCCAAGCGGGCGGAAAACTATTACAAACGGGCGAATTACTACTACTTGCATCAGGATATTGACAAGGGTATCGCCGATATGCAGACCGCCATCCAGCTGCAGCCCGACAGCAGCAAGTACTATGTGATGCTATCGGACCTCTATTTTGCCCAGCATGAAACCGACCTGACGGAGGAGATGCTCCTCAAGGCCATCTCCACGGATGAAGACAACAACGAAGCTCGCTTGAAACTGGCTGAGCTGCAGTTTCATACGCGACAGTTCGAGGATTGTGAGAAGACCATCAACGAGGCGGTGCAACGCCAGCCCCACAACCCGAAAGCCTATCTGATCAAGGCGTTTATGCTCAAAGATTTACAGGATACTGTCGGCTATCTGCGTATGTTGCAGCTAGTTATAGACCAGGATCCTCGTGAAACCAAGGCTTTCCTTGAATTGGGATACTTCTACCAACAGAAAAACGACCCGATTGCCATTTCCTATTATCAGAACGGCTTGAAGGCGGATCCCAACAATGTGGAACTCCACTATAATCTGGGCAAGATGTTTCAGGATATGGACAAATTGGAGGAGGCGGAGCAGGAGTACAAGACTGCCATCGCCATCGACTCCACGCATATTCCTTCGCTGAACAACTTAGGCTATCTCTATTTGGACGACAATATCCGTAAGTACGATGAGGCCGTGCAGCTGTTCACGCAAGCCCTGAAGGTCAATCCGCAGTTCGTCTATGCGATTTGCAACCGCGGGGTGGCGTACGAGTACATGGGCAACTATGTGGCCGCCCGCAAGGACTACGAGGAGGCGTTGAAGCTCTCCACCAATTTCGAGCCGGCCATTTTGGGCCTCAACCGTTTGGACAAACTACAACATTAAGCGCGTATGAACGAGAATTTGGATCCCACCCAACAGCATCTGTCGGCATCGGACAAAGAGTTCGAGCGTGCGATACGTCCTGCGCAATTCACTGAATTCCAGGGACAGAAACAGGTCTTGGAGAACCTGATGGTTTTTGTGCACGCAGCAAAGGGCCGAGGAGAGGCGCTGGACCACGTGTTGCTGCACGGTCCTCCAGGACTGGGCAAGACCACACTCTCGCACATCATCGGCAACGAGATGGGCGTGAATGTGCGTGTCACTTCCGGTCCGGTGATCGACAAGCCCGGCGACCTAGCTGGTCTGCTCACCAATCTGGAACCCCACGATGTCCTTTTCATCGATGAGATTCACCGGCTTTCGCCTGTGGTGGAGGAGTACCTCTACTCGGCGATGGAGGATTACAAAATCGACATCATGATTGACAGCGGTCCGAGCGCACGAAGCGTGCAGATCTCCATCAACCCGTTTACGTTGGTGGGCGCCACCACCCGTTCCGGTCTGCTGACGGCCCCGTTGAGATCCCGGTTTGGTATTAATCTGCGCTTGCAATACTATGATGCTCAGACGCTTGGCAACATCATCAAGCGTTCGGCCTCCATTTTGGATATTCCCATTGAAGAGGATGCCGCCTACGAAATCGCGAGCCGCAGTCGTGGCACACCGCGTATCGCCAACTTGTTGTTGCGCCGTGTCCGTGACTTCGCCCAAATCAAAGGCGACGGCACCATCACACTGCCGATTACGCAAGTGGCATTGACCGCACTGAATGTCGACAAGCACGGTTTGGACGAGATGGACAACCGTATCTTGAGCACCATCATCGAAAAGTTCAAGGGCGGTCCGGTGGGCTTGAGCACCATCGCCACAGCGGTGGGCGAGGATGCCGGCACCATCGAAGAGGTGTACGAGCCGTTCCTGATTCAGGAGGGTTACCTGATGCGCACCCCGCGCGGTCGCGAAGCCACCGATTTGGCATTCACGCACTTGGGGAAATCCCGCTATGTCTCTGGTCAGGGCGAACTCTTTTAGTTCCATGCTAATTTGTCGTCCCGATGGAATCCTTCCTTTCCAAGATTATTGATAAAATCGTTGCCGCCACTCCGATGCAGGAGATGCATGAAGTGGCGGTTGTGCTGCCTAACCGCCGTGCCCAGCGCAGATTGTTGCAGGGTTTGGTGGATAAAAACGACGGAAAACCCATGTTCGCCCCGCAAATTTTCCCGATGGAGGATTTTGTGGCCTATTTGTCGCCGTTGAAGGTGACGGATCAAGTTTCGCAGCTTATGCGGCTCTATTCGTTGGTTCGCCAACAGCAATATACGGGAGGTCGCTTCGAGATGCACGAAATGCTCTCGTGGGGACCCGTTTTCCTCAAAGACATCAGTGACATGGACATGCAGCTCCAGGATGTGCCTGCGATTATGAGGGAGTTCGCGCAGGCCGCCAAGTTCGAAATCCAGTTCGGGAAGGAGAACGCTTCCCAAACGGATTTCGAAAAGATGCAGTTCAACGATTTGCTGGCGGACCTCTATACGCAGTACAAGGCATTGCTGTCAGCGCATTCGGAGGCCTACGAAGGGATGATTTATCGGGATTGTGCGGAAAAAGTCGCGGAATATGCGAAAAAAGTGCCCTACAAGCGGCTGATTTTCGCGGGTTTTTATGCGCTTTCGCCGTCTGAATTGGAAATTGTCCGTTATTTCCAACAGCATTTCCAAACGGAGGTTTATTTCGATGTGGACCCCTTCTACTGCCATCTTGACGAGGCGGAAGAGTCCTCTTCGCAACGCGAAACCTCCTTCTTTATTCATCGGAACTGCGAAAAACTGCAGTTGGATATCCACCGTTTCGACTTTTTTGAGCAGGATTATGCCACCATCCCGAAAGAGGTGAAGATTGTCGCCACTTCCAAGAATATGCGGCAGATTTACAGTGCTATACGAGAGGTGGAACGTATCAAGGAGGAGCATAAACGACAGGGAAAAGTGAAGGAAGGGATTGTGGATATGTCCGACACGGCCGTGGTCTTGGCGGACGAGTCGTTGTTGTTGCCGTTCCTGCTTTCCTACCATTCTGATGAGGTGAAGGTGAACGCCACGATGGGCTTCCCGTTTGAGTCCACACCGGTTTTCGCCGTGCTGCAGCAGTTGTTGGCAATATACGAGTCGGTGTTTGCGCTGACCCCTTCCGATGCTTCGGAATTCAGCTTCAGCGGGGATTTGCTCCGGCAGCTGTGGGAGCAAGAGCTTTTACATGCCGAGAAACCGCAAAACGTCTATTTCCCGGCGGTTTTCAAATATTCGCAACTACCTCATAAAGAGTTATTTGAAAACTGTTTGATAGAACAATTGTCGCGCCGTTTGCCCGCTGTTTTGCAACGTTTCTGTCAGTTTGCCGAGGCGTTGGAGCAACCGAAACATTACCAGACTTTATGGCAGGAGGCCGGGCGGAAATTGCAGGAATTGCAGGCTCTCTTTGAACAGTATTTTGCGGAAGATGAGGTAGTGGATTTCGCTTTCGCCCGATTTTCCATTTTGAAAACCCTCCACGACATCGCCATTTCCATCATGGGGGATCCCAACATGGGATTGCAGGTGATGGGTCTGCTGGAAACCCGTATGATGGATTTCGACCATCTGATTATGATGTCGGTGAACGAAGGCGTTTTGCCCAAAGGCATTACCTACAACTCCTTGCTGCCGTTTGACTTCAAGATCAAATTTGACGGGAAGGAGGCCCTGCCCAACTATCTTTATCAGGATCAGGTTTATGCTTACCACTTCTTCCGACTATTGCAGCGCTCCAGTGACATCACCTTGATATACAATAAGTTTTCCGACACTTCCTTGGCTGAAAAGAGCCGTTTGATTAACCAGTTGGAGTATGAAGTGCGATGCCAAGGGTTGGAAAACGTGATTCATATCGAACATCAGGATTTGGATTTCAATCTCTCCTTGCCAGTTCGGAAGTCGATGGTGATGGAGAAGACCCCCGAAGTGATGGAGCGGCTGAAAATGTATCGTTTTTCCGCCTCCTCGCTCCAAACCTATATCAGCTGTCCGTTGAGGTTCTATTTCCAGCATTTGATGAAGATTCGAGAGCGTGTCAAGCTGACGGATCAGCTGGAAGCGTACGAGCAGGGAACGGTGATCCATGCACTCTACAAAGCGGCGTTTGATGACATTATCGAAGAGCCGAATCCAGAACGTTATGCGGCCATCCTGCAAGAACACATCGACCATTGCGATGAGCATCTGATCAAAGAGATTCGTGAACTTGATGACCGTAAATTTTTGAGCGACAGTGATTTGAATCAAGGGCAATGGCTGATTAATCGTCAGATTATCCGCGAGACCGTCTGTCACTATCTGGAGACGGCCAAAACGGAACTCGTTTCTTCGCCATGGAAAATCTCCAATAACGAGATGAAAATTGAAATCTCGGATTATCCCGTGACGCATATTGATGGAAATCAAACGTTTAAGGTGCGCATGACCGGCAGCATCGACCGGGTGCAGAAGGATGGTGACCGGGTGATGATTCTCGATTATAAAACCGGAAGGGTGGAACCGGCCAGTTTGCGCGTCAAGGTCAAGAAAGAGTTGCGGAACGACGCGCAAGCGGTACAAACAGAGGTGGAGAAAATCTTTTCCGACAGCAAATATGAAAAATTGTTCCAGTTGGTGGTCTATTCCTTGATGTATGACCATCTGACGAGACAAGCGGCGAAATCCATTGAAGTCGGGATCGTCAGCACACAGCTCATCAACAAAAATGATCCGAACTATATCCTCAGGGGCAGTCTTTGTGATGAGGATAACCTCTTGAATTACAAGCAGATTCTTTCAGAAGGGTTGAATCGACTTTTCTGCGGGATTTTCGATGAGAAGACGCCGTTCACGCAGACCGAAAACGAAGACAGGTGCAAGATTTGTGATTTCCTGCACCTGTGTGGTCGTCAGACGGTCGTGGATAGCCGAAGTTAATCTTTGACCGTTTTCAATCTGGCATTCAGCGTGTTCTGTAAAAGACAAGCGGTGGTCATCGAGCCGGTGCCGCCGGGTGTCGGGGTAATCGCGCCGCAGATTTGGGAGACCTCGTCGAAGAGCACATCGCCGCAGAGGCGGTAGCCCTTGGGTTGGTCCGGAGCGTCGAGGCGATGGATACCCACATCGATGACGGTGGCGCCTTCCTTGACGTATTCGGCGGTGATCATTTCGGGTTGCCCGATGGCGACGATGAGGATGTCGGCGCGGCGGCATACCTGCTTGAGGTTCTGGGTATGGCTGTGACAGACGGTCACCGTGGCATTGATGCTCTTCTGTAACATCAACATAGCCAGTGGTTTGCCCACAATATTGCTGCGCCCGACAATGACGCAGTTTTTGCCTTTCGTTTCGATGTTGGAGCGTTGGATCAGCTCGATCACGCCGTGCGGGGTGGCGGGCAGGTAGCACTCCTTGCCCAGCAACAGATTGCCCATGTTCTCGGGATGGAAGCAGTCCATGTCCTTGTCGGGGCGCACGTGCGCGGTCACCTTGTCGATGGAGATGTGCTTCGGCAGGGGCATCTGGATGATGTAGCCGTCGATTTCGTCGTCTTGGTTGAGGAAGTCGATGGTGGCCAAGAACTCCTCTTCCGGGATATTGGGGGAGAGCTGGTAGACGGAGGAGATGAATCCCACGCCTTTGCATTGCTTCTCGATGCTGCTCACGTAGCTGAGGGCGGCACCGTCGTCGCCGGCGATGACAACGGCCAAATGCGGTGCCCGTAAACCTTTGTCCAATAATCCTTTAACGGTAATCGCGATTTCCGTTTTGATCTCTTCGGAAATCTGTTTTCCATCAATGATAGTTGCCATAAGGGATGTTATTACAGGGATTGTCTCAGTGCTTTCAGATCTTTGTCTGCCGTCTCGATTTCGGTGGCGTTATTTCTCAGTTTGGCCTTGACTTTGACGAGGTTGTCGTTCAAATTGGTCAGGGTCTTCTGTTTGCTGGCCTGAGTTTTCTGCAGCGATTGTTTCTCTTTTGTTTTTTCGTCAAGCTGAGCTTTCAAGCCGGCATCCAGGGTGTTGTTGAATTCTTCCTGCATGGTGGCCACTTGGGCGGTGACTTTTTCCAGTTTGTCAGAGAGTTGTTTCAACTCCTCGGTCGTGTTGGCAATTTTATCCACCAATTTGGCGCTGTCAGCTAACAGACCGTCGCGTTCTTTATGCAATTTAGTGAGCTTATTTTCAAGGTCTTGGATACGCAGTGTGATGTCGTAGTGTTCCACTTCTTTGTCGAATTTTTCAAGGAAGCTGACGATGTTGCGGGAGGTTCTGGGGTCGTTGGCGAAGGTGACGCAGTTCATGTTGCCGGTGGAGACCACGAGGGTTACCTGCACGGCTTTGTTATTTTTCTTGCCTACTTCCGTGGTCGTGAAGTAGAGGTCATATCTGGCATCGCCGAAGGCACTGCATTGTTGGTTTTCATACACGTGATACCCTTTCTTTTTGGAGCCTTTGAGTTTGTATTGGTTCTCGAAGATGTTGCTCATGGCGCCATCGACGACAGCTTGGGGATAGTTATTCACATTGATGGTGAAGCCCTGAAGTTGGTCTTTGCCGTAAAGTGTGACTGTCTCACTTGCTCTTTGTGCTGATAATGAGCAAAAAACGCTTACAATTGCCAACAAGGCGATCATTTTCTGTTTCATAATTCTGTGATATTATTTGATTAATTTGATGAATTCAAATGGGGCTGCAAAGATAAAAAATTTATTTTTGCGCCTTCAAAAAATGGCGACGATAAAAGAGATATTGCAACAGTTCCCGTTTCCGGTCTATCTGGCTCCGATGGAGGGCGTCACAGACGGACCGTTCCGTCGTATTTGCAAAGAGTACGGGGCGGACGTGGTGATCACCGAGTTCATCTCCTCCGATGCGTTGTCGCGGGAGGTGGAGAAGAGCATCCGCAAGATGGATTTCCGGGAGGACGAGCGGCCCTTCGGCATACAGATTTTCGGCAGCAATGAGGAGGCGTTGGTGGCGGCGGCCCGGTACGCGGCAACGCAACGGCCTGATTTCATTGACATTAACTGGGGCTGCCCAGTCAAGAAGATTGTCAGCAAAGGGGCCGGTTCTGCCATATTGCAGGACATTCCCAAGATGGTCGCCTTGACTGCGGCGGTGGTCAAAGCGGTTGACCTGCCCGTCACCGTGAAAACCCGGCTGGGGTGGGAGAGTGCCAACAAGCCCATCGTGGAGGTGGCGGAACGTCTGCAGGACGTTGGCATCCAGGCTATTGCCATCCACGGACGGACGCGCGCGCAGCAGTACGGCGGCGAGGCGGACTGGACACTCATCGGGGAGGTGAAGCACAACCCCAGAATGACCATCCCCGTGATTGGCAACGGCGACATCAACAGTGCGGAAAAGGCGTTGGCCTACCGCGAACGGTATGGGGTAGATGCCATCATGGTTGGACGTGCCGCTATCGGTAACCCATGGATTTTCAGTCAGATAAAAGCGCTTCTGCGCGGAGAGACCTGTGCAGAACCCACATACGAGGAACGTGTCGATCTGGTGATGCGCCATTTGCGGGAAAATGAGAGAACCAAAGGGGAACGAGTCGCCGTTCTGGAGATGCGCACCCAATATTCGGGATATTTCCGTGGCATACACCACTTCAAGCCTAAGAAAATACAGCTTATGAGTGCCCTTTCCATCGCAGAATGCGAGGATATTTTGCGCGGCTAAAAAAGTTTTTTCAGTATTAAGGTAATTCAATTTTTTTTGTATCTTTGCCCCCTTAATTGTATATTGCTGTCAATCCGATTTGTTTTCGCTTGGCAACGATGCAATGAAGGCTGTTGATGAGAGGCGATTTGAATTGTAAGTTTTTGTATGTCAAAAAGATAAGAAATTAAAATAAATCAAATATGAAAAAGCTGTTATTTCTGTTAATGGTTGTTTTTGTCCCTGTGTTGCTGATGGCGCAGCCGATGAACTATGTGACGATTTACGACGAGAATTTTGAGGGTGCCACTCAGACGCTCACCACCGGTCACAATCCCGACCTTGGTGGCGACCTCGGTGACTGGCGTGTCGTGGGCGAGGGCATCACTTACGACAACTGGAATAACCTCCCGTTGTACAAGTCTCCCACACGGTCATTCCATACGCCGGTGTACAGCACCAATGGTAATGCCACGGCTACAACCCCGGCCATCCCTCTTTCCTCTCCCGGGGTGGATGTGAATTATGTCTATTTTGACTTTGACCACATCTGTAAAGTCCACCAATTGGATAATGCCACTGCCTACTATTCCGTGGCGTATGGTGTTGATGCCGATGGTAACTACCAATGGACCACATGGAGTCAGCTGTCTTTCGCTTCGGCAAGCTCTGATTTCTATTACGGTGATGCCAAGGGTACAAGTAACATCATCGGCGGTAAGTTCAGCCATGAAGCCTATTCGCAGTGGAATGCCAATGATATCAGCGCCACTCCGACCAACGCATGGTGGCGTCACGAGATGTTTGATATGACCTCGTTGATTTTCAGCGGTGCGAACACCCCGACGCATATCCGTTTCCAGTTCCGTATCAACAAAGTGACCCCTGCGTCCTCCGGTACCCAGAACTGTGCAGGTTGGTATATTGACAACCTGCAGGTGCGTCTCTCCAACTGCGAGTTGATCAAACCTGCCATTACCATGCAAGCCCCCTACTATTACAACACGAATAACAGCTTCGTCAACAATGTAGGACCTTATACCATCAAAGCGAAACTTTTTGACAACGATACCATTGATGAGAGCAAAGTGCTTTTCTGGTACAGCATCAACAGCGGTGACACCGTCCACGTTTCCAATAACGGGGCGTTTACCAGCAATGTGCTGAACGCCAACGGTCATACGATCATGGCACAGTGGGTTTTGCCCACCATCTGTTATCAGGATACCATCCGTTATCATATCTACCTCGAAGATACTCACGGTAGCTCCACCCGTTTCGACACGTTCCTGGTGGCGCACCATAACTACACCAACATTCACGACAACGACATACAGCTGGATTCTATCAGCAGTATGCCGCACTGTTTGATCACGAACCAGCCGCAGCCGGTCACCATCTATTTCAAGAACCGAAGTGACGCGTTGCACTCACCCAATGCCAATGCGATGGTTGCGGGCTCTTTCCGGTTGCAAGTGAAAAACGAGAATGGTACGGTCACCCGCGATACGGTCTTCAATTGGACTGGTGACATCTGTTTCGATGTGCCGAGTTCCCTCTCGTTGGGCTCTTTCATCCCAAGTCAAGGATACAATTACGTGACCGTTGCGGTCGTCACCCGTAATAACCAGGTGGACGGTTTCCATGACAACGATACTTTGGAGGTTAGTCCGTATGCCTGCGACAGCTTGTTGAAGGGTGACTATACCATTGGCGGTGTCAATCCGGACTTCCCCGATCTTGCCGCTGCCAAGACCCAGCTGACGTTCTGCGGTTTGGGCGGTCCCGTGACCTTCCATCTGCGTCCCGGAACTTACAGCGGTTTCACCTTTGACGAGAACTATACGGGACAGTCGGCGGTGAACACCATCACGTTCCAAGGCGACGATGTGAACTCGGTCATTCTGGTCAACAACAGTACGGATGCCGGTGCCAACGTTTTCGGTGCAGTCACGTTGGTGAATGTCAAAAACTACGCTTTCAAGAACTTGACCATTCAGGCCAACCAGAGTGCGACCGCATCCAGAGGTGTGGTCGTCCGTGGCAACGGTAGCACGAACATTCTGTTCGAAGGCTGTAAGGTCACGGCGCACAACACGCACTCCACTGCGGTTGCCAGCTCGGCCATCAGCCGTACCACGGCGGTTCCGAATGGCGGCACCAACTATCCTGACACGATCACGTTCCGTAACTGTACGATTACCGGTGGTAACTTCGGTATCCATTACGTTGGTTCCTCAACGCGCAAGAACAACCTGACTATCGAAGGCTGTAACATCACCTCCTGCTACAGAGGTATCTACACCACGTATTACACGGGTAACATTGTAGGCAACCATGTCAAGCAGGTGGCCTCCAGTAACCCGCAGAACTTCACCGGTTTGCACATCAACTACCTCTACGGTGGCTTGATCGACGGCAACACAGTGGATTCCGTGACGAAGACAGAGTACGGTATCTACGTGACCAACGCCACCACGGAAGAGTATCGCATCATCAACAACCACGTGAAGGTGGGTAACGGTCCTGTCGGCGTGTATATCACCAACAGTTCCTCCACCAACGCTTTCAATGGTTACATCTATAACAACGAGGTCATCCTTTATCCGGTCACCGCAAACAACAGCTATGCCTTCCAGATCAACAACAGCAACAACCTGCAAGTGATCAACAATAGCTTCCTGGTGAAGTCGGATGCACCGTACAGCAACAGCGCTGCGTTGTATATTTCCAATAACAATAATACAAATATATACAATAATATATTGTTAAACCTTGTGGTGAACAGTGACAATACGGATTACCCGTTGTATTTGAACGGTAACTCTACGGCTACCGGTGAATACAATGCGTTATACTCCATTTCCGGCGTGGCTGGTTATAAGACGGTTGCCCGTAACTCCATCAATGAGTTGGTTACGGCTGTTCCCACATTGTCGAACTTGATCTTCATGTTGCCGCCTATGGCCGACAACACCCAGAGTTTGCTGCCCACCTCCTTCAATGGTTTGGAGTGCTGGCGCAACGCCAACGTGTTGAAGGAAATCCGCAACCTGAACCGTTCCGAGGTGACGTACATGGGTGCATACGCGGATATGATTCCCAGCACCGATGTGGCTTTGACCGCTTTGGTGAGCCCGGCCCTCGGTGAGTGTCCGCAAACCTCTTACAATATCACGGTGCAAATTACCAACAAGGGTGCGCAGACGGTCAACTTCGCCAGCAATCCGGCAGTGGTGCTCCTGCAGTCCACGGCATTGAACCTGAACCAGACGGTCAACGTGAATACCGGTTCTGTGACCGCTTTGAGCAGCATCAACCAAGTGCTGATGCAGAACGTGCCGGTGCCTGTCAACCAGCCGGTGGATTTCAAGATTATCATCACCACCAACGGTGACAACAACCACGTGAACGACACGCTGACCCAGACATTCATCTTGGAGGCCATCGTTCCCGACTATGTAGAAGATTTCAGCAACGGTACGCAGCAGACCTGGACGATTGAGCAGATTTCCGGTGCTGGTAACTGGACATTCCAGAACGGCGAGGGCTCCAACCCGACCATCATGCCGGTGTATGGTACCGGTCGTCTCTTCTTCAACTCGAAGACCTTTGCCAGCGGTACCACCTCCCGTGCCATTCTGCCTGTTGTGACGCTGAATACTGCCTTCAACCCCATTTTGGAGTTGTGGTTTGCACACGATAACGCTGCTTCCAACAAGAACGATGAGTTTACGGTGAAGATTTCCACTGACGGTGGCAATACTTATACCAATTTGGTGGCACAAGGCGAGACCACGGCTGTGATTAAACGTCATAGAGCCTCTGCTACCACCCCTGAGTGGCAGCTCTACACCTTTGATCTTTCTAACTATCAGAGCAACGGATGTGTCTATATCGCTTTCGACGCTGTGTCTAAAGCGGGTAACAACTTGAACATCGACCGTATCCGTGTGAGAAATCTCTATGATAATGACGTGGCCGTCACCAAGATTTACGGTGTGGGCGAAACCCCGACCGAATATGAAATGCGCGGTGTGTTGAGTGCACTGGTCAAGAACGAGGGTGCCCAAGGACAGAACAACGTGAAGGTCTATCTGAACGTTGTCGGCGCCACCGAGCAATGGCACGATTCTGTGACCATCGCCAACCTGCCTTACAATGCCGAAAGACTTGTCACCTTTCCCGATCACCAGTACAATGTGGCCGAGTTGAAGGATGTGGAGGTGCGTGCCGCCAACGACCAGTTCAATGCCAACAATGCGCAGCACTGGCGCATGGTGACCACCCAGAATGTGGCCAATATTGCGGATACCACCACAGATATTATCCTGATTGGCGACTACAACAATATCATCCGTCCTTGTGTCCGTTACAAGACCAATGAGGAACTGGCGGTCACCGCGGTGAAATACTACTATGACCAGACCTATATCGCGGATCCGGAGAACGGTTTCAGAGCATTTGTCGCAGATGCTTCCGGCACCGTGCTGGCCACCTCCGAGGTGGTGAACTTCAGCACCCTGCAGCAGGGTCAGTGGAATATCATTCCGATTCACAATTTCGCCTTGACCAACACCATCGATGAGTTCTATGTCGGTTTGGAGATGTTGGCTCACGGTAACTATCTGTGCGCACAGGTGGAGACCCCGCTTCGCGACTCCACATTCTACTACTTGAGCAATGGTACATACGTTCCGCAACTCACCGGCCGTTTCATGCTGGGTGCTTTGGTGGATACGCCTTACGTCCATGATCTTGCTCTGCTTGATCTCGTGCACCCGGTCACCAACTGCGACCTCGGTCACGAGCACCTGAACGTGCGCATCACCAACAACGGTACCACCGACATTGTGCCGCCTATCCAACTGCACTACACCATCAACAACGGTGCGACGGTTTCCGAGAACTTCACGGATACGCTGCACAGTCACGAGACGACCATTTTCACTTTCAGCAGCATCTATGACTTCACGAACAACCAGATTGACATTGACGACAACTACGCCATCAAGGTTTGGGCTACCAAGTTGCCTCAAGACCGTCTGACCTTCAATGATACGTTGGATATGATGGTGGTATCCAAAGGTAAAGCCAACACCCCCATTGTCCAAGACACGGTGATTGTGAACTACCACACCTCTCATACGTTGACTGCTCAGCTTCCGGCTTCTATTCCGCAGGGTGTCCTTGGATGGTTCACCAACACGGGTTACGAATCCTGGAACCTGTTGGGATATAATCCTACTTACACGACTCCGCTCATTTACTTCGATACCACTTACTATGTGAACGCCAACCCCGGCACCGTCGATGAGCCGATCATTGGCACGGGCAACGGTTCCGGCACCGATCCTTTTGATTTCTCCAAGGGTTATTCCAGAGGCCGTATGCTCTATCTGGAGCAGGAGATTGGAACTCATGGCAAGATTACAGGTCTCGCTTTGAATGTGAAGTCTGCGGTCAGTGCCACTGCAGCCGATGGTATTCCTATGAAGATTTACATGAAGTGTACGGATGAAAACCTCTTCAGCTCCACTACGGTTAACTGGGACGATGAACTGGCCACTGCCACTTTGGTGCTTGACGAGCGCGTTTACTTCGACCATACCGGTTGGTTCAATCTCAACATTGCCCCGTTTGATTTCAACAACGGCAACTTGGCGGTTTATGTGGAGACCAATTGTGCGGATTACTGTACGGGCACAGGCAGCCAGTGTAACAACTGCGGTCAGTATGTCTCCGGTGCCAACAGCTATCCTTCTTTCAATATGACGAACACTACGGGTGGTACCTATTGCCAGAAGAAGTCCGGCAATACGGTGGCTTCCCTTTCCGGTGCCTACACGAACGTTGCCAAACGTATTAACACTCGCTTTACAGTAGCCAATCTGGATTGCGGTAGTTTGAAGGTCCCGATTCGTATCCACGTTCCTGACATTCCGGATTATGATGTGGAGACCCAGGAACTTGTCTATCCTGTGACGAGCTGTGCCCTGTACGATGAGCATATCCAAGTGCAGGTTAAGAACATGCTGAACACGTCAATTCCGGCCAACAAAGTGGTTATCCACGCACTGTTCAACGGTGTGGAAGTCACCCATACCGTGGCCGACACCTTCGCAGCCGAAGAGGTCAAGATCGTGGAATTCGACACGCCTTTCGACTTCAGTGCCCCGACCGCCAACATCCTCTTCAACTACACCATCTTCACCACTCTGAACAACGAGACCATTGTTTATACAGGTAACGATACCATCACGGGTAGCTTCACCTCCACTCGCACGTCGTATCTGCCTGACAGCATTGTCTATACCGGCTCTTACACGTTGCCATACACCATCTTGGAACCTCAAGACAGACCTAACAATATCACTCAATATTATTTCTATGCCCATGAGGATGATAACACCCCGATTCACACTACGACGACTTCTGCGCAATATTATACCACGCCCAATTTGTATGATACTGCCGTTTATTGGATGTCGGGTAAGACGCAGACCAGTAACTGTATCACCAAGCGCATCAAGGTGATCATCAATGTGTTCAGTCCTCAATATGACTTCAGTACGGATAAACTGATTTATCCGGTTTCCTATCAATGTCCTAACTCTTTGAGCCCGAACCTCCGCGTGAGTGTCACCAACCAAGACACCACCTCCACTTCTGTGATTCCTTCCGGCACGTTCAATTTGAACGCCAACTTCACAGGTTCGGCCACGGTGAACGCTGTCAACCTGATTAGCCAGCCGGTTTCCTCATTGATTCAGGATACCATCACCTTTGACAATGGTATGAACTTGGGTTCTACCACAGAGAATAGAATCTATCAATATGTGATCTATACCACTCCGACGGATCCCACGATGCCGGTGTACACGGCCAATGATACCATTTCTGGACCGATGTACATTCCTGCATTGCCTATTGCTCCGGACGCATTGACCTTCACGGTTCCTTACGGTGGTACGCAGACAGTGACACCGAGTTCAACCTCACTCACTCACTATTACTTCTATGAAAATGATTCTGATGAGTTTGCCATTGCTGAAGGTAACAGTTTCACTACGGATCCGATTTATGCTCCTACCACTTATTACTACAGCGGTCGTATCGAATCTGACGGATTCAACGCTGATGTGATTGCCGGTACGGGCACCAACACGAGCCAAACCAGTGCGGCTCCGTTCACCTTCTCCAACGGTCATTCTTATGCTAAGATTCTCTACAATAGTGATGACTTCAACCATGCAGAGGGTCGTATCGACAGCATCTACTTCCAGGTCTGCACGGCAGAAGCCAACGGTGTGGCCATTCCGATGAAGTTCTGGTTGGCGAATACCAATGACGCTCAGGCTATCTCCACGGGTAGTGCTCAGGTCAACTGGCCGAACGAAACTGCCAACGCTAGACTGGTGTTCGACGGTGAGATTGCACTCGACCATGTTGGTTGGATCGGCTTCCCTGTGAACGGTGGTTTCGACTACACAGGTGGCGGTCTTTACCTCTATGCTGAGCACAACTGCGGTGACGCTAGCTGCGTGACCAACTACGGTATCAACCCGACTCCGAAATTCACGAACACCCAGATGGCCAACAATGCCAAGAAGGTGCTGACCAAGTCTGCCAACACGGAGCTCAGCGGCGCCACCAGCTTCTCCCTCTCTGGTTACCGTGTGAATACGAAATTCAAGATCAACTACACTTGTGAGTCTCCGAAGGCTGCCATCAACATCAACACCACGGTTCCTCAACACGATGTGGGTGTGGTTGCGATTTCTGCTCCTGTCACCCAAAGCAACACCTACACCAACAGTGAGACCGTTACCGTGACAGTGAAGAACTTCGGTTCCGAGGCCGCTTCCAACTTCCCGGTCACCTATCAGTTGGCCAACAATGCGCCGGTGACTCAGAACTACTCGGGTTCTTTGGCTACCAATGCAACGGCCACGATGACCTTCAATACCAATGTGGATCTTACCAGTGTCTATATGCCTACTCCGTTCAGAGTTTATACGGATTTGAGCACTGACACTTACCATAATAACGATACGACGACCATCATCCTGAGTGCTGAGGATCCGTGTCCGTCCCGTCCGTTGTCACAGTCTGAAGGCGCACTCATCTCCAATGTGACGTTCGCTGCTCTCAACAACGGCACGCCCACTCCTTACACCGAGCACTCTGCCGCTCCAGGCAATGGTATGTATGCCGACTACACACAAACCGTGGCTCCTGTGGAGTTGATTCTCGGTCAAGAGTATTCACTCTCCGTCACGCACGCCTTTACCGGTACGAATACCAAGGTCGTCTATAAACGTGCTTATATCGACTACAACCGTAATGGTATGTTCGAAGAGACCGAGGCTATCTTCAACTCCGGTGCTGTTCCGGCTGGTGACACCAATGCCACGACTTCTGCATTCGTCAATGTGCCGGTCAATGCGGATCTGGGTCTCACCCGTATGCGTGTGATTTGTGCCACCACCAACTCCTTCACTCCTTGCTCGTTCTACAATGGTGAGGGTGAAACGGAGGACTACGCTGTGCTGTTGAGCGCTCCTATGGAAATCGACCTCGGTATCCCGTCAGTCTTGCACCCGGTTGGTGAGGTTTGTGCTGATAACAAAGCGATTATCCGTGTCAATATTCGTAACTATGGTACTCAAACACAGTCCTTCAGCTTAGGTAATACCGTGACCGTGACGGCTACGGTGACTGGTCCGGTGCCGGGCGTTTATACAGCAACGGTTGAAGACGGTTCTCTCGCTCCGAATACGGATCAGACTGTTATCATCCCGAACGTTGACCTCAGTGGCGTTGGCAACTACCAGGTCTCCTTCCAGTTGACCTATGATGCTGACCAGTATCTGACCAACAACACTCGTTCCAGTAACGCAGTGGTGGCAAACAATGCGGTGACACAGCTCCCGTTTGTGGAAACCTTCTTGCCGCAAGGTACGGATCTTTCTAACCCGCAATTGCCCGATGGATGGGAGGTGACGTTCTCCAACTCCAACTATCAATGGCATGAGACCGTTGGTGCTTCTCAGAACAGTGCATCGGGTGGTGGTCCTGCCCATGACCATACCTATGCTGGTACATACCAAGAGAACTATGGTGGATACATTTCTGTGAACGGTGTCAATGGTAACACCAATGTGAACAAGTGGACATCCATCACCAGCGGTTGTATCAACATGCACTATAATGACATCTATCCTGTCGAACTTTACTTCTACAAATATTTCGCAGGTCCTGCCGCTGCTGACTTTGACTTGCGTGTCGAAATCGGTTCCGGCGAATACTATCAGACGGTGGAAGAGTTGACCAAAGCCGATGGCGGTCAGACCGGTAGCAATGACAATTGGAGAGAACACCTCGTAGTGATGCATTCCGTCGATGAGGTGGCACGTCTCCGTTTCACTGTCACGAATCAGCGCAATAAGATCGACCCGAGTATTGATGATATCAATTTGGTGGTCGGTCAACCTGACATGGCGATGAGCCGCGTCCTCTATCCGGAAGACAAGAGTGTTTCGGACGAGTGTCTGCAGGTCAACAGTGTCGTATCCCCGATCATTGAGCTCTACAACAACGGTAATTCCGCAGTTCAAGAGTTTGACGTTGTATTCCATGTGGGTACTGGTAACGACATCGTGGTTGATACCGAGCATGTGGTTCACTTCCTCGCTCCTGGCGATACGCTGATCTATACCAGCACCAACGAGTTTGTGGTCACCAACTTGACATCTAACTGGGAGGTGAAGGCTACGGTGGTCATTGAAAACGACAAGAATATGTATAATAATACGAAACGTACGCTCTCCTGCACCAATGTGGGTCTGCCGGATTACGAGAATGAAGAGAACGTCTATCTCGGCCAGAACGAGCCTAACCCTGCGGTAACGACTACTCGTATTCCGTACTCAGTGCCGGAGCCCGGCAAGGTGGCCTTGACGGTTTCCAACGCGCTTGGACAGGTGCTGTACACCACGACGGAGGAGGCAGGACAAGGTCTCAACTATTTCGAAATGAATACCTCTGACCTGGCCGCAGGAATCTATTATTATACCATCCGCTATAATAATATCACCTTAACCAAGAAGATGATTGTTGAAAAATAATCGTTTTCTTAACAAAAGAAGCTACTCTCTTTGGAGTAGCTTTCTTTTTTAAAAATTTGCAGATGAAGCGACAGATATTGACAGCGTTTTGCTTGATGATGACCTTAGTGGCGTGTGCTCAGTCAAGGCCGAAGGAGTCCGTTGAACCGGCTCCATCGGCAGTGGCATTGCACCCCGGTGCCGAGCGTATGGATCGCTATTTGCCGATGCTGGAGGGCAAGAAAGTCGCCTTGTGCGGCAACCAGACCTCTGTTGTGGGCAAAACTCATCTGGTGGATACGCTGCTGTCTAAAAAAGTCAAGCTCGTTCGCCTCTTCTGTCCCGAACACGGTTTTCGCGGACAGGCAGAGGCAGGCGCAGTTATCCAATCCGGGAAGGATCCCCTCACCGGACTTCCTGTCGTGTCGCTTTACGGTAAGAACAAAAAGCCCACGGCGGAACAGCTGAAAGGCATCGATGTGCTGCTCTTTGACCTGCAGGACGTGGGTTGCCGCTTCTATACTTACATCTCCACATTGCACTATGTGATGGAGGCCGCCGCTGAGAATAACGTGAAGGTGGTGGTGCTCGACCGCCCCAACCCGAACGGCTTTTACATCGACGGTCCTGTGTTGAATCCACAGTTCAAGTCCTTCGTGGGGATGCATCCCGTTCCGATTGTCTATGGCATGACGATCGGGGAGTATGCCCTGATGATCAATGGGGAAAAGTGGCTGGCCAATGGGGTGCAGTGCGATTTGGAGGTGGTGAAGGTCGTGGGTTACACACACAATACGCGCTATGACCTGCCCGTGCATCCTTCTCCGAACCTGCAGACACCCGAGTCCGTGTTCCTCTATCCGTCGCTTTGCCTTTTCGAGGGCGCGAATGTGAGCGTGGGCCGCGGCACCCGTCAACCTTTTGAAATGTATGGCGCTCCCGGAATGCAGACGGGCGAATATCGCTTTACGCCCCGCGCCATTCCCGGTGTCTCCGAGAATCCTCCCTTCAAAGACACGGAGTGTCGGGGATTCCTGCTCCACGACTTTGCCCTGCGCCATCTCAACGAGCCCGGCAGACTGCATCTGGAATGGCTGTTGACCGCATACCACAACTGTCAGGACAAAGACAAGTTCTTCCTCAATAATGGCTTTTTTGAAAAGCTTGCGGGCACCGATGAATTACGCAAACAGGTAATCAACGGTCTCTCTGCCGATGCCATTCGCTCCTCTTGGCAGCCCGAACTTGAAAAGTTCAAAACGATTCGCCAGAAATACTTGCTATATGAATAAAATGAGGATAGAGAGAAAGGTTGAATTGTATAAATAATTGAAATATAATGTGTTATAAATATGTTGAATTGTAAGATATTGATTGTTAGGATGATATAATAAAAGTAAGAAAAAGATGATATGGGTGTGACGAAATGGAGATTTCTTACGACATACAATATGAAGAAAGAAGAATGTTAAATAATATAGTTATGAAAAAGATTGTATTGACAATGATGACGATGAGTTTGGTGCTCGTCGGATTTTCGCAGCAACGGCATCAGTCGGTGAGCGATTATTATGTGACGCCTCAGTTGTCGGAAGAAATTACGGCAGCCAAGGTAGCGGATCTGCGGGCGAACAACCCCGAGGAGTTGATCCGGGTGAATTACACGATGTTCAACTATGCGTTGGTCATCAGCAAGCTTTGGGACGGCAACTTCCAGCAAATGGGTACGTTGGAACAGTATCTGCCCGAAGGAATGACCTATGTGGAGGAAGAAATCATCCAAAAAGGCTATGTGAATCCCTACAAGTGGAATCTGCCTCAAGATACCTACCGTTATAACCTCTTTAAACTGCGCCGTAGCGGCTATTATGTGGTCGTGATGCCCAAAGTAACTTGGGAAGAGCGTCTGAATGCACATTTGAATCAGTTTGATTTTTAAGAAAATTCGAGAAAATGAAAAAGATAATAGCCCTTTTCGTTTTAGTGTGCGGCATGATGTCGCTCCAAGCCCAGGTGATTACCTTGGGTGTTAGCACGCAGACTTCCGTGACCGGATGCTCGGTCTCTGTTTATGACAACGGTGGTATCAACGGAGACTATAGTCCTAATATGGACAATTTCGTGACGATTTGTTCCAATGATCCGACCAACCACTCCGTGCGTGTGAACCTTGATTTGGCATCCTTCGATGTCGATTGCTCTGACACGCTGTTCATTTACGATGGTTCCTCCATCAATGACCCGCTGTTGGTGGCGTTGACCAACTGCATTACGGACTCGGTGAGTTCTCCTACGCTTTCCTACGCTGCCACGGTATATAACACCTCAGGCTGTCTGACCATCCGTTTCGTGACGGACGGTGCTGACGAAGGTGCCGGCTTTGCCCTCACCACCGACTGTGTGCGTCCCTGCCAGCGTATCAACGTCTCGCTTGACACGGTGTTGAGCAACAAGTACCCGAAGATTGATACTTCCGATGGTTACCTTTATCTGGATGTATGCCCGTATGACACGATCCATCTCGTGGCAAAAGGCGATTATATTGACAACGACTACAGCTACCATCAATCAGATCCCACCAGCACGTTCCATTGGGATATGAGCTGGGAGGTGATTGATACCTTAGGGGGTAGTGCCCTTGATTATCTTTTCCCTGAAGGCCGTGGTTATGATGTGGCAATCTCTATTTCCGATAGTGCCGGCTGCTTCTCCTATATCCCTTACACCTTCCGTGTGAGAACCTCTTCCAACCCGATCCGTGAGGTACTCGACTTCCCGTCTGTATGTGCTGGAAGCGAAGTGGAGCTTACGGTGGGTTATGACTTCCTATCCGCTCTGCAGGTCGATACCGTGGGTAGCGAGCAGCTGACCGCCTTGTCCGTCACCGATACCATCTTCTTACCGGACGGTGTACCTTGTGACAATGGACAACAGGTGTCAGGTCTCCAGTATTGTTCCTACGTCTCCCCTGTGACGTTTACCAGCTTCTCTCCGTCGGCTACCATTCAGTCTGCCAACGACATTTTGTTTGTCCGTGTGAAGATTGAACACTCCTTCTTGGGTGATATCTGGATCAGATTGATCTGCCCGAACCAACAGTATGTCTCCATTCTGAAGAAATACAATGGTGGTTCGTCCAGCTGCTCCAGCCAAATCCCTGCCTCTGAATGGGGATGGAACGGTTCCGGTCAAACGGGTGCATACTTAGGAGATGCTTACGACTACGGTGCCTCCAATAAGTGCGACCCCAACGCTTTTGAAAATCACATGGGTACTCCTTGGAACTATTGTTGGTCCAACGCTACCAACCAAGGTTATCAGTATGCATCCGGAAGTTATGTTTATGCCTCCTCTTCTGTGACGGGCGGACGTGTTGACTCTACCAATGTGGCGCAGATGACGAATGTCTATCACCCTGATGGCTCTTTCGCCAACCTCATTGGCTGTCCGATGAACGGTACTTGGAGTATCGAGGTCATGGATGGTTACTCCATCGATAATGGCTGGATGACCGAATGGGAAATTGCCCTTGATCCTGCTTTGCTGCCGCAAGACTGGTCCTACAATGTGTTGGTGGACAGCTCATGGGTGGTTGGACCTGGTGCTAACGGTCCCGTCGTGGTCCCTGATTCTGCCGGTTTCATCACCTATCAACTTTATGTGAAAGACGAGTTGGGTTGTGTCTATGATACCATCAACCACATGGAAGTGGTCGGTCACCCCGAACCGAATCTTGGTCCTGACTACAATATTTGTTATGGCGATATCACCGTGCTGGCCGCCAATTATACCCAAGGCGGTGCAGAAGGACAAACCACTGTCTACAATTGGAATACCGGCGATGAAACCGACTCCATTGAGGTGTTGACCGCAGGTGAGTATTTTGTGAATATTTCGACTACGAGTGAATCGGGTCTTACTTGTTCCGGTTCGGATACCATCAACATAGGCATTTTTGAGCGTCCTGTATTGGATTTCGATGCACCTGAACTGACGGGTTGTGCCCCGCTGAATGTGCGTATCCAGAACAACTCCACGCCTGAAGATGGACAGTACGAGTGGTACATCTTCTCCTACGATGACTATGGTAACCAAATCATGGCTTACAGTTCCTTGGAGCGTAATCCTGTGTTCCAGTTCAACGATCCCGGTACTTACTCCATTGCCATGAAAGTGACCACGCCGGATGGATGTAAGGATTCTACCACCCTGTATAACGCTATCGTGGTGAATCCCCAGCCTATTGCCGAATTCGAGGCAGATCCGGCCATCTCCATGCTGAGCGAGAACGGCGGTCTGGTGAATTTCATCAACTACGCGGATCAGTCCATGGTGACGGGTGCCAACGGTAGCTTCTACTGGGATTTCGGTGATGGTACCATCGACTCTGTGAACTTCTCTGACCCGCATACCTACACTTCTTGGGGTGACTACAATGTGACGCTCCACGTGCAGAGCAACGCCGGTTGTGCCAGCGAAATCACCCACACGGTCGTCATTGAATCCGATCTCATCTTCCCGAATGTCATCACCCCGAACGGTGACGGTATCAATGATGTGTGGGCTATTGAGAACCTCAATACGAATGTCAATCCCGAGGATCCCGACGGTTATCGTAACAACCATCTGCAGATTTATGACCGCTGGGGCAAGAAGGTTTATGATGCCAAGAATTACGACACCTACGCAAAGGATGGCACTGTCTATCCGGGCTCTCAGATCTTTGACGGCTCCGGCCTCAACGATGGCGTCTATTACTACTCTTTCCAATACAAAGGAAAGGCGAAGACGATTACCTTCAACGGATCGATTACCATTGTGAGGTAAGACGTGTAAACAGATAAAAAAAACGGTGCATTTGCACCGTTTTTTTTTATTCGTTCGCAATCAGAAAATGCAACCTGTTGAAGACGTTGGCTTCGGAGGTGCCGCCGTCGAAGTCGAGGAAGAGCAGGTTCACATCGGGGTAGAGCTTGCGCATCTTCTTTTCGATACCTTTGGCAATGATGTGGTTGGAGATGCAGGCGAACGGTTGCAGACTGATGATGTTCTTCACGCCGTCTTCAGCCAATGAGGACATCTCGGCTGGGATGAGCCAGCCTTCGCCGAAGTTGGCCGCCATGTTGATGATGCGCGATGCCAGTTTCGCTTCATGGAACATGTCCGCGAAAGGTCGGTAGAAGGGGAAGTCCTTGCAGGCCTCATCGTAGGTTTTGGCGTAACGGAACAGGATCTTATAGAGGACATCTGTCAGGAAGAGCGGCAAATTCACCGGCTTGATGTGGTTTTCCTTGTTGATATGTCGGTTGACGAAACTATTGACGAAGAAGTTGTAGATAGACGGGGCCACCACTTCCACGCCCTGATCGGCAAGCCAGTCCAGGACGTTGAGATGTCCGAAGGAATTGTACTTGATGTAGATTTCGCCCACCACACCTACACGCGGGAGTATCTTGGTCGTGTCGATATTGGCGGTGAACTCTGCCACCGCCTCTTTCATCAGTCGTTTCAGGCCGCGATAGTTGCGGTTTTCGATGAGCGGGAGGGCCTTGTCGATGTATTGCTGGTGTAGCGCTTTGGCCACTCCGGGCTGCTTCTCGCGCGGTCGTGATGCATAATAGATGCGCGACAGACAGTCGGCGTAGAGCATTCCGCAGATGGTCGGTAACGCGAGCTCTCTGGCGTTGAGGTGGAAGCCTGGCTGCTCGTTTGCTAAGGTGTTGCCCAAGGCCAGTGACAGTACCGGCACGTTCTCGAAACCGGCCGCCACCAAGGCTTTCTTAATCAGCATGATGTAGTTGGTGGCGCGGCACTGTCCTCCCGTTTGGGTGATGATGACCGCCGTGTCTTCCAAGGGGTATTGTCCGCTGCGCAACGCCTTCAGCAGACTGCCGACCACGATGGTGGCGGGATAGCAGACTTCGTTGTTGGCGTATTGCAATCCTAATTCCACACACTCTTTGTCACCGAGGGGCAGGTTGATCATGGTATAGCCAGCCATCTTGAAGACGGTCGGGACAAATTCCGAATATCCGCCGGCGAAATAGGGCGCGAGAATGGTCCTGCGGCGGTCTGCCTCTATGAAGGGTGGGGTGGTGATAAAGGGCTTGTTGATCTTGTCTTGATGACTGAACTTGAGGCTTTCCACCATCGAGCGCACCCGCAGATGCAGCGAGCCGATGTTGTTGACGTCATCCACCTTCAGCAGCGTGAAACTCTTGCCTTTGCGGTCGAGGATGTCGTGGGTTTCGTCGATGATGAAGGCGTCGGGACCGCACCCGAAGGAGGTGATCATCATGAAGTGCACGTTGTCGGGACTGTTGGCCACATAGTGGGCGGCCTTGAAGACGCGGTTGGGGTAGGTCCATTGGGTCACCGCCATCAGTTCGCGATAGACGGCGGTGTCTTTCTCGCCAGCCACGAACTCCGTGACCACATCGATTCCCATGTCGGCGATGCAGTCGGAGACCTTGTGCTGGATGAGCGGGTCGGAGTGGTAGGGTCTGCCCGCGAGCACCACCACCATACGGTTCTCCTTGCGGGCCTTTTCCACGATTTCGGTTGCTTCAGTATGGAGCTCTTCCAAATACTCCTGTTGAGCAGTGATGGCCGCATCCACGGCCTTGTTGGCTTGCGATTTGCTGATGCCCAGGGTTTTCAGGTATTTGACGCAGCTCTTGCGCAGGAAACCCTCGTTGTTCATCGAGATGATGGGGGCATCGGTGGGAATGCCAAACCGTTCCTCCGTGTCGATGGCGTTGCGCACCACGTCGGAGTAGCCGGCCACGATGGGACAGTTGTAGCTGTTGCGGGCTTGGCTGTCGGAAGGTGCCTCCATGACGATGAAGGGGTAGAAGATGCGGTCCACGCCTTGTCGTGCAAGGTCGAAAATATGGCCGTGCATCAGTTTGGCGGGGAAGCAGATATTCTCGGACATCACCGTGTGGATGCCTTTTTCGTACTGTTTCACCGTGGAAGGGGAGGAGAGGACCGTGCGGATGCCGCAGGTGCGGAACAGCATGTGCCAGAACGGGTAGAGCTCGAACATGCCGAGCGAGCGCGGGATGCCGATGACCGGCTTGTCACCCGATTCGTTCAGCATCGGTCGCCGGAACAGCATCTTCAGCCGACGGTGATGCTGGTTGAACCCTTTCTTCTGCACTTCCGTATGGTTAGTGTATATCTTTTCGCAGTTGTTGCCGGCGTAGAAGGTCTGCCCGTTGGAGAAATGGTACTCCAGCACCGTGCAATGGTTCGGGCAGCCCGGACAAACCTGCTGCTTGTTGTCAAACTGTTGGATGGAGAGCAGCTCGTCGAGGGAGAGCACCTTGGTGACCTCTTGCTCGCGGGCGTAGAGGGCGCAGCCGTAGGCCCCCATCAGCTCGGGGATGTCAGAGAAACGGACGTCGCGGTCGGTGAGCAGCTCTAGTGCCCGCACCACCGCCAAGTTCTTGAAAGTGCCGCCCTGCACGACCAGATGGTCGCCCAGCTCGTCCATTTTTCGTAATTTTAACACCTTAAAGAGGCAGTTCTTGATGACCGAGTAGGCGAATCCGGCGGAGATGTCCTCGGCGGAGGTGCCCTCGCGCATGGCTTGTTTCACCTTCGAGTTCATGAAGACGGTGCAGCGGGTACCCAGGTCGTAGGGATGTTTCGCCTCGCAGGCGATGCGGGCGAAGTCGGCCACGGTGTAGCCCAACATCTTGGCGAAGGTCTCGATGAAGGAGCCGCAGCCAGAGGAGCAGGCTTCGTTGATTTCGAGTCTTCTAATGGCTTGGTTTTCAACGAAGATGGCCTTCATGTCCTGGCCGCCGATGTCGAGGATGAAGGAGACCTCCGGGGATACGCGTTTTGCGCCGAGGTAGTGCGCCATGGTCTCCACCACGCCGTGGTGCAGTCCGAAGGCCGTTTTTAACAGATTTTCACCGTAGCCGGTGACCGCGCTGTTGAGGATGTTCGGCTCGAAGTCGTGGTCCTTGCAGGCCTGCGCGAACCGCTTCAGCGCCCCGTGGAACGCCTCGAAGCTGTTGCCGTTGTTGGAACAGTAGTCGGAGAAGAGAATCCGTCCTTCCGTGTCCAACACCACAAACTTGGTGGTTGTGGAGCCGGAGTCGATGCCGATATAGACTTCGTTGCTCTTCAGGTCGTTCCAATCGACGCGATCCACGAAGAAGTTCTGCTTCTCGTTTTTCCATTTCTCAAAATGTTGTGTGTCCGTAAATAGGGGATCCAGACGGTTGGAGAGCAGCCGGGATTCGTCGCCCATGGCCTGGCTGTGGATGGTCTGGAGGAAGTCGCTGATGGCGATGGGCTCGCGACAGACGGTGCGTGACATCAGGGCGGCCCCGTGGGCGGGCACCACGCGCATGTCGGGAACGGCCACGCAGTCGGCCTCCGTGAGGTGCAGGTTCTCCAAGAAGACTTGTTTCAGCTTCGGGAGGAAGGCGAAGGGGCCGCCGCAGAAGAAGACCGGCGACTGCACATCGACGCCGCGGGAGAGGGTGCCCAGGACTTGCAGGCAGACGGCGTGGAAGACGGAGAGGGCCACATCGGCCTTGCTGACGTTGCGAGCCAGCAGGTTCTGGATGTCGGTCTTGGAGAATACGCCGCAGCGCGACGCGATAGGATAGACGTGCTCGGCTTTCTCTGCCAGCGTGTTCAGCTCAGCAGTATCGACGTTCAGCAGACTCGCCGTTTGGTCGATGAAGGCGCCCGTGCCACCGGCGCAGTTGCCGTTCATGCGGATGTCCGGCATCCGGCCCTCGTCGAAAAAGATCATCTTGCTGTCCTCGCCGCCGATGTCGATGAAGGTGCGGGTCTGCGGAAACGACTCCTTGATCAGCGTGGCGGCGGAGATCACCTCCTGCACAAACGGGAAACCCCAAAGTTCGGCGTAGCCCATGCCCACCGATCCGGTCACCGCGATGCGGCAGGAGGAGCCGACGCTTTTAGCGTCGGAACCAAACGCGACGCTGGAAGCGTCGCCCCCTAGGATTGCCTGCACCGTTTCCCGTACGTTCATGTTGTGCCGTCGGTAGTCGGAGAAAACGATTTGGTTATCAGCATCTAACACCACCACCTTTACCGTCGTGGATCCGATGTCGATACCTATATTTAATATATTATTCATATTTCTAATTTGAGGCGCGAAAATAGTATTTTTTTGAAAAAGGTCAGGATGTTGTGTCAAGGGCATTTTGAATCGTTGTTCGTGTTACTTCTTGTTAGGCGGTTTAGGATGAGACGGATGTTTTCCTGTTTGCGGTCTTCGAGATAGTTGTTGTCATAGCGGCAGTGTTCGATTTTTTTGAGTGTGGGCATAGCGGTGAGGAAGAAAAGGTTAAGAGCGATGATATCTTCGATAAGAATTTGGGCTTCTATGGGTGAGATTTCCCCTTTTTTGGCTGCCAGATCTAGTTCCTGTTGCAGCGATAGCGCGACTTTTTGCAATTCTGAACCCGCATGGGTTGTAAGTTCTAGAAATAGCTCGGGGTGCCGCTCCATCTCTTGGAATTGAAAACGCAGGTAGTCGGCGTTCTCCTTCACGAAATCGAAATGGCTTCCGATAAGTTTGCTGAGTTTCTCGATAAAGTTGCCGTTGGCCTCTTCCCAACTGACGACCACCGCCTTTCGCAACAACCCCATTTTCCCTTGTACCACCTGTTTGAACAGTTCTCCTTTTGTCTTGAAATGATAGTGGAGCAGCGGATGACCCACACCCGCACGTCGGGCGATCTCCATCGTGCGTGCACCATCGTATCCCTTAGCAACAAACTCTAATTCTGCCGCTTTTAGAATCTCTTCCCGTTTGCTATCTTTGTGTTTGTCAGACAATTTTAATAAATTTAACAACAAAAACTGACAAGATTGTCAGGGTGCAAAAATACATTTTTTTTTGATAATTAAAATCCCCAAAAATGGGGATACCCCGTTCCCCACAAAATTGCACTTTTGCAGCGTGTTTAGCTAATAGCCAATAGCCAACAGCCAATGGCCAATGGCCAAAAACCATGCAAGTGATGAACGAAGAAATAAAAAACGAAAAAGTGCTAACCCTCGCTGACGTGAAGACCGGCGAGTACTGCGTGATCGTGCGCGTGACGGGCCACGGCGGATTCCGTCACCGCCTCATGGAGATGGGTTTTGTGCGCGGCGAAAAAGTCAAGGTGATCCGCAATGCCCCCCTGCGCGATCCTATCGAGTACGAGATCATGCAGGGCCACGTGTCGCTGCGCCGCGTGGAGGCCCAGCGCGTGGAGGTCGTCCCCGTCACCGAGGAGGTGGCCAACAGCTACAGCTTCCACGGCACCGTCACTGAGGAGACCGAACGCATCCTCGGTCACCATGGCAAGCGCATCCACGTCGCCCTCGTCGGCAACCCCAACTGCGGCAAGACCTCCTTCTTCAACCATGCCACCGGCATGCGCGAGAAGGTTGGCAACTACAGCGGCGTCACCGTTGATTCAAAGGTTGGCTACTACCACTATCAGGATTATACCATCATGATCGCCGACCTTCCCGGCACCTACTCTCTCACCGAATACACTCCCGAGGAACGCTACGTCCGCGAATACATCATGGAGCAGCGGCCCGACATCGTGCTCGACGTTGTCGATGCCTCCAACCTCGAACGCAACCTCTTCCTCACCACCCAACTCATCGACATGAACGTCCCCATGGTGATGGCGCTTAATATGTACGATGAGCTGCAGAAAAACGGCGACCAACTCGATATCGACACCCTCAGCGAGCTCTTCGGCTTTCCCATCATTCCTACGGTCTCCTCGCGGGGCACTGGCATCGATGAGGTGATGGCCAAGATTGTCGATCTGTACGAGAACTTGGAAGAGCATACCAAACACATCCATATCAACTACGGCACCGATTTGGAGAAGTCCATCGACATCATCAAAGAGGATATGGTGGAACATCTGGACCTCTCAGGCGCTTATTCTACCCGCTACTTGGCCATCGAGTTGCTTGCCGGCGACAAGATGGTTTCAGAGTTGGTAAGCAAATACGATGATGACGGCAGTGTCATCAAGGTGGCTGAGGAGCAGCGCAAGCAGATTGAAAAACAGTATAACGAGGATGCCGCCACCATCGTTTCGGGTGCGAAGTACGGCTTTGTGCGCGGTGCCCTCCTCGAAACCTTCACGCGGGGCAAGGACCGCGACCAGCAGCCCGCCTATTCCGCCGACAAGATTCTGACCAACCGATGGCTGGGGTTCCCCATCCTGATTTTCTTCCTTTGGTTCATGTTCCAGATGACTTTCACGATAGGGGCTTATCCGCAGGCCTGGCTCGAAAGCTTTTTCGGCTGGCTCGGCGATGTCACCACGCGGGTGCTTCCCGATGGCATCCTCAAAGATCTGTTGGTCGATGGCATCATCGCAGGCGTGGGCGGAGTTTGTTCCTTCTTGCCCAACATTCTGATCCTCTTCTTCTTCATCTCCATCTTGGAGGACACCGGCTATATGGCTCGTGCTGCCTTCATCATGGACAAGCTCATGCACCGCATGGGGCTTCACGGCAAATCCTTCATACCCTATATTATCGGTTTCGGCTGCAGTGTGCCCGCCATCATGGCCACGCGCACCCTCGAAAACCGCAAAGATCGTATCCTCACCATCCTCACCGTGCCTTTCATGTCCTGTTCGGCACGACTGCCCGTCTATCTGCTCCTCATTTCCGCCTTTTTCACGAAGCATCAGGGGTTGATTCTCACCTCCATCTACCTTTTCGGCGTGGTGATGGCCATCATCACTTCGTTGTTGGTCAAAAAAGTGGCCTTCAAGCAGGAACGCGACCAGTTTGTGATGGAGTTGCCGCCCTACCGCATCCCGACTTTCCGCAACGCGATGATCCACATGTGGGACAAGAGCGTGCAGTACCTCAAGAAGATGGGTACGGTCATCTTGGTGGCCACCGTCATCATCTGGGCGTTGGAATATTTCCCGCATACCGGACCGGAGGTGGACCGTTACACGGCGCAGATAGAAAGGGTAGGGGCGGACACCACCTTGACGGAGGTGCAGCGCACGGAACAGATCAAGCAGCTGGAACTCGACCGTTCGGCCTGCCAGATCGAAAACTCCTACATCGGCCGTTTCGGTCGGTTCGTTGCCCCGGTCTTCCGTCCCCTCGGCTTTGACTGGCAGATGGGGGTATCCCTCATCACCGGTTTCGCCGCCAAGGAGATTGTAGTTTCCTCCATGGGGGTGCTTTACCACAGCGACTTGGAGGCCGACGAGCACTCTTCGGCTTTACAAAAGAGTTTGCAGACCCACACCTGGTCGTCGGGTCCCGACATCGGGAAGCCTGTCTTCACTCCGGCGGTGGCCTACGGGTTCATGATCTTTATCCTGCTCTATTTCCCCTGTGTGGCGGCCCTGTCGGCCATCCACCGCGAGGCCGGTCGCCGCTGGATGCTGTTCAACCTCTTCTACACCACCGGTGTGGCGTGGCTGGCGGCGTTCGTGGTGCATTTGGTTTTCGGGTAACCGTTGTAGAGACGATGTGCACATCGTCTCTACAGTGCCTTGGCAAGTGCGATAATATCCTCAACAGGCATGTTTGCGGCTGTTGCGATGGTGTTGATGTCGAGACCGTTCGCTAACAATTCCATAATGAGTTGTCGCCGTCCTTCTGCACGTCCTTCCTCACGTCCTTCCTCGCGTCCTTCTGCACGACCTAGTTCACGGCCATATTCGCGCTCGCACATCAACGATTCCTTCACGTCGGCGTACTCCAAGACATTTCTGACATATATTTTCTTTTCCATATCAGTAAGGTTTGATATTAGGCACTCGTTATAGAAGCGCTGGTAGATTGGTTCCATTTGCCGGAGAGTATCTTCGCTGATGTCCGCTAAGTGTGTGAGCATGTAAAGCCAGCGGTTCCTTTTGTCGGTCAGATCCAATGTTTCCAAACGCGCGGCAAATTTACACAATTCTGCAAAATACAAAACATTTTCTTTGGAAAAAATCTCGTTGTCGTCGTCTTTCTGATATACCTTCCAGAAAAACCGGTCCCTGCCCTCGAACTCGGGCATGTTCTCCTCCATGAAGCAGAGGGAGTAAACCTTCGGGACGGTGGCGTAAACAATGTCGCCGGATTTGACGCTGCTGATCGTGGAGTGACTGCCGTAAACCCGCAGCCTGTTGACGAAATACACCTGTCGTTCCCGTTGCATCTCGATGATAACGTGGTCTTTGTCTTGCGTCTTGCAATGGATGTCCAGACGCACCTTCTTCTTCCCCGGGAGGAATCCGACCATCTCGGAGGCGATGAAGGTGATGTCCGTGATGGTGCCGATGTCGTCGCCGATGAAGGCGTTGAGAAGGTGGATGGTGAACTCTTTGCATCGTTCGCTACCGAGCAGCCGCTTGAACCCGAAGTCCGAGAGCGGGTCAATGAAAATGAGCCGGCGTTCCGAAATGATAGTGTCCACCTGCTGTTTAGACAGTTTGTACTGTTTGTGTTTTCCGGTGGTCTTTTGTTTTCTTTTCCGATTCCTTGTGATTCTGCTTTCCTTGTTTTTTTTCATAATAATGTTTTTTTGGTTAATAAGGTGGTTGCCTGTAGAGACGCGATGAATCGCGTCTCTACAACGGGTTGACATCAAGACAATCCCGTTGGCAAAGATACAACGGAAACGCCTGTCTGTCAAGGGTTTTATGAAATTTTTTGGCGATTGATTTTCAATCATTTAGAATTTTGCGTTAACAAATCGACGCTGAATAGTTAATTTTAAGGCGCGGATTTCGCAAGATTTTGGCCCCGCCCGTTGTAGAGACGATGTGCACATCGTCTCTACGGTTCCGGTTGCGGTTCCGGTTGCGAATGTCTTGCCGGAACCCTGCGTGCGCAAAAAATTACAATTTTTCGTAAAAAAATAAAGGCAAATGTGATACGTATTAAAAAATGTATATATTTGCAACTTGATTTATAATGTTATAGTATGCCATTAAAAAGCTGTTATTGCATTGATAATCAGGCTGGTAAGCCATGCGCTGCGCGTGGTGGATTTTGCGGTTTTTCGCAAAAATCTTTCCGTGTAGCCCGAAATGTGCAACAAAATGAAGGCTTGAAGGGTATGATATAGGATGAGGTAATAGCGTGAAATGATGAAGAAATGTGGAGTTGAATACCATATTATATATATATGTAAGACGAAAAGTTATATTGTAGACGAAAAAATATTAAGTGGGACGAAGAAAAAGAATTTGAAATTATAGAAGAGAATAAAAATAAAAATAAGTAATAATAAAACAAAAAACGATGAAAAAGATTTTAACCCTTTTCGCGATGCTCCTGGTGACAGCGAGCACGTTGATGGCCCAGGCGCCACTCAGCTACCAGATGGTAGTACGAAGCAAAGTAACTCACGGAAATTTCAAACCCAATGACTTGGTGTTTAGCCAACAAATCCAAGGTACTTTGCACATTCTCGAAGCCGGTAAAACTCAACCGTCTTACACCGCGCCTATCAATGACAAAACCAACATGAACGGTATGCTTTCACTTACCATTGGTAATGTCAGCCAAGTGGATGTTCCTTCTGAGGTGCCATCCATTTCCAACATCAATTGGAAGGGCGCCAAAATTGTGGTCTTGATCCCTGACTACGGTATTCAAGACACCATGGACATCTACCCCGTCCCCTACGCCCTCTTCACCGCCAACCGCGATGATGCCATCACTACCGAGGAGATTGTGAAATACCTCAAGAAAATTGACACCTCCGATTTTGAAAAGATCATCACTGCTTTCTACGGCAACCCCAGCACCAACCCTACGCTTGAAAAATATGTCGTTGACACTGTTTTGAATTACATTAAGGCAAACAAAACTGCCGTTAGAAATATGCTGCTTAACTGGCTCGGCCAGATGGATGAATCCGATCTGGATACGGCCTATAAGATGGTGACCTCCAATACCGACATCGTCAATTTCATCAATAAGCATGCTGTCCAATATGCCAAGGATCACAAGTCCGATGCGAAGGAAATCGCTCTCTATTACGTTCAAACCACGACCAGAGGTGAGGTTAAATCCGTCCTCGATGCAGTGAATGGCAATTCTGCTTTTGACACAGTGGCTACGATTATCGCCGACACAGTTGTCAAATACATTGAGAATCATCCCGCAAAAGTGCGCGAAGTTGCCCAATATTACATTGATCAAGCTAACGCTTCAGATGTGGATAACGTGAAGGCTTATGCTTTGGAACACAATGAAACTGTCTATAACTATGTGAAACGACAGGTGGACAGTATGATCCAACTCTATTTGGATTCAAATGCCTACATTAATAATTACGATTGCCAACAATATGACATTTGCTCCTTGTTGGAGGCTATTCAAACTCTGGAGAACTCCGAGTTCGTGCCCTGTCCTGAACTCGGTCAGATTGACACGGTCAGATTTAATAATGCAAATAATGTCACTGTTACCACTCCTAATGCATATATCACCAGCTTTGTGCTGAGAGACACCATCAAGAACAACACCTTTGATGTGAACCTGCAGAATCTGGGTAAGGACAGCCTCATCTACGTGGTGAGCTATCCCAACACCATTTATCCTAACGACACCTTGCAGGCCAGCCTGCTGATTACCCCGAGCACGAGCATTAACGGTGCTAACGATACCATCATGACCGACACGTTGGACATTACACAAGAGATCCTGGACAAGGGTGAAATCATCGAAGTGCAAGCCTTTTTGCGCGCAAGATGTAAGTCAATCCTCTCCACCAATCCTATTACCATCAAGTTCCCGTTGACCTGCCCGCAAGTGGTTTCATTGACCAGATCCGACACATCGGCTAATGATATCAGAACCAACGGCGGTATTATCCTTACAGGTAAGGTTAACCATAATTACAAGGAAAAGATTGACACCTTCGGTTTCTTGGTGACATACGACGACGTGAATGGCACGACTTTTAAGAAAGCTACCAAGATTGACACTCTCTATGCGGATGCATCCATTGTTACCAATAAGAACGCCGCTAACTACAATACTTTCAAGGCAGTTCTCGATATGAGCTACTGCACCAGAATGGTGAACGTTCAAGGTTTTGTGAAATGTAAAAATGAAAATGAGTTTAATACCCAAGGACATGAGGCACTCAATTTCCATGTCAGAGGTCCGGAACTTGACATTCTTGCTTCGAGCAATGTTTATAAAGAATTTGCTGATTCTATCACGCTTACTGCTAAAGATAGTCTTTACTCCAGCTCTCAAGGTTGGCATTCGGTTCAATATTTTATTGATAATGCACAAACTATTTGGGGTATTTCAGCTCAGGAAGCCGGTTATGGCAGCTTCACCTATCATTGGAAAGACAATCCTGCGGTCACTGCTTCCACCATCAAGCTCGCTCCCAAGAAAGATACGACTTGTTACGGTTGGATTGAACTGTCCTACACCTTCCCGAACAAGCCCATCACCACGTGTAAGGTCTATGATTCTGTGAAGGTCACGTACGAGCCTTTCAGCTGTAATGATGCCAACTTCAAGATCAAATTGGGTGACACCGCTGAACTGAAGGATGCCCGACTCAGCATCAATCCTGAAAATGCAATCTACAAGACGACGGGTGATTCCGTACAACTTACGGTGGAAGCCTTCTTCTATGACACCAACTACAACACCCATGCTAAGGTTGACACCAGCGTCAATAAGATTATTGCCAACCACTCTTATAACGACAGAATTATTGCCAGCTGCACCTACGATTGGCATGAGGTCATCAACAAGCAGATCCAGAAGGACGATAATCATCTCCTCAAGTCGGGTGACACCTATAAGGTGGCTCCTATGCGCGACACCCTCTATGCGGCTCACGCAGCCATCACGCTGAAAAACGACACCATCTGCCATGTGTATGACACTGTCAGAGTGAAATACCAGTTCTCTTGTAGCGACACCATGGTTGACGTTGAGGGTAACAAGTATGCCACTCTTGACCTGAACGGCTACTGCTGGACTAAGTCCAACATGCGCACGAAGCATGATAGCACTGGTGTGGCGTTGACTGATGGTGAAACTGAAGCTGATGTACATGGAAATATCAGTAATGGTTCTGCTAAGTATTATGCGACTTCCCCTCTCATACCTCGTACTTTTGAGCAACTTGGTTTACTGTATAATCATGATGCCGCCAAGGCTGTCTGTCCTAAGGGATGGCATTTGCCTGACACTACGGAGTGGCAAGAGATGTTGCATTATGTGGATACTTTCAACCATTCTACCGCACATGCATTTACGATGATCGATGATTCAGTGATGCAGACGACTTTAGGGGCAAATTTGGCTGCGCCTGGTGTTTGGCCTTGGTATAATGGTTCTAGTCCGGTTCACTTCGATGCGTATGCTGCTGGTGCCCGTCAGATTAATACTCTTGTTCCTTCTTCTGATGCGCAAATGTATGAATCTAAGGAGCTGACTGTGTTCTGGAGTGCTACCAAGTCTTTGAGAGAAATCACTCCTGATAAGTACTATACTTACTATATGTATCCTAGATCCAATCAAGGTCCAGATATGTTTGTTCTCCGTGGTGATGCCAACAAGATTCTCGGTTTCTCCGTACGTTGCGTGAACAACCATGTTCCTGAAATTGAACCTGTCGCCGAAACTTGTCCGAGTAGCGTGACAGACGTCCGTGATAACAATACTTACGCTACAGTGCAAATCGGTAACCAATGCTGGATGAAGGAAAATTTGAGATACAATCCTGATTTCCCTATTGACCCTACTACGCAAGAGACTCCTGCTATTGCATATCCTGCTGGTAGTGATTCTTATGTTGCAACTTATGGACTTTTGTATAACTATTATGCTGCAAGCGTGCAAGGACTTTGTCCTACTGGTTGGAGAATGCCTACGATTGATGATTTTGGAACATTGCTTCAGAATGTTGAAAATTGTTCTGATGTTAATGATGCAAAAGCTAAGGCCTTAGCTGATGGCCTTCAATGGTGGAAGTCTGAGGGAGCACCAGTATGTGCGCCTGGTAATACAGATGCTCCTAATAATGCCTCTGGTTTTTCTGCACGTCCTGCGGGATGGTATGTTGGACAACAACAACATTCTACTCTGGGAGAGAACGCTCGGTATTGGGCGATGTCAAGCAATAATCCATATTTGTACAAAATTCAGTACTCTCAAGTTGCGGTTAACTTTGAGCAATCGACTGATACTAATGACAAAAAATCATACTGCGTCTCAATCCGTTGCATCAAAGCTAACAACTAAACATTTGTGCGTTGCGAATACAATAATCGATAATAAGAAAAAAATAACGATATGAAAAAGAATTTAGTGATTATGTTGATGATGGTCCTGTGCGCGGGCTTTGCGTCGGCGCAGACCGTCAGTACCGTACGCGGCTTCGTGCCCGGCGGTAGTACAGGTGCTATGAATAATGACACCTATGCCACCTATGCGACCTTCGGCCAGCCTTTTGCCACCATGGTGAACAACAATGGTCATGAGGTGACGGTGGGCCTCGCACAAATGCAGCTGGTCACCGACTCCATCACGGATGTCGTCACCTGCGGTCAGGGTTACCACAAACACGGTTTCGACTTGACCGAGGAAGAACTTCAGGAACTTCTTGTCCAGTGTGAGAACGAAGGCCAAAGAGGTTATCTCAGAAGCCAGAAACCCAACGTTGCTGTTCAGGACTATTACTACGACTCCCTTGTCGTGATCGATCTCTATGTTTGTCCGTGCACCACCAAAGTCGAAAACGAAGAATACGAAGTCATCGCTCTTAACGGTGAGTGCTGGTTCAAGGAAAACATGCGTAATAATTTTGAAGGCAGCATGGTGTACACCTCTGAGTTGAACTCAGTGGATCCTGCCGATCCGGAGCAGTTGAAAACCTTCGGTCGTCTCTACACCTACGAAGCTACCATCAGCGGAGCCGAGGTTTGTGAGGACGGCGAGATTCAAGGTATCTGTCCTGAGAAGTGGCACCTTCCTACTGTTGACGAGGTGGATCCCCTGTTCACTCTCCCGGCCGAGAACCTTCGCGTGGACGGTCATTGGATTGTGGACGGCAACAACAACATGACGGAATTCTCCGCTCAACCGGCCGGTTACTACAACTCCATCAGCCAACGTTTCGAGGGTATGCTCACCGAGACAGATTTCTGGATGGTGGACTGCGACAACCTCAATCCTGAGGACAACCAACTCCCGGTTCTCCAGTTGATCTACTCTTGTAACACCCCGCTGAAACCCAACCGTCCCAAGGAAGACGCTATCAGCGTGCGTTGTGTCTATAACATCGTGAAGCATCTGGAGGATTGCGATCCGAATCCTAATCCTAATCCGGATCCGCAATATACTTGTCCTAGCGTTTCATTTCAACCATCAGATGCTATGAGCGTGCTTCCTGGTAATATCGCTTCATATGGTGAAATTCAGTCAACGATTACTTCTGTTGTTTTTGATGGTGTTGCTTGGGGTAACTTCGGTGCGCGTGATTCCGTTAAGAATCAAGTCATCAATGATATAACTCCCGATGGTGATTTTGTTTGGCAATATACCAACGGCAACTTAACCACTGAGGTTATGTCGCTTACTGGTAATATTCTTATCACGTTTGATAATGGTCAAGTTTGTTCTACCCCTGTTAGTAAAGAGCAAGAAGTTGTTAACGATTGTCCGACAATTGGTAATGTAACACAACTTGGCGATCTTGGATACTCTTTTGCTGTCAATGATTATGATGCTAATAAAATAAGCAATGTTACTGTTCATTATACTGCCACCTATGGTGTCCTTACTAATGCAGATCAAACTGTGGTTATAGAGGGCGATAATTCTATTGAATATGACAATGACAATAATGAATATAGTTGGTTTTACCATGAAGCAGAAGCTGTAGGCAATAATCCTCAAATTATTGAGGGTTTGACACTTATTGCTATCAATACAACTGCAAAGATTAATTATGATGGTCAAATCTGTACTGGTTCTGATTCTATGGATATTTCTGTTGAATTAGAGCCCGTACAACCTAGTGAACCTGGTTTTATTCCTACTTGTTTTGTTAATGAAATTATTGCATCTCAAACCTCAGATGTATTTGGTGTTAGTGGCACTCTCTCTGGATACGACCAAGCAGATCCAACATATAATATCAACCCTTATGTCATTATTCTGGTTAAAGGGGTTAGTGCTGCTGAGGAAACGGTATTACAAAGTGATGCACTAGTTGCTAATGATGGTAGTTTTTCCTGGTCTTCTAATGAATATTCTCTTGAATATCTCCATACAGCATATCCTAACGGTTTAACAATTACTATCTCATATTTTGAAGGTGATTCCTGTTCTGACCCAAAATCAACTACTGTAACATTGTGGTAATCATATTTTACGATAATAATTAATAATAAAAACAATAAAGCAATGAAAAAGATTTTAACCTTTTTAGTGATGCTCCTCTGTAGTGTGAGCATCTTGATGGCGCAACCCAAGGGCGATCCTACGAATGTGCCTACGATTTCTAACAGCGCAACAGTAGAAAACAACCCTGGTCAAGCTGTTACTGATCAGCCCGCTGTTGCTCCCAAGTTCCCCTATCAGGCCGTTGTGCGTGACCAGACTGCCAAGAACCTTTTCAGCAACCAACCGGTGAAGATCAACATTAAGATTACTGAAAATGGTGAGAACAATGTTGTGTTCGAAGAGAACCATAATGCAGAGACCAATTTGAACGGTATGGTTTCCATTCTTATCGGTGGCGGTACCAACGTCAGCGGTAATCTCACCGACATTGAGTGGAACAACAATGTCATTGTTGCCGCTACTTTCAAAGACAGCACTGATCAAGTTATCTCTTTAGTGGAGACTCCCGTCATGCCCGTTCCTTACGCTTTGCAAGCCGACAATTCCGCATTCACCATCACCACTCCTCAAATTGTCAACTATTTGTCGAGCAGCAACACGGACAAGAATGATGTGGATTCTGTTCTGCAAGCTATCGTGGACAACCCCAACGGTTTGAAACAATACTGCAAGGACACCGTGTATCACTATTTCATGAATCACAAGGCTGAGATGAGAGACCTCGCTCTCTATTTCATCGGTTTGGTGGATACCAACGACATCAAGGATGCCAACAATGCTGTTAGCCCTGTTGTAAAGACCAAAGCTCTTGAATTGGTTAAACAATACATCAAAGACAACAAGGATGCCGCTAAGGAAATCCTGATGTACTACTTGAGCCAGGCTACCAAGCAAGATGTGAAAGATCTCTGGGATGCTGTGACCAGCAACCCTGCATTTGACACTGTTGGTGAAGTTATTGCTGACACCGCTGTCAAGTATGTGAAGGCTCATCCTGAACTCGTTCGTTCAGTTGCTCAATATTACATTGATCACGCTACTGTAGCACAGGTCAATGAGGTTCACAATATGTTGAAAGGTAACGCTGCCGTTTATGGCCGTTTGGTTCAGATTTTCGACAACCATTTGAAGAACTACCTCGAAGCCAATGGTTATCTCACCGGTGTATGTCCTAACAACAACAATGGTAATGATACCATCAGCTTCTGCGAACTCGTGACTCGTCTTGAGACTTTGCAGAACTCAGTTTTGGACAACTGCGCATTCACAGCTGAACAAACTGGTGATAAAGTTTTCACTCTTACTACACAGAGTAGTTTCGAGGGTGATACTTTTGAATATGAGCTTGTTTGTGGCAGCACCACAACTCCTCTTAGCAACAATGATGATGTAGTACTAGTGTCATTGTCAGAAAATAAAAAATCTATGGTTATTCGGGTTGATTATGATGCAGTTCAAACAAGTGGATGTGCTCTGAAAATCACTCGTCGTTCAAACACCTACGGATGTAACAGAACGGTTAGTGTGAATTTCTAATCTGGATTTTTGCATTAAGCTATTCAATATAAAAAAGCGGCTTCGCGATGCGGAGCCGCTTTTTTTGTGCAGAACCATTGAGGCTTGGAAGTAGGATTAAACTAAAATTTGTATTTTTGCGGCCGATTTTGAAGTATAGAAAACGTTTATGGAAAATATGAAACCCAGAGTCAGATTCGCGCCCAGTCCCACTGGACCGCTGCACATCGGCGGCGTGCGCACCGCGTTGTATAACTACCTGTTTGCCAAGAAAAACGGTGGCTCGTTCCTCCTTCGTATTGAGGACACCGACCAAACCCGCTTCGTGCCCGGTGCCGAAGAGTACATCATCGAAGCCTTCCAGTGGCTCGGACTCCAATTCGACGAAGGGGTGGGCATCGGCGGCGAATATGGTCCCTACAAGCAGTCGGAGCGCAAACCGATGTACAAGCCATACGCGGAGCAATTGGTGCGCGACGGTTGGGCTTACTACGCTTTCGACACGCCCGAATCGTTGGATGCCAAGCGCAAAGAGGCGGAGAGTCAGAAAAAGACCTTCCAGTACGATGCTTCCACGCGCATGTCGATGGTGAACTCGCTGACTTTGAGTGCGGAGGAGACCGAAAAACGGCTCGCTTCCGGTGAACCCTTCGTGGTTCGTTTCAAATATCCCGCCGACACCGATATCCACGTTCACGATCTGATTCGCGGCGAGGTGGTGATTAATTCCAACCTGTTGGATGACAAGGTGCTCTATAAGTCTGACGGAATGCCGACCTACCACTTGGCCAACATCGTGGACGACCACACGATGAAGATCACGCACGTGATTCGTGGTGAGGAGTGGTTGCCGTCTGCTCCGCTGCACGTGATGTTGTATAAAGCTTTCGGATGGGAGGCGCCGCAGTTCGCCCACCTGCCGCTGCTTTTGAAACCCGATGGCAACGGCAAGCTCAGCAAGCGCGATGGCGACCGTTTGGGCTTCCCCGTCTTCCCGTTGGAGTGGCACGATCCTAAGAGCGGCGATGTCTCTTCGGGTTATCGCGAAACCGGCTATCTGCCTGAAGCCGTGGTGAATATGCTGGCACTCTTGGGCTGGAATCCCGGCACCGAGCAGGAAATTTTCAGCTTAGACGAACTAGTGGAGCATTTCTCATTGGAGAAGATCAGCAAGTCGGGCGCAAAATTCTCCCTCGACAAAGCCAAATGGTTCAATCACGAATATATCCAACTGAAATCCGCACAGGAACTGATGCCCTATTTTACCCAAATTTTGGACGAAAAAGGTGTTGCCTACACGGAGGAGTATCTCCTGAAAGTCATTGACGTCATCAAGGAGCGCCTCACCTTCCCGAGCGAATTCTGGGAGCAGGCCGGTTTCTTCTTCGAGGCGCCCACTGAATACAGCGCCCAGGATTTGAAGAAGCGTTGGAAAGAGGGCACTGGCGAGAAGCTGCGTGTTATTGATCAGCTGCTGCGTCAAGACCCTGTTTTCGACATGCAGGCCGCCCACGACCGCGTGATGGAGCACATCAAAGCCAACGAGTGGAATATGGGCGCCGTCCTCAACAGCCTGAGAATCGGAATTGTAGGCGCTGCCCGCGGTCCCGAGCTCTTCACGATGATCAACATCCTCGGCACGGAAGAGGTGCACAAACGCACCGAGGCGGTGATTAAGGCCGTGGAGGGGTAATTATGAATTATGAATTATGAATGATGAATGATGAATAGGGTCGTCACGGGGTGGCGGCCCTAATTTTGTTTTTGTCACACGTCACACGTCACACATCTCACATCTCACGTCTAAAAATGGTAGCAAAGTCGTAACCCGCCGCTCATGGTCGAGAAACTGAGGGAGGGGCTCCAGCCTTGATTGGGGATGTACTGCGCGCCTAAGACGACCAGGTCGGCGGCCATATCCATGTTGTCGCCGACACGGAAGCGGATGCTCGGTCGTACGCCTACTTGACAAAACTGGAGCTCATCCGTGAATTCTATTCCACCTAATACGTGAAGATCCAGGTATATGCTTTCGTTATGCCATACGCAAAAGCGGGCAAAGGGCTCTGCTATGCCGGTCACGGCAAAATAGTCATCCCTGCCTGCGATAACCACGGCACCTAATCCGGAACCAAGGGCGAACCAATCGGTGAATTCATAGCCTACTCTGACCTCGCCGGAAAAAGTGAAATAGTTGCGGAACCCGATGCCGGCAGAACCTCCGACAAACCATCCGCTTTGTGCGTTTGAGGCGATGGAGGCGGATAAAAGCAACACGAAAAGGAGTATTTTCTTCATTACAACTTGTTTTTGGAGGAATAGGTTAATCTACCGCCAAACCACCTTCCGCCGTCTCTTTGTAGAGGCTCGGCAGGTCTTTGCCGGTGAGGTTCATCGTTTTCACCACTTTGTCGAAACTGATGAGGTGTTTGCCATCGGACATCATGGCGAAGAGGTTTGCGTCTAAGGCTCTGAGGGCAGCGAAGGCGTTGCGCTCGATGCAGGGAATCTGCACGAGTCCGCAGATGGGGTCGCAGGTGAGTCCGAGGTGGTGCTCCAAGCCCATCTCGGCGGCGTATTCGATCTGTTGCGGCGAGCCTCCGAAGAGCTGGTTGGCGGCTGCGGCAGCCATAGCGCACGCAGAACCGATCTCCCCCTGACAGCCCACTTCCGCCCCTGACACAGAGGCGTTGGTGCGGATGACGGTGCCGAAGAGTCCGGCAGTGGCCATACCCCTCAGGATGTATTTGTCGTTGTATTCGTGATTTTGCTTGAGATGGAAGAGCACAGCCGGCAGCACGCCCGACGAGCCGCAGGTGGGCGCGGTGACGATGAGTCCGCCTGCCGCGTTCTCCTCTGCAGTAGCTAATGCGTAGGCCGAGACGAGGCAGCGACCTTGCAACGAGGCTTTGTAGCTTAGGGCTTTCACGTAGTATTGCGTGGCTTTCCGTCGCACGTAGAGTCCGCCCGGCAGCACGCCGTTGTTCTGCAGACCTTTCACGATGGTCTCCTGCATCACGTTCCAGCGTTCTGCGAGGAAATCCCAAATGTCGGGGTCTTCGTGTTGCTCCACATATTCCCAGAAGTTCAGCCCGTACTTCTCCACGTATTCCACAATCTCCTTCATATTGTTCGCCTCGTAGCGTTCCTCCTTGTTCATTACGGTGTTCTCGTCGGCCAGCTCGCCGCCACCGATGCTGTAGATTTTCCACTGGTCGGTCACCTCCTCGCCGCGCAATGCCTCGAAAAGCATGGCGTTGGTGTGGAACTCGTGATGGATTTCCGGTTTCCAGAGGATTTCCACGGGCTTTGGCGCGAGGGCGTCGATGATGGTTTTGTCGGTGAAGTGGCCCTTGCCGGTAGCCGCTAAACTTCCGTAGAGGGTGACGCGGTAGCCGGAGACGTCGCCGGCGCGTTCTTTGAACATTTCTGCCGCGCGGTGCGGCCCCATGGTGTGACTGCTGGACGGCCCGTAGCCGATTTTGAAGATTTTCTTGATGGATTCCATTTGGCTGGTTTAAGGTTTATAGTTTATGGTTTATAGGTTAGCGGCTCTTCTGCCACCATGCGGCCAGTAAGATCGGATTGACCGTATTCGTATAGCGTGTCACTGGGAAGGTCGATGCGATCATTCCAATAGACACATGTCCTGCTGGTGTCTAAACGGACATTCTCCCAAAGGCCT
>Ga0310690_10001032_pt1 | contig 52441 bp, 54 predicted proteins | sample AusTroGonzalo_MG_2_FD_207661 | JGI IMG/M metagenome (GOLD analysis project Ga0310690, IMG submission 207661) | Bovine rumen microbial communities from tropical cattle in Woodstock, Queensland, Australia - Gonzalo_04 (v2) (version 2) | ecosystem: Host-associated > Mammals > Digestive system >... | reverse complement strand
CTCGAGGACACCATCAACTCAATCCACAGACAGTCACTCAACGGAGAAACCGCATATGCTTACGATTCACGTATGGCCTCGCTACATTAAAGACTTCCTGCTGACCCACTTCGGTTGCAATTCACCAAGCTGCGGCATCTCGACCGTCACATTGAAGAAGCGGTGAAGCGAGTTCGTGGGATACTGCCACTCGTCACCGCCCTCCAGCGTCTCCTTGCCATAGACCTTGTAGACGCGAATTATGCCGTTTGTGTTGAGATCCGGCTCCCATGTCACAACAGGTGCGCCATCGACCATTTCGATCTTCGCCATGAAGCGGCTTGCAAGATTTGTCGGGTCTGTCCCCGCGACATAGTCCTGCCAGACCTGCAGCGCATTTCCTGCATAGTCCTTCTTGCCGGTCTCCACCTTCGCCGCCGCCTCATAGGCACAAGCATCATACCCGCCGCAACAGCAGCCGCAAGACTGATTTTGAATGTTCTCATTCTCATCCTCCTTTCAAAATTCACAGGCAACCCCTTGTTTCTCACGCAGCTTTATAGTATAATTCACCTGTTTCCCACATCAAACGAGGTGAATCCGACATGGCTAACATGACAATATCGCTCGACAACGCCACAAAGGAGCGTTTTACCCATTTCTGCGACGACATTGGGCTTTCCGCCTCGTCCGTCATCACCGTGTACATCAAGACCGTTGTGCGCGAGAACCGCATTCCCTTCATCATTGAGGGCACAAACATCCCCAATGCGGAAACCATCGCCGCGATGGAAGAGGGTGACCGCATTGCGCGCGACCCGAACCGTCCACGGTATACGGTTGAAGAGGCCTTTGCGGAGTTGGCGCGATGAACGAAAAGTATCTTGTCGACTGGACCAGCCGGTTCAAAAAAGACTACAAGCGGGCAATTAAGCGCGGGCAAGACAAAGCCAAGATCGACGCTATCATCCGAAAGCTTGCCAACGGAGAGGAGCTTCCGCCAGAGAGCCGCGACCATCCGCTCATCGGCAACTGGGCTAACCACCGCGAGTGCCACATCGCGCCAAACTGGCTTCTCATCTACCAGATCCACGAAAACATCCTCGTTCTCGAACTGACCCGCACCGGCTCGCATAGCGACCTCTTCTGATTCCATCCATTCGCTCTGATCTTTTAGGCTCGCGGCCCAATCCGCTTCCGCGCCCCTGCGGCATCTCGACCGTCACCTTGAAGAAGCGGTGGAGCGAGTTTGTGGGATATTGCCAGTCATCATCGACTAATGCTCACGCATGGAATCACTTCCTTCGACGCCTAGACGGAAGTAACGAACAGGGAAGATGAGATTACGGTGCGGACGAAATCACATACTTGCACTACCTTGCCATAAAGGCCAAATCACGCTCAAGAACCACAATCCCTCGAGGGTCTCTCCCCAATGTCCCGCTCTCCGCGGCAAATCCGCCGCGGCAGCCCATGCGTTGCCGCGACGCCTCGTCGCGGAGAGTGAGAATTTGACGTTTTGCAACGTCTTCGCAAGCCCCTGCCGGCCTCTGGGACAACGGGCGTCCCGCCCGTTGCCATCATCGCGCCCCCTACGGCATCTCGACCGCCACCTTGAAGAAGCGGTGAAGCGAGTTCGTGGGATACTGCCACTCGCCGCCGCCCTCCAGCGACTCCTTGCCATAGACCTTGTAGGTGCGAATTACGCCATTCGTGTTGAGATCCGGCTCCCACGTCACAATCGGCGCACCATCGGCCATCTCGATCTTCGCAGTAAAGCGGCTTGCGAGATTCGTCGGATCAGTTCCCGCGACATAGTCCTGCCAGACTTGTAGCGCTCTACCGCCTTGCATCTTTCCACTCGCGGCATGTCCGGCCGTCTCGTAGTCCGTTCCGACGCCCAGCCGATACTCGTCCAGCCACGAATAGGGCACTGGCTCGGGCGTCGTCAGTGTATAGCCGCTTCCGTCCGCAGGAACCCACTGAACCTGATCGACCCACACGCAGTCTGGCGCATACGACGTCGCGCCGTCCTTGCGATATTCCCACTTCAGCGTATGCTTGCCGCCGCTCGCTACTTCGTGCGAGACATAATGCCATTCGCCATCGTGTCCCGCGATCCGCGCCACAACCACATCGTCAACGAGGAACACGCCGTAGTCGTAGAAACCGTCCTCTCCTTCTTCCTCGTCCGCCTCCTCGCAAGCCGCCTTCCACCAGAAAGAAACCGTTCCTGCCTTCTTGATGGAAGTCTGCAACCATGTCGTTCCGTTATTGCCAATCGCACCGCTCCGCACGGACGATACGCCATCGTGCGACACTTCGCCATCGACAACCCATGGCACAACCTCGTCCGTCTCCATCGTGTAACCGTAGAGATTCGCCGCCTCGCTCAACGACTCGCTTCGCGTGAATGTCGCCATCACCTCAGCCGAATTCTTCCAGTCATACTTCACCGCAACAGCACGAACCCTGCATGAGCTGTAAACAGCAAATGGCTTTGTGTATTCGCGCCCATTCGCCACAGGATCACTCCCGTCAGTTGTGTAGATAATCTTTGCACCTTCCGTTTCACACAAAATCACGACCTCTTGCGGTATATTGGCAAATGTCGTATCGCTTGGTTCTATGACTGGCGTCGCAACCGTATACCACTCTCGTGTAAATGTTACCGTTGCCGTCTCACTTTCGAACCAATCTTCCTTAAACGCTTTCGCCTTGACCGTCGTGGTGTCATGAATCAAGAACGGAGCAGTGTAGAGTAAGCTTCGTTCTGTCGGTTCTGATCCATCAAGCGTGTAGTGAATCTCCACATCTCCCGTCTCGCCTGAAAGCGTAATCACATTACCTGAATTATGAAACGTCTCACCGAAAGTCGAGGCTATCTGAATTGCGCCAATTGCGCCAAACCCATATTCCATGCTCGACACTTCTGCATAAATACTATCATCATCTACATAGGCAACCGCATTAATCTTTGTCTTACGTGTTATAGGTATGGGTTCGGTGTACAAATAACAATTTTCTGTAACGCAATTTGTAGGCACACTTCCATCGAGTGTGTAGTATACTTTTGTATTCGCATTCTTGCTCATACTATTAATCTCAACCATGTCTCCATATGAAATCACATTCTCTGCAGGCATAAATGCAGGATTAGACCAGCCTATTTTTATTTCTTTGGCATAACTTCCATCCCCCCAAACGGAAACATACTGTTGATACTGCATTCCCGTCCTGACAACAGCATATAGTTCTTCACTCGTATAAACTGTTGCATTAGCAAAATACCCATTTCTATAGCCATATTGACTGTACGAATCACCCAATTTCCCAAGAACTGGCTCTGACAATATTTTCGCATCGGAGATAGCGACATTTTTTAGATAAGTGAAGCAAGATGAATATCCGTTAAGACTACTATATATGGGGGAGCCAGCAAAAGATGTCTTCTCTATCCGTTCAAGTTCTTTTGGCAAGACTATGGACTTTAGCTTCATTTGATTCTTATACTCTGCCGAGGTGCCAAAAGCTCCAGAACTAATATAATGAACCTTTCCCAAGTCAACACTTACAAGATTTGTGCAACCGTAGAACGCTCCTTCTCCAATTTCCAATATCCCGTCTGGGATTATCACTTCTGTTAGTCCCATGCACTCCCTAAATGCCCCAGTGCATATCCTTGTTACCTTTTCTCCTCTGACGGACGTTGGTATCGTTACGACACCAGATACTGCCAACTTGTCAACAGGTCTTATGCCTTTTGCACTTGTTGTTACACCTTGGCCACCCCATTGATTCGTTGCACGTGCGCTTGCCAGTGTGTAAGTGTAAGTGTCTGTTGCTATTTCCCATTCAATCCCATCGATAACTTCACGCTTATTACTTGCTCCGAAACAAGCAATGGGCAACAAAACACAGAGTAAGGCAGATTTTAAGTTCCGATACTCAAAAATGGCTATGTTTTTCTGCTCGGGCCGAACCTTCACATTCGCCTGAATAATCCATGGCGCTTTAATTCCAATATTACGAACTAACACTGCCTTCACATGTTTGCACAAATCGTCATCAGATATCCTCGCTGGAATATCAATTGCAAATTCCGCGGAAGAATTTTTAACACCCTGGGATTGTTCAAACAGAGACGTATAATTGCCTGCCCTACCAAAGTCATCAACTTTTACAACCTCAACACTTTTAGTGTCTTCATGTAATTCATACACGAGGCAGTTCATTATTCCGTCCATTTTCGATTCTATCCTTCCTTCTGCCGCTACCTTGTTTGCGAGAGAAGCGTCGGCGGCAAAAGAAGAGCGGCGCACCCTCAAAGTTCTCGTCTTGGCTGAGGCACCGGAAAGAGCCTGAAGTAAAACAAAAACATGAGGATACGCCGCGTGGAATGACCACACGCGCGCACCATCGTACTTCGCCTTACTTCATGAAAATTTCCGGTTTTCAACCAAAGCGTCATACGCTGTTGCGTACGTCAACGGATGTTGCCACCCGCCCTTGGCGGACTCCGCGTTTGCGTGCCGCCTGTCCCGGGCCACCCTGCGCCCGGGAGTATGTCAAAGATCACATTCGTTAGGGATTGCCCCCTCGGAACGCCACAATTATACCAAAAATCCACCCGAGCGAGCGGAAAAGATTATAGAAACTCGCCTAAGTTTTCTGGGGCGTCAGGCACCTTGGGGAATGCATCGACTATCGGCTTCAAAGCCATTTCAAGCTTTGGCAAGTCATCACAGACTGCATTCCATACGTCGCGATAGTCTGCGCCGCCAGCCCTCATATCGCCACCGCCTCCCTGCAGACCCTGTTTGCAAAACGCGGTGCATTCGGCAACACGGAAGAGGAAACGACGTCAACACCCCGCCCAAGCAACTCGGAAATGCCGCGTTCGATCAAATCATAATCCCTAAAGCTCACTTCTGGCGCGAACTTGACGAGAAAGTCCACATCGCTGTCAGGTTGCTCCTCTTTGCGGGCGCACGAACCGAAGACCCAAAGCTTTACGGCTTTGTGCTTCCTTGCGATGGCGTAAATTTCATCTCGCTTCGCACGTATCTCGTCCATCATGCACATGCTTGCACTATTGAAATTATACCAAAAATATCTTTCTGTGGGGCAACCGTTGTCAAAGAAACTCCGCGTCTCCGCGCCTCCGCGCGAGTATTAACACAGAGGCACGAAGTCACAAAGTCACGGAGAGTATCAAGATGCCTTAACTCAAAGCTCTGTGCCTCTGAGTCTCTGTGTCTCTGTGCTAAAACATCATTTCTTGCAGCAAGAGGAATGGTCGTGCTTGGCATGCCCCATCTTGACGGGGCGGACCAGGTTGTAGACCATCATCGCGGCGAGGAACGCGGCGGAAGCCCAGTACAGCGCGTTCAGCTCATGCGACGCAGAGGCCACGGCGCCGATGCCGCCTGCCGCGTCCGAGAACAGGTTGACGGCGCACCCGCACAGGATCGCGCCGACGACGATCGTCGCGACGTAGGCGACAGTCTCGGCGTAGTTGGCCGCGACGCTCGTCGCCGAGCGCAGCAGCTGGTCTGCTGCATTTGATAGTCACCGCAGAAATCTCCCATTAGCTGGCAATGGCGGCGACATGCGCCTTTATGACGGCCTCGACTTCCGAGTAGATGCCACTAGGCCATTCGGACGCCATTTCTGCCGAAAGGGAACGCGCCGCAGGAACTATCTTGGCTGAGATCCTGTCCAACCGATCCAACACAAGAGACTGTCGCATGCCAACCTCGTTTGCCATCGCGGCAAAGCTGGCCCGGGACACGTCATCAAATTTCTTTGCGCCGCCAATGAACATCGCATTGACGCGCGACAGGTTGCCATAGACCGCAGTAGACATGACATCGTACATTGGAGCAAGGCTCTTGCCGTTCTTGCCCCGATAGAGTATCGACGAGTTCTTGCCGTGCGCATCGGCATTGCCTATGAGATAGTTGTATATCATCCTGTCGATGAACGCCAGGCGATCTGCAAGCGAAAGCCGCATCTCGGACATTGCCGCCATGCAGTTGGCGAAGGACGGCCCGCCTTCGTTTTCGTACTTGAGCTCGCCGGAGATACCGCATATCTGGCAGAAGTCCTCCTGGTGCAGCCTGGATATGCGACCGTCAGCAATCTCGCGGTCATAGCGCTTGGTCCAATAGTAGTCGCAGCCGTCAAGTCGCATCAAACCGCTTTCCGCTGCGGCAAGCCCTATCCTTTCGGCAAGGCGCATCGAGAAGCATTCGTTGTATACTGAATCCGCATAGTCGTTCACCGGCGGCTTTATTATGTGAGTCGATGGGGCACCGAACAATGGGAGCTCAATATGTCCGTCAACTATTCTCGCAATCAACTTGTTCTGCGCACCCGCCCCGGAGATGCGAAAACCGTCTATTCCGTTTACGTAGAGCGGACGCTTTTTGAGCGACTTCAGGACTTCCGATGCCTCGTCTTCGGAAAGACGCTTCGTTTCCTCTTTGTCGGAAGTCGGCTCGCTGCCATGCAGCCAAAGGGAAATCGCCCCTGCGCAATCTCCGCCAAGGGCTTCAAGAAACCCGAAGATATTGTGCCGCGAGATATGCAGGATCGGGCCGAGTCTGCGCCGCACCTGATCGGGCGGCAGAAGATTCTCGAAAAAAATGGTCGTCCTGTCGGAATCGAACGGCCCGTCTTGAAGTGGCAAGGAGTGGGAAAGCGGCGTGGCGTCGGCGTCCGAGAGATATGCCGCATCATAGGAGAAATGCATCTCGTTACGATGCGACGAATAGTCTATCTGACCGACCTTGCGTCCAAGAAGATAGACGTCGAGAATTCCCGTTCTGACGATTGGCGGCGGCATTTCAGGCTCCTGTCGGCGCTGTAAGAGTGATGTCGATTCCGAGAGTGTCCAGAACCTTGAGAAGCTTTCCTGCACGAATCGTGTCCTTGCCGCCTTCAAGTTCGACTATGAAGCGGCGACCGGTATCAGCGGCCTGGGAAAGCTCAAGCTGCGATACGCCCTGCGCCTTCCTGGTCTTTGCGACAAATGCGCCAATCTCTTTCATGCTTCTCATGCGAATACAGCCCTCCTCGATGTTACCGATTGGTATCATACCACATCATGTCGCAAGCTGTCAACAGGAATGATACCGTTCGGGAACCCCTGGATCGGTCAGTTCTGGGATGGCGCCTCCGGCGACCATCCAGAAGTAGAGGCTCGCGACGCTGCCGCAGGGCGAGAGGCGACGGCGGTATTTCTCGAAAAGCGCCTTGGTGATCTTGCGGTGGCGGTAGACCATTCGCATCCCGCGATGGATTCCGAGGTCGCCGTAGCTCAAGACGTCCGGACGCTGCAAGGTGAAGAGCAAGAGCATTTCCGCCGTCCACACGCCGATGCCGCGCAGCGACGAGAGCGCGGCGATCACCTCCGCGTCCGGCATCTTGGCGACGTCGTCAAGGTCGAGCTCGCCCGACACGACCTTGGCGGCGAAGTCCTTGATGTATTCCGCCTTGCGCTGCGAAACGCCGCAAGTGCGAAAGGCCTGTATGTCGGTTTTAGCGACGGACTTCGGCGTAATCTGCCCGAGCAGTTCGCCGACCCGCGTGAGAATCGACTCCGCCGCCTTGCCGGAAATCTGCTGCGAAACGATGTTCTGTACGATTGCCGAAAAGAGATCCGGCTCGACCGTCCAGCGGATGCGCCCGATTTGGTCGATGACCTCCCCAAGCCGCCTATCCCGCGACTTAAGGTATTCAATCTCCTTCTTGCCGTACCTGAAGTTCATAATAATGCCTTGTTCTTGGCGATGTGGACCTTAATGTTTCCTTTGGTATCATTCGTCTTTCTCTGGTTCCGTGGACGAAGGCAATTCAAGATACTCCTCGAATGTTCGCTGAAGCACATCCTACAGATTTTCCAAACGCCGTCTGGAAAATGTCTGGCGCGATCTTTACAGGGCGTTTCTCTTTCTTCATGATATTCTACCTCTTTCGTTCGCGAACGCATCGCAGAGGATGTCCGAGTTACCTCCCTTGCGCGGTGGGGATGAAATGGACAGAATTCTCTTGCCCATGGAATTTTTGTAATTTGCAACAATGCTAATCATGTATCGGGAAATTTTTTAGCAACTCATCATACAAATCTTTCATCTTCCATTCCGTTCCTCGCCATTTGGTAAAAATGTCCAGTGAGAACGATTGCCCAATATGATGGTATTTTCCCTTCGCTACAGGCATGCCATCTTTGATTATTCTAATTGTTGCATCCGATAAATATAACGAGCAATCCCACGACTGACGCGCATCGTATGTAATAACATATCCTTCTGACTTCTCAGACAAGTCAGAGTCTACATGGTGAAGCTTTATCTTTCGCTTTGCGAACTCATCCGCCATGACGTCTGTGAAATCAGCAACTATCACTCGCGGATTGTTTATAACGGTAATATCCTTAAGTTCAGCGTCATACGGCAGAGGAGAGACCTTATACGAATTACAGCCACAAAATAACATTCCGCAAGAAATCCCACCAACTATCAAGAGTCTTTTCATCGATTTCCTCCTTTTTATGATTACTTCAGAAACTTTCTACCATCCACTTCGGAGAGGATGCGCATCTGCTGGATGGCGATTTCGTTGAGCTTCTTCAAGCGCTGAGGTTGTGGGATTCCGTCGTTGATCATGACGGCATTGATATTCTCCATGTTGGAGATACAGATAAGTTGGTTGATTGTGGCGTAGTCGCGTTGGTTGCCTTTCAGTGTCGGATTCGCCGCTTGCCATTGCTGGTGTGTCATGCCGAAGAGCGCGACATTCAGAACATCTGCTTCACTCGCGTAGATGATGTTCATCTGCGCTCGCGTAACAGCGTCTGGAATTAGCTTTTGCTGTATGGCATCTGTGTGGATGCGGTAGTTGATCTTCGCCAGTTCACGCTTTGCCGACCAGCCAATAAGTTCCTGCTCCTTGGCCTTGAGACGTTCAAATTCGGTGATGAGATATAGCTTGAACTCCGCTGACACCCAAGAAGTGAACTCAAAGGCTATGTCTCGATGCGCGAATGTTCCGCCGCCACGCCCGAGTTTGCAGATGAAACCAATCGAATTAAACTCGTCAACCCAGCGGGTTGGACTCATTGTAAAGGCATTGTCCCCCGCCTGTGTCAAAAGGGGGTCGAAATCGACCCCTTTAAAGTCAGGGTTGTGCAACTTCTCCCAAAGGCCAAGGAATGAGATTGTCGCACGGCTTCGCATCCAGTTCTTTACGACATCCTTAGGTTCAATTGGGTTCTTCAATGCGGCAATATCAGTAATGCAGACATAATCCGCCCCATTGTGGCGAATCACGCGCACAATCGTGCCGTTGACGTCCAGCTCATTGTTGTTTCTCAGCTTCATTGATTGGTCGCTCCATTAGAGGTCAGTTTGCCGCTTACCATATGGCGCTTTAGTCCACCGTAAATGATGTTGGGGGAACCACCGCGATGGCGGAGTGGTCGTAGTGGTTTGGGTTGCGCGTGAAGAGTTGGGAGCATTTTGCCTTGAGTGCGCATTGCAGCTGAATGTCGTCCTCGAAGTCCTTGTCGTGGAAATCTACCGCAAGACCGAGAATGTCGGCGTCAACAGGAATGACCTTGAAGATTCGAAGAAGTATCTTGACGGCAATCATCGCCGTCGTTTCGCTCTTCAGCTTGCGCATGACATAATGGACGTTGTTCAGGGATATCGCGGCGATGCAGGCCTCGACATTGCCATTCTCCGCATTCGCCCATATCTTGAGGGCATCATAGTAGTAGCCCTCACGTTCAAGCAGCACATCCAAGAGGATGTTTGTGTCCACAAAGATTCGCTTCTTCATGACTCACCGTACTTTCCAATGAGCTCGTCGGCAAGCAAATCCTTATAGTCCCAATCGTCCGGAACATCCACTTTGGCAAGCCCCAGCGCCCGTTTCGTAAGCGGCGGAAGTTCATGAAGTTCAGTGTCCTTCTGCTGCTCCATCATGCAAACAAACGAAACGAACAATTTTGAAATGCTCGTGTTGCGGCGCTCTGCCAATCTGCGAGCCCGCTCCACAACGCTTTCATCCATGCTCAATGCGAGTCTAGTCGCTGCCATTGCAACTCCTTATGCACATTGTTTTTAGAAATATTATACACCATCCAATGCGCAAAGGTCAAGCGAGGACTGTTCTTACCTCTCCTGTCTCTCCTGTTCTTTGTGGCTAAAATCAATTTCCCAACCGCCAGCCAAAGTCGTTGTGGTAGATCATGTTGCGGGTCATGCCGCCGTCGATGCAGATGTTCTCGCCTGTGATGAAGCCGGCCTTGTCGGAAGCAAGGTAGAGAACCATGTTCGCAATGTCCATCGGATTTCCGACGCGCCCGGCGAAATGCTGCGCGGCGTCGGGTCCGTCGTAGGTCTTGCCCGTCGTGTCAATCCATCCGGGCGAAATCGAGTTGACGCGGACGCGTCCGGCGAGACTTGCGGCAAGCGCATGGGTGAGCGCGGCGATTCCGCCCTTGGCGGCGGTATAGCTCTCCGACTGCGGCTGACTCATCCGGTCGCGCGAGGAAGAGATGTTGATGATGGACGCCCCATCGGCGAAATGGTCCTTGAAGAGCTTTGCAAGATAGAAGGGGGCTATGACTCCGACCGCCTGCGCGTATGAAAATTCCTCGTATGTGCATTCGTCGATGCCCTTGAACAGCGGCATCGCGTTGTTGACGAGAACGTCGACATGTCCGCTCTTGGCAATCACATCCTCCGCGAATCGTTCTAGGGTAACCTTGTCGGAAAGATCACCCACAAACCACGGTCCGTCCCTGACGTCGATTATGTGGACCGTTGCGCCCTCGCGCGCGAAGCACTCGGCGCAGCATCTCCCGATGCCCTGCGCCCCGCCAGTTATGACAACGACTTTGTCCTTAAACGTCATAATCGACCCCATTATATTCCAATCCCTATTTCGCCTCTTTGTCCTTGACCCAGACGTGAGCCCCCGCGCCGCCGACTTCGAAGCGCGGGATGGCCCGAAGCATCTTGGAGAGCTGCGAGTATCCGTAGTTGCGGCTGTCGAAGTCCGGACGCTTCTTGCTGATCATGGAACCCAGTGCGGAAAGCTGGCTTTGCCCTCCCTCCCCGGAAGACTCCAGGATGCATTGGGCAAGGAAGTTTATTGTCTTCGCGGACACCGGCTTTTTCTGCGGCTGTTGCGCCTGTGCGGGCGCCGGCGCCTTGCCATCCGGTTTCTCCTCGGGCTGGACGTCCGCAAGGATCTCGACGTAGATGAACTTGTCGCAGGCGGTGATAAACGGTTTCGGCGTCTTCTTCTCGCCGATGCCGTAGACCTTCTTTCCGGATTCGCGCAGCCGCAGCGCGAGCGGGGTGAAGTCGCTGTCGCTGGAGACGATGACGAACCCCTCCACGTTGTCGTCGTGGAGGATGTCCATCGCCTCGATTATGAGCGCCGCGTCCGTTGCGTTCTTGCCCGTCGTGTAGGCGTACTGCTGGACGGGGACTGCGCCGATTTCCAGAAGGACGTCCTTCCATCCGGACAGCTTGGCCCAGTCGCCGTACGCGTGCTTGATCGTCGGGACGCCGTACTTCGCGACTTCGTCCATGATCGCCTTCAGATTGCCTTTCGATGCATTGTCCGCATCGATCAAAACCGCCAGCCGCTGTTCTTTTTGCAATGCCATGTTGTTCATTTCCCAGGATTTTGCATCATTGCGTGTTCAGGAATACAGACGAAAAGTTTGTCATTTCGCCAGCTCTGCACGGATGGCCTCTTCGACTTCAGAAAGTGGCGCGGTCGGCTCGAAGCGTCGGACAATGCGACCGTCCTTGCCGATCAGGAACTTTGTGAAGTTCCACTTGATGTCCGGCTTCTTGGCGTAGTCCGCATCCGCCTTGCCCAGCATGTTCTCGAGTATCGGCGCAAGCTTCCCGTCCTGCGGGAAGCCCTTGAACGGCGCGTTGGCCACGAGGAACCTGAACAGCGGCGCGGCGTTCGCGCCGTTTACTTCGACTTTGGCGAACTGCGGAAAGGCCGTCTTGTAGTTGAGGACGCAGAAGGAGTGGATTTCCTCGTCCGTGCCAGGGGCCTGCTGTCCGAACTGGTTGCACGGAAAGTCCAAGAGCTCGAATCCACGGCCCTTGAGCCTTTCGTACATCGCCTCCAGCCCCTCGTATTGCGGCGTGAAGCCGCAACGCGTCGCCGTGTTGACGACGAGCAGCACCTTGCCTGCGTAGTCCTTCAGCGAGACTTCGCCGCCGGCCCGGTCCTTGACCGAGAACTGGTAGACCGTATTGTCCCTCTCGTCCAGCAGGACTTCTCCGGGCGGCATCAGCGCGATCAGCTCGGCGCGTGAATCGGCGAGCGTGAAGCACATCATGCGCTTCCCGGGCGTCTTGTCGTAGATCTTCCGAAGCCCGGGCATCGCATTCAGGAACACCTCCTCGAGCCGTTCGCGCTCAGCGCCTTCGGCGAAGGCGGCGCGCCCGGTCCATCGCAGCCACTTGGCGCCGTCCGGCTGGAGCGCGACGAGCTCGCACTTCGGATTCGCGGCGAGCTGGCGGTAGACGTTCTTGAACTCGCCGACCCCGAGCCACACCTTGCCGTCCACGACGTGGTGCGCGCCGAGCGGACGCAGCTTGGGCTGGTCGCCGTCGACGGTGGCGAGGAAGAATGCCTTGGACGCGGCGAGAAGGTCGTCGATTCGGTTCATGGCGTTAGTTCCTTTCTGAGCCGCGGCATCCGCGGCGAACACGTTCTGGACTGTTGCCACGGCGCAGACAAGCGCAGCGGCGATGATTGTTTTCGTCTTCATGTTCTTGTCTCCCTCGCATTAAAAATCCATTACCTTATGAAACTCATCGGCTGCCAGGGCTCGTCTGCGGGACGCGGCACGGCGTCCGGACGCCTGAGGTTCTTGACGACCCATGCCATGTTGCGCGCGAGCGTGCGGAGCGTCTGCATTCCCTCCGCGTCCTGCTCGCACTCGCCTTCCGCCCGGCCGAACGCGACATTCCAGTACTGCGAGCCGATGACGGGGCAGTTCAGCATCTCGAACGGCATGTTCATGCACTGGAACGCCGCCGTCGATCCGCCGCGGCGGCAGACGGCGACGGACGCGGCGGGCTTTGCCTTCACGTGCGCCCCGCCCGCGAAGCAGATGCGCTGCCAGACGGCGAGAAGGGCGCCGTTGGGCTGGCCGTAGTAGGTCGGCGAGCCGATGACGATTGCGTCGGCGGACTCCAGCTTCTCGATGATGCGGTTTGCGACGTCGTCGTCGAACGCGCAGCGTCCGTTGGCGTTGGCGCGGCACTTTCCGCAGGCGACGCAGCCGCGGACCGGCTTGTTGCCGATCCACGCGATTTCGGTCTCAAGCCCCTCGGCCGCCAGCGTGTCGGCGATTTCCCTGAGGGCGCGCGCCGTGTTGCCGTTCGCGCGGGGACTTCCGTTGACAAGCAGTGCTTTCATCGCCATGGTTCCTTTCGTTTGCATTCGGACGGGCGGAACTCGCATTCGGCCAACCGGCCCATCCGCAATCATTTTCTCCGTCTGGTATTATACCAAATATGGAAGGCGCTGCCATCGTCAGTCGAGCTGGCGCGCGATCCACGCCATGAGGAAGTCGACGATGCGGGACTGGCGCGCGGGAGGGATCTCCGTTCCCTTCGGAACCTTCCACCATTTCGAGAGGCAGTCACGGCAGCAGCAGGCGCAGGCGTGCTGCGCCTTGAACACGGGATGTCCGCGCATCGGGGTCTGACGTCCGTCGTTGGGCGGGCAGGCGGGCGCGAGCCGCGTCCGCACGAAATCCCCGGCATGGCGGCGGATCGTCTCCAGCCCCTTGTCGGCGATGTACGTCCTGTCCGCTTCCGAAAGCCGGAAGCGGCGCCTGAACTTCGACTTCGCAAGTCTCTGGAACGCGGCGTCGACTGACATGGCATCCATTTCGCCAAGGCCCTCGCGCGAGGGCCTTTCCATGTCGTGTATTCTACCATAATGTCCGCCCCGGCAGCTCGCTTGTGGCGGGAATTCCAATCTATGTTTTTTGACCTTCCGCGGCGAGGCGGGCGAAAGAAATGCTATAATGTCCGCATGTCGGGGTTCGGCAGGTTCGGGCGCATGCGCCAGGGGACGCGACGGCTTCTTGCTGCCGTGGGCGTTGCCGTCCTGCTCGGGCTCCATGTCTTCTCGGCCGCCTACATTGTGCACGAGGCAGGCCACGACTGCTGCGGCGAGGGCTGCCCTGTCTGCGTCCAGCTCCAGCAGTGCGTCTCCAACTTCCAGCTGGCCGGCTCGGGGCTTGAGGCGGACGCTGCAAGCGCGCCCCTCCCGGCTGCCGCGGCGGATCCGGACGTTTCGTTCGAGGTCGTGCCGCCGTGCCGGTCGCTTGTCGCCCAGAAGGTTCGGTTCAACGAGTGAGCGAGTCCGCGGCCCGTGCGTGCGCCGGGCTGCGCTTTGGAAGGGGGCGCATGTCGCCCGATGCGGGAAGTCGCGGGCGCGGCATCCCGCGGCCGCTGGCAATCCACAGACTCACTTCAAGAAGGAATCTTCAAATGACTGAAAAGACGGTGAATCCCGTCGCCTGTGCGGCTGCCGCCGTGCTGGCGCTGGGTGCGGCATCGGCATTCGCCGCCGACGCGCCGGACGGTCTCGTCGAGGCGGAATCGCGCAGGGGGCTTCCGTCCGTCGAGGCCGGGGCGGTCTACCGCTCCAGGAAAATCGAGCGCGGCATGGTCGAGAACGCGGAGAGCGTCTTCGGCTACGGGGCGGAGGTCGGATGGCGCGGACTCTTCCTCGGCGTGGAGGCGTGCCATGACATGACAAACGTCAACGGACGGCGCGGCCGGTACAATGAAATCGCGTCGTCCGCCGGCTACGGCGCGAGGTTCGGCGACTTCTCCGCCAAGGCCGCGTACGTCTACAAGGCATGCGGCGGCGACGAGGAGGACACGCAGGAGGTCAACCTCGAGGCCGAGTACGAGACGGCCTGGGCGACGCCGTTCCTCGAATGGAACTGCGACGTCGACAGGAAGCCCGGCGCCATGTACGGCGCGATCGGCCTGAAGCGCGAATGGGAGATCGCCGAATGGCTCGTCGTCTCCGCGCATGGTGGCGTCGGGGCCGGCAACGCCAGCCGCAACAGGCTCGACTTCGACACGGACCGCTGCGCCTTCCGCGACATGCACCTTGGCGCCGAGCTGGAGATCGAGCTGTGTCCGCACGTGAAGCTCGTCCCCTGCGTCGACCTCTACGACCAATTCACCAGCGCGGGGCGCCATGCGCATCGCAAGGGGTTCGTGGCGGTCGGCGGCGCGGGCCTCTCCGTCGAGTTCTGACGGGGAGGGCTTCGGGGACTGGACAAGTCCCCGAAGCTGTTTCCATGCGATCATGCAGTGGAAGTGGAAGCGGCCATATGCTATAATGGCGACATCCTTTTGTTCCGGGGGGAAGGGGGGCGTAATGCACATCACCAAACGCGAGTTTCTCAGGGGTCTTGGGTTCGGCGGCGCCGCGCTTGCCGCGGGAGCCGTGCGCGGCGACGAATTCGTCGCGGCGAAGGAGGGCCTTCCGCCGGGAAGCTGCGGGGATCCCGACAACGTCCGGTTCGGCAGGCACATCTTCCCGCTTGGCCGCACGATGTCGGACGGTCCGAGCTGTCTCATGAGGGACGGCAGGGTCTTCGAGCCCGCGAAGGAGATCGCGGTCTTCCACGAGACCGACGTCGCCGTGGTCGGAGGCGGTCCCGCCGGTTTTTCCGCCGCGGTCTCCGCGGCGCGCGCCGGCGCGAAGGTCGCGCTCGTCGAGAGGTACGGCTCGCTTGGCGGGCTCTTCACGAACGGCATGGTGCTGATCATGCTCGCGACGGGGAGGAGGGGCCCGTCCGGGAAGTGGAGTCTCGTCGCGCGCGGCGTCTGCGAGGAGTTCATGAGGCGGGTTGGCGCGTACGGCGACAACTTCTGCCATCCCGCCGCGAGCACGATGCCCGGACGGCACTGGCAGCCGACGGTCGATCCCGAATGCGCGAAGGTGACGATGGACGACATGGCGTCGGAGGCGGGGGTGGAGGTGTTCTTCCACTGCTGGGGCGTTGACGTCGTCCAGGACGGCGGCAAGGTGCTCGGCGTCGTGTTCGAGTCCAAGGAGGGCCGCAACGCGATTCTCGCGCGGCAGGTCGTGGACTGCACGGGCGACGCCGACATGCTCTTCAGGGCCGGCGGGGACTACCGGCAGGTCACGGCGCCGATCTCCACGGTCTTCCGCTGGGCGAACATGGACACGATCGTCGCCTCGAAGACGCCGGGCGCGCCGTTCCTGTCCCGCGGCAACGAGGGGAATCCCGACGCCTGCTGGACCGGCGTGGGGATGGTCAAGGGCAACGGGCTCTCCGTCCGCGACCTCTCCCGCATCGAGGTCGAGATGCGGCGGAGGAACTGGGACGTGGTCATGCGCATGCGCTCCACGCCCGGCTGGGAGAAGGTGTACACCTCCAACTCGGCTTCGCAGATCGGCGTGCGCCAGTCGCGTCTCGTCGACACCGAGTTCGTGACGGGGCGCGAGGAGATACGGCGCGGGCTGGACTTCAGTGACGTCGTCGGCTGGTGCGGACACGACGGCCCCCACGATGCGTTTCCCGTCTGCTACCGCCAGATCCTGCCGAAGCGGATAGACAATCTCCTTTGCGCGGGGCGCTGCCTCGGAAAGGGCGACACGATCGACACCTTCCGGCTGATCTGCCCCTGTTTCGTCACGGGCCAGGCCGCGGGCGTCGCCGCGGCGCTTGCGGCCAAGAAGGGCGTGGCCCCGAGGGACCTTGCGTTCTCCGACGTGGCCAGGGCGCTCGACGCGCAGAACGTATGCCGGTCGTAGTCAATGCCGCCGCGGAGAGCCGCGGGGGCGGGGGAGGCGCAGGAGGGCGAACACGGGCCGACGGCCCGCACATGAACCAGGAAACACGCGAAAACGGGAGGGAATGAAATGGAGATGGACATGAACCGCCGTGACTTCCTCAGGGGCACGGCATGGATGGGCGCGGCGGCGATGGTCGCCGGCTGCCGGATGGGCCGGTTCGGGTTCGGACGGGGCGGACTGATGCAGGAATACGCATTCCTGCCGCTCAAGGGCAAGACGGTCCGCGTCGGGTTCGTCGGAATCGGCCAGCGCGGCACCGCGGCAGTCCGCCGGATCTCGAGGATCCCCGGCGTGGAGATCGCCGCGCTCTGCGACAGGAACCCCGCGGCGGTCGAGAGGAACCTCGCGTGGCTCGCCGGCGGGAAGTACCGGACTGTCCCGGAGGCGTACGTCGGCGACGAAGCCTACAAGGAGCTCTGCGACTTCGGCGCGTGCGACGTGGTCTACTGCGCGACGCCGTGGGCGCTTCACCAGCCCGTCGCGCTCCGCGCGCTCGACGGCGGGAAGGTCGCCCTCGTCGAGGTCACGAGCGCGCTCACCGTCGACGAGTGCTGGGAGCTCGTCGAGGCCTCCGAGAGGCGGCGCATCCCCTGCATGCAGCTGGAGAACTGCGTGTACGGCGAGATCGAGCTCCTCGAACTCCACCTCGCGCGGCTCGGGATGTTCGGCGAGATCAACCACGCTGAAGGCGCGTACATCCACGACCTGCGCGAGATCATACCGTCCGTCAACAACACCGCGAACCAGGAGTACCAGTGGCGCTACGACGAGAACATGCGACACAAGGGGAACCGCTACCCGACGCACGGCCTCGTGCCGATCTGCCAGACGATGGGCGTCAACCGCGGCGACCGACTCGACTACCTCGTCTCGCTCGAGAGCGGCCCGAAGAACGTCGGCTACGAGGTGTTCAAGCGGGAGGTGCTCGGCGACGACGACCCCCGCAAGAGGGATCCGCCCGCGGAGATGGGCGACATGAACACGACCCTCATCAAGACGGCGAACGGCAAGTCGATCATGGTCCAGCACGACGTGAGCTCGCCGCGGCCGTACAGCCGCGTGAACCTCATCAGCGGGACGAGGGGCATCGTCCGCGACTACCCGTTCCGGTGCGCGTTCGAGGACAGGTGCTTCGACCGCAAGGCGCACAGCTGGTTCTCCGACGCGGAGGCGGCCAGGGTCCGCGAGACGTACATGCATCCGATGTGGCGCGACGTCTCGGCGGTCGCCGCGAAGGTCGGGGGGCACGGCGGCATGGACTTCATCATGGACCTCCGCTGGGCGTGGTGCCTGCAGAACGGCGAGCCGCTCGACATGGACGTGTACGACCTCGCGGCGACGAGCTGTCTCTGCGAACTGACGGAAACCTCCGTCCGCGCCGGCTCCAAGCCCGTCTCCATCCCGGACTTCACGCGGGGGAACTGGAGGAACGTCAAGCCGTGGGGCGTCGTCAACGTCGACCTCCGCAAGATGGGCATCGACGCCGACGGCGTCGGGAAGGACGCCGCGGCGCCGAACGCGTGAGACGTCCCGCCGCTTGACATCCGGAACCCGTTCGGATAAAATCATCCCCAAATGGAGACATCCGCAGAGGTGGGGGCGCAGGCGGCGGACGCGGGGCGCGTCTGGCTGGTCCTGCACGTCCGGCCGCGCGCCGAGAAGAAGGCGATGGACCGCCTCTCGCGCCTCGGCGGGTTCCGCTACCTGCCGACGTACGTCAAGGTGACGCGGGTCCAGCGCCGGAAGGTCCGGCGCGAACTGCCGCTCTTCCCGGGCTACGTCTTCGCGCACCTTTCCGCGGACGAGCGCGCGGCCATGCTTCGGACGAACCTTGTCGTGAACATGATCCGCGACCCGTTCCCCCGCCAGACCGTCCGCCAGCTGCGGCAGATCTCCCGCGCCGCCCGCCTTTCGCCCGTCGTCCCGTCGCCGCGGGCGTTCAGGGAGGGGGAGCCGGTGCGGGTGAAGTACGGGCCGCTGCGCGGGATGAGCGGCTACGTCCAGCGCGCGGGCGCGCAGGCGGCGCTCTGCATCAACGTCGACATCCTCGGGTCGTCGGTGCTGGTGTCGGTGTCTCCCGCGGACCTCGAGCCGGCGTGATCCGCGCCCCGCGTCCGCCTCCTCGCGCACGGACGGGGCCGGGGTGGTGCGCGTCCGCTTCGTTGTGCTATAATATGCGCGGAAGCGGAAAGGACGGATAGATGACGATTGGCAGCTACGAGGTTGTCCGCCTTCTCGGGAAGGGCGGCATGAGCGAGGTCTACGAGGCGGAGGACCCCCGTCTCGGGACGCGCCACGCGGTCAAGCTCTTCACGTACGAGAAGGACGATCCCGAGGTGCGCCGCCGCTTCGAGACGGAAGGCCGCCTTCTCGCGAAGCTGTGCCATCCGCGGATCGTGAAGGTCACCGACTTCGGGACCGACGGGGCGTCCAGGCCGTATTTCGTCATGGACCTCGTGCTGGACGCGACGGGGCAGCCGAAGTCGCTTTCGGACGTCGAGCCGGGCAGCGCCGACGAGGAGACGGTCGGCCGGTGGTACGACGACCTGCGCGAGGGGCTCGCCTACATCCATTCGAAGGGCATCGTCCACAGGGACCTCAAGCTCCAGAACGTCCTCGTCGGGCCAGACGGGCATGCCGTCCTCGCGGACTTCGGCGTCTCCAAGGTCGCCGACCCCTCGGGCGAGGGGGAGCCCGTCGTCGACGTCGTGAAGACGATCGTCAAGATGCGCGAGGGCCGTTCGCTCGTCATGGGGTCGGTGGGCTACATGGCGCCCGAGCTCGAGATGGGCGTCGCCGCAAGCCCGCAGAGCGACTGGTACGCGCTCGGCGTCATCGTCTACCGCCTTCTGACGGGGACCTGGTGCGACGCGCGGACGGACGTCCTCGCGGCCCTCGAGACCTACGACCCGGTCTGGCGGCGCATCCTGCCGAAGCTCCTCCACGCGAATCCGCAGGGGCGCGAGTGCCTCTCCTACGCGGAGGAGAAGCGCGCCGACCGCGAGCGGGCCGAGTTCGAGTCCGAGGAGCGGTGGCTGCGCGAGAAGTCCCGCGGGCACCTTGCGCGCCACGTCGCGCGCTACGTCGGCGCGCTCGCCCTCGTCCTGTCCGTCGCGCTCGCCTGGACGACGCGCGAGTTCCACGTCCAGCGCGAGGTCTGGCGGCTGCGGCTCCAGAACGCGGGGGCGCGTCCGGACGTCCCGTCGTTCGACGAGCTCTTCCGCATCCCGGCTCAGGCGCGCGCCGACGAGCAGACGGACGACGACGGCGAGGTCGTCATGCCGTCGCGCGGCGCGTTCGAGGCCGCGCGCCTCGACGCGCTCGTGCTCACGCACCCGACGCTTTCGGCGCTCGGCGCCGGCAGCATCACGATCGAGAAGGCGATCGCCGACCTCGGGCAGCTGCGCGACAAGCTCGACGAGGACTCGGCCGACACGCCCTTCGACGACCTCAGGTTCGGCGACGCCGACTACATGCAGGCGGGCGAAGACCTGCCGCTGCGGATGCTGCTCGACGGGGCGGTCGAGAGACTGGAGGCCGCGGCCGAGCGATGAGCACCTTCCCCGTCACGTCCGTCACGCTGATCGCGAAGATCAAGAGCCTCGCCCCCGGCGAGGACGCCGCGGCATGGGTGCGCTTCTGGAACTCGTATTCCGCGGCGATCCGCCAGTTCGCCGCGATGAAGGGCGGGGAGGAGAACGCCGACGACATCGTCATGACCGTCCTCGGCAAGCTCGTCGACGTCCTGCGCGAGGGGAAGTACACCCCCGAGAAGGGGAAGTTCCACTCCTACCTCGCGACGATGATCGTCAACGAGGTCCACATGGCGCACCGGAAGGAGATGGCGCGCGCGGGCGACCGCCGCATCTCGATCGACGCGGCCTCGGGCGACGTGTCCGAGGGCGCGTCGGACCGCACCGTTGCCGACACGCTCGCCGCGCCGGACGTCTCGCCCGACCGCCTGGACGAGGACTGGCGGCAGGCCGTCCTCAAGTCGGCCGTCGAGCACGTCCTCACGAAGACCGCGCTCTCCGACCGCGACCGGAGCGTCTACCGGGAGTACGCGCTCGAAGGGCGCGACATCGGCGAGGTCGCCGCGAAATACGGGATATCCCGCAACTACGTCAGCCAGATCAAGGTCCGCATCGACCGTCGCATCGTGGCCTTCGGCCAGTCCCTCGTCGCAGGAGACGGCGAAGCCTCGTGACGGCCCGGAAATTTGGTATACTATCAGCCATGAACGCCCTCGAGAAGAAGATCGTTGCGCTGGCCGCGGCCGCGGCGGCGGTTCTCGCCGCCGTCGCCCTCCTGCGGCAGGGGGACGGCGCCCCGCGAACGCCGGACGAAGCCGGCCTCCCGCGCGCGGCGACCCCCGGATCCGCGGCGGGCGCCGCCCCGGACGCGGCGGAGCCCGCCCCGGGCCCGGAAGGGCGCCCCACGCCGGCGGAGGCGGGGGATGGAGCCGCCGTCGTCGACGCGGACGACGCGACGCCCGACGAGGACATCCTCGCCGAGGAGGAGGAGAAGAAGGCCGACGCGTTCGACGCGCTCACGGACCGGTGGACGGAGAAGGAGGGCGGCGAGGTCTCGATGAAGGACATGGACGCGTTCGTCGCCGCGTTCAAGTCCGTCCCTCGCGCGCGCAAGGACGAATGCCTCCACCGCGCGCTCAACCTCGTCTCCGACGAGCACGTGCTGCTGCTCGCCGGCATCCTCTTCGACACGTCGGTCGAGAAGGAGCACCTCGAGCTCGTGTTCAACGACATCCTGAACCGCGACGAGGACGTGAAGAAGCTCATCCTCCCCAGGATATACAAGGACAGGACGCATCCATGCTGGGCGGACGCCGCGTGGATTCTCGACGTCACAGGCGAATTACCCCAAAAGGAGAACGACCAATGAACAAGCTCATGACCTTGACAGCGCTCGCGCTTGCGGCGACCACGGCGCAGGCTGCCGACATCTACGTCTCGCTCGAGACCGGCAAGAACAAGAACGAGGGCACGAAGGAGGCCCCGCTCAAGAACCTCTGGAAGGCTCTTGAAAACGCGAAGGACGGCGACACGATTCACCTCGCCGAGGGAATTTACCCCGGCAAGATGAAGCAGAACTGGTTCCTCATCGACAAGGCGGTCTCGATTCTCGGCGGCTACTCCAAGGACTTCGCGGAAAGGAAACCCCTCGAGCACAAGACGATGTTCCAGGCCCTCAACGAGAACAACGACAAGAAGGGAACCGGGCTTGGCGTCTTCACGATCGACTTCACCAAGCAGCAAAAGCAGCCCGATGGCGTCGACATGAAGTTCGACGGTCTCATCTTCGACGAGGGCTTCGCGAACTCCTACCACGAGACGAAGGGCAAGCCCGAGGGCTTTGACACCGGCATGTGGCTCGAGGGCCCCGCGATGAACAAGACGCGCGACAAGTTCCCGTCTGCGAACCGCTACCTCGTCTACTCCGCGACCGCGAACCGCGCGACCGGCAAGCTCTCGTTCACGAACTGCGCGTTCGTTAACTCGGGCAACATTGCGTTCAACGTCACCTGGTACCAGGGCGATGTCGTCGTCGAGAACTGCGTCTTCTGCAACAACCGCATGATCGGCGCGAACGTCATGTGCTCGAAGGCGATTCCGCAGGACGGCCCCAACAAGCCGAAGGCCGGCTGGAAGCCCGAGGTCAACTGGCTCTTCAGGAACAACACCGTCCTCTTCACCTGGTCGCGCCTCAACGACCTCGCCGACATGGGCTTCGGCGTCAGGAACAACACCGGCGTCAACGCGACGATCGCTGACAACGTGATCGGCCTCAACGTCCTCACGGGCTACGACAACACGAAGGGCTCGGGCGCAATGAAGAAGCAGTCGATCGACGGCAACGTCTTCTTCCTCAACCGCGAGAGCGACATCCAGATGACGGTCTCGCCTTCCATCGCGAAGGTGCGCGTCGACGGTTTCGAGGACCTCGAGGGAACGGACGGCATTGAGTCCATCGAGGACAACGAGGACCTCAAGGATCCGGCCGTGTTCAAGGACCGCATCAACGCGAAGTACCTGAACTCGTTCCTCTCGATGAAGTACTCCGAGTCGACGAAGCTCGACGAGGGCAAGTGCAACGGGCTGAGGAGCGTGCTCGGCCTCCCGCTCCAGGGCACGATCACCACGCAGTGCGACATGTTCTGCAACCGCTATCCGCTCGAGGACGCCCTGAAGCTCTTCGGCGCGGTGAAGGGCAAGGGCGCGCAGGCGGTCGAGTAGCGGGCCTGCCGCGCGGACTGGCTACGCCTCCCGGGCGTCCAGCGCGTCGAGCAGGGCCCTCATCTGGGCGTCCGTCCCGATCGTGATGCGCAGGCGGTCGCCCGTGAGGGGCCCGGGGAAGTAGCGCACGAAGACGCCCCTGCCCTTGAGGTACGCGAAGACGTCCTTCGCCTTCGCCCCGGCGGGCGGCTTCGCGAAGACGAAGTTGGCCTCGCTCGGGACGACGTCCCACCCGCGCTTCGCGAGGGCCTTCGCGAACGACCTGCGGGTCCTGACCACCTTCGCGACCGTGCGCGCGTGGTAGGCGCGGTCCTTCAGCGCCGCGAGCGCGACGCGCTGCGCGACCGCGTCGACGTTGTAGGAGTCCTTGATGCGGTACATCGCCTCGACGAGGTCGGCCGGCCCGACGCAGTAGCCGACGCGGAGCCCCGCGAGCGAGTAGCTCTTCGAGAACGTCCTCATCGCGATCACGTTGCGGTTGCCGCGCGCCGTCGCGAGCTTCATGCAGTTTCCCCGCGCGAAGTCGGCGTACGCCTCGTCGACGAGCACGACGCCCCTGAAGCGGCGCGCGAACGCGGCGATCTCCTCCGGCTCGCGGAACTCGCCCGTCGGCGCGTTCGGGTTGGTCCAGAGGAAGAGCGAGATGTTGGACGCGCGACATTCGGCGAGGGCCGGGCCCGCGCGCCGCACGTCGCCCGGCGCCTGTCCGACGCCGACCCACTGCACGTCCCGTATCGCCGCAAGCGTCTTGTAGAGCGAATAGCTCGGGTCGAGCGACCCGATCGCCTCGTCGTCCTCGACGAAGGCCCGCGCGGCGATCGAGAGGATTTCGTCCGACCCATTGCCGACGAACACGTTCTCCGGACGCGTCCCGTTCAGCTTCGCGAGCGCCGCGCGCAGGTCGGAGAACACCGGGTCGGGGTAGCGGCGGAGTCCGTCGAGGTCGAAGTCCCGCAGGACCTCGGCGCACTTCGGCGAGGGCGGGTACGGGTTCTCGTTCGTGTTGAGCTTGACGACGCGCCGCGACTTCGGCTGCTCCCCCGGAACATACCCCTCGAGCGTCCTGACATGTCGTGCGATTCTCATTTCGTCCCTTCCGCCTCCCCGCCTTGCGCGGCCCCTTCGTCTTGCGCGGCCCCTTCGCCTTGCGCGGCCCCTTCGCCTTCGCCTTGCGCGGCCTCTTCGCCTTTCGCGCCCTCGAACGCAAGCTGCGCGCTCGTGTGGTAGGCGTGCCGCTTGAGAAGGATGATGAACACGTGCTCGTCCGTCGTGAAGCTGTTCAGGTCGATCACGCCCGACGCCTTCTCCTCGCGCATGACGCGCTCGAGCATCTTGACGTTGTTCTCGAGCGTCACCGTCTTCGAGAAGAGCCGGCAGGAGCAGGCGTTCGGCTTCGCCGGATTCCCCGACGCGAGCGGGATGAAGTTCAGGAGGTACCACCCCGAGTTTTCGATTTCCACCATGACCGGGCCCTCCCGGCAGATCGTGGCGGTCGCGCAGCCGGAAAGGGCCGCCGCGAGGAGAATGGCCGCAAGCGCTCTCATTTCAGCACCCCCGAAAGCTGGACTTCCTTGTAGGTCAGGATGTACGGAAGGGGAATCGGGAAGTCCGCCCCGGGAATCTCGAAGAGGACCGATTCCTGCGAGTAGTAAGTCATGTCGGTCGGCGTCTTGCCGTAGAACCGCGCATAGTCCATGAACCGCTTCTGGATCTTCTCCTTCGTCACGTCGTTCCGGAAGATGGCCCAGGGGAGGAAGGGGTCCTCGGACGCGTTGCCGCACGCAAGGGGGACGAGGCTGAAGAGATACCAGCCGTAGTTCCTGACGCAGACGTGCTCCTCGTTCGTCTGGTGAACGTCGGCGGAATCAAGCGTGAAGCATCCGGCGAGACATGCCGTCGCGCACAGAAGCAAGCCAAGGGAAACGAGTTTCATGCCCGACATTATAGTATATCGCGCGTGCGCCCGCAAGGGGAATTTGGTATAATGCGCGCATGAAAGACGGTCAGATACTGAAGTTCGGCCCGAACGTCCATCCGGCGCTCTGGGGCCGGGAGAGCTGGGAGATTTCGGTCCATCCGGCCGGGCCGAGCGTCGTCTCGGGCGGCGAATTCGGCGGGAAGACCCTCCCGGAGGCCCTGCCGGGCGGCTACCCCCTTCTCGTCAAGGTCATCGACGCGAAGACGCGCCTGTCGGTGCAGGTCCATCCGAACGAGACGACGTGCAGGCTGACGGGCGGCGACCCGAAGACGGAGATGTGGGCGATGCTCGAGGACGGCGTCATCTACGCCGGGCTCAGGCCGGGGACGCGTCCCGAAGACGTCGAGGCGGCCGTGAAGTCGGGCCGCTTCGAGGAGCTTCTCGTCCGCCACGAGGCGAAGAAGGGCGAGGCGTTCTTCATCCCGGGGGGGCTCGTCCACGCGATCGGCGACGGCGCGCTCATCTACGAGGTCCAGCAGAGCTCCGACACGACGTTCCGCCTCTACGACTGGAACCGCGTCGGCGCGGACGGAAAGCCGCGCGAGCTCCATGTCGCGAAGTCGCTCCAGGCGATTGACTACTCGCTCCCCGTCCCCGTCCCGCGAAAGGACGTCGCGTGCCCGTTCTTCGACTTCCGCCAGGTCGCCCTCGACGGCGGGCTGACGCTCCCCCCGTCCGGCGGCTGCACGGCGCTCTTCGCCGCCGACGGTTCCTTCGCCGTCAACGGCGTCGAGGTCCCGCCGCGCACGAGCGCCCTCGCGACTCCCGGCCAGGAGCTCGTCCTGAGGGGGACGGCCACCGTCTTTGTCACCACCTGAATTTTTGGTATACTTGAAATCCATGAGCAGACTACATCTCGGCGTACTCGGGTCCGGCGCGGGCTCGAACATGCAGTCCATCGTCGACGCGGTCGAAGCGGGCACGCTCGACGCGGACATCCGCCTCGTCCTCGCGGACGTCCCGGACGCGAAGATCCTCGATCGCGCGAAGAAGCACAACATTCCGTGCCGGTATCTCGACTGCGCGCCGTGGAAGACGAAGCTGGAAGGCCCGGCGGAAGACCGCTGCATCGAGCTTCTCAAGGGCGCTGGCGTCGACACGGTCGTCCTCGCGGGCTTCATGCGCATCGTGAAGCCCAAGCTCCTCGCCGCGTTCCCGAACCGCGTCCTCAACATCCACCCGGCGCTTCTCCCGGCGTTCCCCGGCGTCCACAGCTGGACGCAGGCGCTCGACTACGGCTGCAAGGTCGCGGGCGTGACGGTGCACTTCGTCGACGCGGGGACGGACTCCGGGCCCATCATCGTCCAGAAGGCGGTGCCGGTCCTCGAAGACGACACGCCCGAGTCGCTCCATGCGCGCATCCAGGAGCAGGAGCACGTCGCGTTTCCCGAGGCGCTCAGCATTCTCGCGTCGGGCAGGTACCGCGTCGAAGGCAGAAAAGTAAGGATAGGATAAACCATGAAAAAATCATTGTCGCTTCTTGGGTTCGCTGCGGCGCTTGCCGCGCAGGCTGAGACGATTACGCTCGAGTGCGAGCGGTTCAAGGACACGGGCGGCTGGTCGATCGACTCGCAGTTCCGGCTGGAGATGGGGTCGACCTATCTTCTCGCCCACGGCATGGGCGTGCCGGTCGCGGACGCGAAGACGACGTTCGAGGCGAAGGCGGCGGGCGAGTATACGCTCTATGCGCGCACGCGCAACTGGACGCTCAACCAGGCCGTGAAGCACGGCTGGCCGAAGGACAGGCCGACGGGCGGGCGCTTCTCTGTCCTCGTCAACGGCGAGAAGGCCGGCGAGGACCTGCCGGGTGCTGACCCCGACTGGACGTGGCTGAAGGTCGGAACCGTCGCGCTGAAGGCCGGCGCGAACGAAGTCGCGCTCCATGACCTCGACGGATTCGACGGACGCTGCGACGCGGTCTGCTTCACGACCGAAGGCGCGCTTCCCGCCTCCGCCGCCAACCCCGACGCGCTTCGCGCGGACGTGCGCACGCGCGCGTTCGACTTCGTCGTCGCGGGCGGCGGGATCGCCGGCACGTGCGCGGCGATCTCGGCGGCGCGCCTCGGGCTCAGGGTCGCGCTCGTCCAGGACCGCCCCGTGCTCGGCGGCGCGAACTCGTCCGAGGTGCGCGTCCACCTCGGCGGGCGCCAGAACATCGGCGAGTACCCGCGCCTCGGCGACGTCGTCTCCGAGATCGGCCCGGCGCGCGGCGGCAACGCGCAGCCGGCCGCGAACTACGAGGACGGGCGCAAGCTCGCCGCCGTCGAGGCCGAGAAGAACATCTCGCTCTTCCTCAACACGCTCGTCGACCGCGTCGACGCGAAGAAGGGCGAGAGGATCGCCGCCGTCGAGGGCGTCAACGTCGTCACGGGCGAGCGCACGCGCTTCGAGGCTCCGCTCTTCGCCGACTGCACGGGAGACGGGACGGTCGGCGCGCTCGCTGGCGCGGACTGGCGCCTCGGCCGCGAGGGGAAGGACGAGACGGGCGAGAGCCGCGCCCCCGAGAAGGGCGACAGGATGACGATGGGCGCGTCCGTCCAGTGGTACGCGAAGAAGGGCGCCGAGGCGACGTCGTTCCCGTCCGAGCAGTGGATGATCAAGTTCAACGAGTCGAACTGCGAGTACAACATGCGCGGCGACTGGGACTGGGAGACGGGCATGAACCGAGACCAGCTCACCGACTTCGAGACAGTCCGCGACTACGGGCTTCTCGTCGTCTACTCCAACTGGTCCTACATCAAGAACTCTGGCGCGAAGAAGGACGGCTTCGCGAATGCCTCGCTCGCCTGGGTCGCCTATGTCGCCGGCAAGCGCGAGACGCGCCGCCTGATGGGCGACATTGTCCTCTGCGAGCAGGACATCACCGAGGAGCGCAAGTATCCCGACGGCACGTGCTGGACGACGTGGACGGTTGACCTGCACTATCCGATGCCGTCCAACCAGCGCAATTTCGAGGGTGAGCCGTTTCGCTCGGTGGCGAAGCATACGCCGCACTACGGCTACCCAATCCCCTATCGCTGCTTCTACTCGCGCAACGTGTCGAACCTCTTCATGGCTGGGCGTGACATCTCGGTGACTCACGTTGCCCTCGGCACGACGCGTGTCATGCGCACGCATGGCATGCAGGGCGAGGTCGTCGGCATGGCGGCGAGCATCTGCAAGAAGCACGGCTGCAATCCGCGTGACGTCTACAAATCGCACTTGGACGAGCTAAAGGGGCTGATGACGAAGGGCGTCGGGCTCGACAGACCGCAGCCGCCGCAGGACTACAACCTCGGAGGGATGAAGAAGCGGTAGCCTGCGCGGTGGAACCCGAAAGGACTGCAATGGAGTATCTTGAGATAGTCGAGCGGACCCTTGACGAGGTCCTGCCGAAGCCGGGGGAGCGTCCGGCGGAGCTGAGCGAGGCGATGCGCTATGCCGTCGGCACGGGCGGGAAGAGGATTCGTCCGCTCATTTGCCTCGCGAGCGCCGTCGCCGCCGGTGGCAGCGCGGAGGACGCGCGCCATCCCGCTGCGGCGATAGAACTACTCCACAACTACACGCTCGTCCACGACGACCTCCCCGCGATGGACAACGACACGGAGCGGCGCGGCAAGCCCTCGGTCTGGGCGAAGTTCGGCGAGGCGAACGCAATCCTCGCGGGCGACGCCCTGCAGGCGCTTGCCTTCGAGACCGCGGCAAAAGCGCCGCGCAACGTCGCGGAGATCGTCGCGGCGCTCGGCGCTGCGGGCGTCGGCGTCGTACAGGGGCAGGTAGAAGACTTGAAGCGGGACAGCGCCGACGGGACCTCGGGCGGTCCCGCACCCTTGCCTGTGGAGTTTGTAGACTTTGTCTATGAGCACAAGACCGCCGACCTCTTCGTCGCGGCGGCGACGATGGGCGGCCATGCCGGCGGCGGAGATGCGGCGAGCGTCGGGAAGCTGCGCACGTTCGCGCTCAACCTCGGGCTCGCGTTCCAGTACGAGGACGACCTCCTCGACGGCGACTCCCCGTATCCGCGCGAGAAGACCGAGGCGCTCGTCCGCGAGACGACGGCGAAGGCGGTCGCGGCGCTCGAGGGGCTTCCCGGCGACGCCTCGTTCCTCGTGTCGCTGGCCGAGGGCCTCGTCGGCCGCGCGTCCTGACCGCCGCTCGAGCCGGTCTGCAACGGCACGGCGACAAAAGAAGAAAGGCCACGAAATGAAAGCATTGGCGACAGCTGCTGCGCTTGCGCTCGCACTAACTGCCCAGGCGGAATTCAAGATCGACCGCGCGGCGATGAGCGAGAGATACTGGAGCGTCTGGAACGACGAGGTCCAGGCGAAGATCGACGCCGACATCGAGAAGTACCGAAAGGCGGACGCGACCTTCGAAGTCGCGGCTCCCGACGGCGCCGAGGTGGAGGTCGAGCAGGTCGGCCACGCGTTCTATTTCGGCGCGCACATCTTCAACTTCAACCAGCTCGGCAAGAAGGAGTGGAACGACCGCTACAAGGAGCTCTACGGCACGCTCTTCAACTCCGCGACTGTCGCGTTCTACTGGCGCACGCTCGAGCAGTACCCCTATGCCCCGCGTTTCGAGGAACGCTACGAGGACACCGAGGAGTACTGGAACCGCGAGTACGAGCGCGACCCGAAGGCCGTCGCATGCAAGCCGCACTGGCGCCGCCCCGCGCCCGATCCCGTGATCAGCTTCCTCAGGACGCGCCGCTGCCGCGTCCACGGCCATCCCCTCGTGTGGGGCAACAACGAATGGCACACGCCCACGTGGCTTTGGGACGACTTCTGCCCCGAGGGCGAGAAGCGCGCCCTCGAGGAGGCGGCCGGCGTCAAGCTGCCCGTGCGCGACATCAGGCAGCCGATCTGCACAAAGGACACGAGGAAGGATCCCGATGTGCGCTGGTGGAACGATGCGTGGAAGGAGATCTACGCCAAGCTCTCCGAGGAGGAGATCGCCGCGCTCGTCCCGACCTACGTCAAGGCGATGGACGACGTCTACGAGCGGCGCGTCAGGGCGATCGGCGAACGGTACGGAAGCCGCATCGACTCCTGGGACGTCGTGAACGAGAGCGCCTCCGACTTCGACCGCTTCGGGCGCAAGGCCGTCCGCGGCAAGCCGTTCGACAAGAGCTGGTACGGCCCGATGCCGGCCGACTACGCGTACAAGGCCTTCATGTGGGCGCAGAAGTACCTTTCCCCGAAGGCGTGGCTCACCATCAACGAGTACAACATGGATCCGTTCTTCGAGCAGGCCGACGACCTCATCCGCAACGGCGCGCGCATCGACGTCGTCGGCTCTCAGATGCACCTCTTCAACCCGAGGGAGAGCGTGAAGATCGCGAAGGGCGACTTCACCCCCGAGGTGCGCAGGAAGACGCACCCCGGCGCCGTGTACGAGACGTTCCGCGTCCTCTCGAAGGCGAACCGCCCGATCCACCTCTCCGAGATAACGATCACCGCCCCGGACAATTCGCCGGACGGGCAGATGGTCCAGGCCATCATCACGCGCAACCTCTACCGCCTGTGGTTCTCCATCGAGAAGATGAACGGCATCACGTGGTGGAACGTTGTCGACGGCTGCGGCGCGCCCGGCGAGCCTTCGATCTCCGGCATCTTCACGCGCGACATGCGGCCAAAGGCCGCCTACTTCGCGATGGACGACCTGATCAACCGCGAGTGGAAGACCAGGACGTCCGCCAGGGCCCAGGGCGGAAAGGTCGCCTTCCGCGGATTCCGCGGACGCTACCGCCTCTCCTGGAGGGACGCCGAAGGCAGGGAGCGCGGCCGGCTCGTCGAGGTCGAGTGAAGAAGGGCCCGGACAACGGCGCATTTCCCCCGCGTCGCCTCGCCGGGGCGCGAATATGGTATAATATCCGCCTCAAAACGCAACAGAAGACGCGATGGACAAGAACTACGACGCAAAGGCCGCGGAGGCCAAGTGGTATCCCGTCTGGGAGAAGAACGGCTATTTTCACCAGGAGCCCGACGGGCGCGCCCCCTATTCGGTCGTCATCCCCCCGCCGAACGTCACCGGCATCCTGCACATGGGCCACGCGCTCAACCAGACGATCCAGGACATCCTCGTCCGGTGGCGCCGCATGCAGGGCAGGAACACGCTGTGGCTCCCCGGCACGGACCACGCCGGCATCGCGACGCAGAACGTCGTCGAGAAGGCCCTGAAGAAGGAAGGCAAGCGCCGCCAGGACCTCGGGCGCGAGGCGTTCCTCGAGCGCGTGTGGGAGTGGAAGAGGCAGTACGGCGGCACGATCGTCCACCAGCAGCGCATGCTCGGCAACTCGACCGACTGGCTTAGGGAGCGCTTCACCTTCGACGAGGGCTGCTCGCGCGCGGTCGCGAAGGTCTTCACGCAGCTCTACGACGAGGGTCTCGTCTACAAGGGCAACTACATCGTCAACTGGTGCCCGCGCTGCGGCACGGCGCTTGCGAACGACGAGGTTGAGCACGAGCCCAACCACGGCCACTTCTGGTACGTGCGCTATCCCGTCGTCGGGAGCGCGAAGGGCGTCAGGGGCGAGCCCTACAAGGACTACGTCATGGTCGCGACGACGCGTCCCGAGACGCTCCCCGGCGACACGGCGGTCGCGGTGAATCCGAAGGACGACCGCTATGCGCACCTCGTCGGGAAGACCGTCGTCCTTCCGCTCACGGGGCGGGAGATCCCCGTCATCGGCGACGACTACGTCGACCGCGAGTTCGGCACGGGCATCGTGAAGATCACGCCCGCGCACGACCCCAACGACTTCCTCGTCGGCAAGCGCCACGGCCTCGAGGAGATCAACATCATGACCGACGACGCCCACATGAACGAGCTCGCCGGCGAGAGGTACCGGGGCATGGACCGATGGGAGTGCCGCAAGGCGATCGTCGCCGACCTCGAGGCGGGCGGGTTCCTCGACCACGTCGAGGACATCGACAACCAGGTCGGGCACTGCTACCGCTGCCACGAGACGGTCGAGTCGCGCCTGTCGAAGCAGTGGTTCGTCAAGATGAAGCCGCTCGCGGAGCCCGCGATCGCCGCGGTGAAGTCGGGCGAGGTCAAGTTCGTCCCGGAGCGCTGGAGCAAGATCTACTTCAACTGGATGGAGAACATCCAGGACTGGTGCATCTCGCGCCAGCTCTGGTGGGGGCACCGCATTCCCGCCTACTACTTCGGAGACGGCAATGTCGTTGTCGCGGAGACCGCCGAGCTTGCGCTCGAGAAGGCGAAGGCGATCGATCCGTCGGTGACGGCGGCCGACCTCCGGCAGGACGAGGATGTCCTCGACACGTGGTTCTCGTCGTGGCTTTGGCCGTTCTCGACGCTCGGCTGGCCGGAGAAGACGAAGGACCTCGACTACTACTATCCGACGACGGACCTCGTGACGGCGCAGGACATCATCTTCTTCTGGGTCGCGCGCATGATGATGGCCGGCATCCACTTCATGAAGAAGCCGCCGTTCAGGAACATCGTCATCCACGGAATCGTCCGCGCGGCGGACGGCTCGAAGATGTCGAAGTCGAAGGGCAACTCGCTCGATCCGCTCGAGCTCATCGACCAGTACTCCGCGGACGCGCTCCGCTTCTCCATCGCGCTCATCACGTCGCTCGAGTGCGACACGAAGGTGAACAGGGAGAAGTTCGAGATCGGGCGCAACTTCACGACGAAGATCTGGAACGCCGCGAAGTTCCTCGAAATGCAGGAAGCATCCCTTCGACAGGAGGGGTCCGGGGACGCCGGAGCCCCCGTCCTGTCCAACCTTTCCTCCGACGACCGCCACATCCTCTTCGCCGCCGACCTCGCGTGCCGCAAGGTCAGCGAGATCCTCGAGGCGTACCGCATCCAGGACGGCGCGCTCGCGGTCTACGACTTCTTCTGGACGCAGATCTGCGACGGCTACGTCGAGTACGTGAAGGACTCGCCGAACAAGGCGGTCTCGGTCGCGATTCTCCGCGACGTCTTCTGGAAGGCGCTGAGGCTCCTCCATCCGTACATGCCGTTCGTCACCGAAGAGGTCGCGCACCAGCTCGGCTTCCTCAAGGAGGACGAGACGATCATGCTTCAGAAGTTCCCCGAGGGGTACTCCGACGCCGAGAAGGCGGCGTGGGGCGTCACCGAGGCGAACTACGAGTTCGTCAACGCGAAGCGCGAGGCGATCACCGCGGTCCGCGCCCTGCGGGCCGAGTACAAGGTCCCGCCGGCGACGTGGGTGAAGGTGACGATGGCGCGTGGAACGGACGGGGGCTCGGGCGCCCCCGAACCCCTGCCCGAGGAAGAGATAAAGGTTCTTGCCAAGGCCATGAGGGCGGAGTCGGTCGAGTTTGTGCCGGCGGGGAGCGATCTTGCGATGCCGTCGAAGATCACGAAGTTCGGCACGGTCTACCTCTCGCTCGAGGGGCTTGTCGACAAGGCGGCCGAGGCAAAGCGCATCGCGGCCGAGCTCGCGAAGATCGGCGGGTTCATCAAGTCCGCCGAGGCGAAGCTCGCGAACGAGAACTTCGTCGCGCACGCGCCCGAGGCGGTCGTCGCGGAGGCGAAGCGCAAGCTTGCCGAGAACAAGGAGAAGGTCGCGCAGCTCGAGAAGCTCGCGAAGCTCTTCGCATGATAGCGTATGTAAGAGGCGTGCTGGCCGAGAAGGGCCCGGATCGCGTCGTGATAGAGGCCGGCGGGGTCGGCTACGAGCTGCTGATACCGGTCTCGACGTTCGACCGGCTTCCCAAGGAGGGCGGCGAGGCGAAGCTCCTCGCGTGGCACTGCGTGCGGGAGGACGACGAGGCGCTGTTCGGCTTCGCGACGAAGGAGGAGCGCGAGATGTTCCTGAAGCTCACCCAGGTGAGCGGCGTCGGGCCGAAGATCGCGCTTGCGATTCTCTCCGGCTCGTCCATCGGGGAGCTCTCGCTCGCGATTGCGTCGGGCAACGCCAAGCGGATATCTTCGATCAAGGGCGTCGGAAAGAAGACGGCCGAGAAGATCTGCGTGGAGCTGAAGGACAAGGTGAGCGCGCTCGCAGCGCTCGCCGCGACGTCCCGGCGCGGCGGAGAGGACTCCAGGGCCCCCGTCATGCGCGACGCGATACTCGCGCTCACGGCGCTCGGCTTCGGCGAAGAGGCGGCGAACAAGATGGTGTCGAAGGTCCTTGCGTCCGATCCCGCGGTGAAGGACGCCGAAACGCTGATCCGCCTCGCGCTTTCCTCGAAATGACGCGCGTCCCCGTCAGAGTCGCCCGCGGGGCCCTGTCGGGGCTGTTTTTCGTTGCCTACGGCGTCTTCGCGCTTCCGTTCGCGCTGCTCCTGCCGATTCCCATCTGGCCGAAGAAGTACGTGCGCGCCGTCCTGCGCGCGCTCTTCCGCCTGTTCGTCTTCCTTGCCCGCGCAACGCGCCTCTTCCGCGTCGAATGCTCCGCGGAGGACCGCGAGGCGCTGCGCGCCTTCAGGGGCGGCGTCGTGGTGATGAACCACGTCTCGCTCATCGACGTCGTCATCCTCATCGCGCACCTGGGCGACTCGGCCGGGATCGCGAAGGCCGCGGCGAAGCGGAACTTCTTCCTCGGCGCCGTCGTGAAGAGCGTGTTCATACCCAACGACTCGGGCGCGGAGAAGGCGATCGAGGACTCGCGCAGGTTCCTCGGGCGCGGCGTCAACGTCATCATCTTCCCGGAAGGCACGAGGGTCCCGCCCGACGCGCCGGAGCACCGCCTCAACCGCGGCGCGGCGCGTCTCGCGCTCGCGGCGCGCGCGCGCGTCCTCGCGTGCCACGTCGAGTACGACCCGCCGGTCCTCGGCAAGAGCCAGGCGTGGTGGGACGTCGGCGACCGCCAGATCGTCGTGAGGCTGTCGTGCCGCGGCGAATTTGCCGCGGACATGGAGAACAACTACAGGAACGCCGTCGCCCTCACGGAGAAGATCAGGGAGAGGATTCTCGGCCCATAGGGGGTCCGCCAAGGGCGGGTCTTTTTGGTATAATAATTTGAAAAGGAGGCATGCATGAGTGGTTCAGCGTTTCGTGTTTTGGGGCGCATGGCGTTGGTGGCGTTCGGCGCCGTCGGGTTTGCCGGGGCGGCGTTCGCCGAACGGGTGAACATCTGGCCCGAGGGCAAGATGCCCGACGTCCAGCCCCACCAGATCGCGGCGATGACCAACGAGAAGGAGAAGGGGAAGGACCCCTACGTCGACTGGCGTCCCGCGCCTGAGAAGCCGAACGGCTGCTGCATGATCCTCATTTCCGGCGGCGGATACAGCTGCTGCTGCGACGTCGGGCTCGTGGAGATGTGGGAGAAGAAGTTCACCGAGATCGGATTCCAGTGCGTCAACTTCGTCTACAGGACGCCGCGCCCGACGGGGCTCCCGATCCACCAGAGCGCCTGGGAGGACGGGCAGCGCGCCGTCAGGATGGTGCGTTCCGAGGCGGCGAAGCGCGGCTTCGACCCCGAGCGGATCGGCACGGTCTCCATGTCCGCCGGCTCGCACCTCGCGACGCTCCTCGCGACGAGCGCGCTCACGCCCGCCTACGAGAAGGTCGACGAGCTCGACGACCTCCCGTGCCACATCGCCTGGGCCATCACCGGCGCCATCGCCTACGCGGTGACGGACGGAATCGGCGACCCCAACTCGCGCAACGGCCAGGCGGTCGACGCGAAGCTCGACCCGATCTTCAAGTTCGACGAGAAGACCGCCCCGATGTGCATGTTCCACGGGACGGACGATCCGTACTCCCCGATGGCCTCGACGCTCGTCTACCGCGAGCTGAGGAAGCGCAAGGTCCCCGCCGAGCTCCACCTCTTCGCCGACCGTCCGCACGGCTTCTGGGGCCAGGACGGCAAGGGCGACAGGGCGACGGCGTACGACAACTGGTTCGACCGCGCGCACGAGTTCCTCGCCCAGATGGGCTTCCTCGGTCCGCTGCCCCCCGAGGAGGACCTGATGGCGCGCTTCGCGAAGGACTTCCACGACCCCGCGCTGTACGCGAAGGAGGAGCTGTGGCCGAAGGGGAAGACGCCCGACTTCCAGGAGCACCAGAACGTCCCCTACCTCGAGTGGTACATCCCCTCGAACCTCGCCACGAAGGCGATCCAGGTCATCTACTCGGGCGGGGGCTACAACGGCAACGGCCCCGACGGATTCGAGGTCGCGCCGGCGCGGCGCTTCCTCAACGAGAAGGGCATGGCGGTCGTCACGATGAAGTACCGCGCGCCCCGTCCGAAGGGCCTCGCGAAGCACACGACCGCGTGGGAGGACCTCCAGCGCTGCATCCGCCTCGTCCGCAAGAACGCGCCGGCGAAGGGCCTCGACCCGGACCGCATCGGCATCATGGGTTCCTCCGCGGGCGGACACCTGACGCTCATGGGCGCGACGAGCTCGCGGAGCCGCGCCTACTGGAACGTCGACGACGTCGACAAGATTCCGTGCAACGTGCAGTGGGGCGTCGGCATCTACCCTGCGTATTCTCTGACCGACGGAATCGACCAGGGCAACTCGACGGGCGGCAACGACGACTCGGCGCGCCTCGTCCCGGAGTTCGCGTTCGATCCCGACACGTGCCCGATGGTGTTCATCCACGGCGACGCGGACGGATGGGCGGCGATGAACTCGGTGAAGACGTGGGAGCAGATGCGCCGAATGGGCATCAAGAGCGACCTCCACACCCTGTGCGGGAGGCCGCACTGCTTCCAGCGAAAGGCGTCTCCCGGCACCGGAAGCTACACGTGGCTCGGGCGCATCTGGGAGTTCATGAACCACAAGGGGTTCAACAGATAGCGGCGGGCGCTACGACAGCCGCAGGGAGATGCGGTAGAGGTGCTCGACGAGGTTCGCGTCGAGCGCCTTCTCCATGAAGGGGATCACCTCGTGGCGCACCTTGTTGCGCTCGATGGAGACGTCGTCGTTCGACGCGTCCTCCCGCCACTCCTCGCCGAACTTCCGGAGGTAGGCCTTCAGCTCCTCGTCGCGGCAGCCGAGAAGCGGGCGGACGAAGCGAACGCCCGCGACCTCGCTCGTCTCGCGGATGCCGGCGAGCGACGCGCGGCGCAGCTTCATGAGGAACGTCTCCGCGACGTCGTCCATGTGGTGCCCCGTCGCCACGGCGTCGAGCTCCAGGGACTTCATGCACGTCGCGAAGAACGCGAGCCGCACGCGCCGCGCGGCCATCTCGAGCGACTCGCCGCGGCGGCGGACGACCTTCGCGTGGACGCCCCTGAACGGCAAGCCGAGCCGCTTCGCGAGCGCGCGCACGAAGCGGTATTCCTCCTTCGACTCGGGCCTCAGGCCGTGGTCGACGTGCAGCACGACGAAGCGCCTCGCGGCGTTTCTCTTCGTGCCGCCCTTCGTGAGCAGGAACGCGAGCGCGACGGAATCGGAACCGCCGCTGACGGCAAGCCCGACGCGGCCCGGCGGGAGGATGGATCTGTTGATTTTCACGCTTGCGCATTATACCAAAAAAATGGTATACTCTGCGCCGTTCGTTTGGGAAAGCGGGCGTAGCTCAATGGCAGAGCTCCAGCCTTCCAAGCTGGCTACGAGGGTTCGATTCCCTTCGCCCGCTCCAGGCCGTCTCGCCAGGGTGGCGTAATGGCAGCCGCGGCAGACTCAAAATCTGCTATACGAGAGTATGTGCGGGTTCGAGTCCCGCTCCTGGCACCAGCCGAGGTCCCGAACGTCAGATGGTTACGGAGGGGTGTCCGAGTGGTCGATGGTGCAACCTTGGAAAGGTTGTGTGGGGGCAACTCCACCGGGGGTTCGAATCCCCCCCCCTCCGCCAGTGCGCGTCGGCTGTTGATGCGGGGCGTCCCCTTTTTGGTATAATGTCCCCATGATCGCAAAGCTGATACTGGACAAGAAGCGCGAGGGGCACGCCCTCGGGAGCGCGGAGATAAGGGCGTTCGTCGATGGGTTCACGCGCGGCGAAATACCCGACTACCAGATGTCCGCGCTCGCGATGGCCGTGTGCTGCCGCGGGATGAACGGGCGCGAGACGGCCGATCTCACCGAAGCGATGATGAAGTCGGGCCGCTGCCTCGGCTGGGACGTCCCGACCGCCGACAAGCACTCGACCGGCGGCGTCGGCGACAAGCTCTCGCTCGTCGTCCAGCCGCTCGCCGCCGCGTGCGGCGTCTCCGTTCCCTCGCTCACGGGGCGGGGCTTGGGCATCACGGGAGGAACAGCCGACAAGCTCGAGACGATCCCCGGCTACAACGCCTCGCTCCCGCTCGACGATTTCCAGAAGGTCGTGAAGGAAGTCGGCGTCTCGATGACGGTGCAGACCGACGAGATCACGCCCGCCGACAAGAAGCTCTACGCGCTCCGCGACGTCACGGGCACGGTCGCGTCGATTCCCCTCATCACGGCGTCCATCCTCTCCAAGAAGCTCGCCGAGGGCGCGGGCACGCTCGTCTTCGACGTGAAGTGCGGCGCGGGCGCGTTCATGAAGACGCGCGAGGAGGCGGTGGCGCTCGCACACTCGCTCGTCGACGGCGCGAAGGCGGCGGGAAGAAAGGCGGCGGCGCTCGTGACCGACATGTCGGCTCCTCTCGGCCGCGCCGTCGGCAACGCAAGCGAAGTCGCAGAGGCTCTTAGGTGGCTCGCAGGCGAGTCCTCGGACGATCCCGCGGTCTCCCTTTGCATCGAGCTGGCGGCGCTGATGGTTGCGCTGACAAGCGAAATCTCACTCGACGACGCGCGGCAGATGTGCCGCGAAAAGCTCGCGGACGGCTCGGCGCTTTCGAAGTTCGAGGCGATGTGCGCCGCGCAGGGCGGCGATCTCGATGCGTTCAAGCGGCTTTTGAAGAAGCCGACCTTCAAGTTCAAGATCCAGGCGATGAAATCCGGCTTCGTCACCGCGATCGACGCCGAGAAGGTGGGCAAGGTGGCGCTTGCGCTTGGCGCGGGGCGGCTCGAGAAGACCGACAAGATCGACCCGCTCGCCGGCATCACGCTTGCCGTGAAGCGCGGCGACCGCGTTTCCGTCGGCTCGCCTCTTGCGACGCTTGAGAGCTCGCGCGAGCCCGACGGACTCGAACGCTGCGCCGCCGATCTCCTGAAGGCGTTTGCGATTGGACGCGATGCGCCTGAAGACGTAGGATTGGTGATAGAAAGAATCGACTAAGTTTTTTATCTAATAATTAACGGGAGTTGATGAATTTTAACACAGAGACACAAAGACACAGAGTTCTTACAAGCTGTGAAGCTTGTTATTCTCTGTGCCTTCGTGACTCTGTGCCTCTGTGTTAAAAAAGTAGGCTTACGGTAGAGAGGCAGAGAAAGATGAAGCTTTTTGTTGCGACGCACAACCAGCACAAGATACGCGAGATATCGCAGATTCTCCCTGGCTTCGAGATCGTCTCCGACGACCCCGAGGGCGTCGAGGAAAACGCGCCCGACTTTGCCGGCAACGCCCTTGTCAAGGTGCGGGCGATTGCCGAAAAGCACAAGGGCGAGTGGTGCATGGCCGACGACTCCGGTCTCGAGGTCAAGGCGCTCGGCGGCGCGCCGGGCGTCCATAGCGCGCGCTATGCGGGCGAACCGTCGAACACGCCCGCGAACAACGCGCTTCTCCTGAAGAACCTCGAGGGCGTCAAGGATCGCTCCGCGCGATTCACCTGCTGCTGCGCGCTGGTCGATCCGTCGGGCGAGGAACTTGTCGTCCACGGACACTGCCCCGGGCATATCGCCGAGAAGGCGGCGGGGGTCGAGGGCTTCGGCTATGATCCGCTTTTCATCCCGAACGGACACGACAAGTCCTTCGCCGAGCTTTCCGCCGAAGAGAAGAATGCGGTTTCCCACAGGGGAAGGGCGCTCGGGAAGGTGAGGGAGATTGTGGGCGCGACGGGCGGGCGCCTCGGAGATGCGCCCCTGCCAGGAGAACGGCCACGCTCATCCACTTTTCTTGCTTGGCTTAAACTCTTTCGTGTCGTCAACTTGCCGACTGTGCCGGGCGATGTCCTTGTCGGCGCGGCGGTCGGACTCGTCTCGATCGGGGCGTCCGCATGGCATTCTCCCGGTTTGTCGCATGTCTGGTGGGCGTCGCTGGCATCGGTTCTCCTCTATATGTTCGGACTTGTCCACAACGACATCGTCGGCGCGAAGAAGGACCGGGACCGTCCGATACCCGGCGGCGAGATCTCGCTCGACGCGGCGCTGGCCGCGTCCGTCGTCTGCCTGGCCTGCGGTTTCGGCGCCGCTTGGTTCGGCGGACTCATCGGCGAGCCTTTCTGGTCGAGCGAGACCTGGTCCAGCGCTTCGTGGCTGAGAAACGCCGTCTGGCTCGTCGTCGCGGTCGTGCTGTACAACAGGTTCAAGATGTCGTGGATGATGGGCCTTTGCAGGGGGCTGAACGTCGTTCTCGGTGCGGCGGCTGTCGGATGCGTCAACCTGCGCGTGCTGATGGTAGCCGTTCTGTGGTGGCTTTACATCACGCTCGTGACGCTTTATTCCACCGGCGAGGAGACGAATCCCGAGAAGAAGCGGCGCGTGGGGATGCTTGTCGGCGGAATCGTGTATCTCCAGCTCGTGGCCCTTGTCGTGCTGTCGTTGCAGGCGCCAGGTGTTGCGGCAGTGCGCTCGCTTCTCATCGCCGGTGCCGTGATGCTCGTCCTTCTGCGGCTTTTCAAGACCGTGCTGCCGAAAGTCAGCGCTTCGTAGCGTAGTCGACGTAGTCGGCGTAGATGCGCGTTGCGTCGAGTTCGGCGAGAAGGGAGGCGAAGTCTCCGTCGCCCGCCGTCGCCCGTCCGACCGCGTCCTTGAACGAGGCGACGTTGCCTGCGCGGTAGACGGTGCCGACGCGGTGGCGCTCGAGGAGCGCGGCGCATTCGCCGCGGAGCGACGTCACCATCTTGAGCCCGTGCGCGGCGTAGTCGCCGAGCTTGTAGGGGAGCCCGACGAACGTGTCGTCCGAGAGCGGGATGACGCCGACCGTCGCCGCGTCCAGCAGGGCGCCGAGCGCGTGCGCGTCGAGGTAGCCGTGGAAGCGGATGTTCGGCGCGTCGCCCGCCGAGGCGCGCCATTCGGCCTCGCGCGGACCGGCTCCGGCGACGTCGAGCGTCGCGTCCGGCATCTCCCGCACGGCCCGGATCGCCGTCGTCAGGTCGTAGCCCCTGCCGAAGTTGCCGGCGTAGACGAGGGCGGGGGACGTGCGGGGCTTTGGCGCCGGGGGGAGGGGCGCTGCGATGCCGTGGTAGAAGCGCGCGTAGCTGTGCGCGCCGTAGGAAAGGGCGATCTTCTCGTAGGCGTCGCAGACGCCCGTCACGAGGTCGGCGCCGCGGTAGGCGCGGGACGCGGCGGCATGGAGCGGGAGGAGCGGGATCGCGCCGAGGAAGCGGAGCGGTTTCGGGAGCAGCCGGTAGAACGTCTCCGGCCAGGCGTCCATCACGTCGACGACGAGCCGGGCGCCGAATTCCCGCTTCAGCGCCCGCGCGGCGTCGGCCGTCGCGAGCGGCGGGAGCGACACGACGACGAGGTCGGGCCGTCCGTGCGCGGCGGCCGCGCGGCGGGCCTCGGCGAGCCACGACTTCGCGTAGGCGCGGTGGCTGCGGATGCGCGCAAGGGAGACGTTCTTCGCGTAGGGGGGCGTGGGGACGAGCCGGAGGGCGAAGCCGGCGGGGGACGCGGCCCCGAGGGCGCGCGGCGCCTTCGTCGCGTGGGAGAAGTCGCTCGTCCAGAGCGTGACGTCGTGTCCGGCCTTTGCGAACGCCTCGGCCATCAGCCAGTAGCGCTGGGGGCGGAAGCCCTCCGCGGGGAGGTTGTCGAAGGGATTCTCGATCCAGACGGTCATGGCTGCGCGCCGCCTTCGCCGCGGCGCCGGCGGAAGAAGTCCTGGAGGACGGCCCTGCACGGCTCCTCGAGGACGCCTGCGACGATTTCCGGATGGTGGTTCATCCCGGGGTGGCGGAAGATGTCGAAGACGGTCGAGCCGCCGCGCTTCGGATCCGAGACGCCCCAGACGACGCGGTCGGGCCGCGCGAGGACGATTGCGCCGGCGCACATGGGGCAGGGCTCCTTCGTGACGTAGAGCGTCGTGCCGGTGAGCCGCCAGTTGCCGCGCGCGTCGAAGGCGGCGGTGAGGGCGAGCATTTCGGCGTGTGCCGTCGCGTCGCGGAGGCCCTCCGTCTGGTTGTGGGCGCGGCCGAGGATCCGGCCCTCGCCGTCGACGATGACGCATCCGGTCGGCACTTCGCCGTCGTCGGCGGCCTTCTCGGCCTCCCGCAGCGCCATCTGCATGTACGAGACGTCGTTTGTTTCCATCGGTGGAATTATACCATATCCTTCGCGGCCCCGTTGCACTCCGTCCGGTTTTTTGGTATATTATCGCCCGTCCTGCGACTGTCTCAGGAGGTTATCCCTGCCGCGGGTGCCCGGAATCCGGGCGTTCGGCGTCCCCTGTCGGGGCCACTGGCGGGGTCTGCTTCCCGGTCTGCAGAATGAAAAGAGAAAGACACGACAAAATGAAGATAGACAAGGCCGCAATCAAGTCCGAGTTCCAGCGCCACGACCGCGACACGGGTTCCTCCGAGGTCCAGATCGCCATCCTCACGAAGGAGATCGAGGCCCTTACCGCGCACCTCAAGGCGAACCACAAGGACCACAGCTCCCGCTACGGCCTCCTCCGCAAGGTCCAGAACCGCCGCAGCCTCCTCGACTACCTGAAGCGCGAGAACGAGGCGGGCTACCGCGAGCTCATCAAGAAGCTCGGCATCAGGAGGTAATAGGCGCCGACGGTAGGGGCCGCTCTCCGAGCGGACCGCGGTCGCCTCGGAGAGGCGACCCTGCCATGGGCGGGGTGCGGGGACGCCAGAGTTCCCGTCCGTTCCAGGAAATTTACCAACGAAACAGAGAGAAAAAAGACAATGCAAGGAACTAAGCAGTTCAAGGTCGACATCGCGGGGACGCCCCTCGTGATCGAGACCGGGCTCCTGGCGCAGCAGGCCGCCGGGGCCGTCACCGTCAGCTACGGTGACACGACCGTCTTCACGGCGGTCACCAACACCGACACGCCGCGGGAGGGGATCGACTTCTTCCCGCTGCAGTGCGAGTACCGCGAGAAGTTCTACGCCGCCGGCAAGTTCCCGGGCGGGTTCTTCAAGCGCGAGGCGCGTCCGACGAGCAAGGAGATCCTCACGGCCCGCATGTGCGACCGTCCGATCCGCCCGCTCTTCCCCGACGGCTACTACAACGACGTCCAGGTCAACTCGACGCTCATCCAGAGCGACGGGACGCGCGAGGCCGACTTCCTCGCGGTGAACGCCTCCTCGGCGGCGCTCCACATCTCCGAGATCCCGTTCATGGGCCCGATCGGGTGCGTCAGGATCGGCCGCGTCGACGGCCAGTGGATCATCAACCCCACGCACGAGCAGAAGGCCAAGAGCGACATCGACCTCCTCTACGCAGGCATCCGCGGCAAGTTCCTCATGATGGAGGGCTCCGCCAGCGAGATCAGCGACGAGGACTTCGTCGCGGCCTTGAAGCGCGCGCACGAGGAGGTCGAGAAGATCATCGACCTCCAGATCGAGATGCGCCGCGCCCTCGGCAAGCCCGACAAGGACATCAAGGACGTCCCGCAGCCCGCGGACAAGATGGACTTCATGCGCAAGGAAGGCGGCGAGGCCCTTGCGGCCGCGCTCCTCGTCAAGGGCAAGCTCGAGCGCCAGGGCAAGGTCTCCGCGATCAAGGAGGACCTCCTCAAGAAGGTCGCCGAGAAGTGGCCCGAGGTCGACGCCGTCGGCTTCGTGCATCTCTTCGACGCGCTCGAGATCGAGACCGTCCGCAAGAACGTCCTCGAGAAGGGGCTCCGCATCGACGGCCGCGCCCAGCACGAGATCCGCCCGCTCTCCGCGCAGGTCCGCGTCCTCCCCCGCCTCCACGGCTCCGCGATCTTCTCGCGCGGCGAGACGCAGTCGTTCGCGACGGTCACGCTCGGCACGAAGAAGGACGCGCAGGACCTCGATTCCGTGACCGGCGGCGATACGTCCAAGCGCTTCATGCTGCACTACAACTTCCCGCCCTACTGCACGGGCGAGGTCGGCAGGCTCGGCTCCACCGGGCGCCGCGAGATCGGCCACGGCGCGCTCGCGGAGCGCGCGCTCGCGGAGGTCCTCCCCGACGAGTTCCCGTACTCGATCCGCGTCGTCAGCGAGATCATGGGCTCGAACGGCTCCTCGTCGATGGCGTCGATCTGCAACGGCTGCCTCGCGCTCATGGACGCGGGCGTGCCGCTGAAGGGCACCGTCGCGGGCATCTCGATCGGACTCTTCACGAACGACGACCAGTCGCAGAAGGTTCTCGTCACCGACATCCTCGGCGCGGAGGACCACTGCGGCGACATGGACTTCAAGGTCGGCGGCACGCGGAAGGGCATCACGGGCTTCCAGGTCGACCTGAAGCTCCGCGGCCTCACGTGGGACCTCGTCGAGGGCGCGATCAAGGCGGCCCACGACGCGCGGCTGAAGATCATCGACTACATGGAGTCCGTCATCCCCGCGCCGCGCGCCGAGCTCAGCCCGTACGCGCCGCGCATCGAGGAGATGCAGATCCCGGTCGACAAGATCGGCGCGCTCATCGGCCCCGGCGGCTCCAACATCCGCGCGATCGTCGAGACGACGGGCGCGCAGATCGACATCGACGACGACGGGAAGGTCTCGATCTTCGCGACCTCGCGGGAGTCGATGGAGGCGGCGAAGCTCGAGGTCGGCAAGGTCTCGGCGGTCGCCGAGATCGGCAAGACCTACGAGGGCAAGGTCACGTCCGTCAAGGACTTCGGCGCGTTCGTCGAGATCCTCCCGGGCCTCGAGGGGCTCTGCCACATCTCCGAGTTCTCGGACAAGTTCCTCAAGTCGATGGACGGGGTGTGCAAGGTCGGCGACGTGATCAAGGTCAAGTGCGTCGACGTCGACGAGCAGCGCGGCCGGATCAAGCTCAGCCGCAAGGCCGCGATGGCCGAGCTCGACGCCGAGGCGGCCAGGTGACGCCTCCGCGCCGCGTACGGCGGGCGGGCCGCGGCGGATTCGCCGCGGCCCGTTTTGGTATAATATCCGCATGGAAGTGAAGATCGAGGAGTCGTGGAGGGAGGTCCTCGCGGAGGAGTTCGAGAAACCCTACTTCGCGGAGCTCGCCGCGTTCGTCCGGTCGGCGTACCGGAGCGGCGTCGTCTATCCTCCGCCCGGGAAGATATTCAACGCCTTCGGCCGCACGCCGTTCGACAGGGTGAAGGTCGTCATCCTGGGGCAGGACCCGTACCACGAGCCCGGCCAGGCGCAGGGGCTCGCGTTCTACGTCCCTCCGGACGTCCCGCCGCCCCCCTCGCTCCGCAACATCGCGAAGGAGCTGGGGCACATGCCCGACCTCCTGAAGTGGACCGACCAGGGCGTCCTCCTCCTCAACGCGACGCTGACGGTCGCCGCGCACCGCGCGGGGAGCCACCAGGACAGGGGGTGGGAGACCTTCACGGACGCCGTCGTGCGCGCGCTCGCGGAGCGGCGCGAGCACCTCGTCTTCATCCTCTGGGGGTCGTACGCGCAGCGAAAGGGCGCGATCGTCGACCGCGCGCGGCACTGCGTGATCGAGTCGCCCCATCCGTCTCCGCTCTCCGCGCACCGCGGCTTCTTCGGTTCGCGGCCCTTCGCGCGCGCGAACGAATACCTCGCGGCGCACGGCTGCGGAACGGTGGAATGGTGAGATGGGCAGTCTGACGAAGGGCGTCCTCTGCATCGTCGCCAGCGCGTTCGGCTTCGCGCTGATGGCGTTTTTCGTCCGGCTGTGCGACGACTGCGGCGGGCCGGTCTCGTGCTTCCAGAAGGGGTTCTTCCGAAACGTCATCGCCCTTGCGATCGCGTTCGCCGTGTTCCGCCGCGCGCGGCGGCCGACGGCGGACGGCCTTCCGCCGCCCGTCGTCCCGGTTCCGCGGGCCTGGGTTCCGCTCGTCCTCCGCGCGGTCTTCGGCACGGTCGGCATCTTCGCGAACTTCTACGCGCTTTCCCGGATACCGATCGGCGAGGCGATGACGCTCAACAAGACGGCGCCGTTCTTCACGGTGCTCTTCTCCTGGGTCTTCCTCGGCGAGCGCGTGTCGGGGCGGCAGGCCGCCGGCCTCGTCCTCGCGTTTTCCGGCGCGCTGCTCGTGATCCGGCCCGGCTTCCGCGCGGGGGAGTCCTTCGCGACGGCCTGCGCGCTGACGGGCGGGCTCGGCGCGGGGCTCGCGTACGCATGCGTGCGCCAGCTCGGGCGGATGAGGGTGGACGCGCCGTTCATCGTCCTCTTCTTCAGCGCCTTCTCCTGCCTCGCCTCCCTTCCGTTCATGGCGCTCGACTTCCGTCCGATGACGGCCGCCCAGGTGTTCGTCCTGCTCGGGGCCGGCGCGGGCGCGGCGATCGGTCAGTTCGGCGTAACGGCGGCCTACCGCCACGCCGAGCCGCGCGCGATCGCGGCCTTCGACTACACGAACGTGATCTTCACGGCCCTCTTCGGCTTCGCGTTCTTCGGGCAGGTCCCCGACCTCCTCTCGGCCGCCGGCTTCGCCGTCATCCTCCTCGCCGCCTTCCGCATGGGGGCCCGGAGCCGGACGGGGCGCTTGATTTCGGGACGGAAATTCGGTATCCTATTGGACACACGACAAGAAAGGGAGTAGAAAATGGTTTTCGGCTTTTTCCAGAACATGGGTCCGTGGCAGCTGATCATCTGCATCGTGGTCATCGGCCTTCTCTTCGGCGGAAAGAAGATCCCCGAGCTCGCGCGCTCGCTCGGCAAGGCGAAGGGCGAGTTCAAGAAGGGCCTCGCCGAGGGCGAGAAGGAGGAGTCCGAGGCGGCCGCCGAGGAGAAGCCCGCCAAGGAGCTCGAGAAGGCGTGAGTTGGCCAGCGAGCTGATACGTCAGCGGCTCAAGGAAGTGCCCAGCCGCCCCGGCTGCTATCTCATGAGGGATCGCCGGGGCGCCATCGTCTACGTCGGGAAGGCGAAGGACCTCCGGCGGCGCGTCTCGTCCTACTTCCGCCCGGGCGCGAACCACGCGCCGAAGGTGCGCTCGATGGTCGACACCGTCTTCGACTTCGAGTGGATGACCGTGAAGAACGAGGCGGAGGCGCTGCTCACCGAGGCCGCGCTCATCAAGCGCCACAAGCCGCACTTCAACGTCCTGATGCGCGACGACAAGCGGTATCTCGCGCTCCGCGGCGATTCCGCCGCGGAATGGCCCCGCTTCTCGTGCGTGCGCGCCGTGAAGGAGGACGGCGCGCGGTACTTCGGCCCGTTCCCGTCGAGCCCGGTCGTCCGGACCGCGAAGGACTTCGTCGAGAAGCGCTACGGGATCCGCGAGTGCAGGTCGGAACGCCCCTGCGCGGACGACCACCGGCACTGCCTCGCCGACGTGATCCGCACCTGCTCCGCGCCGTGCCTCGGGAAGGTCTCGAACGCGGACTACCGCGCGCGGTTCGAGGAGGCGTGCGCGTTCCTCGCGGGGCGCCGCCCCGGCGTGCTTTCGGAGGTCGGCGCGGAGATGCGCGAGGCGGCCGCGGAGGGCCGGTACGAGGAGGCCGCGCGCCTGAGGGACACGCTCTTCGCCCTGAAGGAGATGACGAAGGCGCACTTCGTGCGGACCCCGCCCGAGATGCGCCGCCGCAACGTCGCGCGCGGGCTCGCGGAGCTTGCGGAGGCGCTGGGGCTCAAGGCGCCGCCGCGCCTCATCGAGTGCTGCGACATCTCGAACCTCTTCGGGACCCACTCCGTCGCGTCCCTCGTCGTCGCGCGCGACGGCATGCCCGACAGGCGCCTCTACCGCCATTTCCGCATCAAGACGGTCGAGGGCGCGGACGACCCGCGCTCGATGGCGGAGGTCGTGCGCCGCCGCTTTTCGCACGACGCGGCGCCGGGCGCGAAGCCGCTCGGGCTGCAGAAGCCGGACCTCTTCATCTGCGACGGCGGCGTCACCCAGCTCCGCGCGACCCGCGCCGCGCTCGCCGAGCTGGGCGTCGCGGACGTCCCGACCGTCGGCCTTGCCGAGCGCCAGGAGGAGATCGTGTTCGACGACGGGCGGGAGAACCTCCTCCTTCCGCGCGACTCGGAGGCGCTCTTCGTCTGCACGCGCCTCCGCGACGAGGCGCACCGGTTCGCGATCTCCTACCACCGCCGCCTGCGCGACAAGGACCTCCGCGACCGGCTGCGCGGATCCGCCTCCCCGCCCTCCCGCGGCGCGGATTTGCTATAATATGCGCAGACGCCGAAGGGTGACGACAGATGATCCTGCTAGCCGCGAGCCTGTTTTTCACGACTCCTTCTCCGCTGGAGATGCCGAGGGCGCAGGCCTATCTCGTGAAGGAGAGGGGCGTCTACCGCCTCGAGGACCGGTTCGACAAGACGGACCTCTGGATCTCGCGCTCCGTCGACGGCATCTGGCGGGACGACGAGGGGCGCGAGTTCATGCTCGCGACGCTGGCGTCCGCCGCGCCCCCGCTCGCCGGCGACAGGCCCGTGACCCGCGAGGAGTACGCCGCGGGCGCCGTCCCGCTGGCGCGCAAGGACGAGAAGGAGCTCTTCGCCGCCGTGGACAAGCTCGCGCCGGTCCAGCCGGACGAGGAGTTCTTCCGTCCGCGGCAGATGTGCCGCGGGTACAGGGACATCCGGTACTACCAGGGCACGAACGAGTCCGCGATCGTCTGCGCGTACCTCCCCGAGGGCGACGAGCGGTGGCTGCTCGCGACCTGGACGCTCGCCGAGGGCGACGACTGCGACGAGCGGACGAAGGCCTTCGAGGACGAGTTCCTCGAGAAGCGCCGGAACGGCCTCGCGGCCGTGGGCCTCCCGGAGGCGGAGGAGGGGGACGCGAGGAAGAAGGGCCAGAAGGCCCCCGCGCCGGGCGAGCGCGAGCTGCTCAGGTCCGACGCGCGGCACTCCGTCGCGCTCTACGCGGACTGGCGCGTGACGGACGGCGACGAGTTCACGGTGCTCGACGACATCGGCAGCGCGCGGTCGTTCACGGTCGCGCTCACCAACGACCTCAAGCGCATGCGCGCGGCCTACGCCGCGACGATGCCCTCGCCGATAGACGGGTCGAACGTCCTCTGCGTCGCGCGCATCTTCGCCTCGCGCGCGGAGTACCTCGCCGCGCTCGAGGCGAACGACCACGGCGACATGGAGTGGAGCGCGGCGTACTGGAGCCCGAAGCGCCGCGAGCTCGTCGCGTACCTGCCGGAGGACGGGTCGGAGAGGCTCCTCGAGACGATCCGCCACGAGGCGTTCCACCAGTACCTCTCCTACGCGACGTCGATGATCCCCGCCTCCCCGTGGCTCAACGAGGGCTACGCGCAGTATTTCGAGAAGGGCCCGGACGGACCGTCGTCCGTCGATCCGGCGGACCTCGGGCAGCTCGCGGAGCTGCTGCCCGCGCTCATGGCGATGGACTACGACGAGTTCTACTCGGGGACGGACGGCGAGCGCCAGCTCAAGTACCGCCTTGCGCTGTCGATTGCCGTCTTTCTCGAAAGGGGCGCGCCGAAGGTCCGGTTCGACCCGTTCAAGGACCTCAAGCGCGACTACGTCGCCGCGCTCCTCCGGACGAAGGACATGCAGAAGGCGACCCTGGAGGCCTTCGGGAACCAGGACCGCATCGACCTCTTCGTCTCGGAATGGACGAAGTTCTGGAAGAACCAATGACGTACGTCGGCAGGCTCGCGCCGAGCCCGACGGGCGCCCTCCACCTCGGCAACGCGCGCACGTTCATGATCGCCTGGCTGCGCGCGCGGTCGCTCGGCGGGCGGGTCCTCTTCCGCATGGAGGACCTCGACCATCCGAGGGACAAGCCCGGCGCGGCCGCGGACGCCGTCCGCGACCTCCGCTGGCTCGGCTTCGACTGGGACGGGGAATGCGTCCAGTCCGAGAGGAGGGGCCTCTACCGCGACGCGCTCGAGACGCTGCGCGCAAAGGGGCTCGCCTATCCCTGCGTCTGTTCGCGCCGCGACGTCGAGGCGGCGCAGTCCGCCCCGCACGCAGGCGACCAGCTCTTCTACCCCGGCACGTGCCGCGGCCGCTTCGCGTCATGGCGCGAGGCGTACTCCTACCTCAACCCCTCGACCCCTCAACCTCTCAACTCCCCCTCTCCCCGTTCCCCCTGCTGGCGCTTTCGCGTCCCCGACGGCGCGCGCATCGCCTTCGACGACGCCTTTGCGGGGCGCTTCGAGCAGGACGTCTCCGCGACGCTGGGCGACTTTCCGCTTGCGCGCGACGAGTTTGGCGCTGGCTACACGCTCGCCTGCGCGGTGGACGACCTCGCGACGGGCGTGACGGAGGTCGTGCGCGGGGACGACCTCCTCGCCGCGACGCCGGCGCAGATCCTCGTCTCGCGCGCGCTGGGCGCGGAGCGCGACATTTCCTACTGCCACGTTCCGCTCGTCGTGGGCCCGGACGGAAGGCGGCTCGCGAAGCGGCACGGCGACACGCGCATCGCCGCGTACCGCGCGGCCGGCGTCCGCCCCGGGCGGATCGTCGGGCGGCTCGCGGCGAGCTGCGGCTGGGCGGAGGAGGGGGAGGAGACCTCGCTCGCGGCGCTTTTGCCGCGCTTCGACCTCTCGACGATTCCGCGCACGCCGTTTGCCGCGATGGCGTAGCGCTGCGCACGCCGGCGGGCGCGATTGATTTTGGGACCGGAATAGGGTATAATATCCCGCAATATTTTCAAAACGCCCCAAAAGGGCACTTTACTAAGGAGCAAACAAAGATGGCCAAGACGCCGAAGTTCGCGAACGACAAGGTGTTCGCGTGGGTTGACAAGTGGAACAAGGTCTGCACGCCCGACAAGATCGTGGTCGTGAAGGGCACGAAGGCGGAGCACACCGCCATCTGCGAGATGATGGTCAAGAAGGGCCAGTTCATCAAGCTCAACCAGGCGAAGCGCCCCGGGTGCTACCTCGCCCGTTCGCACGAGAGCGACGTCGCGCGCGTCGAGGGCCGCACGTTCATCTGCTCCAAGAAGGAGATCGACGCGGGTCCGACGAACCACTGGATGGACCCCGAGGTCATGAAGAAGCTCATGCTCAAGAGCTACAAGGGCTGCATGAAGGGCCGCACGATGTACGTGATCCCCTACGCCATGGGCCCGATCGGCAACCCGATCACCCAGTACGGCATCGAGATCACCGACTCGCCCTACGTCGTCGTCAACATGAACATCATGACCAGGACGGGCGACGCGGTCCTCAAGCACCTCGGCAAGGACGGCGACTTCATCCCCTGCATCCACTCCGTCGGCGCGCCCCTCAAGAAGGGCCAGAAGGACGTCGCGTGGCCGTGCGCGAAGAAGATCGACGACAAGTTCATCACGCAGTTCCCCGAAGACCGCCAGATCTGGTCGTTCGGCTCGGGCTACGGCGGGAACGCGCTCCTCGGCAAGAAGTGCTTTGCGCTCCGCATCGCCTCGAAGCTCGCGAAGGACCAGGGCTGGATGGCCGAGCACATGCTCATCCTCACGCTCACGAGCCCCGAGAAGAAGCAGTACCACGTGACGGCCGCGTTCCCGTCCGCCTGCGGCAAGACGAACCTCGCGATGATGCTCCCGAAGCTTCCGGGCTGGAAGCTCCAGACGATCGGCGACGACATCGCGTGGCTCAAGCCGGGCGAGGACGGTCGTCTCTACGCCATCAACCCCGAGAACGGCTTCTTCGGCGTCGCGCCGGGCACCTCGATGGACTCGAACCCGAACGCGCTCAAGAGCTGCAAGAAGGGCACGATCTTCACGAACGTCGTCCTCACCCCCGACGGCGACATCTGGTGGGAGGACATGGGCGTCAAGGCCCCGAAGGAAGGCATTGACTGGAAGGGCAACCCCTGCTACGTCTGCGCGGACGATCCGTTCCGCATGGGCCCGAAGCCGGGCATGACGAAGGCCGAGATCAAGGCGTCGGGCTACGTCGCGGCGCACAAGAACTCGCGCTTCACCGCTCCCGCCGAGAACTGCCCCGTCCTCGACAAGGCCGGCTTCAACGGCCTCTGGAACAAGAAGCCGACCGGAGTGCCGATCGACGCGATCCTCTTCGGCGGACGCCGTCCGTCGACCATCCCGCTGGTGAACGAGGCGAAGAGCTGGACGCACGGCGTGTTCATGGGCTCCGCCGCGGGCTCCGAGGTCACCGCCGCCGTCATCTCCGACCAGATCGGCCAGGTCCGCCGCGACCCGATGGCGATGCTTCCGTTCTTCGGCTACAACGTCGCCGACTACTTCCAGCACTGGCTGGAGATGGAGCGCACGAGCGCCGACGCGACGAAGCTCCCGAAGATCTACTTCGTCAACTGGTTCCGCAAGGGCGACGACGGCCGCTTCATGTGGCCCGGCTTCGGCGACAACAGCCGCGTCCTGAAGTGGATCTGCCAGCGCATC
>Ga0310690_10001031_pt1 | contig 52453 bp, 34 predicted proteins | sample AusTroGonzalo_MG_2_FD_207661 | JGI IMG/M metagenome (GOLD analysis project Ga0310690, IMG submission 207661) | Bovine rumen microbial communities from tropical cattle in Woodstock, Queensland, Australia - Gonzalo_04 (v2) (version 2) | ecosystem: Host-associated > Mammals > Digestive system >... | reverse complement strand
ATTCGTTTCATTTGTGAAAACGCGATTTGGGTTAGTACAGAGGTTCCAGATTTCATAAGAGCCCGCAGGAGCATCTTCCTCTGTTGATTCTGTAAAATACACATAATAGCCAAATTCAGCAATGCCGGCACGAGTATTCCACTCATTACCAGAGGCATAGAACATCTTGGCTGCGGGGTTGTACAGATAGGCCTCATCCGCTGTGGTAGGCACTACATCTGTAAATACTAGCCCCTGAGGTTCTGCTACTGTCCAAACGCCAGTAAGGTCAGCAGCCTTGGCTACTCCAGTCATCCCTAACCAGAGTGCTGTCAAAACTAGTAGTCTTGAAATTTTCATAAGCCTTTAATTGTAAGTTAGTAAATAAAGTTAATTATAAAAGAGTTTAAAATTCTCATTCATTGTTATTGGCGAAAAAGCCCAATAAGGGCTAATTCGGGTGCAAATATACGCAAAAATTTAATAACTCGTATGAAAATTTCGAGTTTTTTTCGTTTTTAACTAAAAAATTTGGTGTTTTTGAGACACTGAGAGCAAATCAGGCCTTGTTTTTAGGGGCAAAAGCGGTTTTTACATCGGCATTTCATGTCGTCGTTGAAAGAGATGCCTTCCATCACTCATGGAGATAGGCTCCATGACTGAAAGAACCGCCTCCTTTGAGTGAAAGGAAGCGGTTCCTTAGGGGTATAAACCCTATCTCTTTCAATGAAAGAGCCTATCTCCTTAATTGGTAGAGGACAGTAGGACAGTAGGACAGTAAAAATGATGAAAAATATTTCCCGCGTACGTACACGTACGCGAGGGTTTTATGAAATCTTCTGTCATTACTGTCCTACTGTCCACGGAATGCCTTAAATCTAGGCAGTTTAAGGCGATACTTACAGATCCCTTTCACGATGCAAAGATACAAAAAAAATAGGCGAAATGCAAGAGTTTCGCCTACTTTTTTTATAGAAATGTTTGTCTTTCTTAGAAATCCATGTGATCCAGAGCATCGCTGAAGTCCTTCGGCTCCTTGCTCTCAGCGGGGTCGCGATAGGGCTCACCCTCCTGCTGCTCAGGACGGGGACGACGCTCACCACGCTCAGGACGAGGACGACGCTCGCCACGGTCACGGCGCTCGCCACGGTCGCGACGCTCACCACGCTCAGGGCGCTCACGGCGCTCGCCACGGGCAGGACGCTCCACATAGTCGGCAGGCTTCTCAATCAGCACACGGTGGCTGAGCTTGTACTTACCAGTCTTAGGATCAATCTCAAGGAGCTTCACCTGGATATGGTCACCCTCCTTGATACCGGCCTCCTCGACAGTCTCGAGGCGCTTCCAGTCAATCTCAGAGATGTGGAGCAGACCATCCTTACCCGGCATGATCTCGACGAAGCAGCCGTAAGGCATGATGCTGCGAACGACACCATCGTAAACCTCACCTACCTCGGGGATGGCGACGATGGCACGGATCTTAGCCAGTGCAGCGTCGATGCTCTCCTTATCGGGACCAGATACCTGAACCTTACCCACACCTTCCTCTTCGTCGATGGTAATGGTGGTCTTGGTGTCCTCCTGCATCTGCTGGATAATCTTACCGCCAGGGCCGATAACGGCACCGATGAACTCCTTAGGAATCTCGATCTGAACGATACGGGGCACCTGAGGCTTGAACTCGGCACGAGGCTCAGCGATGGTGTCGGTAAGGCACTTCAGGATGTGCTCACGACCGGCCTTAGCCTGCATCAGAGCCTTCTCCAGAATCTCGAACGACAGACCGTCGCACTTGATATCCATCTGGGTAGCGGTCAGACCATCCTTGGTACCAGTGGTCTTGAAGTCCATATCGCCCAGGTGGTCCTCATCGCCGAGGATATCGCTCAACACAGCGTATTTCTCTTCTCCAGGATTCTTAATCAGACCCATAGCGATACCGCTGACGGGCTTCTTCATGGGTACACCAGCGTCCATCAGGGCGAGGGTACCGGCACATACAGTAGCCATTGATGAAGAGCCGTTAGACTCAAGGATCTGAGACACCAGACGTACGGTGTAAGGGAAGTCCTCGGGAATCTGACCCTTCAGACCGCGCCATGCCAGGTGACCGTGACCAATCTCACGACGGCCTACGCCGCGCTGAGCCTTGGCCTCACCAGTACAGAACGGGGGGAAGTTATAGTGAAGGAGGAAACGCATGTAGCTCTTGTCAAGCACATCGTCCACCATCTTCTCATCGAGCTTGGTACCCAGCGTACAGGTTGACAGCGACTGTGTCTCACCACGGGTGAAGATAGAGCTTCCGTGAGGCATGGGCAGGGGAGAAACCTCGCACCAGATGGGGCGGATATCGGTGGTCTTACGACCATCAAGACGGATGCCCTCGTCGAGGATGCAACGGCGCATGGCGTCACGCTCTACATCGTGGTAGTAGCGGTCCATCATTGCGCTGTACTCATCGTCACTGATCTCACCCTTGGCATCCTCAGCCAGTTCTGCGCGCTCAGCGAAGAACTTCTCCTTGAAGTCCTCGAGGATCTTCTCGAAGGCCTCTGCACGCTGCTGCTTCTCCAGAGCCTGCTTGGTGATATCGTAGGCGGGCTGGTACAATTCTTTATTCATACGTGCGCGGAGTTCCTCGTCGTTAACCTCGTGGTTGTACTCGCGCTTCACATCCTTGCCGAGCTCCTTGCTCAGGGCAGCCTGCAACTCACACATGGGCTTGATGGCATCCATGGCAGCCTTCAGGGCGCCGAGCAGATCCTGCTCGCTGACTTCCTTCATCTCACCTTCCACCATCATGATGTTCTCGGCAGAAGCACCGACCATGATATCCATGTCGGCCTCTTTCATCTGCTCGAAAGTAGGATCGATGACATACTCACCGTTGATACGAGCCACGCGCACCTCACTGATGGGGCACTCGAAAGGAATATCCGAGCAGGCCAGAGCAGCCGAAGCGGCAAAGCCGGCCAGGGCATCGGGCTGGTCAACGCCATCTGCTGAGAGCAGCATCACGTTGACGAATACTTCTGCGTGATAGTTACTGGGGAACAGCGGACGGAGCACACGGTCCACCAGACGACTTGTCAGGATTTCATTGTCAGAGGCTTTGCCTTCGCGCTTGGTGAATCCACCGGGGAAACGGCCGGCAGCACTGTACTGCTCACGATAATCTACCTGCAAAGGCATGAAATCTGTTCCGGGAACTGCATCTTTTGCGGCACAAACGGTGGCGAGAAGCACGGTGTTGTTCATGCGCAGAACAACGCTTCCGTCGGTCTGTTTTGCCACTTTCCCGGTTTCAATGGTGATGATTCTTCCATCAGCCAATTGAAGGGTTTTTGTAATTACGTTCATCTTGTTTAAAACATCTAAAAAAATAAAATCGTGCAATAGCAGTGCAAACCAAGTTCAGAAAAGCGGGCTTTTATGACGAGGTAAAGCCTGCCATCGCAAAAACTGTGCAAAATTACGCATTTTCAACCAAAAACAAATAAAAAAGGTAAATAATTTACTATTTTTTATGAAATAATTCGTAACTTTGCATGCAAAATGGACACAACAATGAAAAAGATAATCATTTTAGCCTTCGCTGCACTGACGCTTGCAGCATGCAGCGAAAAGAAACCCATGTTTACCGTCAAGGGAAGCGTTGAGGGCGCCCTGGACTCGACCCTCTGCCTCTATAACAACACACTGGGAGGCGCCGTCCTGCTGGACAGCGTCAAGCTTGGCAAAGACGGCACCTTCTGTTTCGAGGCCGAGGCACCTCAAGCCCCCGACCTCTACTGTCTGAACATTGCCAATCAGATTATCTATTTCGGCATCGACTCCACCGAGACCATCACCATCAACGCCCACTATCCTAACATGGCACAGCGCTATGAGGTGGAGGGCTCTGAGAACTGTCAGAAGATACGCGAGTTAGCCTTGAAACAGCAACAGCTGCAGCAGCAGGCCATTGCCCTGGAACGCAACCTTGACCTGAGCCGCCAGCAGATTGCCGACTCCATCGACCGTTTGGTGTATGCCTATAAGCGGGAGGTGGTGCTGAACTACATCTACGAGAACCCTGGCTCAATCTACGCCTATTTCGCTCTGTTCCAGGCACTTGGACAGTGGAATATCTTCGACCGTCAGGTGCCGGAGGATGTGCCGGTATTCGCCGCTGTGGCCACCAGCTGGGACACCTTCTATCCCGAGTCAGACCGTGCCAAGCATTTGCATAACACCGCCCTCAAAGGTATGAACGACAACCGCAGGGCAGTAGCCCGTGAGATGAGTGCAGCCGAAGCTGCCGAGCGCGTGGTGTCATCCGGTGTGCTGGAGTTGGAACTGCCAGACGCTACTGGCCGCATCCGCACGCTGACCGAGCTCAACGGCCAGGTGGTGCTGCTCGACTTCCACGTGTTTGGCATGAGCGAGTCGGCAGCCCGCATCCTCAGTCTGCGCGACCTCTACAATAAATACCACAATCAGGGTTTGGAGATCTATCAGGTATCACTAGACGAGAACGAGCATTTCTGGAAACAGCAGACCGACGCGCTGCCTTGGATTAGCGTGTATGACCCCTCGGGACAGGCCGCCCGCCGCTATAATGTGCAGACCCTGCCTGAGTATTTCCTCATCGACCGCAGCAACACCCTCTACAAGCGTTCGTCACAGATGGACGATGTGGAGGCCGAGATACGCACCCTACTGGCAAACCCTACCAACTCAGCCAAGTAAGCGATAGTCTCTACTGGCTGAACGACTGGAAGCTACCCTACCCCGTTTACCGTTTCTGCACAGGCGATGTAGATGGTGACGGGAAAGAGGATGCCCTGGTGGGAGTCATCAAGAGCACACGCTATCACCCCGAGGTGGGGCGTCGCATCTTTATCTTCAAACAGGTGGACGGCAAGGTGCGACCCTTGTGGTTGGGTTCCAGCTTAGGTGCCACGCTGGTGGACTTCCGCTTCGTTGACGGACGTGTCAGAGCACTACAGGCCGATGACCACGGGCATTACGCCGTGGCCGAGTACGGGTGGAAGGACTTTGGACTTATTTTCCTCCATTTCATCGTAGAAAACACCAATAAGAAGAACGCTATAAGACAATTCAACAGTATGCCATAAAACAGTTATAACCTATGAAAAAGATTGCATTATTCCTACTGACCGCACTGACAGTCGGTTGCAGTCAGAAGACCACGGCACCCGCAGAACAGGAGCCGCCCGTCACCACACTCGATGTAGAGAGTCTGTATAAGAATCTCGACATGGATATGGACATCACCGGCCTATCGCTGAGCGACCTCCACATCCTGAGCCATGTCTTCCTGGCGCAGAAAGGCTATCCCTTTGAGGACTCTTATGTGCGTGGCATCTACATGACCACCACTTGGTACGACTCGCTGATGTGGCAGTTCGACGGCTCAAAGGAGTTTTTCAACTTTGAGCGTACCGCCGGCGAGGACCTGAGCTGGCGTGAGAACTACTACCACAGCATCAAGCCCGAAGTTCTGAAAATGACCGATGAGCAGCAGGCTTTCATCAACCGTGTCAAGGAACGTGAGGCCGAGTTGCTGAAACTGAACTTCAAACTAGAAGGCGACGGACGGGTGAACGTGAAGAATATCGTCAACCCCACCCTTGTCAAGGATGCCGACCCACAGCTGTGGAACTACCTCGGTGCCAACGGCTTTGCCATCGTGCCCACCAAGCACCAGCAGCTGTTTCATGTCTATGAACAGAACGACTATCATGAGTTCCCGGCTTTCGTCACCACTGACCTCTACCTGCAACTCTATCATCTGTATTTCGACTGCATGCTGCGCGACCTGGAGACCCACGGCCTCGACTCGCTGGCCAACCTACTCTGCCAGAGAGGCTATGAGCATTTCAACAAGTCAGAAGATTTGAACAGCCAGTGGCTGAGCGACTATTTCGCCATTGCCCTGAACCTGGACGGACAGTCCACTACCGTAGGCTCGGAGGCAGGACGTGAAGAGCTGCGCAAGGTGAATGAGAGCAAGGACGACCTGTCAGAGTTCCTGGGATATGAAGATGTGAAGTTCGGCTACAGCTTGTTCAAACCCCGCGGCCATTACACCCGCACCACTAAGCTGGGACGTTACTTCAAGATGATGATGTGGCTGCAGACCGTGCCCTTCCGCACCGATGACGAGACACAGCTGAAGCGGGCCCTGACACTGGCCAACTGGCTGGATAACGACCCACGTGCCATGCAGCTCTATACCAGCATCACCGAGCCTATCACCTATCTCATGGGACAGCCCGACAACGTGAGCATCCTACAGGTGGCAGATGTCGCCAAACAGACTGGCCTCACGCTGGAACAGCTCTTTGCCGCCCCCGCCAAGATGAAGGCCGTGCGCCAGCAGATAGAACAGATTGCCGAACAACAGACACGTATCAAGCCGAAGTTCAACTACTCAGGCGATTATAAGATTAATCTGATGCCACAGCGCTATCAGCCCGATGCCGAGGTGCTACAGGAGATGGTGGACTACGAGTCAAAGCCCACAAAACGTAATGTACCCAAGGGTCTGGACATCTTCGCCGCCATGGGTGTGACACCGGCCGAGAAGATTCTGATTGATGAGCTGGACGAGCCTGGCCACTGGGATAAGTACACCCCCAACCTGAAACGCATGAAGGAACGCATGAACAGTATCCAGTGGGAGGAGAACGCTGCCACGCAATGGATGTCGGCCTTGAAGACCGTGGCCGATAAGCCGGAGAATGCCCCCTATTTCATGCTGACCGGCGAATGGGACAAGAAGTCGCTGAACGCCATACTGGCCTCATGGACTGAACTGAAACACGACGCCATCCTCTATGCCAAGCAGCCCTTCGGTGCTGAGTGCGGTGGCGGTGGCGTGCCTGACCCCATCGTGAAGGGCTATGTGGAACCGAACATCAAGTTCTGGCAGACAGCCATCGACCTGCTGAAGGCCAGCAAGAGCTTGCTGAAAGGTCAGGGACTGCTGACCGAGAAGATCAATACCACTAACGAGCGGATGATTGAGATGGCCGAGTTCCTGTTGAACGTCAGCAAGAAAGAGCTGAAGGGCGAGATACTCCGCGATGAGGAATACGACCAGCTGGAATATATCGGTGCCAGGTTTGAGAACATCTCGCTGGAGCTGCTGCGCGACGAGGAACATGAGCTATGGGGATGGGATGCTGTGCAGGGGCCTGACCGCCGCGTGGCTCTCGTGGCCGATGTCTATACGGCTAATGCGCCGAACAATGAGAACAAAAGCATTCTCTTTGAGGCTGTCGGCGATGCCGACGAGATATACGTCATCGTAGAGATTGGCGGCTATCTCTACCTGACCCGTGGTGCCGTGTTCTCCTACCGAGAGTTCCAGCGTGGCATACAGGACCAGCGCCTGACCGACGAGGAATGGCAGAAATACCTGGATGAGCATCCCCGCTCCGGCGTGCCTGAATGGATGACTCCAATCATTGTGCCAATAAAAGATGCCCCCGTCGATAATGAGAGTGTTTTTTATAGCTCTGGTTGTTAGTCTGACAGCCCATGGGTCCTATGGGACCAATAAGCCCAATGAGCCCCATAGGACCCAAAAGTCCACTACCATCCTCTTCACCGGCGACATCCTGCTTGACCGCGGGGTGCGTCAGGTGATTGAGCAACGCGGAGCCGACCACCTGTTCTCCAAAGGGGTCGACTCGGTGTTACATCTCTCACAGGTGGTGGTGGGTAACCTGGAGTGTCCCGCCACCCGCATCAAGGCCCCCGTACAGAAGCGCTTCATCTTCCGTGCGGAACCAGAATGGCTGTCGGTGCTGAAAAAGCATGGGTTCTCGCATCTGAACTTAGCTAACAACCATGCCATCGACCAAGGACGTGAAGGATTGCTGGACACTCAGCTTAACATCCAGAAGGCTGGCATGACGTCTGTCGGAGCTGGCCGCAACATGAACGAGGCTTCACAGCCCGTGCTGTTGACCAACTACCCAAGGAAGGTATGGCTCGTGGCCTCACTGCGACTGGCTCTCGAGAACTTCAGCTATCTGCCCGAGAAACCATGCGTCAGTCAGGAGCCGTTCGACTCGTTGCTAATGCGTGTAAGCACCCTCAAACGCCGCGACCCGCAAGCCGTGGTCATCGTATCTTTGCACTGGGGTGGAGAACATACGTTGCAGCCCGTGCCCAGTCAGCGATTGCAGGCCCACCGGCTGATACAAGCCGGCGCCGACGTGCTGATATGTCATCACACCCACACGCTGCAGACCATTGAGCACTACCGCGGGCACGACATCTACTACAGCATCGGCAACTTTATCTTTGACCCCACCAAGCCCCTCAACGCCAAGGGCTGTATGGTGAAGGTCGACATCACCCAAGACAGCGTCAGCACCACGCCCCTCCCCATCGACATCAAACGCTGCGTGCCCTACCTCTCCCCCCAATAACCATCCACTTTCCACTATTATGAAACATCCCTTAGACAAATTCCAGTATTGCCCCGTCTGCGGCAGCAAAACATTCAGTATCAACAACTTCAAAAGCAAGAAGTGTGAGGCCTGCGGTTTCACCTACTATGCCAACCCCTGCTCGGCTACGGCATCCTTTATCCTTAACGACCGCGGTGAGCTGCTGGTGGCTAAACGCGGTAAAGAGCCTGCCAAAGGTACGCTGGACCTGCCTGGCGGCTTCGTAGACATGGACGAGTCAGTGGAAGACGGCATGAGACGGGAGATACAGGAAGAGACGGGACTCACATTCACGGAGGTGAGGTATCTCTTTTCCATTCCCAACCAATATCTGTATTCAGACATGCTCATTCACACCATTGATATGTTCTATGAAGTACATGTCGGCAATGAGGTGAAGCCTGTAGCCGATGATGATGCCGCCGCCCTGCAATGGCTACCACTAGCACAGGTAAATCCAAAGGATTTCGGGTTGAAAAGTATCAGTAAAGGGGTGGAACGATACCTTGCCGAATCGTTAAGAAAATAAAAAATCTCTTATATATATAAGGTGAAAGCAAACTTTTTGCTTACTTTTGCACCCCAAAATAACATAACAAGCAAAAGTATGCAGAAAAATCTAGTGATAGTAGAGTCGCCTGCCAAGGCCAAGACCATTGAGAAATTCCTAGGTAGCGATTACAAAGTGATGTCGAGCTACGGTCATATACGTGACCTGAAAAAGCGAGAGCTGAGCATCGACGATAAGTCATTGGAACCCGAATACGAGATTCCCGAAGAGAAGGCAAAGTTGGTGAACGACCTGAAGGCCAACGCCAAGAAAGCAGATCAGGTGTGGCTCGCATCCGATGAAGACCGCGAGGGAGAGGCCATCTCTTGGCACCTGTGCGAGGTGCTGGGACTGGACGAACAGAAAACCAAGCGTATCGTGTTCCACGAGATTACCAAACCCGCCATCCTGGAGGCTATTGAGCATCCACGCACGCTGGACATGAACCTAGTGAATGCACAGCAGGCCCGTCGTGTGCTAGACCGTCTGGTAGGATTCAAGCTGTCGCCCGTGCTCTGGCGCAAGGTAAAGCCCGCCCTCTCGGCAGGTCGTGTGCAGAGTGTGGCCGTGAGACTGATTGTAGAGCGTGAACGCGAGCTGCAGGCTTTCAATAGCGAGACCTACTATAGTGTTAACGGCATCTTCGCCGTAACCAACCCCGACGGCTCACAGAGCGAAGTGAAAGCCACGCTGGCACAGCGCTTTAAGACTGAGCAGGAGGTAGAGAAGTTCCTGGAGCTGTGTAAGGAGGCTACCTTCACCGTGGAGAGCATCCAGAAGAAGCCGATGAAACGCACACCGGCACCGCCCTTCACCACCTCTACCCTGCAACAGGAGGCAGCCCGCAAACTGGGATATACCGTAAGCCAGACCATGATGGTGGCTCAACACCTCTATGAAAACGGACGCATCACGTATATGCGTACGGACTCGGTGAACCTCTCCGGACTGGCCATCAACGCCGCCAAGGAGAAGATCAGTGAGCTCTATGGTGCGGAATACTCAAAGGTGCGCCAGTATCATACCTCCTCGAAGGGTGCACAGGAGGCTCACGAGGCCATCCGTCCTACCTATATGGATCAGACCAGCATCGAGGGCACCATGCAGGAGAAGCGTCTTTACGACCTGATTTGGAAGCGCACCGTTGCCTCACAGATGGCCGATGCCGAGATAGAAAAGACAACCGCCAACATCATCATCAGCACCGCCGACGAGCAGTTTGTGGCCCAGGGTGAGATCGTCAAGTTCGACGGCTTCCTGAAGGTTTACCGCGAATCCGTGGATGACGATGACGAAGATAACAAGGATGAGTTCTCACATGTGCTGCCCCCATTGAAGAAGGGTGAGGCATTAACACGTCGTGAGATCAGCGCCACCGAGCGTAACAGCCAGGGCCCACAGCGCTATACTGAGGCCTCGCTGGTACATAAGCTAGAGGAACTGGGCATCGGTCGTCCTTCGACCTACGCCCCTACTATCAGCACCATCCAGCAGCGTGAGTATGTGGTGAAAGGTGACAAGAAAGGTGAGGAGCACCAGTATGCCGTCATCACCCTGAAAGGCAAGCAGATCAGCACGAAGCACCGCATGGAGCTGACCGGCTCTGACAAGGGTAAGCTGATGCCTACAGACATCGGCATCGTGGTCAACGACTTCCTCATGGAGAACTTCCCAGGCATCATGGACTATAACTTCACCGCCAAGGTGGAACTGTCGTTTGATAAGATTGCCGAGGGCAAGCAGCAGTGGGACAAGGTGATGAAGAGCTTCTACAAGGACTTTGAGCCTACAGTGGAGAAGACACTCAACGCCCGCTCGGAGCATAAGGCCGGTGAGCGCGAACTGGGCGTCGACCCCAAGTCCAAGAAGCCTGTCTTCGTTAAGATCGGACGTTTCGGACCCGTCATCCAGATTGGTACGGCCGAGGATAAGGACAAGCCACAGTTTGCACACATGCCTAAGGAGCTGAGTATGGAGACCATTACGCTGGAGCAGGCCCTGGAACTCTTCAAACTGCCACGCATGCTGGGAGAATACGAGGGAGAGCCTGTCACCATCGGCACTGGTCGTTTTGGACCTTATGTGCTGCATAAGAAGCTCTATACTTCGCTGCCCAAGGGCGTTGACCCCATGAGCCTTGGCATCGCCGATGCCGTGAAGCTCATCGAGGAGAAGCGCAAGCAGGAGGCCCAGAAGCACCTGAAAGACTTTAGCGAGGACGACAAACTGCAAATCCTCAACGGTCGTTATGGTCCTTATCTGGTTTACGACGGCATCAACTACCGTCTGCCTAAGTCTATGCACGAGCGTGTCAAGGACCTTACCTACGAAGAGTGCATGAAGATCATCAATAAAAATGAGAAATGAGCACTTCTCATTTTAAGATAGGATGAAAAGAATATTCTTGATTGGTTACATGGGTGCCGGCAAGACCACCGTAGGCAAGGCGCTCTCCAAGGAACTGGGTATCCCATTCTATGACCTCGACTGGTATATTGAGAACAGGCGACGTAAAACGGTGCCGCAGATCTTTGCCGAAATGGGTGAAGAGGGGTTCCGGAAGATTGAGCATAATATGCTGCACGAGGTGGGTGAGTTCGAGGATGTCATCATCAGCTGCGGCGGTGGTACACCCTGCTTCTTCGATAACATAGACTACATGAATCAGCAGGGACAGGTGGTCTATCTGAAGGCTGAGCCAGGGGTGCTTTACAAGCATCTGCTCATGGGTAAGACAGAGCGTCCGCTGCTGAAGGGCAAGAGTCCCGAAGAGCTCATCGCCTTCATCCGCGAACAACTGGAGAAGCGCGAGCCGTTCTATACCAAGGCATCATATTCACTCGATGTGAGCCTCATGGACAACTACGACAAAATCAAAATCACGATAGAGAAACTCCGCGAATTACTGAAATTATGAAGAAATGGACCATCGACGACGCCCGTGAGCTGTATAACATCAACGGGTGGGGAACAAGTTACTTCGGTATCAACGACAAGGGTAATGTCTTTGTGACGCCCAGTAAGGACGAGGCGCAGATAGACCTGCGCGAGGTGATGGACGAGCTGGCACTACGCGACGTGACAGCACCGGTGCTGCTACGCTTCCCCGACATTCTGGACAACCGCATCGAGAAGACATGGAGCTGCTTTAAGAAAGCCGCCAAGGAATACGACTACAAAGGTGAGAACTATGTGGTCTATCCTATCAAGGTGAACCAGATGCAGCCTGTGGTAGAGGAGATTATCTCCCACGGCCGTAAGTTCAACCTGGGCGTAGAGGCCGGCTCAAAGCCCGAGCTGCATGCCGTCATCGCCGTACAGTGTCAGAGTGACTCCATCATCGTGTGTAACGGCTACAAGGACGAGAGCTATATAGAGCTGGCCCTACTGGCACAGAAGATGGGCAAACAGATCTTCATCGTCGTGGAGAAGCTGAACGAGCTCGACATCATTGCCCGTGTGGCCAAGCAGTTGAACGTTCGTCCTAACATCGGCATCCGCATCAAGCTGGCATCCAGCGGCAGCGGCAAATGGGAGGAGAGTGGCGGCGATGCCTCGAAGTTCGGACTGACCAGTGCTGAACTTCTGGAGGCGCTGGAGCTGTTGGATAAGAAGGATATGCGCGACTGTCTGCGACTCATCCACTTCCATATCGGATCACAGATTACCAAGATACGTCGTATCCAGACAGCCCTGCGTGAGGCTTCACAGTTCTATATCCAACTGCATAAGATGGGCTATAACGTGGACTTCGTGGACTGCGGTGGCGGTCTGGGCGTCGACTATGACGGCACACGTTCACCATCGAGTGAGAGCTCGGTGAACTACTCCATCCAGGAGTATGTGAACGACTGTATCTATACCTTTGTCGATGCAGCCAACAAGAACGACCTGCCCCACCCCAACATCATAACAGAGAGCGGACGCTCACTGGCTGCCCACCACTCGGTGCTGGTCATCGACGTGCTGGAGACGGCCTCGCTACCCGAGATGCCCGAGGAGTTTGAGCCCGACGAGAACTCACACCAGCTGGTGAAAGACCTCTATGAGATATGGGATAACCTCTCACCACGTAACGTGCTGGAGGACTGGCACGATGCGGAGCAGATCCGTGAAGAGGTGCTCGACCTGTTCAGCCACGGTCTGGTGGACTTGAAGACCCGCGCCGAGATTGAGGCGATGTACTGGAGCGTCTGCCATGAAATCAACGCTCTGGCCAAAAACATGAAACATGTGCCTGAGGAGCTGATGAACATCGACAAGCTGCTGGCCGACAAATACTTCTGTAACTTCTCGCTGTTCCAGAGTCTGCCCGACTCATGGGCCATTGACCAGATGTTCCCCATCATGCCCATACAGCGACTCGACGAGCGCCCCACACGCAACGCCACGCTACAGGATATCACCTGCGACAGCGATGGAAAGATTGCGAACTTCGTGACCAACCGTCATAACTCTCACTCATTGCCCGTCCACACGCTGAAGCGCAATGAGACTTATTATCTCGGCGTCTTCCTGGTGGGTGCCTACCAAGAGATTCTGGGCGATATGCACAACCTCTTTGGCGACACCACCGCCGTACACGTATCGGTGAAGGACGGCAACTACCACATCGACCAGATCTTCGACGGTGAGACGGTAGCAGAGGTGCTTGAATATGTGCAGTACAACCCCAAGAAGCTGGTGCGCCAGTTGGAAATCTGGGTATCGAAGAGTGTCAAGGACGGTAAGATTACCCTCGAAGAGGGCAAGGAATTCCTCAGCAACTACCGCAGCGGACTGTATGGATATACTTATCTGGAGTAACGGAGTAACGGAATCACGGAATGACGGATTATAGAAAGAGATGAAAGAAAACATAACAATAGTGAAGGTGGGCGGTGCTGTCGTTGAGGACGAAGCCCAGCTGACACAGTTATTACGCGATTTTATCGCCATAGAAGGTCCTAAGATTCTGGTGCATGGTGGAGGCCGCAGGGCCACGAAGATTGCCGAGCGCCTGGGCATTGAGACGAAGATGATTGACGGTCGCCGCATCACCGATGCCGACATGCTTGAGGTGGTGACGATGGTCTATGGCGGACTCGTGAACAAGAACGTGGTGGCACGTCTGCAGGCCCTGGGGTGTGACGCCATCGGGCTCACCGGTGCCGATGCCAATATCATCCTCTCAACGAAACGTCCTCTGAAGAACGGCATCGACTATGGCTTCGTGGGGGACGTCAAGCAGGCTGACGGCTCAAAAATAGCCCATTTTATCGATGCAGGACTCATCCCTGTCATTGCTCCTCTGACCCACGACGGTCAGGGAAACATGTTGAACACCAATGCCGACACGATGGCATCAGAGACGGCCAAGGGCATGGCAGCAGCAGGTTATGACGTGACGCTCATCTATGCCTTTGAGAAGCCCGGCGTACTGCGTGATGCTGACGATGACAACTCGGTCATCGCTACCATTAACCACGCAGACTTCGAGACCTATAAGGCTGACGGCACCATCAACGGTGGCATGATACCGAAAATAGAAAACGCGCTCGCCGCCGTCGATGCGGGCGTCAAGCGCGTCATTATTACCAAGGCCACTGCCATCGACGGGCTGCACGGCACGATTATTTCTTCTTTTTAGGCTTACGACGGGCCCAGCCTTCCTCGGAGAAGTCGGGCTCTTCACCTTTTAGTTCTACACGACTGGTGTTCATCAACGAGCGCCAGTCGTCGTTTTTACGGGACTTATGGGTCTCATGAGACCTTTTGGGCTTATCGGATTTGTTAGGTCCGTTAGACTCGCGGGACTCATAGGACTTATTGGTCCCATGGGCTTTGTCATCCTCTGAGTTACAGCGGACGGTGCGCCCCTTATAGCGGATGCCAGTCAGCTGACTCATCACCTTACGGGCATCCTTCTCAGGTACCTCGAAATAAGAGATGGTGTCGAGCAGGTCGATATGGCCCACCTCCTGACGACCACCCACATAACGGTTCAGCGTCTGCATCAGCACACCGGGGAAGAAGCCATCCTTCTTACCAAGGTTAATAAAGAGGCGGGTATAACCCTTCTGCGCCTTGTTCATGCGCTTCTCGCGGTCGGTCTGCATCCTTTCCTCTTTCCTCTTTCCACTTTCCACCTTTTCTATTTCAGGGGCATCGGCATAGTAAGCCAAGAACTTACCAAACTCCAGCGATACTATCTTCTTGATAATCTCTTCCTTGTCGATATACTCGAAATAGCGACTGATATCCTGCATGAAAGGAGCAATCTCCTCATCATCCACATCGGTCTTCACAATCTGGTCCATCACTTTATAGAGCTGCTTCTTACAAATCTCTTCTGCTGATGGAATAGGCGTTTCTACAAACAGCTTACCTATCTCTTTTTCTATCTCACGGATCTTGTGCTTCTCTTTAGAATGTACAATACTGATGCTGGTACCCTTCTTGCCGGCACGACCCGTACGACCCGAACGGTGGGTGTAGTTCTCTATATCATCAGGCAGACCAAAGTTGATGACATGCGTCAGGTCGTCAACATCCAAGCCACGGGCAGCTACATCTGTGGCCACCAGCAACTGTGTCAGGTGCTGACGGAACTTCTGCATGGTCAGGTCACGCTGCTGCTGCGAGAGGTCGCCATGCAACGACTCGGCATTATAACCATCACGAATCAGCTTGTCGGCAATCTCCTGCGTCTCCAGTTTCGTACGACAGAAGATAATTGCAAAGATCTTAGGATAGAAGTCTACAATACGTTTCAGGGCCAGATACTTGTCCTTAGCCTGCACCATATAATAGATGTGGTTCACATTCTCGGCACCCTCATTGCGGGAACCTACCACCACCTCCTCGTAATCCTTCAGGTATTGCTTGGCCACACGCTCGACTGCACGGCTCATCGTAGCCGAGAACATCAACGTGCTATGTTCGGCAGGCAGCGAGTCGAATATTTCGTTAATAGCATCCGAGAAGCCCATGTTCAGCATCTCGTCAGCCTCATCAAGTACAATATTATTGATGCATTCCAATTTGGCATAGCCACGGTTCTTCAGGTCTATGAGACGACCCGGCGTGGCCACGATGACCTGAGCACCTTTCTTCAGCGAACGTATCTGTGACTCGATGGCAGCACCACCATAGACGGCCTCCACATGGACACCATCCATATATTTTGAGAACTCACGCAGATCGTCGGCAATCTGCAGACACAGTTCTCGGGTCGGACTCAGCACCAACGCCTGGGTATCGCGGTTACTCAGGTCGAGACGCATCAACAAGGGTATGCCGAACGAGGCAGTCTTTCCCGTTCCCGTCTGAGCCAAAGCAATCATATCTTGTTGACTGGTCAGTAGTCTTGGAATCACCTCTTCCTGCACAGGCATGGGCTGTACAAACCCCATCTCTTCAATGGCTTGGCGTATCTCTACGCTTACGCCTAATTCTTCAAATGTCATCATTTTCAATATTTTGTTTGCAAAGTTACGAAAATTTTTGTAACTTCGCCGCATGAAACTATGTATTTTTTGTTCTTCCAATCAGCAGATTGACCCAGACTTCTTTGAAATGACCCGTGAGTTGGGCGCGTGGGCCGCAAGAAACGGCCATTCTATCGTATTCGGCGGACATGATGCCGGACTGATGCATGCCGTGAGTAAGGCAGCCAAAGAGGCTGGCGGACAAGTCATCGGCGTGGTGCCACATAAGATTGAGGAGATGGGACGGTTGAGTCCCTATCTCGATGTGCATATCCCCACGGATAACCTCACCGACCGTAAGGACCTGATGATGTCACAAAGCGATGCCTTCATCATCCTGCCTGGTGGTATCGGTACCCTCGACGAGCTCTTCACCGTGGCTGCTGCCGGCACCCTGCAATATCACAAGAAGCCCCTCATACTTTGGAATATGAAGGGCTTCTGGGATTCACTTATCGCCTGTATGGACGACCTACAAGAAAAAGGAGTGATCCGTGGCGATTGGCATTCTATGATTCAAGTGGCTCACGAACTGGACGATATAATCCGGTTGCTGGACTAATCCCATCAACCTTCAACCGTCAACCGCTCTGCCATCGCACGTCCCAGGGCCTCGCATTGTGCGAAGGTCTCTGGCGTAAGGCTTTGCTTGATCTCGACAGGCTCGCCAACAGCCTCGTACTTCAGTTTTTCATCATTCCATCGGGCTATCTCGGCCACCGCCTTCGATGCCCAACCGTAGCTGCCGAACCATCCAAACAGGCGTCCCTTGATGTCCTTCTGCGAGAGTTCCGACAACAGCACATCCATCTCATGATAGAGACCTGTATTGTATGTCGGCGCACCGACGATGAGCCCTTTGTAACGGAACACGTCACGGATAATATAAGAGTGGTGGGTCTTCGACACGTTGTGCATCACGATATTCTTCACGCCGGCCTCGCTGGCAGCACGGGCAATAACCTCGGCAGCACGTTCGGTATTGCCATACATGGTGCCGTAGCAGATGACCAGCCCCGGCTCTGCCTCATATTTTGACAGACGGTCGTACATAGCTATCACCTTATCTATATATTGGTGCCACACCGGACCGTGGGTCGAGCAGATATAGTCTATCTCCACACCTGCCAGCTTCTTCAGAGCCATCTGAACAGGTGTGCCGTATTTTCCAACGATATTCGAGTAGTAGCGCTCCATCTCTGCCCAGAACTCATCACAGTTCATCTTCTCGTCGATGATGGCACCATTCAAGGCACCGAAGCAGCCAAAGGCATCACCGCTAAAGAGCACTGTTTGTTGCTGTGGCACAGCAACAGACGGAACACAGAGGGTGACCATGGTCTCGGGCCAGTGTACCATGGGAGTCAGAACGAAGTTAAGCGTTTTTGAACCCAGGGCGATGGTATCGGCATTCTTCACTTCCACAAGTCCCTCTTCCAACTGATAGAAGCCTCGCAGCATATCGAATGTCTTCTTATTGCCGATGATCTGCACCTCAGGGTAATACTTCCTGATGAGTGCCAGCGAGCCGCTATGGTCGGGCTCCATGTGGTTCACCACCACATAGTCTATAGGACGGTCGCCCAGCACCTCACGGATATTCTCGAGGAAAGGCATGAAGAAGTCCACCTCGACAGTATCGACCAGTGCCACCTTCTCGTCGACGACGAGATAAGCATTATAACTCACCCCATTAGGCAGGGGCCATAATCCCTCGAAGAGCGTCTTGTTTCTGTCGTTGACGCCCACGTAGTAGATTTTATCTGTAATCTGTTTCATAATTATAGTTGTTTTATGTTTTGGGCAAACTCCTCATCCACATAGTTGTTGATGCTCTTGCAGACGTTGGCCGAGAACAGCATGGCACTCTCGATGACAGCATCCCATTGGTCCTCTGTAAGGCCTTGTTCTATCACATTCCGGGTAATCTGATGCTTCAAGAGTCCATAGATGAAGCCCGCATTGAAGTTATCACCGGCACCGATAGTGCTCACCACCTGCTCGTTCTTATGTATGGGATACTGCTTCTTGAAGCCGTTTTCGGCACGCAGCTCAACGGGCTGCGAACCATTGGTACAGATAAACTTCTTGGTATAGAACGATATCTGAGAACGATAGATAACATCCGGGTCGGTCTTACGGAACATCACCTCGAAGTCCTCGGTTGAGCCACGAACGATATCGGCCAGCTCCAGGTTATCCAGTATATTCGGCGTCAGCTTCATCACCTCGTTCTTATGCGATGAACGGAAGTTCACATCATAATAGAGGATAGCTCCATGCTGATGGGCATAGTCAAGGAAGCCCTGCACCTGCGGACGGATCACGGGGTTGACGGCATAGTAGGAGCCGAACACCACGATATCATCCTCGTTGACCTCAGGATAGTTAAAGTCCAGACGGTCCTTGGGGTGATCCTTATAGAAGATATACTCCGCATCACTATTCTCGTTGAGGAATGCCAACGACAATGGCGACTTCGAGTCAGGATAGACGGAAACCGACGAGGCATCGATGCCGTTCTGCTCCAGAAAACGGATGATTCGCTGTCCTACACGGTCATTGCCCGTCTCGCTGATAAACGATGCGTTAACGCCACACCGTCCCAAAGAAATCAAGCAATTAAACGTACTTCCACCTGGTACAGCCGCTACGGGCTGATCGTCTTTAAAAATGATGTCGAGAACCGTCTCTCCTAAACCTATGACCTTTCGCATCTTACCTTATTTGTTATTAATGGTTGCAAAGATAAGAAATAATTATGAATTAAGAATTATGAATTATGAATTATTTTTGTATCTTTGCACCGCAAATGACAAAATATAACACTTTCACGCTGAAAAACGGGATGCGAGTCATCCATCTGCCATCCGATGCACAGGTGGTATACTGTGGTATTGCCATCAAAGCCGGCACCCGCCACGAGCAGTCTGGCGAGGAAGGACTGGCCCATTTCTGCGAGCATCTGTCGTTTAAGGGTACCGAGCGTCGCAGCGCCGTACAGATTATCAATGCCATTGAAGGACTGGGCGGCGAGCTGAACGCCTTCACCAACAAGGAGGACACCGTCTTCTACTGTGCCATTCAGGCCAAGCATGTGAGAAAAGCCATCGATGTGCTTTGCGACATCGTGTTCCATAGCACCTATCCCGAACATGAGGTTGAGAAAGAACGTGAGGTGGTATGCGACGAGATAGAGAGCTATGAGGACACACCAGCCGAGCTGATCTTCGATGAAATCGAGAATATTTTGTTTGAAGGCCATCCTTTAGGCCATAATATCCTGGGCACCAGCGAGCAGGTCAGACAATACACCAGCGAGGATGCGCATCGCTTCACCCAACGCTATTATCGTCCGGAGAACTGCGTGCTGTTTGTCAGCGGTCTCGCTGACCTGAAGCAGCTCGCCGCAGCCTATAAACCCAATGAGGCCTATAAGTCCAATGAGACCAATAGGACCCATGAAGTCCATAACCCTCAGGAAACGCCCCTTAATACTGACCCCATCATCAGTCATCGCGGCACCCATCAGGCCCACGTCATCATGGGCACTCAGGCCTATGCTGCTGATAATCCGAAGCGATGGGCCTTGTATCTCCTGAATAACATCTTAGGCGGACCGGGCCTCAACTCACGACTGAACTTGTCGCTGCGTGAACGTAACGGACTGGTGTATAGCGTAGAGAGCAGCATGGTATGCTATGGCGACACGGGCAGCTGGTGCGTCTATTTCGGCTGCGACCCCCATGATGTGAGGCGTTGCTGTAGGCTGATACGCCGCGAGCTGAACCGACTGATGGAGCGACCACTTACATCCATCCAACTGTGCAAGGCCAAACAGCAGCTGCAGGGTCAGCTGGCCATCGCCTGTGACAGTCGTGAGCAGTTCGCCCTCGACTTCGCCAAGACCTTCCTGCATCAAGGTAAGGAGCGCGACCTTAACGACATCATGCGTCACATAGACGGCCTCACCCCCGAGGACCTGCAGCAGGTGGCGCAGGAGCTCTTTGCCGAGAACCGTATTACCACCCTTATATATAAATAGGTAAAAACCATCTTAAAACTAAAAGACATAATTATGAAGAAAACAATCCTAACAGCCTGTGCTATCCTCTTAGGGAGTGTTGGCACAATGACGGCACAAGTGAAACTGCAAGTCAACAATGTTGACGAAGTACTGAAAGCCATGACACTGGAGGAGAAGGCCATGCTCGTGGTAGGTGGCAACCGCCAGATTGCGTCGACAGAGAACAATGGCATGATTGGCGGACATGCCCAGCGTGTGCCAGGTGCTGCCGGCACCACACAAGCCATCCCCCGCCTCGGCATCCCCTCTACGGTACTCACCGACGGTCCTGCCGGTGTGAGAATCAATCCCCGACGCGACAACGACCAGAACACCTACTTCTGCACGGGCTTCCCTGTGGGTACCGCGCTGGCCTGCACGTGGAACACCCAACTCGTTGAGGAAGTAGGCAAATGTATTGGTAACGAGGTGCTGGAATATGGTTGCGACGTATTGCTCGCCCCAGGCATGAACATCCACCGTTCACCACTCTGTGGCCGTAACTTCGAGTACTATTCTGAAGACCCTTATGTGACGGGTAAGATTGCTGCCGCCTACGTTCGTGGTGTGCAGAGTCAGGGTGTAGGAACTTCCGTCAAGCATTTCGCCGCCAACTCCCAGGAGACCAACCGTATGGGCGTTGACGAGGTGATGTCGCAGCGTGCCCTCCGCGAGATCTACCTGAAAGGCTTCGAGATTGCCGTCCGTGAGGCTGCTCCCTGGACGGTGATGTCATCGTATAACCGCATCAATGGTACGTTCACTCAGGAGAACCGCGAACTGCTCACCACCATCCTCCGCGAAGAATGGGGCTTCGACGGCATCGTGATGACCGACTGGACAGGCCTGCGCAATACCGCTGCCCAGATACAGGCCGGCAACGACCTGATGGAGCCGGGTGCCGACTCTCAGATCAAGGATATCATGGATAAGGTGAAGAGCGGTGTCCTGAAAGAGTCCGACCTCGACATCTGTGTGAAGCGCATCCTGCAGTATCTTACGAAGACTCCTGCTTTCCGTGCCTATAAATACACCAACAAGCCCGACCTGAAGGCTCATGCCGACGTGACGCGCCGCAGCGCCACCGAGGGTATGGTACTGCTGAAGAACGATGGTCAGGCATTACCGATGAGCAACACGAAGACCGTTTCTGTCTTCGGCATCACATCCTACGACTTCATTGCCGGCGGCACAGGTTCCGGCGATGTGAACAAGGCCTATACCATCGACATGATGCAGGGACTCACCGAGGCTGGCTTGAAGGTGAACACCAAACTCGCCAACCTCTACAAGAGCTATAAGGACTATCAGACAAGCCTCACCGCTGCGGCTCCTGCCCGTGGTGGCTGGTTCTGGGGCAAGGCTGTGCTGCCTGAGATGGCCGTCAGCCGTCCTATCATCAACGTACAGGCTCAGGAGTCCGACCTCGCTATCATCACCCTGGGTCGTCAGGCTGGTGAAGGCTCTGACCGTCAGGTGGATGATGACTTCACCCTAACCGACGTCGAGCGCCAGCTCATCACCGATGTATGCAATGCCTTCCATCTGGCCAACAAGCCTGTGGTGGTGGTACTTAACATGGGTAATGTCATCGAGACGGCCTCGTGGAAGTCAATGCCCGACGCCATCCTGCTGGCTTGGCAGCCCGGACAGGAAGGCGGCTATTCCGTGGCCGACGTGCTGACAGGTAAGGCCTATCCTTCAGGTAAGCTCACCATGACATGGCCCAATAACCTCATCGACCTGCCATCGAGCGCCAGCTTCCCCAATGTGCGTCCAGCAGCTCCCCGCATGAGAGGCAACAACAAGGTGGAATTCCAAGATTACACCAAGCACACGGAAGGTATCAACGTGGGCTATCGTTACTTCACCACAACGAAGGAGTCGGTGTCTTATCCCTTCGGTTTCGGTCTGAGCTATACCACCTTCTCTTACAGCAAGCCCGTGGTCAAGGCCACCAAGGACGGACTGACCGCCACCATCACCATCACCAACACAGGCAAGAGAGCCGGCAAGGAAGTAGTAGAGCTCTATGTCAGCGCTCCTGCCGGTGGACTTGAGAAGCCTGCCCGCGAACTGAAGGCCTTTGCCAAGACGAAGGAGTTGCAGCCCAATCAGAGTGAGACGCTCACCATGAACCTCTCACTTTATGATCTGGCTTCCTATAACGAGGCCACCCAGGCCTGGGAGACCGCTGCCGGTAAATATACCATCGGCTTCGGAGCCAGCGTGGAGGATATCCGTGCAACTGCTCCTTTCAATCTCTCGAAGCAGTACACGGTGAAGGGTCACGACGTGATGAAACCCAACATGCAACTGTAAACAACGGACAGAAATAACAAAAGCACTTGCGGATTCGCAAGTGCTTTCTTTTTGTGTGGACCAGCCAGGGCTTGAACCTGGGACCTCCAGATTATGAGTCTGTTGCTCTAACCAACTGAGCTACAAGTCCGGTGCTTTGCTTAAAAGCGTCTGCAAAGGTAAGCAGATTTTTGCAATTATCCAAATATTTTTTGGGAAAATAATAAAAAAGCACTACCTTTGCACCCCAATGAAGACGATATTCTTTCCCGACCAGACGCTGAATGATGGCATGTTTGCTGCTACCATCGGCTTCTTCGACGGTGTTCACGAAGGTCACCGTTTCCTGATGAAACGTCTGAAGGACGAGGCGGCACAGCGGGGACTGCGGTCGATGGTTATCACCTTCGAGCGCCATCCCAGACAAGTGGTGCACAGCGACTGGCAGCCGGAACTGTTGACCACCCTCGATGAGAAGATGGCTCTGATCGACGAGACCGGCATCGACACCTTGGTGGTACTGCGTTTCGACCGCGAGATGGCAGCCCTCTCGGCTCACGATTTCATGCAGGTGCTGAAAGAACAGCTGGGTGTGAGGTGTCTGCTGACAGGCTACGACAACCGTTTCGGCCACGACCGCACCGAGGGCTTTGAGGACTATCGTCGCTACGGACAGGCATTGGATATCAAGGTGCTGTGTGGCGATGCGCTGGCTGTGGGACAGCAGAATGTCAGCTCCTCACGTACCCGCCACCTGCTGAAAGAAGGTAAGGTGGAAGAGGCAACCCGTTGTCTTGGGCGTCCTTACAGCATGAGCGGCATCGTGGTGCATGGCGAACAGATTGGACGTAGCATCGGTTTCCCCACCGCCAACCTACAACCTGACGCCTGCAAGCTCATCCCCCTCGATGGTGTCTATGCCGTGATGGCAGACATCGGAGGCGAAGCCTCAAAACAGGGCATCACGAATATCGGCACCCGTCCCACCTTTGACGGAACTAGCCGGACGTTGGAGACGAACCTCTTAGATGAGGTAGGCGACCTCTACGGACGCCGCATCACCCTCCATTTCATCGGTCGTTTGCGCAACGAGCAGCACTTCCCTTCTGTCGAGGCGTTGGCGGCACAGATACAGAAAGACAAAGAACAAGCAACAGACATACTGAACGATTATGAATAACAAAAGACTATCGCTCCTCATCGCCATTGCCTATGTGCTGGTGTTTCTCTTTATACAGGTTTTAGCAGAAGTGGGAGCCCTGGGCGTAGAAAGCCTGATACAGCATAAGCCGGTGACACAGCTCGACCCCATCGGCATCATTATCACCACCCTCGTCTCCATGCTGGCTACCATCGCCCTGTTCACAGGACTGAAGTGGGCCACGATATCCAGGGACTTTATCATGACACGCCCTTGGAGCCTGCTGTTCTGGTGCCTCATCGCCGCCCTTGGAGCCATCATCCCCTCAACCTTCCTGCAGGAGCAGATGCCCGAATGGTCTGATGCCATCCAGAAATACATCGAGCAGACAGCCCAGCAGATGATAACCATCATGAACACCCCTGGCGGCTATGCCGTCATCTGTCTGCTGGCACCTATCTCCGAGGAACTGGTGTTCCGCGGAGCGGTATTAAGAAAGTTGTTGGAATGGAAGCCTGAGCGCCGCTGGCTGATGATTACCCTCTCGGCCCTGCTGTTTGCGCTGGCCCACATGAACCCCGCCCAACTGCTGCATCCCTTCCTAATAGGCCTGCTGCTGGGATGGATGTACGAACGTACAGGCAGCATCCTGCCTGGCATCATCTACCATTGGGCCAACAATACGGTGGCCTACCTGTTGGTACGCATCTATCAGGACCCTGACATCACCATCACTCAGATTTTCGGCTCACAGAGTCGTGTGCTGATGGCTATCGGTTTCTCGTTGCTTATCTTCCTCCCCGCCATCTATCAGTTGAACCTGCGGATGAAGAAGAAACGCCAACCTTAATTATAAGAGGTCATTATTTTAATAGGTGATAGGTGCCGCCGGCCAACGGACGCACCACACCTTTCATCTCCAGTTGAAAGAGCAAGCCCGTAAGCCGTCCGATGGGGATATTGGCCTTTACAGACAGCTGATTTTGTTGAAAATCGCCCATTTCATCGAGTATCTTTACGATGGTCTGCTCCTCTAGCGACAGGTCAGGGAAGAATGATCTCTCGATGCCCTCCGTCTGCGCCTGCTGCAACTTGGCATCCATCTGCCACCCCATAGCATTGACAAAGTCCTCGGCACAAGTCACGAGCGAGGCCCCATTATCACGTATCAACTGGTTGCAGCCCTCGCTATAGGGAGCACCCACAGCACCGGGGAAGGCAAACACCGAGCGGTTATAGTCCATGGCGATGCTGGTGGTGATGAGTCCCCCACCCTTGGCGGCACTCTCCACGAGGATGGTGGCGTCGCACATACCGGCCACGATACGGTTGCGCTTCACGAAGTTCATCTTGTCGGCTCCCGTCTCCGTCATATATTCCGTCAGCAGTCCGCCATGCGCCAGCATCTGCTTAGCCGTTTCACGATGACTGCTCGGATAGATCTCATCCAGACCGTGAGCCAGCACGCCCACCGTCTCGTAACCATTTCCCAGCGCCTCACGATGGGCACAGATATCCACGCCGTAAGCCAGTCCGCTGACGATGAGGGCCTCAGGACACAGACACCTCAGGTCGGCGATGAACCGACGTATCAGGTCCTTGCCGTAGGTGGTACATTGGCGCGTTCCTACAATATTGATGACACGCTTCTGGTTCAGGTCGGCCGAACCCATGTAATACAACAGGATGGGTGCATCAGGACACTCGGCCAGTCGCTGCGGATAGTCACTCGCTCCCAGCAGCAGCGGCTTCACGTTGTGCTTCATGATAAACTCCATCTCCTGAGCAGCACGTGTCAGCGGCAGCGTCCAGTCCTTCAGGCTGTCGGCCAGTCGGTCGCTGCAATCGGCCAACATATCCTTGATGTCGAGGCGATGCTCATAGACGGCCTGTCCGCCTCCCAGTTCCTGATAGAGTCGCAGGGCTGTCTGGAAGTTGAAGCCCGTCATGCGGGTCAACGCAATGGTGTAGTATATCTCCTGTTCGTTCATGCTATGTATTTTTCGAATGCCGCATCATAGTCGGCGCTGTTCGACAGTCGTCCGTTGACCAGACACACCAACTCTATCTTACCCCGGAAGCACAGCTGTTCATCGCTGGCACGGTAGATGTCCTGGTGAAACACGTACTTGATGCCTTCCTTGGTGAGGTTCAGGCGAGAGATAAACTCATCGTCAGGACGCAGGGGCACCTTATATTGCAGTTGCATGCGGGCCACCACGGCATCGACACCCTTCTGGTGCATCTCGGCAAACGACAGGCCACACTCTTTTAAGAAGAGGTGGCGCGTATGCTCACAATAATGAATGTACTGGGCATTGTTGACAATGCCTTCGATGTCGCACTCGTAGTCGCGCACTTCCATTCGTGTCTCAAAAATATAATCCATTTTTTACTCTTTTACCTGTTTCAAATATTCATATCCTATGCGACAGCGCAGACAGTCCTTGCGGTCACAGTATTCTTTCTTCAGTTGGATGAGGGCCTGCGAGTCGCCAGCCGTCTTCACCTCCAGGCCACATTGCTGCCACATGCGGATGATATAGTTGTCTTCCGCCTTCAACTGTTCCAACAGATCGAAGGCCCTGTCGCAGAGGTCCTCACGCTGCCGATGACGGCCCACAGCGAAGAGCATGGGGATGGCGGTATTGATAATCTGCAGGTTGGCAGAAGCTATCGAGGTACGCTTCTCACTCCTCGGGCTCTCAGCACCAAACAGATAGTGCGTCTCCCAATAGGGTGTGGCATGGGTCTGCAACAGCTGGCGCAGCTGGTCGATGGTCTTACAATCCAGCAGACTGCTCAGTCCGGCCTTGCGCTCATAGTAGAGGTTAGCCAACTGCGAGATGCGGATATGCGGGAAGTTCTGCGGCCTCAGTCGCAGGAAGCGCCAAGGCTCAAAACTCATCGGTTTCATCGAGAATTTATGGGCCAGATAGAGGTATTCGTTGCGCAGCTTCGAGAAGTAGCCCTCGTTGAGCGCATCGGCCTGATAGCGCTCAGGGATGCTGGCTACCTCGAGCAGTCCGGCCTGTCCCATGAAGATTGCCTCGATCTGAAACAGGTCGTCACGATGCTTGCCCACAGCATGCAGCGGCACGTTATATGCCCATTGTTCGAAGGCCTCGCCATTGATGCCGAAGCCATAGTTGCGGGCCAAGGTGACGAAGTAAGCATCCTCCCACGAGCCATCGCACAGCTCCACACGTTTCTGGATGGCTTCCGTCTTCTGTTCCAGCCTTTCCGTCTGCAGGGCCGCCATCCATGAGTGGATGGTGAGTCGCGTCAGGCTGGGGATAATCTTATAGCAGGGCGGATACTGGTCGGTGCGCAGCAGCTCTTCATAGTTGTCCTTCAGCGTCTGCGGAATCTCCAACTCCAGCTGTGGCAGGAAGTTGCCGTCCTGTGTCTTCACATCCATATCGGCTACTCCCACCACATGCAGCACCACATTATTATATCTAGGGTCGCGGTCGTGACCATGACGATACCAATCGCTGGCCTTCAGGTGGATCTCCACGTTGCCCACCCACAGCGTGCCGCCAATCTTCACCTTTGCGTTGAAGAAGTCGGGCCCTGAGTGACGGTTATGCAGTCCTGTGTCCAGAATCTCCACCACGCGACCGTCAGTTGTCTGCAACTCGCTGAGCGGCAGCATCTTGTGTTTCCAAACATAGTGAAGCAACTGTTCCATTATTTTCTGTCGTCTGTCTTATTTCTTACGTTTCTCCAACCTCACGTCCTCCTTCTTAATAAAGAGGTAGTCGTGGCCAGTGCGCAGCTCATAGTAGCCGTTGTGCTCAAAGAACTCGTCGGCTAGGATGGTGCCCTTCTTCACGGTGGTAAACACAGGATAGTCGCTCTCGTCGGCATAGTTCTCGCCATAGATAGGCATGTCTTCACGATTGGCAATCATGACCGTATCGCCAGTGCCATCGTACCACTTCTGATAGCCGATGGTCTTATTATACACCCAGCCTGTTATATCGCCCACGCTGACCTTGCTCCATTTGTCGCCAGTCTCTCTCAGCACGCCAGGACCCATGCCATGCATCTGTCCATAAAGCTTGGTGAGTATCGTGCCCTTCATCGATGGAGTAGAGCGCACATTCATAAACCCGTCGTCAGAGGTAGCATAGACCACCGTGAACACCTCTGGGGATTTTGAGGTTTGAGATTTCTGAGAGGTTTGAGATTTCTGAGATTTGCCGTTGACCACCGAGAACGTGTAGAGATGGTCGTTATAGTCGACCACATACAGCAACTCGCGATTGCCTTTCTTCTGCAGCTCCATATAATCCACGCTATAGACCATCGGGATCTTACTGTATTCCTTACCCGTGAACTTGTCGAGCATAAACAGGAACTTCTTCTCATCGGTGAAGCCGTAGGAGCAGAACACATACTTATCGTTAAGGATGAAGATGTCATTGCTCACCAGATAGTTCGTCTCCCAGACGATACGTTTCTCGTCGATGCTATAGCAATAGAGCTTGCTGCCCTTGCCGTCGATCATGCTCGAGTAGCTGGGACAAGCCATGTTAAACAGCAGGTTATGGGTATCGGCATCCCATCTTACATCCTGCACCTCGCAATAGCGGTTGTTGGTGATGTCGCAGAGGTTCAGCACATGCAGCGGCTTCAGGTCGTTGTCGTAGATCACCACCACAAAGTCGTAATTGTCAGCACTTGTAGGAAGCCTATAGAAGCCCAGCCATCCCAAGTCTATCGGCTCGGCGATATACAGCTCCATGCCTTTCGTCTCCTCCACCCTCGGCAGGTCCTTGCGCTGCACATCCTCGCGCAGACGGAAGATGTAGCCGTTCGGCTTGTTCTTTTTCGACACCTGTTCCGACCCCCAATCAGCGCCAAAGCGGTTATGGGGCACCAGCCGCTGTGCAGTGGCGGTAGTCATCGCCATCAACATTGCCACAAGACATAAAATACTCTTCTTCATTGTTATTGGTTATTTCAGAGCGCAAAAATACAAAAAAATTGAATACGCTCAAAGAAAAACCCAAGTTTTTTCCAAAAAGAAACCGACTATGTCATCGTACAGAATGTCTTACCGCCTTTGGTAGCTCAAGGGCATGAAGCCGTAAGGAAGAGGCATCGAAGCCGTAATCTTCGAGGGTCGAAGAATGGTTCTTCGTGCCCTCTTCCTTACTTCTTCGTTATAACGAGCGACGTGCTGACAATTTTTGAGGTCGCCGGGTGGAGTGTTGGGTGGGGTGTTAGGTGGGGTCTGGGTGGGGAGTTGGGGGGAGTGTTGAAACATCAATTTTCCAGTGTTTATCGGCGTTTCAGAAGATTCTGGGTGGGGTGTTGGCAAAAACGGAAAAATGCCATAAAATTCAGCAATCTTGGATTTGTTCCGATATCTCCTTCAAGTCATGGAGATGCCTTCCACGACTTGTTCCGATAGGGCTTTACCCCCCTAAAGTATGCCTCCTTTCACTCGAAAGAGGCAGTCCTTTCACTCATGGAAGGCATCTCTTTAATGCAAGTTTGAGGTAAAGTCACTTCGCTTGTTTGGCTCGTTAGCACGCAATCAGCAGCGCGAGTCAAGCGAAGTTGACAAAAGTGTCGGTTCTGTGATTATTTTGATGCCTTCTAAAACGTGATGCCAAAACCAAAGCGCACGATACCAAGACTTCCATAGCCAAGTTCGCCAAAGAAATTGAAGTACTTTCTGCCTATAGTAGCGCCAATCGCTGTCAACTGATAAGCCATATTCCATCGTATTTTGTTCTCCCAATCAGTAAATGATGGTGTTTGAGTATCGGCAATGTCATAAAGATCATAACGAGAATAGAAATTATTAGTATCAATCCATGGATAACGCTTGTAGTCAAATGTAAGATGATGGCGCAAAACTCCTAAGGCGATGCGCGAATAGCTGCGAAAAGCATTAGTTTCTTTCCATGTGTATCTGACGGATGGAGCAAAGACGAAAAAGCGACATTGCTCATCAGCCAAGGCATAATCGTCTGGATTGATTGTATAAGATTCTGCTATTCCTTGAGGATAAAATAACGCAAAATAGTTCTTTTGAGAAATGCCCCAATTGGCTAGAAAGCCCACTTCCCATTTTCTATTGAGTCGATAATGATATTCCAAGCCTGCCTGCAAGAAGGCATCGCCAAGATAATCCTCAATTTCATTCATATTCTTCAATTCATAACGTTTCATAAAGTCACCTATCATCTTGTCCTTATCATGGCTTGCTTGACAGTTTCCCAACCCTATGCCACCACGCAATTCATGCCTATCGTAGTGTTCAGGCAGCTGACGTGCTAGCAACTGTATCTGCCTTTGCGCTTCTTCCGCCTCGGACATCCGCAATAAGTCTGCCTTATGTAGTGAGTCTGCCTGCGATCGATGTGCAGCAGGAACAATGGTAAATCGATTCTGAGTTGGTTGGCTTGCAGCATTAGTTGCCAAGTCGACAATCAGAGGAACATATAAGAAAGCGCCTGCAATTGACCAAGGATTTACAGAACTTTGTAATACGATGTCGCTATAGACATAGTTTTCTGAACTTATTTGTATATGTTGCCCATTAAGGCTGCGACGTTTTACTTTTACTGTCGCTGGAAGATTCAAATCCCGATATTCTCCTTTGGTTGTAACCACGTTGATCGGTTCATCCACATTACCATCAAGATGGACATCTGCAGTTGTACCAGATATTATTGTGGCACACGAAGAGAGAAGGATGGACATAAGTAAAAGTGACAGGGCAGAGATTACTCTTACGTATTTCATTAGAAACAAAAGACTCGATTTTTCATAACCATTAGTATCTTATTAGAGCCGTCTTAACCTTGGATATCATCGATTCTGCAAAGATAAAAATCACGGGAATCACGGTGTCGGTTCTTCTGATCATTTTTCACTTCACCACCTTCTTTCTCTTAATAATGGAATCTGGCAGTCAGCATGAAGCCGAGGTTCTCAAAGCCATAGATCTCGTTGTCGGGTAGCTTAAAACCATCGGGTTTCGAGAAGATAGAACGCTGACGAATACCATCGATGCCGATGCCTATTGTCTTAGTCACCATAAACTCAAGGCCAAAGGTTAATCTTGAGCCATATCCGAATTTATTCTGACCATCATCGTGATAATAGGCCACACCCATACCCAACAATGCGTCAAGACGCAACCAAGGAGTGATGTTGCCGCCAATAAGGGCGCTGGGGCCGAGATACATCATGAGGTAATCGGGTTTATTTCCATAGTACCTTATATTATTGGGAATGTCAATCTCCGTTCTGACGCCATAGAAGTCGGCACCAAAGCCATAAATGTTCTTTCCTGTATAGGCAATAGACAGGTTGAGACCATAACCACGCTGGTCTGTGACATAGTTCTCGGCATCGGTAGTCAGATAAAGTTTCGAGGTGGTCCACATGGGTCCGGCACCGATTTTAAACATGATGCCCTGCGGCTCCTCTTCTTCCTGCTGCCAGCCATCGGCCTCGACTTGGTTGTTTGTAATGGCGGTAGCTGTGTCGATTGCGGCCTCTGCATTGGCAGTTGCTTTCTTGGCAACCGTCTTGGTGGGCCCCAAGAGCTTTGCTTTCAGCTCGTCTATCCTCCTGACCGATAGTGTCAGCGAGTCGTTCACTTCGCCGTCGGTATAAGCCATCGTACCTTTCAGTCGGTTCTTGTCCATCTCGCTATAGTCCATCACCAGCACGTTGCCGCCTTTTTGTGCTGTCTCTCTGACGGCCATTCCCAGCATTTTTCCATATTCGCTTTTCACCGACTCTGCCTTTCCGTCAACCGTCACCTGGCCGATGGTTTGAGCCTGTTCCATGCCGTCCTTGGCATCGACTATCATCACCTTGTTTGTTGCTATAGGATCATGTCCGCTTGACACCATTTCTGATGTCACCTGTGGTGAACAGCCCATCAACAACCCAACTATTAGCATCAAATAAGAGGTTCTTTTTAACATATCCTTCATAATTAGTTTAAGTTTTTTCGTATTTCTGTGCAAAGTTAATACTTTTCTCGTTACGTTGTTCACTTTTACCCCACTTTTTGTTCACAGATTTCACATGTTGCAAAAACGCCCCATTTCATCGAGTCCACAAAAAAAAGAAAACGTGAGCAAATACTTCGCTTACGTATTCCAGGTATCGGCAAACACCCAATGCACTTAACGAGTAATATGCTCACGCCTAAAGCGTGAACTATCTACTAACTCTTGTGCATTCTTTATTTTTGCCGATTTAGGAATACAAGATTCAGCGGACGCTTCAACGTATATGTCTTTGTTTATCTATCTCAGCCCATACGCAATCTAAGTTATTTGGGTTCAACATCAAATAATTGTTCTTTAAAGAAAGTAATAGCCGTTTTCAATGGCTCAATCTCGTATGACTGTGGTACGTTCTTGAAGGCGATTGATTGCCAACTCAATTTTGTTAAGCGTATGCCATACGGTGGGCAGGTTCTCTGATGATATAGATTCCATCTTTTTCAATTTGGTTCAAAAGGAAATTGTCAATGTTGCGATGCATGCGGATAACATCAACATCACAGCCCAGCAATTCTTCAAGGTATTGCTTGAGTCCTATAAGTTGAAACATGTCAGGTGGCATCTCAACGCATATGTCAACATCGCTTGACTCGCGCTGCTGATTGCGTGCTAACGAGCCAAACAAGCGAAGTGACTTTACCTCAAACTGGCTGGTGATGTAGTCTTCATTCGCCTTAATTCTGTCAATGCATTCTTGCCTTACTAACATAACCGAGGGCAAAGATACAGAGTTTTTCTGAAGAATCCAAGTTTTCTGATAGTTTTTTTGTTTCGGAGTAGAATAAGGAGATATTGCCATTAAGTAATTTTAACAAACCGATGGTAAGGAGATTCAATATTTTTACCTACCTTTGCAGCCGAATATAATAAGGTACGCGTGCACCAAAGAAACTTTTGACGATGAAGAATTATATGATGAAAGGTATGGCAGCTGTTGCTCTGCTTATCGCTGCCGCAGGATGTTCTCACGAATCCGACTACACTCCACCAACGCATGAAGAAGCGCTGAACAACGCCACAGAGAAGCTTGGCGTGGACATTGACCCCAATCAGGACTGGAACATGACAGCCTCGTTGGAGGCTAAGATAACTGTGGCCCTTGGTCTGGACCAGGAGTACACAGTGGCTGTGTATGACAAGAACCCGCTGTTTAATAGTGATGTGCACTATTATACCAAGGCAATGATTAAGGATGGCGAGACCATCAACCTGAAGCTCGATGTGCCTTCGGCTGACAGCGTGTTCTATGCTGCCGTGTTCGACAGTAAATACCGCCGCATCGTGCAGAGTGCTTATGTGGAGGACAGTCTGCTGACCATGAACTTCGGCAAAGCGGAGGAAGAAAAGGCCGAGAACCGTTCGTGGACACGTGCCGCAGAGACCGACGATGATGCCCAGGGCTATGCCAAGACCCTGAACGACTATCTGAATCCATTCTACGTAAAGGTGAACTCCTGGGATCAGGTGCCCACCGTTGATCGGGTTAGTATGGAGGAGATGAAGACCTATACCATCATTGATGATGATATCGTAGGCAGCAAGTTCCAAGGACGCAGTCTGCAGAACCCGGCATACAATTCTGCCGGTCAGCCGGTGTATTATGGCGATATGAGACACTATCGTGTGCCTGCCGATGTAGAGCTGAAACAGTCGTTCAGCACCAATGGCTACAACGGCGTTGTCAATGGTCTCGTATTATATATCGAAGGCAAGGTGCACCTGGTGGGCACCAACAGTTTGAATGACATCACACTGGTGGTGGCCGACGGCGGAGAGATTATCCTTGACGCTGCCGAGAACAACATGAGCAATCAGGGCCGCTTTATAGTATGTCCTGGCGGCAAAATCACGGGTATTGACGGTGCTGCATTCAACGTGAACAACTGTGGCTGGTGTTATAATGCAGGTACCATTAATTATAAAGGTACGCTCAACCTGAACGGTTCACGCTTCTATAACAACAACACCATCAACGTGGACATCCTGATGGGCACCTCTGGTGGCACTCACTTCACTAACTTCGGACATATCAAGGCCCGCACCAATGCCCTGCAGGCCGATGCTTACAACCAAGACATCGTTAACGGCTGCTATATGGAGTTCACCGAGAATGCTGCCGTGGGAGGTCTCATCATGCTGAAGAACAGCTGCCTGAACGTAGGCGGACAGCTCTATATCACTGGCAATGGTCTCTATGGCGGATTTCGCAATGAGCTGCATCACCTCAGCATGATTACTGCCGGCTCTATCAAGGCTAACGCTGCCACCATCTATGGCCCCACAGCCAACGATGAGTTTGCCGTAGTGAAGGTGGGCAGCGTCTATGCCAACAACAACACCGACCTGCAGACAGCCAACAACCTCTATATGGACTGGGATCCTGCCAACTTCTATTATCACTGGGGTGGACAGATTGACAATAGCAACACCTATATGTATGGCTTGGTGAACAGTATTTCTAAATGGTCCAACGAGTCAAACTCTACATTCACCATTCCTCGTGGCGACTGTACAGGTGCTGGATATCATGACACGAGTGCGGTTCCCTCGCCAACCATTCCTGGCTCACCAGCCGTATGGACCTACGCCTTCGAGGATACCCCGTTGGGCGACTATGACATGAACGATGTGGTAATCAAGGTGAACAAGAATGCTGAGGACACCACCCGTCTCGACGTCACGCTGTGCTGTGCCGGTGCTTCGTTCAACCTCTCCGTTTACCTGGATGAACAGCAGCTGTTTGCCGGCAGCGGCAAAGAGGTGCATAACGTGTTTGGCCAGCAGCCCGGCTCGTTTATCAACACCGTGAACGACGGCATCAAGGCCGAGGCTGTTACTGTGACCATCGCCAAGCCGGACAACTTCTCGTTTGAGACGGCCGACTTCTGGATTAAGACACCTTACATGGAGGTGCACGTTGCCAAGCAGGGCGAAGATCCTCACGGCATCGTGGTTCCTGGCGACTGGCAGTGGCCGCGTGAGTGGCAATGCATCAAGGAAGCCTATCCCAACTTCGTAGAGTTTGCAAAGGATGCGGCTACCACCAACAAGACCGTCAGAAAGTGGTACGAAGCCACCAGCACGAACCCCGTTGCAGAGTATATCTACACACCAATAGAATAAGTAGAACAAATAAGGAGGAATAATAAAAAAGAGGCCTTTTCATCGAAGAAAAGGCCTCTTTTATTTTAATATACCTGAGCCTTGGTGGCATTCTCGTAGAGCCACCAGTCTGTAGAGCCATTGCGGTTGCGAGCCCACTGTCCGAAAGAGTGGTTATAGCGACAGTAGGCACCAGAAATCTCACCCTTGCGATACTGTCCCAGTGTGACGCCCTCAACAGGATAGTGGAATGTGGCATCGGGAATGAGCAGAGCCCAGGGCACACGATCGTCCTCATCGCCAGGTCCTGTGGTATATTCCCAAATAGCCTCCTGATACTTATAACGATAGGTGTGCACCTCAACGTTCAGTCCGTTGTTGCTGTTCACAATGATAAACGGGTCAATATCAGACAACGGCAGATAGTAGGCGTTCTGGCCTTCATTCAGATGAAGGGTATAGGTGCGAGTCACCGTAGGCACGATGGCACTCTCGTTGGCCACCTCATACTTTTGGGTGTTATAGAACATACGCACCACCTGACCCATCGACTCCTTGGAGTTCATGCACCAATGGGCATCGTCAAACAGGTTGATGACTGCAGTACCGTCAATACCCTCGCTGACCACCTCATCGTTAGAGATGAAATAACGGTCAATGCTGTAGCCCTCGTCGAAACGGGTGCCCTCATCAATGGTCACTCTCTCCACAGCAGAATAGTTAAGACCGGGCAGATGGATGGCTGCACCCACCTGCGTCGAAGCACCGACGGCAGCCAGCGTCACCTGAACCTTCAGCGTCTGGGCATCAATGGCATGCTGCGAGATACGCAGCACCACATCATTGAAATCAAAGTCGCCAGGCAGCGGATAGTTCTCTTCGAAGAGATAGGTAAACGTCTGATAGATAGGACGATGGAGCAAACCCTCGCTTATCACCTTTCCACCACCTATTACCACCTTGGTCTTATCTTCCACAGGCATCACATAGTATTTGCCCTGACTGCTGACAGCCGCCGCATAGAGCGTCGGAGCAACGGAAGGCACCTTGAAGGTAGGACTGACAGCCACTCCTTTCTTGTAGGGGCGCTCGGCCAGAATCTCCACACCGTCAGTCTCGTAAGGATTACCATTCAGAACCTGAACCAACGAGATGTCATCAAGAATACTATCATTGAGTTTCACCGAGATACTCACAGCCCTGTCCTTCAGCAGGTCCCACATGTGGTAGTTATCCAATGAATCGACCGTAAATCCTGTCTGAACTATCTCGCGCCATTGCTCTACGCTGGTTATCTTCCTAAGACATGACTGTACAGTCATCATACCGCTCAGCACCAGCAGCGCAACAAGGCCTCTTATTATACTCCTCTTAACCATAATATATATATTTGAGGGCGAAATTACAAAAAAACAATGGTAAGCAAGCCACCAAACGTTAATTTTCTCGCTGTTTTGCCCGTTTTTTAAACTATTTAACTTTTCGTTCGCCTATAACCTTGATAATTTGATTACCTTTGCAATCAATATCTAGTAACATAGTAGTGACTACTATTCTAAACTTAATGATAAAAATGAAAAAGTATTTGATGTTTGGTATTACTGCTTCCCTTCTGATTGGGGCCAGCAGTTGTTCGCACGATTCCGACGTATCCAACTACAGTCAGGTCGAATTAGATTATCGTGCCAGTTTCATCAAGGCATTCGGTCAGCCCGCAGACAATCAGGACTGGGGCTTTGGCAGTACTACCGCAGGTGCCAGATTGACGCGTACCATTGCTCCTGACTACGATTTCAACGCCGCCATCCCCTCAAGACCAACTACGACCGAGATGGCTGCCGAGAACTTCAAGGAGAATGCCAATGGTATTGATGTTTACACTACAGGTAGAGGTACTTGTGTATGTGCTATTACAAGTGTTCAGGATGTGAATCTTTGGGGAGCTAATAATGTGGTTTACTTAACCGGCACTAACGACTTTAGCAATAATAGTTTCTACATTGGCGCCAATTCAATCATCTATGTTGTAAAGAATGCACAGGTGACGATTCCAAATGGCTTCCAAGGAGGATGTAAGATCTATATCGCCGAGGGTGCTAAACTGACCATCAACAATGATATTGCCACAGGTAATGTGAGCTACTACAGCAAAGGAACCTTTGAAGCCAAGGGATATCTGGTAGTCAACGGTGGTCACGAGATGTTCTTCGAAGGCGGTAAGCTGGAAGTTAAGGGCAGTCTGTTCCAGTTACAGGCAGCTACGTTCTATGGCCATAACACCACAGTTGACATTGACGGCGCTATGGACATCAACCATGCTTGGCTCAACGGTCAAGATACGCCTAGCCTCTACTATCAGACAGGCGGTTCGTTTGCCAATACCGGTCACGAGCTGATTTGCGATGGCGGTAAGTTCTATATCGATGTTAACTCACATTTCTCTAGTATCGAAGTTAACCAACTGGGTGTGTTGGTCAACAAAGCAGGCACGATGACCTCCGACGGTATGATCCGCATGACCAACAACGTCTATGGTACCAACGGATCGGTTATGATCAACGATGGTGACCTGGTTGGTGCTTATCTGGGAACAGAGGGCAGTTCTTTCTTCCAGAACAACGGAACAACGACTATCAACGCCAATGACAATGGCTATACTATCATCAATAGTAACAACAACACGTGGGTAAATAACGGTACCTACAACACCAAGTACTTCCAATATACCGCAGGTAGCAGTCAGGTTATCAACAACTGCCGACTGAATGTCTACGAGGACTTCGACATTAACCTGGGCGACAATCCTGGCAATGGCAGCTTCCAGATGGACAGCGGCTCTGGCGTGGTGACAAAGAACCTGCATGCTGGCGGCGGCTTCTCACATATGGGTGCTGGTTCAAGCTACGGGGGTGGTCCATTCTATATCTACATGGGCTCAGGCTCTGTATTCGAAGTGACAGAGACAGCTACTATCAACGCTACTAAGGCCGACTACGGTTTCTATAACAGAGGTGACGACTGGGCTGTGTTCCATGCTAATAAGATTCAATGTATGCCTGGTCAGGAGAATCAGGGCTTCAAGGTAACCTACGGCGGTAAGCTGGCTGTATGGTCTAACACCACCCACTTCCCCCAGGGTCATGATGGCAACCCCAGTCATCCTTATATCGACTTCAAGAACGGCGCCTCGATTGACTATATCTTTGCTGAGAACTTCAACGAGGAGGGCATGGAGATCAACATTCCTGCCTCGACCTGTAACCCAGGCTTCAAGAGAAGCAAAAACGAAGTAGAACCTGATCCAGACCCCATTCCAGAGGCTGATATCCGTATCATCGCTGAGGACTTGAGCGCAACAGAATCGTCTGACTTCGACTTCAACGATGTAGTGTTCGACGTGACCTTCACCAGCAATACCACCGCTACGATTACCCTGCAGGCTGCTGGTGGTACACTGCCTCTCTATGTTGCCAACATGGAAGTACACCAGCTGTTTGAAGTGGCTACCAATGTGATGGTCAACACCGTAAGAGATGCCAGCAAGAGCAAAGGCGCACAATGGGCTACCAAGGAGCCCGTCAGCTTTGACATCAGCGGTATCGACAAGACCAAGAATGGTAAGGACATCCTGATTCAGGTGAAGAAGGGCGACACCCTCCATACGCTGAATGCCAACACTGGAGAGCCTGCCGCTAAGATTGGCGTCAAACCCACCTTTGTTTGGTGCGATGAATATGAGGCTATCGAAACCAGATATCCGATGTTCAAGGATTGGGTTCAGAACAGAGACGTGATTTGGTACTAATTATCTTATCAATAAAAGAAAGGACGCGCTGGCGTCCTTTTTTTTGTCTCACTTATTCGTAACTTTGACCTTCGGTCGAAGGTAGGCTGCATCTCGGAAATGAAAATAAATGAATATTTATTTTGTATTTCGCTCGATTTGCACTACCTTTGCAGACTGTATGGTACTGAATTATATTTGGATTGCTTTTTTCGTCATTGCCTTCTTGGTAGCTTTGGCACGACTGATCTTCTGGGGCGACTTCGATGTATTCCCCGCCATGATGGATTCCACGTTCTCATCATCGAAGACTGCCTTCGAGATTTCTCTCGGTCTGACAGGAGTATTATCTCTCTGGCTGGGCATCATGAAGATTGGTGAGCGGGGCGGTGTGGTTAACGCTTTGGCACGTCTGCTGTCGCCTTTGTTCGTCAAGCTGTTCCCTGATGTGCCCAAGGGTCATCCCGTCACAGGCAGTATATTCATGAATATTGCTGCCAACATGCTGGGACTCGACAATGCCGCCACACCACTGGGACTGAAGGCGATGGAACAGCTGCAGGAAATCAATCCCAAGAAAGATACGGCCTCGAACCCGATGATTATGTTCCTGGTGCTGAACACCAGCGGACTGACGCTGATACCTGTATCCATCCTGGTTTACAGGGCACAGATGGGAGCCGCACAACCCACCGATATTTTCATCCCCATCCTGCTGGCAACGTTCTTCTCGACGATGGTTGGCGTGTTGGTCACCTCTATCTATCAGCGCATCAACCTGTTCAACCGTGTTATCGTGCTGGCCTTGGGTGGTGCCTGTGTACTGGTATCTGCTATTATCTGGGGCTTCAGTCGTATGGACGGTGCCTTGATGAATACCGTCAGCACCACAGCAGCCAACATCCTGTTGATGGCAATCATCATGGCCTTCATCGTGGCTGGCGTGTTTAAGAAGGTCAACGTCTATGATGCCTTTATCGAAGGTGCCAAGGACGGCTTCACCACTGCCGTCCGCATTATCCCCTATCTGGTGGCCATCTTGGTAGGCATCGGTGTGTTCCGTGCCTCTGGTGCTATGGACTATCTCATTCAGGGCATCGGCTCCGCCGTCGAGGCCTCGGGCCTGAACAGCGATTTCGTGGCTGCCCTGCCTACCGCCTTGATGAAACCCCTGAGCGGTAGCGGAGCCCGTGGTATGATGGTCGATGCGATGACCACCTATGGTGCAGACTCATTTGTGGGGCGTCTGTCGTGTATCTTCCAAGGCAGCACCGACACCACCTTCTATATCCTTGCCGTCTATTTCGGATCGGTGGGCATCCGCCATACCCGTCATGCTGTAGCTTGCGGTCTGTTAGCTGACCTTGCCGGCATCATTGCGGCAATATTCATCTGTTATATGTTTTTCGCATAGGGTCGATTCATAGAATAATATGGCAAACTTAAAGTCTCTGGCCAAGGACACGGCCATTTACGGTTTATCGAGCATCATAGGCAGATTCCTCAACTATCTGCTGGTACCACTCTATACCCACTACATGCCCAAAGCATCGGGCGACTATGGTGTGAGTACCAATATCTATGCCTATACCGCACTCATCCTGGTGCTGCTCACCTTCGGCATGGAGACCACCCTATTCCGCTTTGCCAACGACGACAAGAACAAGCCCGACACAGTTTTCTCAACGGTGATGGCCGTTGTGGGCTCCCTCACATTAGTATTCCTCCTGTTGGTCTTCGGATTGATTGACCCTATCAGTAGCAGTCTGGGGTATGCTGAGCATCCGGAATATCTACAGATGATGGCCGTCGTAGTGGCCCTCGATGCCCTGCAGGCCATCCCCTTCAGCTATCTGCGTTTCCAGAAGCGCCCCATCCGCTTTGCCTCGCTGAAGATGCTGTTCATCATACTGAACATCGGCCTCAACGTCATCTACTTTGTATGGCTGGGCAAGACATCGGTGTTCTATGTGTTCTTCATCAACCTGCTGTGCACAGGATTCATCACTTTCTTCTTTATACCCTACCTGTTCCGCATTCACTGGCACTTCGATGGTAAGTTACTTAAACAGATGTTGGATTATTCGTGGCCTATCCTTATTCTGGGCATTGCCGGCATCCTGAATCAGGTAGCCGACAAGATTGTGTTCCCCTTGGTCTATCCCGACGAAGAACAGGCCAATGTCCAACTGGGAATCTATGGTTCCTGTGTAAAGATTGCCATGATTATGGCGATGATTACCCAAGCCTTCCGATATGCCTACGAGCCTATCGTCTTTGCCAAGAACAAAGATGCCGACAAGACCGAGTATTACGCCTCGGCCATGAAATACTTCTTGATATTCACCCTGCTGGCCTTCATCTGTGTGGTGGGCTGGATGCCATTATTACAATATATAATAGGTGAAGAATACCGCGAGGGACTGGGTGTGGTGCCTGTGGTGATGGTAGCCGAGATTATGATGGGTGTTTATTTCAACCTGTCGTTCTGGTACAAGCTTATCGACAAGACCATCTATGGTGCATGGTTCTCGGTGGCCGGCTGTACCGTACTCTTTGCCGTCAATATTCTGTTCATTCCGGAATATGGCTACTGGGCCTGTGCTTGGGGCGGTGTGGCAGGTTATGGTACTGCCATGGTGCTGAGCTATATCGTGGGACAATATAAGAATCCCATACCCTACCCTTTGAAAGATATCGCCATCTATATTGGCATTACGATTGTCTTCACGTCCATCATTATTATAAGTGCCGACTATCTGCCTACTTGGGCACAACTGCTGTGCAATACATTCTGGATTGTGCTTTTCCTGGCTTATGTCATCAAGTACGACCTGCCACTAAGCCATCTCCCTGTTATCGGACGCTATTTCAACAAAACCAAACAAAATAACTAAAGACTTATATCTTATGTGGTCAAGCATTTTAGCCATTGTCATTACCATTAACGAACTCATGGCATCGAATGCAGGAGTCGTGATGAGTCCTGCTACTAATTTCGACAGTTGGATTGAGCTTTACAATCCTTCTGAACAGGAAATCAACCTCGCCGGCATGTACTTAAGCAACGATGCTGGGAGTCTTACCCGTTGGAAGATGCCCGACGATATTGGAAAGGTTCCCGCCAAGGGATTTAAAGTAGTGTGGCTCGGCTCCGATGAGATATTGAGTAACCAGGCTCCGTTTAAGTTAGACTGCGACGGCGGTACCATCTGCTTGAGCGACAATAACGGAAACCTTGTCACCAGCGTAGATTATCCCAAAGCCATGAGCCGAACGGCTTGGGCCCGCACCACCAATGGCGGCAGCACATGGGGATGGACAGATATGCCAACCCCAGGAGCCTCGAACGAGACTTCCGTCTTTGCCAGCGAGCGGCTGGCACCTCCTGTCGTCAACCAAGGTAGCACGCTCTTCCAAGGTACGCTGAATATCAAGGTGGATATTCCCGAAGGCACCACGCTGATGTACACCACCGACGGCAGCATGCCCCAGAGACCTACCGAAACCCCTAAAGAGGAGGAGGAAGAAGGTCCCACAGAAGGATGGACACAAATGATTATTAATGGTGACTGCGAAGGCGAAGATGCCACATGCTTTGTCTGTCGTGATGGTGACGGTTCTGGCGATATATCACGTATTACCGATGGAGTAGGCGTTAACGGGTCTCGCGGCGTCAAGGTTCACGCCATCGACAACCCAACATATGCCTGGGACACGCAGTTCTTTGTCTATGCTCCCCAATATACGCTGAAAGCCGGTGACAAATACCGTTTCAGTATTAAGGTGCGTGCCGATAAAGCCAGTCGTTTCTCGGTTCAATCGCATTTGACCCCTGGAAGCTATATCTTCTGGAAGATGCTTGACGGCTCATATAACGTCACTACCGAATGGAAGACCATCACCTACGAAGGTGAGGTCACCGAAGATCAGGCTGGCGAATCAGGACTGCAGACCATTGCCTTCAATCTGAACGAGGAGAGTGTAGAGAACAATTTCTATTTCGATGATATCTCGTGGGAACTGTACTACAAGAAACAGGTTTCACCTTGGAAGAACTGGGTGAAGAACGGTGACTGTGAAGGCGATGATGTTTCCTGCTTGGTGAGTAAGAACGGGGATGAAAACGGGAACTTGAATACCTATATTTTTAATGGTATAGGTTATAATGGCTCACGTGGCATAAAGGTGCACTCTATTGATAACCCTGAGGAAGAATGGGACACCCAGTTCTTTATCTATACTCCTGACCATATCTGGAACGCTGGCGACAAATACCGTTTCAGTATGAAGGTACGTGCCGATAGGAATGACCATATCACTCCCCAATCTCAACGGACACCCGGCAGCTATATCCACTGGCAGATGCTTGATGGAGGCTTTGATGTCACCACCGAATGGAGGGAATACAATTATGAAGGAACTATCACCACGGAACAGGCTGGTGACGGCGCCATGCAGACCATCGCCTTCCATCTGAATGAGAGTTCATTATCCAACAACTTCTACTTTGACGATATCGTATGGGAGTCGTTCCAAGAAGAGGGAACAAACACTGGTAACAGCAGCATGAAGAGTAATGACGGGCTGTTTACCATTACAAAAACCACGAATTTCGTCTTCCGTCTGTTTAAGGATGGCTATCTGCCCAGTGTGCCTGTGACCCGCAGCTATATCCTGCCAGATAACGAATACACCATCCCCGTCATCTCCATCGTCGGCGACGAGCGTTACTTCACCGACCCCATGTGGGGCATTGACATCAAAGGACAGAATGGTATTCCCGGCAATGCTGACGATGATGAACCGAAGAACTGGAACCAGCCATGGGACCGTCCTGTCAACTTCAGCTATATCAGTCCTACTGATGGTATGCTGTTCAATCAGGATGTCAACATCAGCGTTTCTGGCGGATGGACCCGTAGCACCAGTCCTCGCTCCATGAAGCTCAAGTCCAATAAGATCTTCGATGGAATGAACCATTTGGACTATGTATTCTTCCCCCAAAAGCCCTATATCCGCAGTAAGACGCTGTTGGTGCGCAATGGCGGTAATGATGTCTATTCCGGCTCTCGTTTCATGGATCCGGCACTCACCACTATTATCCAACGTTCCGGCATCGATGTCGATGTACAGAGTTTTGTTCAGGTAGTGGAATATATCAACGGACGTTTCAAGGGTGTGCTAAACCTACGTGAACCCAACAACGATAAATTCGTCTATGCAAACTTCGGCTATGATGATGAGGAAATCGACATGTTCGAGAACAGCACCTTTAAGAATGGTACCAGAGATGCTTATAAGCGACTTCTTGAGCTGAGTGAGCATATCACCGATGCCGGTGCCTATGACGAGGTGAAGACGTTACTTGACATTGACGAGTTTACAAACTATATGGCTACCGAGTTGTATATCGGTAATGATGACTGGCCTGAGAATAATGTCAAGGCTTACCGCAGCAAGGAAGATGGACGCTACCGCTTTGTATGCTTCGACTTGGACTATGCCCTGAACGCCTGGGACCGCCGTATCACCTCGCTTGATAATTTCGAATACGTGAATATGGTGCGTCTGTTCAAGAATCTGCTCAGACACGACGAATACCGTAAGAAGTTTATCGATACTTTCTGCATCGTGGCAGGCAGCGTATTTGAGAAAGACCGCGCATCAGCTATTGTCGACGAGCTGGCTGACGCCATGCGACCGATGTCGCAGCTTGACGGCAAATTACCCGATAACGCTGCCAATAAGATCAAAACGAAGTTGGAAACCCGTATGGATGACTTGACAAACCAGCTGCAACAGTACGGGCCAATGCAACTCAACGGTGTGAAGAAACACAGCGTACAGTTTGGTGCCGACGTTGACGGTGCCAGCATCTATGTCAACGGTATCGAGGTGCCTTATGCCGACTTCAACGGCAAGCTCTTCGCTCCTGTGCTGTTAGAGGCCAAAGCCCCTGCAGGCTACACCTTCGCCGGTTGGCGTAAGTCCTCCGGATCACTCGTTCAGGTGATTGGTCTCAACGACACCTGGAAATACTACGATGGTGGTGAGGCCAGTGCCAACTGGCAGTCTGACAGTTTCAACGATGCGTCATGGAAATCAGGTGCTGCACCTCTGGGCTATAAGATGAACGGCGTGAAGACCACAGTCAGCTATGGTAACAATGACCAGCAGAAACATCCTACAACCTATTTCCGTAAGAAGATTACCTTGAATGTAGCACCAACATCCCGCGATATCTTCCAACTGAACTATCAGCTGGATGACGGATGTGTGGTATGGGTCAATGGTCAGGAGGCCGGACGCGTCAACATGCGTCAGGGTACTATCAGCTACGACACATTCTCTTCGACCTATGCTGGCGACACCCCGCTGACTGGCACACTCGACCTGAGTCCGTCGCTGTTTAAGAAAGGAACGAATGTCATTGCCGTTGAGGTGCATAACACCAGCTACACCTCTGGCGACCTGTTCTGGGCCGGTGAGTTGGAGACGACCGTTGGTGCTGGTAGCAGCGATAACACCCTGACCGACGCTGTCATCAACCTGACTGACAATACCGTCAACCTGACGGCAACGTTCACACCACTCTCGACTGAGGAGCGTGCTGCCCAAGGCATCAACCCTGTGCGCATCAACGAGGTAAGCGCCTCGAATGGCATCTATGTCAATGAGTTTTTCAAGCGCAACGACTGGATTGAGCTGTATAACACCACCGACCAGCCCATTGATGTGGACGGCATGTACCTGAGCGACAACTTGAACAAGCCTCAGAAATACCAAATCAGCAAAACCATAGAGTCTGACCCCAGCATCAAAATCAACACCATTATACCCGCCCACGGATACCTTATTATATGGTGTGACAAACTCGAACCGGCATCTCAACTGCACGCTTCGTTTAAACTAGACGCTGAGGGAGGTGACGTGCTGCTGACTGCTGCCGATGAAAGCTGGTGCGACCACCTCGTTTACACAACGATGAAGAGTGACGAGACCGTGGGCCGCTATCCTGACGGCAGCAACGACGTCATCACAATGAATGTGCCCACCATTGCCAAGACCAATAATACAAGCAGCTATGCCGTGGTGATTACTCAACCTGAGCCTGTGACAGGCATCAGCGATATAGCTGTCGACAACACTGTGGGTATCAGCATCCGCTATGTGGCTGGACGACTTGTCCTCCGCAGCAGCATTCCTGTTACGACTACGAAGGTTGACATCTGCAATCTGGCAGGCCAGACGCTTGGCACGATGACGGCAGACCTCAACGACGGCTATGCTGAGCTATCACTCGACGGCCTCTCCTCTGGTTGCTATATCGCCAGACTCTCAGATGGCCAAGGTCATACTACCTCATGTAAATTCATTAAGAAATAATATAAACTATCTATGAAGAAAAAAATCTTATTAGCACTCCTGGCCCCTCTGGCCATATCCTCTGCACAGGCCGACGAAGGTATGTGGACACTCTACAACCTGCCGCAGGCTGTTTACGAACAAATGAAGAACTACGGCTATCAGCTGCCCTACGACAAGTTGTACCAGGCTGACGATGCCATCATGCATGCGGTGGTCAACTTCTCGGGCTATTGCTCGGGCGTGGTGGTCAGCCCCGATGGACTCGTCTTCACTAACCACCATTGTGGTTTCGAGTCTATCCGCTCGCACTCCACTGTAGAGCACGACTATATGCTGAACGGCTTTATCGCCAAGAGTTTAGAAGAGGAACTGCCCAACAAGGATATGTTTGTTTCGTTCATGGTAGAACAGAAAGATATCACTGAGCAAGTGCTGACACCCCGTTTTGAACTGATGACCGTTAAAGACCGTGCTGCTTTCCTCGATTCTATCGAGAATGCAATGTCAAAAGAGGTAAAAGAGAAGGACTCTACGCTACATCTGGAAATAAAGCCATTCTACGAGGGCAACCGTTATTTCGCCACCACCTATCGTGACTTCACCGACCTGCGTCTGGTTTTTGCCATTCCCAAGTCTATGGGTAAGTTCGGTGGCGAGACCGATAACTGGATGTGGCCCCGTCAGACCTGTGACTTCTCTGTATTCCGCATCTATGCCGACCCGAAGACCAACGGTCCTGCAGCCTATTCGAAAGACAACGTGCCCTATCACCCCGAACACTGGGCCCGTATTTCTGACGAAGGTTATCAGGAAGGTTCATTCTCTATGACGATGGGCTATCCTGGCTCTACCTCACGCTATCTGAGCAGTTTCGGCATTCAGGAGCGCTATGAGCAGAATGCGGTACGAGCCCAGGTTCGTGGTGTTAAGCAGGATGTGATGAAACGCCACATGGATGCCTCTGAGGCTGTTCGTATTAAATACGATTCTAAGTATGCACAGAGCAGCAACTACTGGAAGAACTCCCTCGGCATGAACAAATGTATCGACTCCATCGGGCTTATCCGTCAGAAGCAGGTTTTCGAGGCACAACTGCGACAGTGGTGCGACTCTACCGGTTTGTTCCAGGACAAACTCGACTTCCAGCGTTTGGAGCGTCTCTATGCCAAACGTACAGAAGTGATGAAAGCCGCTATGTACTTTTCTGAGACGTTCCGTCGTACCGACGAGCTCTCCACCCGTGCCCAGTTTGTCCATAACGGTGCCAACCCTAAAGGTCATGGTAAACGTCAGTATATCACCCTGAAGGACAATGGCGAAACTTGGGACTACGACACCGACCGCGAGATTCTCGGCACGCTGCTGAAGAATTTCCGTGAGAAGATGACCAACGCCAAATACATGCCTGCCTTCTATCATGATGTCATTGACGCCAAGTTCGGCGGCGACTGTCAGGCTTATGCCGATGCACTTTACGCCAAATCGAAACTGATGAAGAGCGGCAAGCGTCTGTATCCTAATAAGAAGTCCTTCTTAAAGGACCTCGGCATTCAGTATGGTCTTGACCTGACAACGGTCTATGGCGACCTGGTTTCAGAGCTTATGCAGATAAATGATAGCATTGACGAGCAGGAGCGCTACCTTTGTGAAGCTAAGCTACGCATGGAGGAAGACCTGCCTCATTACAGCGATGCCAACTTCACCATGCGTCTCTCCTATGGACAGGTGAAGGAATACAACCTGGGCGGTCAACCCTCTGGTTTCCAAACCAAGGCTCCCAGCATGGTCGAGAAAATGAAAAGAGGCAATGCTGTTGAGGATTATAAGGTTGAGCCTGAGATGCTCACTCTGCTGAGCAATGCTGGACAGATGCCTTTGTGCTTCCTAACTACCAATGATATTACTGGCGGCAATAGCGGCTCACCGATGTTTGATGCCAAGAATCGTCTTATCGGTCTGGCCTTCGACGGCAACTGGGATTCGCTCTCCAGCGATATCTTCTTCGACTCAAAACTGGCCCGCTGCATCGGTGTCGACATGCGCTACGTGCTCTTCATGATGGACAAATGGGGACATGCCGACCGTCTGTTGCAGGAAATGAAGAAATAATAAAAATGGAATGATACTGCGCTTTGCACTGTTCATACTGCTCCTGATAGCCGCTAATGCTTCGGCACAGCAGGCACACTACTCCCCAAAACTCAAATTGTCGGCATCGCATTTCACCGATACTATCGACATTGAATGGGAGAGGAATCAAGTCTATGTGCCAGTAGAGATGAACGGTAAGCGCTATCGTTTTCTATTTGACACAGGGGCCGCACAAGCGGTGGTATATGCCGACACACCCATCGAAGGCTGCACGCCAGCCGGATGGATCCGTTCACATGATGCCATCGGAGCCTCTGATACTGTTTCCATGGTGATATTGCCAGCCTTAACGCTGGGCAATATCACCATGAATGGTTGTCAAGCCACTGTGCAGCAACGTCCTGTGCGAGGTCGGAATATCGACGGTATTCTGGGATTTAATATCATTAATAGTGGATTAACAGCTAAGATTGACGTTCGCAAGCGCCAACTGATTCTGACTGACAATAAAAAGTTCTATAAACAGGAAGAAGGACAGGAGACACGTTACCGTTTGCAATTTCACGTACCTTATTTAATAATAAGCCCGTTTGGACGCTATCAGGAGAGTGTACTCTTTGACACCGGCAGTCGTCAGCTCTATGTGATGAACCGCCAAAGTTTTGACGCCTGTGCCGAGAAAAACGGCTCTTTCTTCGACACCCAGATTGAAGGACGCTCTGTTGGTCGTCATGCCATTGGACATTTCGGTGTGGAACCACTCAGCGAAGTCATCTTCCTTCATCTCACTAACCTGCGGGTGTTCGACAACTCCTTTAGTGACCTCCACACCTTGACTACACTGGGCGAATCACATATCGGTGCAAGGATTCTGGAATATGGAGCAGTTGTCTTTAATCCACGTAAAAAATGCATCCGCTTCCAGCCTTATGAGCAACAAACAGAAATAACTGTGGGCAACAAACCTTTAGACATTGCCTTCGTTGCAGAAAATGGAAGACCCTGTGTAGGACTAGTTTGGGAACAGAGTGATGCATATAAAGCGGGGGTCCGTCAAGGCGACATTATTACAAAAATCGACGATTCCATCGTTAGTAGCTTCACACAATTCGTTACCTGGCCCTTCATTATCGGACGAGAATATCGCTTCACTGTAAAGGCGCCATCGGGGCTTACTCGCGAAATCCGTTGGACCCGCATCAAAGACTTTACGCAACAATAAAGAGACTGATTAACATATTTTTAGTTTCATTTTCTTTGCGTTTTCCTTTTTTTTTACTATTTTTGCAGCATGATGTTACGACTGCCTAAATTCATCACCAGAACTTTATCAGTCCAACTCAGTCTGATGGTTGTTTCTACGATGGCTATCCTCATGATAGCTTCCATGTTTTTCATGCTCAATTTCTCCAGAAAAGCCATCAAGGAAGAAGCTTTGGAAAATGCAGGTCAGACGCTTGATGGAACCGTAGAACGCATTGACAATATCATACTGAGTATTGAACAGGCAACTGGTAACACCTATTATAATATAAGACCTTATCTCAACCAACCAGACAAGATTCGCATCTACTGCCATAAATTGGTAGAAGTCAGTCCCTACATTGCCAGCTGTGCTATAGCTTTTAAGCCTGGATATTATGAGGATCGTGAGGATTTCATCACTTATGCCCAACGTGTAGAAAGCAATTCCGATTCTTCAGATAAACCTATCGTTCAGGAAGATAGCTACGAAGCTGGTCCATACACCGAACAAGCATGGTATACAGAACCGATGACATCAGGCAAGCCGTATTGGATGAATGCCCAGGTTGACAACCAGACAGATAAAACACCATTCATTACCTTCTGCCTACCCATCCCCGACAACAATAATCAGCCAATTGGTGTTATCGCTGTCAACGTGTCACTCAACCTGTTCTCACGCATTGTTTTGGAGACGAAGCCCTCACCCAACACTTATTGCACGCTGCTGGATAAAGACGGCTCGTACATTGTACATCCTGACAGTAACAAACTGCTTCACGATATCATCAACACTGAAACCAATCAAGCAACGGCCATGAACGATATCGCCAAGGCGATGGTGTCTGGCGAGACAGGATACAAGCCTTTCCGTATGGACAACAACGACTACTACATATTCTATAAACCCTTCCAACGTTCTGCCGTTCCTGGCCGCTCTTCTGAGAAGCTAGAATGGAGCGTTGGCATTATCTATCCCGAAGACGATATCTTTGGTGATTATAACCGCCTGCTCTATTATGTGCTCGGCATTGCTATTATCGGTCTGTTACTACTGTTTGTACTTAGCGGCACCATCATACACCGTCAATTGCTGCCCTTGCGCCTGCTGACAAAATCTGCTCAGCATATTGCCGAGGGGAACTACAATGAGGTTATTCCCGACAGCCATCAGTACGACGAGATAGGTCGCCTGCAGAACCATTTCCAGCAAATGCAGCAGTCGCTGGCCACCAACATTGGCGAGTTGGAGGAACTGAGTGTCACACTTGACAAACGCGGCAAGGAGTTGCATGATGCTTATGAACAGGCTCAACGTGCCGAACGTCTAAAGACCGTCTTCCTTCATAACATGACAGACCAGATGCTAGGTCCTGCCAATGTCATTTCTACGAATGTCAACACCCTGTGCAATCTCGAGGAAGACGCAGAGCAAAAAGACACCAAGCAACTGGTTGACGATATTCAGAAGCAAGGCAAGACCATTGCTGAGTTACTGAACAACCTACTCAATTTATCGGAAGAAGAAACAGGAAAGGAGGCAGTCCATGATTAATCTTAACATTCGACGTTCTCTTTCGGCCAAACTCAGCTTAAGCATCATACTGCTGGCCATCCCCATCTTCGTCTTGTCGCTGGGTATCCTTTATGTGCAATCAAGAAACAACATCAAAAAGGAGGCAATGGAGCATGCCAAAAGCCTGCTCAATACCACAATGCAACGTCTGGATCGTAACATGATGGCAGTAGAGACGGCAACAGATATCAATGATTGGGAGATAAACGAAAATCTGCAGCCAGATTCGTTGCTTGCCCTCTCTCGCCGTGTGGTGACTCTCAACCCTCATGTCGATGGCTGTTCTATCAGCATGGAACCCGATGTCTTTCCACAGATCGGCAAGTATTTCTCGGTTTATACTGTTAGAGAGTCTGATACCATCACCGCCGTTATTGAACAAGAATACGAGTATTTCGAGAAAATATGGTATAAAACACCTCATAATTTGGGTAAGCCATGCTGGGTGACCTACTTTGACGATTCCGACTTACTGGATCTCACCATCTCAGGTCTGATAGCATCCTACGGTAAACCCATCTATTCTTCAGACAATCAGTTTATTGGTGTCATTTCTTCTGATATCTCACTACTACGCCTCTCCAAGGACATCACAGCTGAGAAGCCCTATCCTAATTCCTACTTTATGATGTTGGGCAAAGAGGGTCACTATTTCATACATCCTGATTCTACGAAACTGTTCACACATACCATTTTCGACGATGTGGATCCGCGAGAACAAGCAGATCTCATTGCTTTGGGACATGAGATGACTGCTGGCAACCAAGGTAGTATGGCTGTAGTCATTGACGGCACCCCCTGTCTGGTATGTTACCAGCCTATGCATGGCACAGAGTGGAGCTTGGCCATTGTATGTCCTGAAAAAGACATTCTATACGACTATCATGCACTAGCCAATATCATCGCACTACTCATTATTCTCGGATTACTCGCCATCTTGGTGTTCTGCCATAGAGCTGTTTCTCATGCCATCCATCCTCTCAGCCAACTACTAGTCAAGACACAAAGTATTGCTGTAGGTAACTACGAGGTACATATTCCCAAGAGCAAACGCGAGGATGTTATAGGACGCCTGCAAAACAGTTTCGCAATGATGCTGCAGTCACTCAATTTCCACATGGGCAGCATTCGCTATACTGCCGAACAGACTGAGAACCGCAACCAAGAGCTGCTGCAGGCTATGCGCCTAGCCGAAGAAGCCGACCGCAACAAGACCACATTCATCCAGAATGTGACCCATCAGATTCGTACAC
>Ga0310690_10001029_pt1 | contig 52521 bp, 38 predicted proteins | sample AusTroGonzalo_MG_2_FD_207661 | JGI IMG/M metagenome (GOLD analysis project Ga0310690, IMG submission 207661) | Bovine rumen microbial communities from tropical cattle in Woodstock, Queensland, Australia - Gonzalo_04 (v2) (version 2) | ecosystem: Host-associated > Mammals > Digestive system >... | reverse complement strand
GAACTCACCGGCTTCGGCGGAGCACTGAAGAATATCGGAATGGGTTGCGGTTCGCGTGCTGGCAAAATGGATATGCACAGCGCAGGCAAACCCCGTGTAAGCCGGGAAAAATGCATAGGCTGCGGCAGATGCAGAAAAACCTGCCAGGTAGAGGCACCGGAAATAAAAGACAGAAAATGCACTATAAATAAGGAAATATGCCTGGGCTGCGGGCGCTGCATAGGCGTATGCCCCGTGGACGCTATTTATCCTGATTACAGAGCCTCTAATGAAGTTCTTAATGGCAAAATGGCAGAATATGCCATGGCTGTACTTGACGGAAGGCCCAATTTCCATATTTCACTTGCGATAGACATTTCCCCCTGCTGCGACTGCCATTCGGAAAATGACGCGCCGGTTGTGGCTGATTTGGGAATGTTCGCCTCGTTCGACCCAGTGGCATTAGACCGGGCCTGCATAGACGCAGTGAATGCTGCAAAACCGCTGCCGGACACTGCTCTTTCAGAAGCGTGGCACAACGAAGGAGACCATTTCCATAAAATATTCCCCTCCACCGACTGGAAACTGTGCCTGAATCATGCAGAGGAACTGGGCCTTGGCACACAGCAGTACGAACTTATAATGGTAAAATAAGAGAAGAAAAGACATGACAGACAGTCCCATAAACAAAGGAAACAACAACTTTTTTTTCAAATTAGCATTTCTGGTAATGGTAGCCGCTGTTACGGCATTAGGTTATAAAGTATACAGGCTTGCTGACAATCTGGAAAAGAACAGACAGACAGTTCAGACGGAACAGCGGAATGAAGCGGATACATATCAAGCAGATACTCATAAAACTGATACACCTCAGCCGGAACCTGCCACCCATATGGAACCTAAGCCGTTTATAACACCAGAGGAAGCACAGGAAATAATTAAAGAACATAAGAGAAGGGAAGCCGAGGAAAAAATAAGCAAATGTGAAACGGAAGAATGCAGAAAAAGCAGTACAAATGAGGCAGCTGCAGGTAATACCGCAATTTCCACAGACAAGGCCCGCGCTTCACAGCTTTATCTTGAAGGGCTGAAATGTTTCAATAAAGGGGAGTATTCAAAGGCAAAAGAATACTGGACCGAATCAAACCAGCTTGACCCTGAAAACGACGCACACATTGGTCTTAAACGCATTGATAGTATTTTAAACACTGAAAAAAGTCCCAAAGACAAATCTCAGGCGGCAAAACTTTATCTTGAAGGTCTGAAGTGTTTCAACAACAAGGATTATTTAAAAACAAAAGAGCACTGGACAAAGGCAATGCAGCTTGATCCTGAAAATGAAGATGTAAAACTTGGCCTAAAGCGGGTTGACCAGATTTTGGAATTCCAAAACAAATAGGACAGGCAGAAATATGCTGTTACGCAAAAGCATCCCGTATGAAAATTTCGGATAACCGAAACATATTAAAGGCCATTTTCAAAAAAGTCTGACTGCAGACTGACTGCCAATTGTTTATCATGTCTCTTACTATTGTTCACTATATAAGTCTTATTATCGCAATAGCTATTTCGCTTGCACCTGTAATAATGGTTGCCAGAAAGGTGAAAAGCGCTGATGATTATAGCGTTGGCGGCAGAAAATACGGCGTTCCCATGGTAACAGGCACCATATTAGGCACAATAATAGGGGGCTCTTCCACCGTTGGCACCTCACAGATGGCATTTGCAAAAGGCATTACCGCATGGTGGGTAACACTCGGGGCTGGTATAGCACTTCTGCTAATGGCTTTTTTTTACGCCAAGCCACTGCGCAGAAGCCGTCTCTCTACTGTATCACAGTTTCTTACACACTGCTTTGGCAGAAAAGCCGGCGCGGTAAGCAGCATGACAGTATCGCTTGGAATGTTCTTCAGCATAATAGCCAGTTCCATAACAGGCCTGCACCTGGTATCCGGAATTTTCGGCATAGGCCCCGGTATTTCAGCATTTATAATAAGCGGGCTCGTGCTGTGTTTCGTATTTTTCGGAGGACTTAAGGGTTCAGGCACAGCCGGGCTTGTAAAACTGGCCCTTGTTGCCGTTTCAATAATAGCCGGAGGAATATGGGCTTTCTTTGACATGGGAGCCTTTTCCGGACTGAAGAACTCTTTTGCTTTTGAACCCTGGCTTAACCTGTACAGCGGTGGAATAGGCGATGGTTTATACAATCTTACAGCCATGATAATAGGCGTTATTTCAACGCAGGCCTATGTGCAGGGAGTTTTTGCGGCAAAAAATCTCCGCACTGCATACTGGGGCTGCATATCCGCCGGAATAACAATAATCCTGGTAGGCCTGCCGTCAGTGATAATAGGCCTGTATATGCGGCAGGCGCACCCAGAACTGCTGCCGATAAACGCTCTGCCATATTTTCTATGTGAATATCTGCCTGATTATCTTGGCGGTGCAGGGCTTGCCGCAGTTCTTTTTTCAGCAGCCGGCTCTGTGGCTGGGCTTTCCCTGGGAATAGGGACAACAGTTTCAAACGACATTTTCCGCAATATCCTGAATATAAACAGTGAAAGGAAAGTGCTCTGGCTGAACCGCCTGACAGTGCTTGCAGCTACAGCAGGCGGCGTTATTGCTGCGCTGCATTATTACGATTCAATGGTACTTAAATGGAATTATCTTTCAATGGCAACGCGCGGCATAACAATCTTTATTCCCCTCACCTGCCTGATAATGCTGCATGGACATTTTGCCCATAATCACAGGGAACTTTTTCATTCCCTGGAAGGGATAATATCAAAGGCAGGCCTGCCGTCAATGATAGCAGCCATTGCAGCAGCATTTTTATGGAAAATAATATTTCCGGAAAGCCGCAATCTGCTTTTCCCGGGCCTGGCTGCCTGCGCCGCAGTAATGATTTCCGCTGTGATTTATGGCTTAAACAGAAAGAAAAAACAATAAATCAACGGCACAAATGATTATCTGCCTTCTTTGCCGTCTTCTGCAGAAGGAGCAGATTTCTGTTCAGGTTTTGCCGGATCTTCAGCTGATACAGAAGCAGCAGAATTTTCATTTTCAGCAGTTCCGGACACATCAGGTGAAGCAGAATGTTCCTCTTCCAATGGTACAGAGGTTTCCGCAGGACATGCCCCTCCAAAGTGATGGCTCAGCGGCAGTTTGTTTCCACAGTCATTGCAGCCGACAAAATCATATGTATAGGTGGATGCCCCAAGCAGCAGAAAAACTGCTATCGCAGACTTTATCCTGCCCTTTAAGAGAAAACCAAGGAACACAAGAGCACATATTCCAACCATGCCCCATGAAAACACGCATTTATATGGTCCCATTGATGTAAAAATATTAAGAATAAGGGCTCCTGTCTTTGAAATGAAAGATAACGTCATTGACAAAAAAGAACTGAACATAATTTCTCCATAATACTTTCAGGCTATGTTAAAACAAACAACAGACATAAACTGACACAATAAGTTTAAAAAACAAAGGCTATGTATAAGAAGAGTACTGATTTTAGTATTCTCCCGTCATGCTGAACCTGATTCAGCATCTCTGCGGTTTAGAGAGGGCCTGAAACAGGTTCAGGACGACGAAGTAACATTGGCGTTCTTTATAATTACATTGTATCAATACTTTCCTTAAACAGAGCCTTTATAATTATATAATTTTCAGTAAAGCCGCATACGATAAGTTCCAGCCACCAGTTCCAGTTTTATTCTTCACACGTTAAACTGATAAATGATAAAATTTATTATTATGGATGAGAAAAAGGTTCAAATAACGGTTGCGAAGAGCGCGGGTTTCTGCCCGGGTGTTAAAAGCGCCATAGACAAGGTGCTGGAGCTTTCAAAGCAGCGCACAAATAAAATTTATACGCTCGGCCCTCTTATCCATAACAGACAGGTAATAGAAACACTTAAGGAAAAAAACATTGATTCCATTGATTCGCCTGATGAAATAAAAGACAAGGACTGCATTGTTGTAATAAGAGCACATGGCATTCCCCCCGTGGAGGAAGCAAGACTGCGCTCCATTGGCTGCGAAGTTGTGGACGCAACCTGCCCGCTGGTAAAACGCGCACAGGAGAAAATACGCATTTACGCTCTTCAGGGATATGACACAATCATCGTTGGAGACAAGAAACACGCCGAGATAACCGGCCTTCTGGGTTATACTGAAGGCCGTGGCCGCGTAATAAGCGGCCCGGAGGAAGTTTATACCCTGCCGCACTTCGAAAAACTTAATGTGGTGGCGCAGACCACGCAGGAGCCTGATGTTTTCGCCAAAGCCGCAGAACTGCTTAAGGAAAAAGCAGATACACTTGTTGTTTCAAACACAATATGCCACCCGACTACGCACAGACAGAAGGAAACGGTGGAACAGTCTTCAACATCTGACCTTGTTATTGTGGTAGGCGGAAAGAACTCCGCAAATACAACAAGGCTTTTTCAGATTGCGGAAAGACTCGCAAAAAAAGCCGTTCACATTGAAAAAGCAGATGATCTCAGCAAAAAAATGTTTAACGGAGTGCAGAAGGTTTTTATAACCGCCGGTGCCTCCACCCCATCGTGGATGATTGAAAATATTGCCGAGGCGGTTCACCTTATTCTTGAAAAACCAAAAAATCCTTTTGTTTCGGCACTTTCCTTCATTTGGCGTCTCGCCATTACCGGTTCACTGTTTACGGCTATTTCCTCTGTGGCACTTACTTATGTATGCATGAGGCTTGAGGGCGTGCCTATTTCATATAAAGTAATGGCCATGGCCGGGCTTTTCGTATTCAGTCTTCACACGCTTAACCGTGCGCTGGAAAAAGGAACAAGTTCTGCCGACAAGGTGCGGCAGTTTCTTTTTGCCGATCATCGTAATTTTTCACATGCCGTGGCTTATGTATCAGGCATAGCCGCACTTGTGCTTTCCTTTACGATAAACTGGAAGGTTTTCCTTGCTGCGGCCTTCTTCTGGGGCATAGGCATTTCATATCCGCATAAAACACAGTATGTTCTGGCCAATCTGGGAAAATTCTTTCCCACTTCCAAGGATCTTTTTACCACTTTCGGCTGGGCTTATATGTGCGCATATGTTCCTGCACTTCAGGGTGCAGGCATAGGAATAAGCAAACATTCAATTTATGCCGTGTTCTTTGCTTTCCTGCTCGTATTCATGCGCTCTGTCCTGTGCGGCGTGGTTCAGGTTCACAGCGATCTTATAGTAGGACGTGAGAATTTCTATAAGGCCGTAGGCCATATTCCAACCTTCATAACACTTTTCTTCTTCTACGCAATGCTTTCAGCCACACTGTTCACACTGTACCTTATGGACTGGAATACCACGCTTGTCCTTTCGCTGCTGGGCGGGCTTGTCTATTATCTTGTTCTGCTTTCTGCTTTCGCAAAACGCAGGATTCCTGAACGCACTACGGCGGATACACTTATAGATATTCAGTTCATAGTGCTGGCTGCGCTTACATACCTGGCTTAAATGAAACCTATTGAATACTCTGACGCAATAACCCTGAGTTTATGGAATGGCTGGTATTTGACGGAAAATGGATATTCCAGAATTTTAGATTGAGATTTACAGATGAGCTTCACTTTAATGGAACATTATGTAAAATTGAAGGAGAGTATTGATTTTAGCATACTCTCGTCATGCTGAATTTATTTCAGCATATCTACATCTTAATAAGATCCTTAAACAGGTTCAGAACGACAAATCAATATCAACAGAGCCCTTTATAAATCAATGGAATTTCAGCAATGCTGAAAAAATACATAAATCTTTTTTCAAGCTCCCTGCCGATTATGCTTGCGTACCTGATTTGCTTCATGGCATATCAGATTTTGTACGCATATATAATGCGGCATATAGATACAGGCCATAAGCCAATATATTTTGCAATAATCGCTGGACAGTTTATAGGCAAGCTGATGATTGCCTTATATACTGTGGCCATTGCTCCTGTTCTGGTTTGCAATATGGCAGGAAGCAGCAGCTGCAGAATAGCCGAAAATCTGAAAAACTGGGTGCTGCCGTATTTTCTGTGGATTTTTATTGTTCCAGGCCTGCTTTCCGTTCTTCCCGAAATGTATTTATCAATGAGCAGGCATAGCATTTTATCTGTTGCGTGGCCAATTCTGATTGGACTTCTTTTTATGAAATTCGCCTTATGGCTGCCTATGGGCATATATGAAAAGCTGCCTTTCAGGGAGGCTGTCCCGGCCAGCTGGAAAAGGCTCAATATATGCTGGGCATTTGCCATATATGCTGCCGGCTTTGCACAGGGCTGGCTTATGCCGTATATTAAAATGCTTATGTCAAAAACAGGATTGCACGGCCTGCCCCTGACAATATCAGGAGGTTTTATAAACGGTTTTATAGCATATCTTGTCCTTCTGTTTATGATAACAGTGTACTGGAGCATTCTTCGCAAGGAAGGAAAAACACAGTGATAAAAAAATCATAAGTAACCGCAGAAAAAGTTTTTTTTCGTGTTTACAATGAGTAATTTATCTGTGTGGCCGTCTTTTACGGCTTTTTCTATTATATTTTCAAGATTCTGTATTGCCAATATCCAATCTTACCTGCTGATTCTTTTTTGGATTTGGTCTTATTCAAAAGTCCGTATAAAATTATATCGGTAAACGTATACCGAAGCAGACATTTCCCATGCGACAGGATAGAAACTGCTTAATCATGTTTTTTCCATATATATTTTTATTACCTCATCATCGCAATCTATGCCAACATAAATTAGCATTAAGCCAAATTTCTCTATATTAACAATTAAGGATAAGATGCAAGTATCATGTTTAAGAGGAAACCGCTCCCGCCAAAATTGGGCTTAATGTGCAAAATTGTTAGAATATGGGTATAATACGCTAACTAACGCAATTAACGCTAAGTAGCGCAATTTAGGGAAATTTATGAGCCTTACATCAAACATTACGGAAAAAGCAAACTTAATATGGGCAATAGCCGACAAGCTCACAGGAGTGTACAAGCCGCATGAGTACGGTAAGGTCATTCTGCCATTGACCGTCATACGCAGGTTTGACTGCATACTTGCGGAAACAAAGCAGGCCGTGCTTGAAAAAAACAAATCCATGCCGGCAGGAATGCCCATGCGTGATGCCTTCCTGAAAAAGGCCGCCGGACATGAGTTTTACAATACCAGCAATTACACATTTGAAACACTGCTGAATGAACCGTCCGCAATAGAGGCCAATTTGAGAAATTACATTAACGGATTTTCCGAAAATGTAAGGCAGATAATAGAAAAATTTGATTTCGGCACAGAAATAGACAGGCTTTCTGAAAAGAATCTTCTGTACATAGTCATAAAGGAATTTACAACACCAAAGGCGGATCTGCATCCCGACAGGATTTCCAACCTTGAAATGGGCTATATCTTTGAAGAAATCATACGCAGATTCTCGGAAGCACACAACGAGGACGCAGGACAGCATTACACCCCGCGCGAAGTGATTGAGCTTATGGTGAACATTCTTTTCTGCCATGACAATGACATACTTGCCGGAAATGTGGCAAAAACCGTTTACGACCCGGCATGCGGCACAGGCGGAATGTTGTCCGTGGCGGAAGACTATCTTAAAAAACTGAACTCATCCGCAACTCTTCTGCCGTTCGGGCAGGAACTGAATGACGAAACATTTGCCGTATGCAAGGCGGATATGCTGATAAAGGGCAATGACGCGGACAAGATAAAATGCGGCAACACATTGTCCGAAGACCAGTTCAAGGGGGCGCAGTTTGATTACATTCTTTCAAATCCTCCATTCGGACGAGAGTGGAAAAACGACAAGGCAGCGGTGGAAGCGGAGTCAAAACTTGGCGCGGCAGGCCGTTTTGGCTTTGGACTGCCGGCAGTGGGCGACGGACAAATGCTTTTCCTGCTTACCGCCCTGGCAAAAATGAAGGAACCCCGTCAGGGCGGCACAAGAATCGCCATAATACACAATGGCTCGCCGCTTTTTGCCGGAGATGCCGGGTCCGGCCCTTCCGAAATACGCAGGCACATTCTGGAAAATGACCTGCTTGATGCGATAATAGCCCTGCCCAATGATATTTTTTACAATACCGGAATAGCCACATACATCTGGGTGCTTTCCAACAAGAAGGAAAAACGCAGACAGGGCAAGGTTCAGCTTATAAATGCCAGCGAGATGTATGAAAAACGCCGCAAATCACTGGGGAACAAACGCAATGACATTCCACGGCATTTCATAGACCGTATAACACGCATTTATGCGGATTTTGAGGAAACGGAAGAAAGCAGGATTTTTGACAATGAGGATTTCGGCTACAACAAGATAACCGTGGAACGCCCGCAGAAGGACGAAAAAGGCAATATTGTCAGAAAAGCGGGCAGACCTCTCGCGGATGCGGATTTAAGGGACACCGAAAACATTCCGCTAAAAGAGGACATACAGGAATATTTCAAAAGGGAGGTTCTGCCTTACTCCCCGGATGCCTGGATAGATACGAAGAAAACAAAAACCGGCTATGAAATACCTTTCACAAGGTATTTTTACAAGTATGTGCCGCCACGCCCATCCTCGGAAATAAAACAGGAAATACAGCAGCTGGAAAAAGACCTTCAGGGAGCAATGTCAGATGTGTTCAATTGAGGAAAAATACCCTCACCCTTTCTGGCTTGTCCCTCTCCCGCAAGGGGCGAGGGACAGGAGAAAATCAACTTGTGCATTTTTCGCACAAGTTCAACTGTTCGGAAATTCCGAACAGTTTGTACAGCGTTTCCCGAATCAGATTGCTTTGAGCGTTCTGAACAGGAAAAACGGATAGAGCTATGAAAGATAAAACAGGAATCCCCTCACCCTTTAGGGACGGACACCACCCTACCTCTCGTAATGACGGAAGCGAGCGGAATAAAACAGCTTGACAATTAGTCATAATCCTTGTATACTTTAAATAGAAGGTCTCCATTAACCTGCGGCAATATCCGCAAAGAGATGAAGATTAAAGAAAGGCCGCCGTTCATACGGCGGCTTTGTTTTATAAATATGTTTTCTTTGGTGAATAATTTAAAATTTGTAAACATAAACCAGGATTACCTGAAATACCTGTATTCTTTCTGTTCTGAAGTCTATTACAAGCCCTATGGTTATGAAGCAAAGCCTTATATAGGCCTTCTGATAAATTCAAATGGAACAGAATATGTAATCCCAATGTCCTCCGCAAAAGAAAAACATAAATTTTGGAAAAATACGGATACAGACAGATTTCTTATTTTTGAGAATTGTACTGCAGCCAGGCTTGGCTATAATGATATTTATGTAAACAATGCTGATGGCACTGTTAAGCACATAATGGCAGTCATTGACCTGAAGAAAATGATACCTGTAAAAGCAGGTTTGTATTCACAGGTGAACATTAATCCATCTCCTGAAGATACGATAGAGAATAAAAAATATAAAATTCTTCTGAATATTGAGTATTCTTTCTGCCTTAAAATTATAGATTCCATAATAGTCAAAGCAGGAAGAATTTACGACAAGCAAATGAGAACAGGAAAAATAATAAAATTCTGCTGTGATTTTAGGCTGCTTGAAGAAAAATGCCGTGAATATCCTGCAGAATGAGGACAAAAATGAAAACAACCATTATGCCTTGTATCGTCATTCGGGAATGAAATGACGGAAACGGAATAAAATAGATCCATGAAAGATAAAACAGAAATCCCCTCACCCTTTCTGGCTTTTCCCTCTCCCGCAAGGGGCGAGGGACAGGAGAAAATCAACGCATATTTGAAAGCGGAGAATTGATTGAAGATTCAGTTATTAGAAATTTTCTAATAACTGCTTCTGACAATAAATCATATAAAGTCAACTATGGATGGTGTTTTTAATGACTAAACGGACAGGCGGCATGTACTATCCAAAAACCAGCTATAAAACATCAAGGCATTGTGTTGCCTATCTTGACTTATTAGGCGGCAAAAATATCATTCTCAATGATAACAAAAGCGAACATCTAAACAAGATAAATATGATTTTTGAAGATGCTTTGCGTGAATCCAAAATGTTTGCACATGGCATTTTTGTAAAAATATTCTCAGACAATATTTTATTAGCAGTACCAACAGATGATGATAATAGAAAACAGAATATTGAAAAAATAATCGTGCTTGTGCGTAATATAGTACAAGAAATGGCAGATTATGAATATTTAATACGGGGTGCCCTGACGGAAGGCGATTTCTTCCATAATGACATTATTGTTTATGGTAAAGCACTTATAGAAGCTGTTGAAATGGAAGAGGAATATGCCCTCTATCCAAGAGTTATTGTTAAAAAAGAAATCTATGAGCTTTTGCCTCAATATTTTTATGAATGTGCAGATGGTTGGCATAGCGTTAATCATTATATTTTAGGTTTTGCATTTGATTCTTTTAATTTTAAAACAACCCTTTTAAAACAACTGACAAACAACAAAGATAATATTAAGGTAAGACAAAAAATAATGTCAGCAATAACAGATTTTAATTTTATTAATGATATTAGCCGCAAAGCCGGATATATAGATTGCCAGATAATTACCCGGAAGGAAATAGAAAATGCAATCAAATAACCAGATGAAAACATATCCAAAATACAAAGACAGCAACATACCGTGGATAGGGAAGATTCCTTGTGAATGGAATGTAACCAGGAATAAAAATTTTTTTACCTGCAAGAAAGAGATAGTAGGTTGCAACTCTTCAGTCACGCAATTATTATCCTTAACAAAAAAAGGAGTTGTTAAGAAAGATATTAATAACACTGATGGTAAACAACCGGAAAGTTTTGATACCTATCAATATGTAAATAAAGATGATATTGTTATGTGTTTATTTGATTTGGATTGTTCTGCTGTATTTTCGGGTATCAGTAATTTTAATGGGATGATTTCGCCTGCTTATAAAGTGCTTAAATGTAAAAACATTGTTCCCAGATTTGTAGATTATTGGTTTAGTTATGTTAGTGATGGACGAAAGTTTAATCACTATGCTAAGAATATCAGATATACATTGAATTTTGAAGATTTTTCTGCATTGCCTATTTTGATTCCTACAATTAGAGAACAGCAATCCATCGCCGCCTATCTTGACCGCAAATGCTCCGCGATAGACAGTGTTATAAAAACGGAAAGCCGCATAATTGAAAAATTAAAGGAATACAGGCAAAGCCTGATAACGGAAGCTGTTTCCCATGGCCTGAATCCCCACGCCCCAATGAAAGCCTCCGGCATACCCTGGATAGGCAGAATACCAAGGCATTGGGGGATAACACAAATATCAAGACTGTTCAATGTCATTTTAGGAAAAATGCTGTCGCCTAAACCACTATCAGAGGCAGACACTTTAGAGAATTATCTTTGTTCAGCAAATATCAGATTTGAAGGAATAGACACAAAAGAAATAAAACAAATGTATTTTAACTCCAAAGAAAAAGAAGAATATCTGCTGAAAAAAGGAGATGTTTTAATATCAGAGGGTGGCGACGCAGGTTCAGTTTCAATATACAATAATGAGGCATACCCATGTTATATACAAAATGCTGTTCATAAATTGTTTTCAAAAGATGATAAAAAAGCCCTAAACAGATTCTTGTATTATTGGATTTTCTTTTGTAAAAAAATAGGCTACATAGATTTTCTATGCAATAAAGTAAGCATAATGCACTATACAAAAGAAAAAGTTTTAAAAACTCCTATAGTTGTTCCCCCAATAGAAGAGCAAACCGCCATCGCCGACTTTCTTGACAAAAAATGCTCCGCGATAGACAGCACGATAAGCAAAAAACAACAGATAATTGAAAAAATGACGGAATATAAAAAATCCCTGATATACGAATGTGTGACAGGCAAACTATCAATTTGATAAAAATTGATAGATATTGATAATTGGCAGGAACAATTTTTCACTGACAGGCAAATACATAATTCAAGGGAACAAAATCATGCAGGAAGACAATTTAAAGGAAAGGCAGCTTGAAGAAGACATACAGGAGTATCTTATTACAAAAGGCGGTTATGCAAAAGGAGACCCAAAGGCTCTGAACAGGGCCACTGCCCTTGACGAACAGACATTCCTTACCTTTGTAAAGACCACGCAGCCAAAAGCATGGGAAAAGCATTGCAGGAACTATCCGGCAAACCCGGAAAAAGCCCTGCTAAGCCGTCTTCAGGCAGAAATAGAGAACGCAGGACTGCTGCATATCCTACGCCACGGCTTCAAGGACAGAGGAGTAAAGTTCACTCCATGCTATTTCATGCCAGAAAGCAGCCTTAACCCGGAAGCCGCACAAAAATACTCGCAGAACATTCTTCACTGCACAAGGCAGATGAGATTCTCCCTTATTGACGAGCGCAGCATTGACATAGTGCTTCTGCTTAATGGCATTCCTGTTGTTTCAATGGAGCTTAAAAACCAGTTCACCGGGCAGGACGTAAACAATGCCATAAACCAGTACAAATTTGACAGGGACACGAAGGACAAGCTGTTTGAGTTCAGGCATCGCGTACTGGTGCATTTTGCCGTGGACTTGTACAATGTGTATATGACAACAAGGCTGCAGGGAGCGGCCACATATTTCCTGCCGTTCAATCAGGGTTCACGCGGGGCAGGCAATGTGGGCGGCAAAGGCAATCCCCAGACGGAAAACGATTACATTACATCCTATCTGTGGAAGAAAATCCTAACAAAGGATTCCCTGATGGAAATACTGCAGAAATATATGCATCTTCAAAAGGAAGACATAAAGGATGCCGCAGGCAAGATCACTGGACACAAGGAAACAATGATATTCCCGCGCTATCATCAGATAGATGTGGTGGAAAAACTCCTTGCCGACGTAAAAAGACATGGCAGCGGAAAAAACTATCTTGTACAGCATAGTGCCGGGTCTGGCAAATCAAATTCCATAGCATGGCTCGCCCACCGTCTGCAAAGCCTGCATGACAATAATGACAATGTTATTTTCAATTCCGTAATAGTCATAACTGACAGAAAGGTTCTTGACGACCAGCTGCAGAAAACCATAGACCAGTTTGACCATACGGCTGGCGTTGTAGTGCCTGTAAAAAACAGCTCTGCGGAACTGCGTGATGCGATAAATGACGGGGCAAGAATAATCATCACCACATTGCAGAAATTCCCTTATATTTATGAGGACGTAAGGACAACCGGCAGAAAATACGCCGTAATCGTTGACGAGGCCCATTCCTCGCAGACCGGAACAGCGGCAAAAAAACTAAAGGCAGCCCTTGGAGATGCGGAAGAAGTGCTGGAAGAATACGCCAGGGAGGAAGCCGCTGAGGAAAACAATGCCATTGATTATGAGGATCGCCTGCTAAAGGAGCTTGCCACACACGGACATCACAGAAACCTGTCATTTTTCGCATTCACTGCGACGCCAAAACAGAAAACATTGCAGATGTTCGGGGACAGGCAGCCGGACGGCACTTTCAGGCCATTTCACATATATTCAATGCGGCAGGCCATAGAGGAAGGCTTTATCCTGGACGTTCTGCAGAATTACACCACATACAGGCAGTATTATCAGATTGCAAAGAAAATAGACGGGGACCCGGAATACGACAGGTCAAAGGGGGCAAGGGCCGTTTCCCGGTTTGAAAGCCTGCACCCGCACAACATAGCGCAGAAAACCGCAATAATAATAGAGCATTTCAGGGATATAACGAGCAAGAAGATAGGTGGAAAGGCCAAGGCAATGGTGGTTACGGCCTCTCGCCTGCACGCCGTGCGGTATCTGTTCGCATTCAGAAAATACATTCAGGAGCATGATTACAGGGATCTTGATGTGCTTGTGGCATTTTCCGGCAGCGTGATGGACGGCGGCGACGAATGGACCGAGGAGAAAATAAACAAAAACAGTAATGCTGAAACAATAAGGGAAAGCCAGCTCAAACAGTATTTTAACAGCGACGATTTCAACATTCTTATCGTAGCGGAAAAATATCAGACAGGCTTTGACGAGCCTCTGCTGCACACCATGTTTGTTGACAAGATACTCGGCGGAGTCAAGGCCGTGCAGACACTATCCCGCCTTAACAGGGTTATGCGCGGCAAGGAGGACACATTCGTCCTGGACTTTGTGAACAGGCCGGAGGAAATACAGAAATCATTCCAGCCATATTATGAGGGAACGGCTCTTGAAAAGGAAACCGACCCGAATCTTGTATACACGCTTAAACGCAGACTGGATGATTTCGGCGTATATCATGACAGGGAAGTTGAAATGTTCGCAAATAAGTTCTATCAGAAAAACCTTCCGTCGCTTGGCACGCTTTCGCCAATGCTTAACCCGGCCAAATACAGATATGACGCACTGGATGCGGACAAGAAAGAGGAATTCAAAACCTGCCTGTATTCCTTTGTAAGGACATATTCATTCATAATACAGGTATGCAGAATGTTTGACAAGGAAATTCAAAAGCTGTTCATATTTGCCAAATACCTGCTCAAACTGCTGCCGAGGGACAATTCCGAAGATATAAACCTGAACGACAAGCTGCTGCTTGAATATTACAGGCTGCAAAAAACCAGCGACGGAAAAATAACACTGGAAACAGGACGGGACGAGCTATTGCCGCCCATAGGCGAGGAGCCGGGAGGAGGCAGGGACAGGGAAAAAAGCCGGCTTTCCGAAATACTGGAAAAATTCAACAAAAAATATGCGACAAATTTCACCGGGCAGGACAAGGTGCTTGCGCAGCTGAAAGCAGACCTGATGAAGGATAAAAAGATAGTCCAGTCAGCCATTGCCGGAGACAGAACAGCCTTCCAGACACTTTATGACAAGCTGTTTGAAACTGCCATAATAGGCCGCTACGAACAGAATGACAAATTCTTTCAGGAATTGTTCAAGAGCGAGGAAAAACTTAATTTCATCAAGAGTATGCTATTAGACAACCTGTATAACGAGTTAAGGAATTCCAGCCAGCAGATTAAATTTAACCGCCACTAAATGTAAAGGCTCTGTTATACATAGTTATTGATGGAAAAACGCTATACGTCATTGCGAGGAGTATTAGCAGCGACGAAGCAATCTGTGATTGGTAAATCTTAAAAGCAGAGTTTCCATAATCAGATTGCTTCGCTACCGCTCGCAATGACTACTAGTGTCTTATGTAATCAATATCCCCCGGCTAAGCCGGGGGTTTTCAGACAACAACAAAAAAGCCAGGGGAAGGATAACACTCCACTGGCTGTATGCTTGTTTTGATTAAAAATCCTGTGACTATGGGTTTTGGTTAAAAATGACCTGTTTTCTGGGATTTTATTTTTGATTTTACGACGATAAGACAAAAATATTGGTGCGTGGTAAAGGATTCGAACCTATGACCCTTCGCGTGTAAGGCGAATGCTCTACCGCTGAGCTAACCACGCTCAATACAAATATTATAGCATTTGAGAAATATATTTTTCAATATCCTGCATACTTCCGCGAATTAATGTTGCACTTAATTGTTTAATGAGCCTGATAAAACATTTGTCAATTCAGGTGCGGAACTACGGACAACATACAGGCCCGGTTCACAGATATTTCCACGGTGCCATTTTTATTTTCCGTCACCTTCGGCGAGCCTTCTGGCAGCTTCTGCGCGTTCTTTGCAGATTTTCTCCCAGTCAGGAAGTTTGGGAGATATATCATTCTTAAGTTCGGCTATAATGCGCGGTATCTCAATTTTCTGCGGACATACATGCATACACACCCCACAGGCTACACAGCGCTCAAGCGCACTTGATTCCGGCAGGGCTTTAAGCAGCATTCCTGCATTCATGGCTTTTTCCGGCGAGGTGAATTTAATATCATTGTAAAGCCTTATGACATACGGAATTTCCATATTATTAGGACATTCTTCCGCGCAGTATCCGCAGCCGGTACACGGGACACCGTTTATAATACTCTTTGAGAAAAGCATAAGTGCTTCCCGCTCTGTTTCCGACATTTCCGCCGTATCGGCACTGAAAATACGCACATTGTCAACCATCTGATGAAGATCGGACATTCCGCTAAGAATCACTTTTACATCCGAAAGCGACATAAGCCAGTGAAAGGCCCATTCTACCGGGGAACGCCATTTGCACACATCACTTAAAGGTTTCATTTCCTCAGCTGAAAGACCTGCCAGACGGCCTCCACGTAGCGGTTCCATAACCCACACAGGTATACCGGCCTGTTTCAGTATATTGTATTTTTCCGCTGCATTCTGAAGATTCCAGTCGACATAATTAAGCTGAATCTGACAGAATTCCATATCCTTTCCATACACCGCAAGAAATGCCCGAAGTGCCTCCGGTGAGGCATGAGATGAAAAACCAAGATGCTTTATTCTTCCTTTTCTGCGCTGCTCTAAAAAATATGGGATTATTCCCCATTTCGGATCTGTGTAGACATTAACGGATTTCTCATACACATTGTGAAGAAGATAAAAATCGAAATACTCCGTATTGCATTTTCTAAGCTGATCCTCAAAGATTTTTTCGGGATCATATGTTTCGGCTATCTGATGTCCCGGATATTTATCTGCAAGATAATATGAGTCACGCGGATATCTGGCAAGAGCACGGCTTATTGCTATTTCCGACATTCCGCCGTGATATGGATATGCTGTATCGAAATAATTCACACCATTCTCCATGGCGTAATCCGTCATATCCTCAACCGCCTGGACATTTATGGTTTTGTCCTCATTGAGCGGCAGTCTCATTGTTCCAAAGCCCAGACGTGGCAGTTTCAATCCTTTAAACTCAGAATAATACATAACTAATCCTTATAAGTGCACGGACAGAAATTTTACTTCCTCACAGCATAAAAATCCTGCCGTTTACTTATGATTATCCTTATATAGTATAACAGCTATAAATATAAAATGCAATGTTTTATTAGTATTTTTGAGTCTTTTTTGACAAAAAAACTCTTTTGTAAAATATCATTATGGCAGGCCGGGTTTACATCTGCATTGATTTAAAATCCTTTTTCGCTTCCGTTGAATGCGCGGAGCGTGGTCTGGACTGCATGAAGACAAACCTTGTTGTCGCCGATTCATCGCGTGGAGACAAAACCATTTGCCTTGCTGTTTCCCCGTCAATGAAAGCACTGGGAGTAAGGAACCGTTGCCGTCTTTTTGAGATTCCAAAGGGAATCAAATACATTACAGCGCCACCGCGTATGCAGAAATACATTGACTATGCTGCGGATATTTACGGCGTTTACCTGCGTTACATCGCGCCTGAGGATATTCATGTATATTCAATAGATGAGGTTTTCATAGACGCCACATCGTATCTGCCGCATTACAGGCTTACCCCGAAACAGATGGCAGTAAGATTAATGGATGCCGTGCTGAAGCACACCGGTGTACGGGCGGCGGCAGGCATAGGCACAAATTTATATTTAGCGAAAATTGCGCTGGATATTACGGCGAAGCATTCACCTGATTTCATAGGCATACTGGACGAAGATTCCTACAAACGCACCCTGTGGGATCACCATCCTCTCACGGATTTCTGGCGCGTCGGTCCTGGAACTGCAGCCCGTCTTGCGAAATACAATATTTTCACTATGAGACAGATAGCGCAGGCCCCGGAAAACCTGCTTTACCGTCTGTTCGGGGTTGACGCCGAGCTGCTTATAGACCACGCCAGAGGCATAGAGCCATGTACAATAGCAGATATAAAGGCATACAGGCCCAGACAGAACAGCAGCATAAGCCATGGGCAGGTACTCATGCGGGATTATAACATAGACGAGGCAGAACTTATAGTAAAGGAAATGGCTGATCTGATATGCCTGAATCTTGCCGAAAGAAATCAGGTTACAGACTGTATTTCATTAGGAATTGTATATGCGCGCCCTTCGGAAAACGGTTCCGATGGGGCAAACCACAGGCTGCCGCAGAAAACAGGCTCGGATCTTGAAATAATCCAGGCATTTGTAAAACTGTTCAGAAAAATTGCGGATCCGGCAAAGAAAATACGTAAAATATATCTCGGATGCGGAAATCTTACAGATGACGGCGGCCCGGTACAGGCAGGACTTTTTGATACTCCTGAAAAGACGGAACTTGCCGAAAAGCACAAAAAAGCAGTAAAAACCATAATTGAAATAAAAAAGAAATTCGGAAAGAACGCTGTTCTGCGCGGAATAAATCTGGAAAAGGCTTCCACAATGCGTGAAAGGAATATGCAGATAGGCGGACACAAAGCCGGTGACATTCATAACTGACACAAAAAATCATGGGACATAAACCTGTTAACAAAATGCCGGTTTCCGAAAGGGCCAAACAGTTCGCCCCGTTTGCTGCGGTACGCGGACTTGCGAAAGCACTTCGCCAGAAAGAACTTGAAATTCTCTCAATGTCAAAACCTGAACTTTCGGAGGAAGCAACAGCCGCGATAAACCGTGAACTTCAGGAACTTCACCACGGCAAAAGAATAAAAGCGGAATATTTTTTCAACGGCAGAATACTGACTGTTTCAGGCCCGGCGGAAATCTGTGGCGGATTTCTTACAGTAAACGGAATAAAAATTCCATTTACGGCACTGCTTTCAGTAAAATCCATAGAAAACGAAGCCTGAACTTAGCGGACTGCACGCCAAGCGCAGAAACGTAATGTCCGTACACTTCCTGACAGAAAAACTGAATATTTAGTGCACTTACGGCCTGAAAACCTGAAGGCTTCCTGCAATTCCGGACTGAAAACAGCACGACATACATTTTTACCCTGAAATAACTGTAAAACAGCAGTTTTCCCTAGGTTTTAAATTGTTATAATATCATTATATTTAAACACTGTTTGTAAATTTTTCGCAGTTTTCGGAGGAAAAAATGAAAGATAATACTTCCGTGCAGGAGCTTGAACCAGGCCGGCACGATGAAAAAACTTTTATGCAGATTGTCCTGATGTGCGTGGGATTCTTCGGCATACAGTTCGGCTGGGGTCTTCAGATGGGAAACATGAGCAGTATTTATTCCCGCCTCGGAGCAGATCCCGCTGCAATTCCCATGCTGTGGCTGGCGGCGCCTATAACCGGCCTTATAATACAGCCTTTAGTCGGCTTCTTCTCTGACCGTACCTGGTGCAGCCTGGGCCGCCGCCGCCCATACTTTCTAGGCGGAGCCATTTTCTCAACCCTCGCACTGATATTCATGCCGCTTTCCACCGCAGTGTGGATGGCTGCCATGTGCCTGTGGATACTTGATGCATCCGTAAACATAAGCATGGAGCCTTTCCGCGCCTTCGTTGGTGACCTGCTTCCGTCACAGCAGCGCAAAGTAGGCTATGCCATGCAGAGTGTTATGATAGGCGCCGGTGGCGTTATTGCCTCTTTCATGCCCACAATTCTTACAAAAATGGGCGTAAGCACGGCCACTACTGCCGCAGCACCCATTCCAAACACGGTGAAATACGCTTTTTTCATAGGCGCGATTGTGCTTATAACAGCAATAGTAGTGACTGTTTCCACAACAAAGGAATACCCTCCTGAGAACATGGAGGAGTTCAAAAAAATGAAGGAACAGTCCTTCTCCCCCTCAAAGGCGCTTAAGGAAATGGGCAGTGCTTTTGTTACAATGCCGGAGACAATGAAAAGGCTTGCCGTGGTGCAGTTCTTCACATGGGCGGCTTTTGACCTGCTCTGGGTTTATTTTGCGCCCGGAATAGCAGACGGCATTTTCCACGCTGCAAAAGGTACACATGAATTCGAGCTTGCCAGCAACTGGGCCAGCGACTGCTTCGGAATTTACAATGCCGTGGCTTTCGGTTTCTCTTTCGTACTGCTCTGGCTTGCGAAAAAATTCTCTGCGAAAGGCATACATGTTTCCTGCCTTATTATCGGCGGTCTCGGCCTCGCCTCGCTCGCACTGCAGTTCTGCGGTGTAGATCTTGGCAAATACGGTCTTGTTCCTGCCATGGTCTGCGTAGGCATAGCCTGGAGCAGTATTCTTTCCATGCCTTATGCGCTGCTTTCAAACGCAATACCGGCGGCCAAAATGGGTTTCTATATGGGCGTGTTCAATTTCTGCATAGTCATTCCGCAGATTTTTGTTGACATTACCGGCGGCTGGTTCATGAAACACTGCCTCGGTGGCAGCCCGCTTGCGGCTGTGGCTTTCGGCGGCCTGTGCCTTATAATTGCGGCTTTCTTCATGAAATTTGTCAAAGACAATACCGTAAAGGAAGAAGCGGCAGCCTGAAAAGAAAAAGCAGAAGCTGAAAAAAAGAAAAAAGCAGATTCAGCTGAGTACAAATAAATACGAAAAACGGCGGATTTCTCCGCCGTTTTTTATGTACTGCTTTGAATTTACTGCACTGAATTCTTCAAAAACAAATCAGGGCAGACAAATCCACGGAGCTGAAAAAGCAGAAAAGGCAGCACCGGGAACTATCACGTTTCTGTTTACTGCCCGTATTCATTCATAAACCGGTTATGGCAGGGCGGCGAGAAAGGATTTTGTTATGGCAAATGAGCGTTCCGCAAGTTCACCCCAGAAATTCTCATACTGACCGGCGTGTTTTTCCGTTCCCGGCACATCGCTGATTATTCGGAAACTCATAAACGGCATATTCTTTACGAAACAGGTATGCGCAAGCGCCGCTGATTCCATATCCACGGCAAGGGCCATAGGAAAATCCGCCTTTATTGCTGCAAGTTTATCATTGTCCTCTATAAACTGGTCTCCGGAAACGATAAGGCCACGGTGAATTCTGGAACCGCCATCTGTACCCGGACGCATAAGGGCAAGCATATCCGCCGCGTCAAGCAGTTTTTTATCCCCGGCAAAACGCTCCGGCATACCCTGCACCTGGCCTATGGCATTGGGTTTTCCACACCATACATCGTGATAGCAGTATTCAGAACCGGCAACAACGTCCATTACGTGAAGCTGCTCTCCTATTCCCCCCGCCACACCGGTTGAAAGCAGTGCATCAGGGTGATACAGCCGCAGCATGGCTTCTGCGCATAGCGCTGCGTTGACTTTGCCAATTCCCGACGAAGCCAGCAGTATTTCCTGCCTGCCGCAACGGCCTTCAGTAAACTGTATGCCCTCAATTTTTATTTCCTGCCTGTTTTCAAGCAGGGCGGAAATCCGCACACGCTCTTTGTCCATGGCCGTAATAATTCCCAGTCTCATAAATCACCTCTGTCTTAAATTCATTCTGGCTCTGTTAAAGGAAAGTATTGAAACAAATTATATACAGCATTCATTATAACTGTTTTGCCCTGTTATTTTCTACAATATCAGACAGGGCATTACAGCTCCGGCTGGCATAGGACCTGTCAGGGCTGGAATTCCCACGGAGAAAATATATGAAACCAGGATTTTTTTCTTATTTCGTGCCTGCAGCTGCCCTGCTTTTTATGACGGCCTGCACCGGAACCCTGAAAAGCGGAGACATTACACTTGACACCATGAAGAAGCTTTCGGGAAATCATGCGCTTGTTGTGGCCTGTCCGGGGAAAAAGCCACTTGTTTATGAACAGAGCGGAATAAAACCGCTATACGAGCATCTTAAAACCGGAGACTTCCGCGACTGCTATGTTTACGACAAGGTAACCGGCAAGGCCTCGGCGCTGATTCTTGTATACGGCGGTGCATCAGGACTGTACACAAAGGTACTTTCGAAGGAAGCCATACCTGTTCTGGAAAAACACAAAATCAGGTATGAGGCCGTACAGACGGTTGATTATATTCTCAACAATAATGGCACAGACAAATGTCCCATGGAGCAGGCCGTGCAGAACATAAAGGAATCGTCTGAAGCCTACAGCGTGCTGAAAGATAAATTCATAGACCATGAATTTAACAGCAATGCAGCAGAAAATTATTGATTTCAGGGTATTAAAATGCCAGGCATAAAAAACAGCAATTCTGATTTAAAAGAAAAAATCTGCAATACAATTTACGGTGCTGCCACCGGGGATGCACTTGGCGTGCCTGTGGAATTCAGGCTGCGCGAAACCATTAAACATAATCCCGTAACGGATATGCGCGGATATGGCACATACAATCTGCCGGAAGGCACATGGTCAGACGATACCAGCATGACATTATGCCTTGCTGACAGCATAGGCGAAACCGGCGGAATAAATTACACGGATATTATGCGCCGTTTCCATGACTGGCTGTTTCATGCGGCATACACAAGCGATAATCATGTATTTGATGTGGGAAAAGCCTGCCACAATGCCATAGGCCGCTATGGCAGAGGAACCGCACCGCTTGACTGCGGAATGAAAGATGAAAACTGCAACGGCAATGGCTCACTTATGCGAATATCCCCCCTGCCTTTTTATCTTCTTGAAACATACGGCTGCGATGCAATGAATAAAGAAGAAGCATTTGAAATTGTGCATAATGTTTCTTCGCTCACGCATGCGCACGGCATTTCCCTGGCCGGCTGTGATATTTACTGCGCAGTAATGCTGGAAATACTTAAAGGCACGGAAAAAAACAAACTGATGCAGGCTGCCGGGGAAAAAACTGCCATATATGCAGAAAAACACCCGGAATACAGGCAGGCATATTCCAGATACAGCCGCATATTTCAGGCTGATTTCTCAGAAACGCCGGAAAAACTGATTGAGAGTTCAGGCTATGTCGTTCACACGCTTGAAGCTGCAATCTGGTGCTTTCTCAATACAGATAATTACAAAGACTGCGTACTGAAGGCCGTAAATCTTGGATCAGACACAGATTCAGTAGCCTGCGTGGCCGGAAGCATTACCGGGCTTTATTATGGCGATATTCCAGCGGCCTGGCTTTCAAAGCTGCGCAGCAGAAAACTTATAGACAGAGTAATAAACAGTTTTGCAAAAGCGGTAAGCGGGGACTAAAAACTGCGCCGGCTTACCAGCTGCTAAATTTCTGCCTTCACGGCCAGATTTCTGCTTTTCCCGGCTAATGTTCCACATCCTTTATTTGCACGGCGATTCCTGCTACCGGGTAATATATTATTTTCGCGATTACTGTTTTTCCGGCGGCGGTCAAGGCGTGTTCATAGCAGTCAAACTGGCCTTTGTACTTTCCGGCATAATGTGCGCCTGTCTGGCCGCTGTTGTCCTTATAGTTTTTGTCTGTTATCATTTCCGTGCTGCCGGGGAATGTTTTGTAATCAACAAGAATTACCTTGTTTTCCGGCAGTTCATAAACATAGTCAATGCTTCCGGTAAATATCTGCCCTTCCTTTGCGTACTGGAACGGCAGTTCATGGTATGTTGCCGCCGCCCTGCCATATTTTTCTGACAGTAATTTTGCCAGATTGTCCCATGCCTGCACAACTTGTTCCGGGTTAATTTTACCGGCAAATCCGTAATCCTGTATAATGGCGGCGGCTTTTGTCTTTTTGGCTTCGCCGTCTTTTATGTATTCAAGCACGCAGAAAATGTCATGTATGCAGCTGCCTGTTTCGGCCATTTCATCAGCCGATACATTTTTCAGGTTTATTCTTGCGGTTTCCGTTCCGGCAGAATAATTTTCCGGATATATTATTTTAACAGCCGTGTCCGGGCTGCCCGGCACGGCGCTCGGCTGGCAGTCCCGCAGGGGATATGCGGCAGGAGCATTTTCTGCAAGAACAGATGTGTCAATTATTGCATTTTTTGCGCTTTGATATTGCCAGTTTCCCGGAGATATTGCATTGCTTTCTGCAATAAACATATCTCCTGTTCCAAAAAGGTCTGTCGTGGCATCAGGATTTTCAGTGTCTTGAGGCTGTGCCGGTATTTGTGGGTTTACTCCGCAAAGTTTAAACCATGACAAAGGTTCTTTGCCATCTGCGGCAAGTATAAGAGTTTCTTTAGGCCGTGTCATGGCAACATAAAGCAGGCGTATGTCTTCCTGCTTTCTGTTTTCTGCGGCAAAATCAAACAGTCTGCTGTTTTGAAATCCGGAATTTTCATATCCCGGTATTTCTGCCTGTTTTATTTTTTCAATAACTTCACCAGGGAAATTTGAATTTCCAAAAGCATACAGATTCTGCAATACGCATATTCTTAAAGCAGGATAAAGATTGTCCTGCGAAAGCGGCTTTTGATGGTATTTATGAACTCCGAAAATTTCATTCCTTACTGTTTTTTTCTCATTATCCTGATTCAGGCCGCACAGTATTACATGCTTCCATTCCAGCCCTTTTGATTTGTGTATGGTAAGAAGATTTACGCCGTCTTGCGTTCCTGCTGCCTTAAAGCCTGTTTCCGAATATGCTATAAAACCGTCTATTGTGGCAGGAACAGACATGTTGAGGCAGGTTTCCTCGTATTTTTTTGCTGTTTCTATGATGTTTCTTATGTTTTCCGTGTTGCCCTGCGGGTTAGGCTGGCGTTTTGCGATATTATACAAATCCAGCTCTGCGGATATGCTCTCTATCATTGCGCTTATAGTCTGCGTTCGATAGAAATCACTGCGGGCCATTAGTTTTTTTATGCAGGGTATTTCATCAAGCCAGCCGACAGTTTTTGCATCTGTCCCTTTGGAATCTTTTTTCTTATTGTTATATTCAAGCCTGGAATCAAATATCTTTCCCGCCGCATATCCTTGTTCCGTAAGATATGCTATTGTTGCCCTTGAAACAGAATCTGCCGGTGTTGATATAAGATGAAGCAGTGCTTTTATAAGGTCAATTTCATTGCCAGCGGCAACAGATTCTTCCCTGCATACCGGAATATTGTACAGTTTAAGGGCTTGGGCAATTATGTCAAGCTGGGTGTTTGTTCTTGCAAGCACGGCTATGTCATGCGGTTTTATTTTGTATTTGTCAATAAAATTCGCAATTTGTCCGGCAAGATTAACAGCCCTGTCACCTTGGTTTGTGCCGTCAATAAGCCACAGCCTTAAATCTCCTGCTTCTTTGCTTACAGGCTCAAGCCGCACTTTGTCTTCGTCCATTATGCCGTTAAAGCCTTTGGCAAAAATATTGTTGCATACGGAAACTATCTTTTTTGAAGAACGCCAGCTTTGCGTAAGCACTGAACTGGAACAGCCTTTGTCCTTAGATGAGGATATAATTTCTGTGATTTTCTGCGTAAGGGCTGTGTCAGAACCCCTGAAACCGTATATTGCCTGTTTTGCGTCTCCGACCCATACGGATTTCTTTGCAAGATCGGAAAGTTTGTCAAAAATCTTCACCTGTATCGGGGAAGAATCCTGAAATTCATCTACATAAAGGCAAAAATTAATAGATTTTAGGTCTTCCTGCACTTCCAGCTTATTCAGAAGTTCATACATATAAATTTCCATGTCGGAATATGTGATAAGACGCTTTTCTTTTTTATATTCTTCAAATGTTTTAAGCCATTTGCGGGCAAGCGCAAAAATTCTTTTTATGTATTTTTTCTGCGGTTCATAAAGTTTTGGGCTTATCCAAAGATTTTTCACTACTTCAAATAGCCTGTCCCTAACTTCTGTCTGCCCTGTTCTGGGTGTTGCGCACAATTCAACAAGTTTTTTAAGTTTTTTTATGAAGTCTAATGAATTTTCTCTGCCTTTTTCTTTAGAATCTTTTAAATATTCAAGCAAACCCTTTTTTGTTTTATTTCCAGATATTTTTCCTGTCCCGTCAGCAAGAAAATTCTCTAAATCCTCTTTTTTGTATGAAATGTCCTGCCCATTGCCAAGTTGTTTTGCTATGTCAAGTGAAAATTTTTCGCTTTCTTCTATGTCTTTCTCAGTAAGCCTGTATTCCCGTATAAGTTCAACAGTTTTTTTTAGGGGGTCTTTCCAATAGCTGTAATCTGGCTTGTTATCTCCTGATTTGATTTCAAATTCATATATCAGGCTATTGAAAAAGTTAATATCTTCTGTGGAAGGCAAATCATCAAGAGACTTGCTTATATAAATGCTTTCGGCATCATCGTCAAGCACCTTAAGTTCAGGGCTTATGCCAAGCAGATACCAGTATTTTTGCACAAATATATTTGCCACGGAATGAACAGTGCCTATCATAGCCTGTGAAAGGCGTTCTGCCTCATCGTATTTCCCGTTCTTGTAAAGCACTGCCTTTGCCTTTTCCTTAAATTCCGCAGCTGCCAGCTTTGTGAATGTAGTAAGTATTACATTTTCCGGCCTGGCAGTTCCGTCAGCAATGTCTTTTGCAAGCTGTTCTGTAAGAAAATGAGTTTTGCCGCTGCCTGCGCTTGCGCTTTTATAATGTATGTTTTTCATTATTTCCGCCCCTTTAAAACCTGTACTTTGCTGAAACTATTTGATGTTTTTTGGTTATTCTTAAAATCTAAGGGCAGCAATTTTTTGTTTTCACTGTCTGCCGCATATTGTATGCTGTCTGCTGTAAGGCCGTCAGCTGATTCTATCATTCCGCTGCTTATCTGATTTCTTCTATATGTGTAGGAGTGCCGTATTTTGTCAATAATATCACCATTGAGAGCTGACGTTATTTGTTCCGCCCCTTGTATTTCATCGTAAGAAAACAGCTTGGCGGCAGGCATAATGAAATATGCGGTTTTTACAGTTTTTACCGGATATTTGTGTTCAAACATTTTTTTGTACAGGGCCAGCTGAATGGATTTATCTTCTTCAAGCAGTCCTTTATGATATTTTTTTGAAGAAGTGAATTTTAAGTCAAACAGGAATATTGTTCCGTTTTGGTCTTGAAGAACCATATCCGCAAACCCCTTAATTTGTATTTGCGGATTAAACCCCATATTTTCATCTTCTATCATTTGTTCCATTCCTATAACTGAAAGGCTGTTTTCTTCCATTATTTTAAGCAGAACATTTATGCAGTTTTTTAATTCTTCAGCAAATGTCTGATATTCAATTCTATTCTCTTTAAGAAATAAAAGTCCTCCTTCTTCCCGTGCTGTGGCATTGATAATTTCGTCCATATTGCAAAGCTGATTCTTAATGTATGACGGCTTGCCGCTTTCAGGAATGTCCGCTTTAGGGGAAAACAAAATTTCTATCGTCTTATGGGCAACTGTGCCTTTCATTTTCTTAATATCCGGCAATGCGGCAAGTCCGGACGGGCTTATGCCAGCCAAACGTTCAAAAGCATAGTCCATAGGGTGATTTATAAGAGAGTCCAAAGATGAATAACTTTCATGCCCGCACCATTCTATAAGGTCTGTTCTTTCAAATTTTATGCAGTCTGAATAAGATTTTGGGGCATCATCGTTTTCTTCTTCCTTAGTGTTATCTTGCTTTTCCATGCGGTTATCTATTATTTCAGGCTCTGAAACAATAAGTTCTTCACGATAATTGTTTTCTGACATTTCTTTTATATGATGCCGGAAATTCTGTTTTAATTCTTTGGTTTCTTCATCTGTGAAGTATTTTTCAAGCCTTATGTAATCCGCATTTTTTATAAAGACGGCAGTGCCTTGCTTATCAGCAGTTACAAGCGTTAATGTTTTTGCTATCTTAAATGGCAGCAGACGGCAGTTTCTGCGAAATGCGCGTTCTTTTTCTTCTTCCCAAATTTTAAGGCCTTTGTCTGTAAGCTCTGTTTTTTCTTTTATGCTTAAAAAGGAATATGCAGACTGCGGCTCTTCAAAGCCGTAATATCCGCACCATATAACGTTTTCCGGAGAGGCGGCAAAACAGGCAGGGCTGCTCACAAGATTCATTGTCCCGGCCTCTGCGGAATATTCAGCATAATTCTTGTTTCTGTAAAGCATGGAAATAATGCTGTCAAGTTCTTTTTCAAGTTCTTTTTCCGTAATGGTTTTCTCCTGGTCTAAACCTTCGTACAAAAGAAAAAGAAGCTCGCATTGTGAGGCTGCCTCCGCAAACTGTGCCTGCATGACTGGCTTGTCTGCAAGCATAGCGGACATCTGTCTGCAATGCGAATGTATTTTTTCTGCAAACAAAATAATGTCTTTCAGCGTTGGGATATTGTCAGGGTTGTCAATATCAGGAATAAAAAAATTATTTTTATCTGTCTCTTTTGAATATTTTGCTATTATGTCTCTGCATTTCTGATTTATATATCCGCCTGTGCCTGTTATGGCTTCTGCGAGTTCTTTTCTAAAATCTCTGTCTACTGGGGAATACGGCATATTAAGCCATTCAACAAGATTTATAATGTTAAGCGGCCTGTAAAATATGCTTAATCCTGTTATAAGCATTTGCGCTGCCTGCGGAACGCCGGAATATACTGAGCCTGCCGCAGGTTTTCCGGCAAGTTTTAGCCAGCTGTCAAGTTCCTGGTTGTTTTCGTTTATCCATACATTGAAGGACTCTGCGGACAGTGTGCTTAGATATTTCATGGATTCAGTCCTGTCCGCAAAATGCCATATTTTAAATGTATCGTCGTTTTCGGCAAGTTTTATTTCTTTTTCAGTATTTCTGCCATTATTGCTGCTTTCGTTTTTGCCTTCAAGCAATGCCGTTATTTTGTCAAGATTTGTGCCTTTGTCTTCCCTGCGCGGCATCAGTGTTATTTTAACATTCCTGCCCTGCAAGGCCTGAAGCAGACCTTTTTCCGCCGGGGGCAGAATGTTCCAGTCAAAAGGCATTTGTATTTCAAGCCCCGCAGGCAGGGGGCAGCCTGCTTTTATTTCTTCCGTGATTTCAAAAATTTCTTCTGCAAGGGAAATGTTTTCCTTTTTTCCGTCTTTTCCGCCGGTGAAATGCTTTTCTATGCCCTGCAATGCCGTAAGCCTTGCGGACTGTGCCTGCGTTCCGGCGTTCCAGCCTGCTGCGGCGAGGGCATCGCGCCAGGCAAGGCACTGCTCCGCTGTTTTAAGGCTGTCTGTTTCAAAGGATTTTTGGAATATGCAGTTAGGATTAGCCTTTATGTATGCCGACATGGCCTTGTAATAGGCTACAAAACGTTCCCCCTGCGGCTTTATCCTGCGCCGCAAGCCAGCGTGCAGTTTTATTCTGTCAAGAAGTCCCTGCGTGCTGACTGTTTCTGTGTCAAACAGTATGCCATTTTCTGCGTTTTCAAGCCCTGTATAAACATGGCCGGTATAAAGCGGACTGTAAAAAAGTTTCATAAAATCTCCCTGCATGAAAGCCCCGCCGGAAAAACGGAAGCAGTTTCTTAATTATATTATAAAAACCTGCCTTCCATACAGAACAACATTTTTCTGCCGGACATAACTGATTATACAATGCCATTATGACGGCATATTGTCATATTTTTTGAAACATGGGCGCATGAAACATTGCTGCGGAACAGCCGTTTTTTTAACAGAATTTCATCTTCTATGGATTTTATATAATTTCCTTAAAACTCTGGATTAATATAAGAGGCTCTGTTAAAGGAAAGTAATGAAAGACCAGAGCATTGTAAAAATGCAGCAGGAAATTCAGGAAGATATTGTAATCAGAACACGCAAAGGCAGAATTTATATTTACGCTGTGGCAGCTTCTGTTCTTTGCGCCGGAAGCATTATCATGCTTTTATCCGGCGAGGCGGAATATCTGTTTTCAAAAATAATATGTTTTATGCTTGCCATGGCATCAGGACTATTTCTAGCGCTGCTTATTCCATTGTTCAAAGGCTGCATTATAATAGGCCGCGACGGGCTTACCGACTGTACAAAATTAAACAGAACAGGGCCTGTGTCCTGGAATGACTTTGAGGATTTTGAGAAATTTTCAGTTAAGGTAAATACGATAAAAAGCAATAAATTCACAGACGGAACCGTAAACGGTACAATAACAAGAAATTATATAGCTGCCATGCTAAGGCCACAGTCACAATTCGCTGAATCCGCAAAAATTATTAACAGCAATATCCTGCCGGGCGGAGGCAGCAGGGAATTAGCAGATAAATATTCATGTTCCCTGATTATCTGTACCGACAACCTTGAATGCAGCGCGGACAGCCTGCTGCAGATGCTCAAGTCACGTCTGCCGCATACAGAAGACAAAAAATAAAACATAAATTTTTTCTTTAACCGCGCGCCCATATTTTATATAGTTTATTTATCAAGAGGCTTTATTATGGAAGCAAAAGAAAAACAGAATAACATTTCCCAAAATGACACAATGAAAGACCCGCGCAGCCTGATTACAGACGAACAGGCCGCGAATGATCCGGAACTCAAATGGTTCCGTGATGTTTATCAGGGCGACCATATGAAACAGCTTACGGTACGCGCCGTTATAATGGGCGCGCTGTTAGGCGGATTCATGTCGCTTTCAAACCTGTATGTAGGATTAAAAACCGGCTGGGGCCTGGGCGTGGCCATAACAGCGTGCATACTATCCTTCGCAATATGGAAATCGCTTCAGTCCGCACTCGGCGTAGCGGGCATAAAAATTTCCTCAATGACAATTCTGGAAAACAACTGCATGCAGTCAACGGCCTCGTCTGCCGGATATTCAACCGGCGGCACAATGACAAGCGCAATAGCCGCTTATCTGCTCATTACCGGCACACATATGCCCTGGCATATTCTGGTACTATGGACAATTTTCCTTGCCATGTTAGGCGTATTCATTGCAATCCCCATGAAAAGGCAGATGATAAATATTGAGCAGCTTAAATTCCCTAGCGGGATAGCTGCTGCCGAAACACTGCGCAGCCTTCATGCAGAAGGAAAGGAAGCGACACAGAAAGCCAAAGCGCTCGCATGGGCAGGGCTAATAGGAGCGCTCCTCGGCTGGTTCCGTGATTCCGGCAAGCCTTTCCTGGGCTTATGGAACTGGGGCAATGGCATTGTTGCAAAAATTTTCGGTGAAGGCGGCATATTCGCAGGCGGAATGCTGAGTTTTCCCGGCAGCATAAAGGGGATTCCTCTGCCGAAATGGACAATTTCCGCAGAGGTAAGCCTGCTTATGATTGCGGCAGGTGCCATAATCGGCTGGAAAATGTGCTGGTCCCTGCTTTTCGGCGCCACGCTGAATTATGCTGTGCTCGCGCCGTACGCAGTGAATGCCGGGGCAATAGACCCGGATGCCGTGGGATACCGCGCCATAGTGTCATGGAGCACCTGGACCGGCGCCGCAATTATGGTTACTTCGGCGCTTTACGCTTTCGCGAAGCAGTGGAAAACCATATTAAAGGCATTCAGCGGAATAACCTCGCTTTTCACCGGCAAAAAAGACACTTCGCATGACCCTCTTGCACCAATAGAAGTTCCTACATCGTGGTTCATAACCGGCACAGGAATAGCCGGCCTCGGCTGCATAATAGTGCTTTATTATTATTTCCACACTTCCATAATAATGGGAATAATAGCCGTGCTGCTTACCTTTGTGCTGGCCATAGTTGCCGCCCGCGCCACAGGAGAATCCGATATTACACCTGTGGGCGCCATGGGAAAGATAACACAGCTGCTCTTCGGTGTCATAGCGCCTACCAATATGACCACAAACCTTATGACAGCTTCAGTCACTGCGGGCGCAGCCGGTTCCACGGCGGACCTGCTCACGGACCTTAAGAGCGGCTATCTGTTAGGGGCAAATCCCCGTCAGCAGTTCCTGGCGCAGTTCTTCGGAATATTTGCCGGAACACTGGTTGTTGTGCCAGCCTTCTACCTGCTTGTGCCTGATGCTTCTGCGCTTGGCACGCAGCAGTGGCCTGCGCCGTCCGCCCAGGTATGGGCAGCCGTCGCAAAACTGCTTTCAAACGGTTTCGGCTCGCTGCATATAACCGCACGCTGGGGCCTTCTCATCGGCGGAATAGCCGGAATAATCATTCCGCTTGTTACAGACCTTGTGCCTGAAAAAGCGAAGGCTTTTATACCGTCGGCAATGGGAATAGGTCTCGCCATGGTTATTCCTTTCTATAATTCCTTCTCCATGTTCCTCGGCGGTCTTATCGCCCTTGTAATGGAGAAATTTGTAAAGGAAACCTCGGATAAATACCTTGTTCCTTCTGCAGCCGGAATCATCGCCGGTGAATCCATCATCGGCATTGTAATAGCGCTGCTTATGTCAACCGGAAAACTGTAAATTCCTGTTGGCGCACTTGCAACGTTATTCCGCGCTGTTGCAAAACAGTTTTAACTTGTGCTATACTATATGTGTAGTGATAACCACGGGGTTATGGTGTAGCCTGGTTAACACGTCGCCCTGTCAAGGCGAAGATCGCGGGTTCGAATCCCGTTGACCCCGCCAGCAAAAAACTCCCGGTATAAGCCGGGAGTTTTTTTATTTGTCTTTCGCTCAGTATTAGAACAGTACTGCTTTTGTAATTTTCCCGTCATGCTGAATTTATTTCAGCATCTCTACGGTTCAATAAGGGCCTGAAGCTGATTCAGTACGACGAACCAATATCTGCGTCCTTTGTAATTACTTTGTACCAATACTTTTCTTTAAGCCTTATAAACATATCGTAGACGGTTAATGATGGCAGCCGTGGCCGGAGCAACAGCCATCCTCTGATATTTCCTCCAGTTTTCCGGCTGAAAACATATCAATAGCGTTTTTAAGCGTATCTCCAAGAGGAGCGCGGTACACCTTGAGGCCGGATTTCTTAAGCATAATCAGTGCACGCAGGCCTATTCCCCCTACTGCTATTGCGTCTGCGCCTATCTCACGCACGGACCCTACGGGATTGCATTTTCCGTGTTCGTGATGCATATTTCCATTATCGTGAAATACGGTTTTGCCGTCTGCAGTATCATATACGGCAAACACAGGCGCACTGCCGAAATGTCCGTAAACGGCTGATTCCATTCCATTATCTTTTTCAACTGGTATGCAGAGTTTCATGATTTATCCTCGTTCTTTTCTTTGTATTTTTCTATTTTCAGGGCTTTGCCATTGGCAAGGGCATCTGCTATTTTCCGCCTTGCAGAAGCAATTATGTTTCCGAAAGTCTGCCGTGAAATTCCCATCAGTTCTGCAGCTTCCGTCTGGCTTCTGCCGTCCATATCATAATACTTCAATGCCTGAAACTCGTCAGCAGCAAGAGATATTTCCTCAAGTACGCATAAAGGGATGCCCCTCGGCTTGAAGTAATATGCCCCAGGCTGCGAAACAATATTTCTGCATTTGACAGGTCTTGCCATTCAGTTTTCTCCTGAAAGAATTATTGGCATATGCCAATAACCCACAAAAAAATATTATACAAAAACAGAATTGTCCTGACATGCACTTATTTTCTGTCTGCTGCATCTGCACGAAACCAGTATGCTGTTTTATACTGCATCCATGACCGGCGCCCCTGGGCTTATGCGTTTATATAAAATGCGTTAAAATGTAAATTCAATGTGCACTTGCAACATTAATTCGCGAGATTACATAATGTATATTATGACTTTTTATTTTTGCTATAATCAGATTCAGATTTATCATTATGACAAAAAACATCAGATTCAATTCAATATTCAGTTCAGCCCTTCTGGCTATGGTCTTAATGCTTTCCACCGGATGCCAGCATATAAAAAAAGACAGTCTTTCCCTATGGAATGATACCGCGCCGGCAAAACAGGCGCTTACCGATTATGTCAAGAATGTAACAAATCCGAAATCAGCAGATTTCATACCGGAAAAGGAAAGAGTAGCGGTTTTTGACCTTGACGGAACCCTTATTCTTGAAACAGACCCTACTTATTTTGACTGGCTGCTCTTTGAGCACCGTGTACTGGATGACCCGGATTACAAAGCAACCAGCGAACAAATCGAAATGGCAAGAAATTCCCGCGAGAAAGGAATTCTGCCGGAATTAACTCCCAAAAGGGAACAGATTGCCGCCAGCGTATACAAAGACATGACTCTTAATGAATTTTATGATTTCATACGCAAATTCATGGAAGAAGATCAGCCCGGATTTACAGGAATGAAACGCGGGGATATTTTCTACCGGCCAATGGTCGAAATAGTGGAATATCTTGTAAAAAACAGATTTTATGTTTATATATGCAGCGGTACTGACCGGCTTATCGTACGCCCGCTTATTGATAAAAATCTGCCTTATATACCGTATAGTCAGATTATAGGTTCTGACAGCACTATTATAGCCAGGGACCAGGGCGAAACAGACGGGCTTTCCTATACATTCAAAAAAGGCGATGAACTTGTAATCGGAGGAAAAAGCATAGTAAAAAACCTTCAGATGAACAAGGTTTCCTCAATAGCAAGGGAAATAGGCATTCAGCCAGTACTCGCTTTCGGCAACAGTTCAACTGATGCCAGCATGGTTAATTATGCCATAAATGGCAATAAGCACAAGGCATTAGGCTTCATGCTATGCAGCGACGACCTGGAACGCGAATACGGCAATATGGAAAAAGCCGGGAAAATGTATGAGGACTGCGGAAAATACGGCTGGATATGTATTTCCATGAAAAATGACTGGAAAACAATTTACGGCGACAACATAAAAAAACGTGCAACTGCCTCCACAGATTGTCATTCATCGTGCCGCTGAGGAAATAGGTGGCAGCTGCATAGAAATAAGCAGTGGAGTAAACCGCATACTGCTTGATTTCGGGCTGCCGCTTTCCGCTGCGAAAGAAAAGAAAGCAGCGCGTGAATACAGGCTGCCGTTAGCCGGAGCGTACAAGGACCAGATACCACAGTTTGATGCCGTGTTCCTGACACATGCGCATCCTGACCATTACGGGCTTCTTGCCGAACTTAACCCTGAAATACCCGTGTATGCAGGCAGGGCTACGGTCAATCTGCTGCAGAATGTCGCACCGCTGTACGGAATATCATTATCTCATCTGCGTTTTGTGACAATATCTCCGGAAGAAACCGTAAAATATGGAGGTATCTCCATAACAGCGATAGCGGTAGACCACAGCGCACCGCAGGCTTTCGCCTATCAGGTTGAAACTGCCGGAAAAACAATTCTGTACACCGGAGATCTGCGGGCACACGGCAAATGCGGCTATTTAACCCATGGCCTCGCCCGCTATGCAGGGCCGGATTATATGCTTATGGAAGGCACGACATTAAGCCGGCCCGGGAAAATCAGTGAAACAGAATCTGAACTTCAGCTGCGGCTGGAAAAGGAATTTTCTGCTACGGGACTGCCGGTTATTTATTTTTCCTCACAGAATTTAGACCGTTTTGTATCGGTATACAAAGCTACACGTGCACTGAAAAAAACTCTGGTAATTGACCCTTATACATGCTATGTGCTTGAACAGTTCCGGCATCTTGGCCGTAACATACCCCAGTGGAACTGGCGCGGAATACGTGTTTATTTTGCAGCAAATTCAATTACGGAAAAACTGGGAGAACGGATATTCAGATATGCGGGCAGGAAAATATCACTGAAAGATATTCTGCTCCACCCGGAACAGTTTGTAATTAAGGATAATTTCTCAATACGCCGCAGCCTGCTTAAACGCTCAGCGGACATTAATTTAATACACAGTTCATGGGAAGGGTACCTGAAAGAAGAGGATAATGCTTTCAGACAGGATGCGCTGACACATAATCTGCCAATATCAGTGATTCATACTTCCGGGCACGGTGATTATAATACACTGCGCAGCCTGGTGAATAAACTTTCGCCACGGCTGCTGATACCGGTGCACACGGAATGTCCCGGCAGATACGGGGAACTTTTCGATGTACCTGTACGTGTATTAAAAAACGGCGAAGTTTTATTTCTTCAGAATCAGCCCCAGAAGGAAAACAGAACTGCGGACAGCGCAGCGTAAAGATAACAGGAGCATTTTATAAATTTTTCAAAAAAACTCCCGGCGCTGTTCCGGCACAAATAAAGCGAAACTCCAGCCATAGCAGCCATGGGAATATAGGCAATAAGCCGGAAATTCATGCACGCACGGTGCTGATATCTGAAGCACATATATATAAAAGACAGAAAAGGCACGAAGAAAACCAGTGCCACAAGAATTTTTTTCCAGAATTCAGTTCTGCCCATAAAAAACATACGGCACATTCCATAAAAACCTGCAAGGGCCAGAGCGATTGAGTTCCACAGCATCAGTACAGCGCCTGCAGAAAACAGTGCACTGACGGAATACAGTTTGAACTCATCAAAATTCATCGTAAGAAACAGTTCCCCCCATATATTGCATGACAGGTCCGGACGAGAGTCATTATATGGGATTACAGCTATCTGCTGCCATACCGGCAGAAAAAGACGCTGCCGCCATGAGCAGGATGAAACATGCTGCCATGCGTAAACAGAAGCATCGTTCATATAATTAAACGGCATTCCGAATTTAATATATTCCCGTATAAGCCAGCTGAACCCGGCAGACATGAACACAACAAGAAAAAGTGCTATCTGAACGGAAATACGGAATACTTCATTATTATTCCCGTACGGCTCTTCCTGCTTTTTACTATAAACCGCTTCCAGCAAAGCGCAGAGAAATACATAGAATACAGCCGGTATCACAAGGCAGGCAGAACTTTTGACAAGCATTCCAAGAACAAAACAGACCGTTATCTTAGTCATATTTGCGGCTGTCCTGTTCTTATACCAGCGTACCGTATAATAAAGTCCCATAACTACAAAAAGCGTCATAAGACAGTCATTGTTAAGCGCAGCGCCTATATGAAAAAAAGAAGGGAAAAAGCCTGAAAACGCAGCTGTTGCCGGCAGCATATTTTCCTTAATGCCCAATTCTTTTACAAAGGCGAAAACATAAAATGACAGCACACAGGCAAAAAACATATTCAGCAGCTGAAGCTGCTCCATGGAAGCCTGTATTTTTTTTACGCTCCTGCCTGCGTCATTTATATGAATAAATACCGCACCGATGATATGAAACAGTGGAGGGTGCAGCATTCCCCAGTTTTCCAGCGGGGAAAGTTCCGGCAGTTTCCTGTCACGCTCCAGATACTGCATATATCCAATATGGTTTGTGTCAGGAATTTCTATTCTTATAGCACCAAGATCGTGATCTGAAATATTATAAGGCACACGCGCAGCATAAGTCATTTTAAACAGCGCGCCTGTTATAAGAACAAGCAGGGCAAACCGCGCAGGTATGCTGAAGAACAGAACAGTACTGCGTAAGACAGCGGAAATTTTACGTAAAACCGCCATGCCTGTATACAAAACGTATTCCCTGACAGTTTTCAGCATAGTATTATTTTACAAAGAAAACCTGGGCTGAATTTCAGATATTTCTTGCGAAGAATGCGGTTTTTTCAAGCGCCATAAGCAGATCAATCTGCTCAAGATAAACACCTCTGGCAGGCTTTATGGCTGCCGGGGCGAAATTCAGCAGTCCCTTAACACCTCCGGCGGCCAGTTCATCGGCAATCTGCTGCGCATCATCAGGTGGAACCGCTATGATTCCCACAAGAGGCTTTTCTTTTTTCAGAACAGACGCAAGCTGGGTCATATTATAAATTCTGCATGAAGCAATAACTGAACCTGCAAGTTTTCTGTCCCTGTCAAAAGCGGCAATAATCTTCAGGCTGGGCCAGGCCAGCGTGAAATGGGAAAGCAGGGCACGGCCCAGATTGCCGGCGCCTATAAGCACCGCTTTGGCCGTAACGGCAGAACCGAGACATTCATTAAGATCCGCAAGAAAAGCATCAATAAGATACCCCTTCTGCGGAGTACCCCTGACATTCAGACGCCGCATATCCTGCCGTACCTGCTCTGGGGATATACCTACAGCCAGTGAAAGTTCATGTGAAAAAACATATTCTGCCCCACGCTCCCGCTTCGCTTTGAGGAAGCGGGAATACAGGAAGAAACGCTCTACCGTACGGCTGGGCAGATTTGTTTTCCTACCGTTCATTTCTCAGACAGTACAAGCCCCTTGAGTGTCTGATAATCCGGCTTGCCTGTTCCCATAACAGGAATTTCTTTGAGATACCTTACTGTTCTCGGAACAGAAAGTTCACTTATTCCACGCCTGCGGAATTCTTCCGCCACATCATTGCGTGTTGTTCCTTCGCGCGTTGTAAACATTATAAGTATCTCTCCTTTCTTTTCATCAGGGAGTGATATAACGGCGTGCATACTGTCCTTCCATATTTCTGCAAGCGAATTTTCAACTGCACCGAGTGAAATCATCTCACCGCCGATTTTCGCGAAACGCTTTACACGGCCCTTTATGGTAACGAATCCGTCTTCATCAATGCTCACAATATCACCGGTATCATACCAGCCGCCCTTAGGTTCCTCAAGCTCGCATGGTGCGGTTTCGCGTATATATCCCATCATGACATTGGCACCTTTTACCATAAGGCGGCCACCTTCCGTGATTCCGGGCTGTTCCTCCACGCGGTATTCCATTCCTGGCAGCATTCTGCCCACTGTTCCACGACGGAAGAAAATAGGCGTATTCACGGAAATGACAGGCGATGTTTCTGTAGCGCCATATCCCTCAAATATACGCACACCGAATGTATCGTTATATGTACGCACGGTTTCTTCCTTAAGGCGTTCCGCTCCGGAGATAAGCATTCTTACGGAATAGAAATCGTATGGATGCGCATTTTTTGCGTAACCGGCGAAGAATGTTTCAGTTCCCAGAACCAGCGTGGCATTCGTATTATAAATAAGATCAGGAATAATACGGTAATGAAGCGGCGACGGATACAGGAACACTTTCATTCCGGTTGTAAGCGGCAGTATGGTTCCAGCAGACAGACCGAATGAATGGAATATCGGCATGGCATTGAACATAATATCATTAACGCCGAAATCCAGCACGCTCTGCAGCTGATAACGGTTGGCAAGCAGATTCCTGTGACTTAACACAACGCCCTTCGGCACACCTTCAGAACCGGAAGTAAACAGAACCACCGCAGGCAGATGAGGAGAGGAGTTTCCCCTTATTTTCTTGTAATAGGTTCTGGGCATGAAGGACATAGCCAAAGCGAAAAGTTTATCCCATTTCGATATACGCGTCTTGAGATCTTCAAGATAAATCAGCTCAAGCCCTGCTTCAAGAAGTGCAGATTCTATATGCTGCAGCTCTCCTTTAAGAATGAACTCGCGCGATGTGTACACACGCTGTATTTTAGCCGCCCTGCAGCAGGAAAGTATGTTCTTGACACCTGTGGAGAAATTAAGCATACAGGGAGTTATATTGAAAGCACCCATTCCAAAGAATGTGGCCACTGCAGCTATAGAGTTAGGCAGCAGAAGACCTACAAAAGAACCCTGACGGTTTTCCCTGGCAAACTGTTTTCCAAGAACAAAGCATGTTGTTATGAATGTCCCATAATTAAGGGTATTCATATTTGAATCTTCTATTATGGGTTTCCAGCGGCCAACAAGCTGACATGCGTCAATAAGTGAATCAAACAGGGTCTGGTCCAGAGGCGCTGCAGAAAAACGCATATTCTGCATAATCTCCGACATTTTTGTCACGGATACGGTACGCCTTCTGTGCCCGGTTATCTCCTCCGGAACATCAAGACGGACAGGCGGCTGAATAGTAAGAGTTATCTTGCTGTGCATACGGGTTTTCAGCTTGCTGCCAAAACGCGCGAAAACGGAATACTGGCTGCCTTCTATGCTTATGGGCAGTATTTCCGCGTCCGCCTTGTCCGCTATCATGGATGGACCGGGATAAATCTTCATCAGGGCCCCTGTCATTGTTATGCGGCCTTCAGGGAATATCACAACACGATGCCCGGTTTTAACTTCCTCTATAATACTCTTCACCGACATAGGCTCGTTCGGATTTATGGTGAAATACTTGATAAAGCTGAGGAAAGGCCTGAATATAAGATGTTTTGCCTGATAAGTATCTATTGCATAGTAGAACTTATATGGTACATAAGCCCATATAAGAACACCATCAAGGAAGGAGGTATGATTTGCTATCACAAGGCAGTTTCCGCGCGGCTTATAAAGATTGTCTATTCCCCTTACCTTTACGCCGTAAAGGAAATCAAGCAGTCTTCTCATAAGTATTCTTACAATGTGTTCAGGCAGCAGGAAACAGGTAATAATGGCTTCCACGGCAGCCATGAAGCTGAGCAGTACAAATGAGAAATAAACACCAAAAACTGCTGTTACGAGACTGAAAAGCAGAACACCTGCAAGCGCAGCAATCATATTCAGGACGCGGTTTGAGGCTGCAATGCGGCCACGGCGCTGGACACCGGCAAAACGCTGCAGCATGGAATAATGTGGCAGCAGGAAAATTCCGGCAGATATTCCGAATGACAGCAGGAAAAGCAGCATTAAGCTCATCTGTACATAATCGCCAGCCGTAAGCCTGAACTGTACAATATCGCTGGGAGATATAAGCCCCGTACAGACAAAAAAGAACAGGAACATTGCCATGAAAAGAGCGCTGACCGGCGCCATTCTGGCATTGAGATCCCTGCGGGAAATCTTGTTGCACCAGAGTATTCCGGCAATTATACCGGAAACAAGCACAGCCAGAAACATACTGATATAAGGTGCAGCTGTACCAAAAGTTTTTGTTATAATCTGCGGCATTGAGAAAACAACCACCGACAGAAGGAAGAAAAACCAGGATATTCCCAACACACAGAGAAGCGTGTCATTTGTACGGCCTGTAATGAAAATATTGCGGAATGATCTTATGACAGTAACAGTATTTATTTCCATTTCAGGATTGAAATTGCCACCTGAAGGAATAACACATGAGGCCGCGAAACCGGTCATGGCAGAAACTGTAAGCGCTATTACAGCCCACAGAACAGGGAATTCCGGCTGTCCTGTATGCAGGAACATAGGCCGTATAAGCCCGGAACATATAACAATCAGGGCCATAAAAAAGGAAGCGGCCTGAACAAGTGAATTGCCCAAAGCCATATTCTGCCTTTTTACCACCTGTGGCAGGAATTCCTGCTGCGCAGGATGGTATAAAGCGGATTTTATTCCGGCAAATACCAAAGCCAGATATACAACCGCCTTATTGCCGCTTACAAAACCTGCGACAGCAATCATCAGTGAAACAAGCCCGGCTGCCTGCGAAACCCTTATGACTTTGGAACTGTCATATTTGTCTGCAAAAAGCCCCGCCGGGGCCGACAGGAATATTACAGGCAGTGTATATGCCGCAAGTGCAAGCACAAGAAGCCAGTAACCATCTGAAATATGAGGTTCAACAGAAAAGTAGAACAACGCTGCGGCAGAGAACAGATAAAGGTCGAAAAATACATTCGCGGCAGCCGTAACAAGAAAAGAAACGAAGGAACGACGTGATAAAAGAACATCTACATTATTATTGTTTTCCATAAAACATCCATTGTACCGGCAAATTATTATACTGATTTATCAGCCGGGACAATATATATTATATATAAATTATAAGGGCTCCCGCCTTTAGGACGGAAGCCCCTGTTTTAAGCATGACTATCAGCCTGCGCTGAAAAGGCTGCCTATGATTTATCTCAGTTCTGTAATAAAACGGCGCAGCTCCTCACAGCGTTCCGGCGAATCTGAAAGAGTCAGGTAGCAGTAATCACCCATGACACGGCTGTCCATAGGCATATCAAACACTATTTCGTTTCCAAACTGTCTCATAATCTCTTCATGTGACAGCCTGTAATTACAGCTGTTAAGCCTGCCTACATAACCGCAGATTCTGTCCTGGGAACCTTCAATGGCAGTATGGCCATTGGCGCAGATATCCGCATAAAGCGCCCATAAATCCATGCCGCGCGCATGATTATCCATATCAAGTGTAACCACTCCTGGCGGTCTGGCGTTTATCTCAAGCCCGAAGAATTTGCCATCTGACCTGAAAAATTCTATATGGAAGAAATTCTTACGGATATTAAAAGATTCCACAGAAGCCATTCCGGCTCTTACAAGATCTTCAGGGATATCGGAAAGCCTGATATTATTGTAACTTAATGTGCCACCGTCAACTACTTCCATAATGCCGTCACAGTAGTGATGTGCAATATAAAAAGCCGGCTTTCCATCAGCATCGGTTATACCGTCAAATGAAAACAATTCACGGTCGCTGCCGGAAATGAATTTTTCCATATAGAACTGCTGCTCCGGGTTCTTGTTCGCAAAAAACCTCTCTGCTTCCTCACGTGTTTTTATGCGGTATGTGGACGAAGCACCAACTCCATGATCCGGTTTTACTATTATATCGTTTCCGCAGGAATTCATGAACTTTATCATTCCTGAAATATTTTCAACAAGTTTGCCAGGGACAACATTAACCCCTGCGCGGCGGAAACGCTCTTTCATAAGCGATTTTCTATTGAGATGCCGCAGTTCATCCGGCTTGTTTCCCTGTACTCCGAGATCGGCACGGAGCTGGGCATCAAGTGGCAGCCACCATTCATTGAATGATTCAATATATTCAGGTTTGCCGTATTTATCCGCAAGATAACATGCAGTATTGAAAATTCCGGCATAAACATCCTGGTCTATGCTGCCATCCGGCCTGTAGCAGTTCATATTAACCTTGCAGTATTCGGCAAGATCGCGCTGAAGTTCCGGATTAAGAGAGCCCCAGTCGGAATCACCTATTCCGACAACCGTAAAACCGGCTGCCTTAAGCCTGTTCGCAAGAAATCTTAATCTCTGCGGATACTGCGGTGAAATGAAAAGAAATGTTCTTCCCATAATTTATTCCTTCACTAATTTATTCAGCCCAGAGACGGGCGAGATTCAGCAGGACCTCTGCGGATTTGTTCATTCCGTCAAGAGATACCCATTCATAGCGGCCATGATAATTATAACCGCCAGTAAAAATATTAGGCGTGGGCAGGCCCATAAAAGACAGTCTGGCGCCGTCGGTTCCGCCGCGCACGGGCTTTATTTTTGGTTCAAGTCCTGCCATGCGTACCGCTTTTTCAAGTTTTTCCATAACTTCCGGGTGCTGATTGATAATCTCAATCATGTTCCGGTACTGCTCACGGAAACTTATCTCTATTTTAGCCGCAGGATATTTATACCGTTTCGCTGCGACAATAGCTTCAAGCTGTTTTTCCATTTCAAGAAGCTTTGATGAATCATGCTCGCGGACTATGCCTTTAAGTTCGGCTTTCTCTATTTCAGCGTTCAGATCCGTGAACATTATAAAGCCTTCCCGGCCCTCCGCGTTTTCCGGCAGCAGGTTTTCCGGCCATGAGGCAATTATGTCACCCGCAATACGGATTGCATTGGCAAGTGAATTTTTTGCGGTGCCGGGGTGCACGCTTTTGCCTGTAATTTTTATTGATACGGCATGAGCATTGAAATTTTCCATTTCTATGCAGCCTGCAACGTCACCATCAAAAGTGTAGGCATAATCCGCACCAAAAGCCTTTACGTCAAAATGATCAACTCCCTGCCCGACTTCCTCATCCGGAGTGAAGGCTATCTTTATTTCCCCGTGCTTTATTTCCGGGTGACTTAAAAGATATTCCGCTGCGGTCATGATTATGGCTATTCCGGCCTTGTCATCAGCACCTAAAAGCGTTTCTCCGGAAGCTGTTACTATATCTTCGCCTTTAAAAGGCTCAAGTTCCGGGCAGTTGTCAGTATTAAGAATTATGCCCAATGCCTTGTTTATGATTATATCGCCGCCTTCCCATTTCCTGTGAATCTGCGGAACCACTCCAGCGCCTGGCGCATCAGGAGAAGTGTCAACATGGGCAAGAAAACCGATTGCCGGCTTTTTTTCCGCTGTATTGGCAGGAATGGAAGCCGTCACATAGCCCCATTTGTCCATCTTAACATTTGAAGCACCTATCTGCTTAAGTTCTTCAGCAAGGAGCTTCAGCAGATCAAACTGTTTTGACGTTGTAGGAAACGATGATGATTTGTCATCGCTCTGTGTATCTATTTTCGCATATCTTTCAAACTTCTCATACAGTTTTTCTTTTAGATCCATTTTGCCTCCAGACTATGCGCCTGTTTCAGGTTCGGTATTATTTATATTATAAGAAATACCATAAAAGAATGGCAAACGTTAAATATGCCGGATTCAGCCTTGATAATCACAGCAGTTTATATTTAATTCAGGCATATTTATTTGATAGGATTTCTTTATGGCGAAGTTCATAGAAATAAAACCAAGGCATAATTTATTTTGGGATTTTAGGGAAATTAAAATCTGCGGACATCAAGTTTTTTTTATGAGCCCAGGCCCAAAAGACAGAACACAGCCGCAGCATATTCCCCACAGCTGCCTTAAAGTATTCGGCATAGACATTAGCGGTTCATTAATTCACCGCCTGCTTGTAAATTATGAAGACAGAAAATATTACACGCCTGAAAGGCTATGGTGCGGCAGCTGGCTTAAACAAGGAAGACAGAAATCTGAAAGTTTTGAAAATGACATAAAAGCGCTTGCTGAAGGCTTGCCTGAAAAAGAAAAAGAACTTCTTTTATTTAATATCAGTCGCGAAATAAAACTTTTGGACTCGCCATCATCAGACACTTTTTATGCTATGCTGGCAAAGGAAGAAACAGAAATCATAAAAAAATTAGAACAGCCAAAAATACTTTCAGCAGATGCAATGAAAGCCGCTGCAGATCCAGAAAAAACAAACAGCGCAAACAAATATAAAAACCAGAAAGAAGAAATTATTTTATGGGAAGGGCATAAATACCTTAAACCTTATTTCTACGGGGCAGACCCTTCAATTTCTGACAAGAATAAAATATTGAAAAAATACAATAATATTTTCTGCAAAAGGGATATTATAGATGCCGGAGCCTTCTTCGGCGACACAGCAATTCCCCTTGCTGATTTTACAACAGGAACTGTCCATGCTTTTGAGCCTGACCCGGACAATTACCGCGCCCTTTTAAACAATGCGGCGCTGAACTGCTGCAATAATCTGAAGACCTTAAATTCCGGGCTTTTTTCAGAACCGAAAACTTTAGCCGTAAATAAAGGCAACAATCCGGGGGCAACACATTTATCAGAGCAAAAAACTGAACAAAATTCAACAATTACTAATGCTGAATCGGTAGATTCATATTCAGAAAAGCATAACTTAGACATAGGGCTGATAAAATCAGATGTCGAAGGAGCTGAAAAACAGCTGCTTGAAGGCGCATACCGCACAATAAACAGGTGCCATCCCCTGCTGATGATAAGCATATACCACAGCTATGACGATTTTTTTAAGCTGAAGCCATGGCTTGAAAAAAGACACCCCGGATATGAATACCACATTCTTTTCTCACCAGGCAATCTGCTGAACGCATCAAGTTTCATAGCGGAGACAATGCTTATAGCCGTTCCGCCGCAGAAATCATGATTTTTCCTGTTTTATTTAAACAGATTATGCACAGCTTATGTACAGCTGAAATTAAATAGGAACTTAGCAGGAACAGGAATTTATTTTCCTGCTTCACTGGAGGAATCAGGCCTTTTTTTAAATTTTTCAGCTGCCTCTGTAAAGAATCCTTTAGCAGCCTGAAGATAAAAATTTATAAAGTTCCGTACTATATAGGCATCCGACAGTTCACAGTCAGTAAAAAGACAGCCGGACATTCTTAGTTCATTAGTTTCGCTGTAAAAATATACAACCTGGTTAAGATATTCCCTGTTCACACGGTTGCAGAAAAATATAGCCTTAGCCACATCATACGGTTTTAGTTTCATCTGTGGGGCATGGGCAAGAAAGATTATCCTTTCCTTCTCATAAAAAAAATTGGCGATAATATCATAAGGGCAGTCTTTATCCGCAGACATAACGGTAAAGTATGAATTATTTTCTCCCTTTCTTACATCTGCCGAGTCCATGAGCAGGTCCGCAAAATGTTCTTTGGTAAGCAAAATTCTTCTCCTGTTTCAGTCTATATTATAGAAAATATAAACGTTTCAGATTCTGTCCCGGAAGACAAATCTTTATCTGAAATGCTGTAACCGGAACAGAAAACAATCATATTCGTTTTATCTGTTTTAGGCATCGCTGATATACAGCAGGAATTTATCGTGACAGTTTTATTAATGTACAAGTTTTATTTTCTTCCATGCCCCATAGCGGAAACGCATAAGTGAAACAAGGAAATACACCGTGACAAAAATCCCATATGCGCCCCAGGCATACAACACGGAATGTGTATAATGTATTGCTGCCCATGTCAGCGGAATAAACACCAGCACGGTAGTGCCAAGGCCTATCATCATCTGAAATTTTGTGTCGCCTGCACCACGCAGGGAATCCGCAAAGACAATACCTATGCCGTCAAACAGTATGGCAAATGCCAGAACACCCATAAGCCGGCGCGCAAGTGGCAGTATTTCAGCATAATCAGGGCCTGCTCCTCCAAAAATATTCACGAACATTCCGGGAAAGCAGAAAAACAGCGTTCCTATGAAAATGGCATAAATTATTGCGATTCTGGCACTGCGGAAAACCACTTTTTCGGCTATGGCTATATCTCCTTTGCCTATGTATTTCCCGACAAGAGTAAGCGAAGCCGTGCCTATGCCAATTATTGGCATGAATGATATATTGTTTATTGAAGCAACAATATTGCTTGCGGCGAGTGATATTTTGTCCAGGCTGCCTATCATGAACACGAATGCGCTGAATCCGCATATTTCAAGCATGAACCCTATGCCGTTCGCAGATCCGAAACGAAGCATGCGGCTGAAAAACTCCATATCAGGCCGCCAGAATTTGTTTATGCGGTACTTTGTCCTGTTCCCGCAGGAAAACACAAATGCCATAAGGATTAAAACCGCTGTAATTCCGCCGCAGGAAGTGGCTATAGCTGCGCCTTTTATTCCCATGGCAGGAAGTCCTGCCCCGCCGAATATGAACCACCAGGAACAAAGAACACATACGATATTCCCGCAGATATTGGCAAACATTGTGTATTTTGTGCGTCCCTGCCCGGTATAGAATGAAGCAAGTGCGCTGCCCATAAGCGGCAGGACAGAAAATACCGTAAGCCAGAAAAAATAATCTTTTTCAAGCACGGCAACAGCAGGGTCATGCCCGGCATGTTCTATGATAAAATACCCCACGGGTATGGAAAGCTGTATTATTATGCCCGCGGCTGCCGCGAGCCATACCGCCTGCCATACGCTGCGCGAGATATTGCTGCGCTGTCCTTTGCCGAAATACTGCGATACAAAGGCATTTGAATAGTTTACCAGCCCCATGAAAAAACACAGGAAAGTGAAAGCAAGTATGCCACCTGGTACACAGGCTGCCATGGCCTCTGGGCTGTAATGTGCCAGGAACATTCTGTTTATGAACTGCATCACCGTGCTGCTGGCCGTGGAAATTATCAGCGGATAGGCCACGGTAAGAATTTCCCTTACCGAGCCTTCTTTTCCGGCGGGCTGAATATATTTCTGTTTGTCTTTCTCCTGTTCTGTATTATTCATAAAAACCATGCCATAAAAAACGGCCAGCCGCAAAGGTCAGGCCGTCTGTTTGCTTTTCAGTGTTTCACTAAGATTATCTGTACGGATCGTCTGTGTTCAGGTAATCCTGCACATACTGCCTTATGCCTTCTTCAAGAGAAGTCATAGGCGCGGTATATCCGGCAGCGCGGAGTTTTGTCAAATCAGCTTCAGTGAAATACTGGTATTTGTCCCGCAGCTCCTCCGGCATATCCTTATAGCCTATTTTCGGCTCCTGCCCAATTGCTGCCCATGTAGCCTTTGCGAGGTCATAGAATGAACGGGCTTTTCCTGTGCCAATATTGAACAGGCCTGAAACCTTCGGATTTTCAAGAAGCCACATTATTACAGATACTATATCTCCCACCCATACAAAGTCACGAAGCTGCCAGCCATCCTTGTAATCCGGATTATAGGATTTGAAGAGTTTTACTTCCTGGCCTGCCTTTACCTGCGGGAAAATATGGGCGATAACGCTTTTCTGTCCGCCCTTGTGATATTCATTCGGACCGTAAACATTGAAGAATTTCAGTCCCACATGCTGCGGAGGGCAGCCACGGCCTTCGGAAATTTCTCTGGCGGCCTTTCTGTCGAAAAGAGCCTTGCTCCAGCCATACTTGTTAAGCGGACGCAGGGAATTCAGGAATTCCTGGCTTTCATCGTCTTTGAATCCGAGGCTGCCATCGCCGTAAGTTGCTGCGGAAGAAGCATAAATGAAAGGCTTAACGAAATCACGGCACCAGCACCACAACGCCCATGTAAGCTGGAAATTGGAACGGTTTATCAGGTCGGCATCAGTTTCTGTTGTGGTGGAAACAGCACCCATATGGATAACAGCTTCTATTTCATGAACATGATCATCGAGATATGCAAACATATCTTCCGGTTCTATTATTGCGGCAAGTTCACGTTTGGCTATATTCTTCCATTTATCATCTTTGCCAAGCCAGTCTATAACAGCTATATCCCTGTAACCACGTTTTTCAAGTTCTGCGACTATATTGGAACCGATGAAACCAGCTCCGCCTGTGACTATTATCATAATAAATTCTCCTTAAATTCAGATTATTCCTGTCTGGCTTTTTATTTTGTGCATGGAATTTTTTGCCAGTCCTCTTAATAGCGCGTCATCTGACATAAGAGCGTCCGAGAGATATTTAAGGGCATCCTTGCCGGCAGCGCCCATATCTCCGAGAGACTGGCAGGCCTTGCGTTTCTGGGTAATTGTACCCTCGCGAAGCGCTTTTACAAGAACAGGCAGAGCATCCTCGCCGAATTTGCCTATGTTTCCGAGTACAAATTCGCTTAAATCCTTATTGCTGCCGGAAGCTATTTCTACGAGAGATTCTTTTACTCCGGGAACTTCAGGCCCCATATTGATAAGAGCCATGGCCGCTTCCTGTTTTACTTCAATATCATCATCTATGGTAATTCTTTCAACGACAACAGAAGCAGCGGGAGCGGCATATTTGCCCATATTTCCCAGGGCCTTTATTGCGCCGGCACGCACTGACGCATCTTCATCCTGTGCTGCCTCCTTAAGGAAAGGAACAGCATTTCTTGCGGCAACGCCCAATGTACCTATGAGGTCCGCACTGTATCTGCGTATACGTGGATTAGGATTCTTAAGGTGCTGTACCGCAGCAGCAAATCCTGCGGAAATCTCGCTGCCCGTAGCGGCGAGTGCAGCTTCCGCAGCGTTTCTGCATTCATCTTCCATGGCAGATTCCGCACAGTTCTTCAGGGCCAGTACGGCAAATCCGGCATTATTTCCAAAGGCCGCTATAGCTGCTGCAGCATTTACCACAACCTGTTTTTCGCTGTCCCCTAATGCCTCTATAAGAAAAGGCAGAACTTCCATATTATCTGTGGTAATATGCTTTTTTATCATTGCCGATGCATAAATACGGCCCCATTTTCCCTGTGAGATAAGACCTTCGCAAAGATCGGGCATGGCTTTTTTCTTATCAGCGAAAAAGGTTTTGGCCATCCACGCCAGCATTTTTCCTACTTCCGCTCCCGACTGCTTTAAATTCTCTGCATTTTCCTTAAGCTGTTCCTTGTCAATTTCCATAATTTTTCCCTCAACAAATATTATAACGGAACTTTCTGTTTTTCAGAACTCCGTTCTGCTTACAAGGCAGAAATCTTTTACGGTTAAATACGGGAAACGCCCGAATTCTGTATTTTCCGCCTCTCCGATATCCAGAATATTCATAAACATCTCAAACATATTCTGATTGAAACGGAAATTATTTACGGCATGAACTATTTTTCCATTCTTTATGCGGAACACTCCATCCCGGGTCATTCCTGTGAATACGGCATCCATTTCATCGACATTCCGTATATAGAAGAAACTGTTTATGAAAAGTCCGTTGTCTATATCCGCTATCATCTGCTCCGCTGTTCTGTCCGTACCGTCAGCCGTAAGATTATATCTTGTATTTCCAAGCCCACTGCCACATGGCGTAAGCCTCTGCTGCCTGGCATAATACCGCGTACAGAAAGCTTCCTGAAAACGCCCGTCTTTTATAAGCTCCACATGACGGCATGGCGCACCGCTTTTTGCATCAAACGGAGGATTCAGCCTCATTCCCTCTGCATATGGGTCGCTGTAAAAATGAAAATTACTTACGGCAATATTTTTATTAACCCTCGATGAAAAACCGCATATTCCCTCATCTATTTTCTTTTTGTCGCAATTATACCACGCAAAGAAAGACATAAGCTCCGCTACCGCCGCGGGAGCAAGAACAACGGTATATCTGCCGGCATCCATTGATTTTACTTTTGATGCAAGCGATGCCTTAACAATAAGATTTTCAGTAAATTTCTCAAGATTAAGTTTTCTTAAATCAGTACCGTAGTAAAAATCCTTGAATGTTCCATTTCCGCTCAATGCGGTAACATTAAGTGCATATTCCATGGAATAATGGGAAAGTGCAACTTTTCTCGTATTGAAAACAGCGTGTTCTGCTATTGTGGAAACGAAGGTGCCGGAGGCTTTAAGCCCGGCATTTTTCATTTTCGCAAAAATCTGGGCCAGCAGTGCATATCTTTCCTCTACAGGTATTAATTCTGGTACTACTGAAACTGTCTTTAGCCCTTCGGTCTCCTCTTTGGCAACCGGCGGCATATATTCCGGATCCTGCGGCATAAGTTCAGCGGTCATTCTGGCCTGCGCGGCTGTGTGCTCCAGCTCCTCCTTGCAAAGTCCGTCTGTAACGAGAACAGCAGTTCTTCCATTTACACCCGCCTCTATGGAAGTTGATACTTTTCTCTCATAAAGATTCTCGCGGTTAACACTATTGTTTGAGAACCGTATAAAGTGAATATCCTTCTGCACCGGGCTTATTACAAGATGATCGGTGGAAGGCTTTGACAGTATGCTTCTTATGCCTTTTTTTAATTCTTTCATTATTTTGCCCTCCTTACCATTATATTTCTGAAACGTGCGGGACTGGCACCGTGTGTCATCTGGCCTATCTGCATGGGATCACCTTTTCCACAGCTTATGAAACCGGCCTTTTCAAATTCCCTTGCATCGGCTACGGCATCGCAGCTGCGCCAGAACTCATAGGAAATGGCATTGTAAACAACATTCTTAAGCATTCCTGTTATATGCCCGTTCTTTATTTCCCAGAAAGCATCCCCCCCGAACTGCATATTCAGGCGCATCTGGTCTATGCTGAATGTTCCGCGTCCTTCTATATAAATACCATCTTTGGTATCGGCTATTATCTGTTCCTTTGAAAGAATTTTTTCTCCAGGAGCCATATAGAGGTTCGGTATGCGGGTTATAGGAACATTATTATATAGTTCGGCACGGGTTGTTCCATTGGCGCGTTCTCTTCCGGTTCTGGCTGCAAGTTCCCTCGGAGTGCTGTAATCTACGAGTATTCCTTCATCTATCATTTTCCATTTCTGGCATTTGACGCCCTCATCATCATAACCATAACTTGCCAGACCGCCTTCCATGGTATTATCTGCTATAAATGTAACAAGATCAGAGCCATAGCGGAAATTTTTTAATTTTTCCAATGTGGCGAAACTCCGGCCGGCGCATGATTCTTCATATCCCAGAACACGGTCAAGTTCTGTGGGATGGCCCACTGATTCATGCATTGTAAGAGAAAGATTCAGTGGATCCAGAATCAGATTCGTTTTCCCTTCGCTGCACGGTCTGGCGAAGCAGTGCTCACGGGCCTGTGCCGCTATTCTTTCAGCATTTTTCTCAAAAGGCAGTTCCCTGAAATATTCGTATCCGGCATTGCACGCATTCGGCATCCAGGTACGGCTTTTTACATCCCCGTTTGCCTTTGCCACAGCCATCATAAGCGGCAGAACCGAGTACAGCACTGTTTCAATCTGCGAACCATCCGTACTGGCATATTTTCTGTTCTGCCTTTTAAAATAAACATAGCCTATCGTCTTGAAAATATCCCTGGCCTTAAGCATTTTCCTCGAAGCCTGAAGAAGCAGCGAGGCCTGTTCGGAAGGATCCACCTGAAAAGGATCTATCTGTATTTTTGTGACGAATCTGTCAAGATGAACAGGCTCATAGGCATATTCCACTGTTTCGGAAGCTATGCTGTCCGCTGCTTTCGCCAGTTCAAGCGCCTCATCGGCAGCCTTTTTCAATCCGTCTATTGAGTTATCTTTTGTTGATGAGTATCCCCACCCGTTTTCATACAGAACTCTTATTCCTGTACCTGAAGTCTCTTTTTCCTTAAGACCACTTATGCGCATATTTTCAGTAGTAAGGGTACGGTCACGCACCAGATGTTCGCGGGCATCGGCAAAGCGCGCGCCCTTTTCCTTGAGATAATCGGTTATTTCAATAAGATTCTGCATAGATAAATCAATTTTTAAATTTTTTAGAAAACATTCAAAATCTGGAACTATAATAAAATCTGTATTATCAGAATTTCAAAACGGGGGGCGGTATTAACCGCTCCCCCGTGCCCGGACGAAACCGTCCGGCATAACAGCATGGATTCAGTCTGCTGTACCGGCAGTATCTCCGGCATTTTTCTTATTTCCGCTTTCCGGAACGGTCTCCGCTTTCTTTCCTGGTTTAAGCAGAGCCACTTTAAGTACCGAATCCCTGACACCGGTTACGGTAAGAGCCTGCCCGGAAAGAACTGTATCATCTGATTCAGCCTGCCATACCGTATCGCCCAGTATTACACTGCCCTGCCCGTTCTCAAAATCGCCATTGGCTTTTACTACTTTACCGGTATATTTCGAGTTACTATCATTCAGGCCGTTTTTTATTTCCATACCGGGTTTGAAATATTTACGGCCCAGATAGATAGCTATTACCGAGAGGATAGCAAAAATTGCGGTGAGATATTTTATGGCAA
>Ga0310690_10001028_pt1 | contig 52531 bp, 58 predicted proteins | sample AusTroGonzalo_MG_2_FD_207661 | JGI IMG/M metagenome (GOLD analysis project Ga0310690, IMG submission 207661) | Bovine rumen microbial communities from tropical cattle in Woodstock, Queensland, Australia - Gonzalo_04 (v2) (version 2) | ecosystem: Host-associated > Mammals > Digestive system >... | reverse complement strand
TTGTTCCCCAACACCCTGCGTCCTGATGGGCAGTACGTTGACGAACAGGTTACCTTGGAGCTTTGCAACAGCGATGACATAGAACGCATCCTTGCAGATGATTGCGCCGTCGATCTCGGTGTTCTCGAAGGAACTCCTGAATTCGATAGGGAGCTGGAGCGATATTACATCAGGTTGGAGGAATACGCCAACAGGAACATCGATCCCGATACCTCGTTCGTCATCGATGACGATTGCGGATATGATAGCATCGTCGGCTTCGTCAAGCTTCGCATCGGTGCAGATACCTACGTATATGCTCCGGTCATCCCATTCCACGTGGATAAAGGCGGCAAGAGGCCGAGCAAGTTCAAACCAGAACCTCCTGAGATCGAGAGCGATATCGCATCCTACTCGATGAAATGGAAGTTCACCGGTGATGTGCGCAACCAGTACATCAAGTTCTTCGAGGGAATCGGTGCTTCCAACAAGCTCATCGTTGACGGCGGCAATCCTGTCAGGTCTCGCACGCTTGCAAACGGAACTCCCGTCGATATCATGTATTCGACCAAGGCAGTCGCAAGCCGCCTGTTCCCGCAGAACAAGCGCATCCACACCATGATAACCATGATGATGATACCTAGGATCGACGTTAACTACTCCTACAACTTCGGAGACCTCGATGGCGCGTTCCCAGGTGAGTACCATTGGATCGCCGAGGCTCTTTCCGCTGGTTCTCTCACGTTGAAGGATTGGTCAGATATCGTCCGCGATAACCCGAACATCATCTACCACGATGATCCCGAGATCAACAATGTCGTGAAATGGCTTGTCGAGAAATGCGTCAAGCCCGGTGTCGGATACCAGACCGTCAGCCCTAGCACGCTCCTATCGACGCATCGCACGGTCAACGGAGTCCGCGAGATCTACCATCCGGTCGGCACGGAATTCGAGGCGTTCATGGATTCCGGTTACAATTTCCAGAACGCTCTCATGAAGCTCATGCACAAGATGAACCCGACGTTGGTGCCTGAGTCTATCGATGCCAGTTCCGAGAACACTTTGCTCAAGCCTGTCAACAAGGGACGTAACGATGCAGACTATGGTGTGCTTCAGATGATGGTCCCGCATTGGACGAAGTTCGACGGTGATTACTATGAAGCTGCGGAGAACGTCTATATCTCGTTCGGCTTCTTCGGCGACGAGTTCTCCGGTTTCAAGAAGGTGAACTACAACGCATCGAACCGTGGTCTCGATGACCTCAACGTTTCCACGAGCTTGGATGGTTTCGACTTGTCGCAAGTCATGGAGTTCGGTCGAGCTGGTTATTCCGGTGTTCCCAGCTTGAACATGATGGAAGTTGCCGAAGATAACATCATGCAGGACAAGAATGTATAATATGCGAGAGAATTACATCAGCTGATTAAGTAGGTGCATATGGGTACAACCGGTCGCAACATAGGCGAAGCCAGGGAAGGTAGCATAGAGCAAAGGCAAGGTGCTTCCGAGCAGATAGAACTCGGTGGCCCTTCATTTGAAGCCCCTCAACAACAGCAAAATGCTCCTCAAGAAGATCAAACACAATCACAATCTTATAGCACCTCTAACTATTGGGGAGTTGATCAAAGTGGAAGCTCCGTCTACGATGCGCAAGCTGCTGCTGCCGCTGCTGCTGCCAGGGCTGCTGCCGAGGCTAAGGCGCGAGCTGAAAGAGAGGCTTCTGAACAGCGCCGTGCAAATGACCAGAAGATAGCCAAGGAAGCTCAGGAAGCACAGAAAAATAGACAACAGCCACAACGATCTAATGTTTATACAATAAATACCGAACATGCAACTCATGTTGTTGATGATGGTGGAAATATTCTTTCTACAACTTTTAGCAATGATGATCAGTCGCATTTGCGACCAGAAGATATTAAAAGAGTTCGTAGCATTACATCGTCTCCTGATGATCTTGATATAGCATCTGCTCTTGCAAGACAAGACATAATGCATCTTACTGCTTCACCAAATTGGCAGTTTGCGTATAAATATGGAGTACCAAACTGGTATGGAAATACAGAGGAAACAGCTGCTTCTAAAGCTGTAGATCAAGCTACTGGAAAGAAATACAAGCGCAAGGAAAACATTCCGAACCAAGACGAAGCGAATGCTAGACAACAGCAGCAAGCACAGCAGGCTCAGGCACAGCAGGTTCAGGCACAGCAGGCACTTGGAGCAGCAGCACCGACTGGTGCCATCGAAGATGCCGAGGAAACTCCGTCGATGCGCGAACTTGCCAAGAAGCTGTTCTACACCAGATCCCGTCAAGCTCGTGGATACAACAAATCTCTTTACAGGCAGTTCTACCAGGAGCGTAGGGATAATCCCGATCTAACTGAAGAAGAGTTTTTCAAAGAGCATCCACTTGACCAGGAAGCTTTTGGAAATACTTTGCCGTCTGCCAAGCGTGAGCACTATCGTTCCAACAAGGAATACGAGGAAGGCCGTGCTCTACGTGAGGAAGGTCAGGCAGGCGATGTCGAGAAGTCGATGGAACAGCGTGGCAAGGGTATAAAGTTCAAGGACACGTACAAACAGGACAGGCTTGAAGATCAGACCGTCTGGGATATGAAGGTCGGCTTCTTCCCCATCATCGGCGAGAAGGTGGTCAAGAACGAGCAGACCGGTGAATTCGAGGGACAGTGGAGCCTTCGCGTAGAGGATGCCATTAATACCGTGGTGGAAGATTTCAACGGATCTGGTATCGATGGGCAGCGCACCGTCTTCAGGATGGCGCGTCTCTATGCGAGCATGGCAATCGACCGTCAAGGCAAGATGTTCAACGAAGATGTAGACAAATGGTCGCTCACCGAACAGGAGTTCATAGACATCTGCGATTGCATGCACCGTTCGACACTGCTCTTCGGGCATCCGTTCGTCGCTCCCGTGTTCCTGTTCGAAACCAAGTCGGCGCGTCCGAGCTTGCGCGGTACCGACATGTTCCCATCTGGTGTCATTCCCGATGTCGTTGCCCAGGCTATCACAGGCGAGGACAGTGCAATCAGGTTCCCTAACGGTCATCCTCGTGCAGGTGAATCCATGACGGCAGACGAGCTTCAGGATATCTGCTGGCAGGAATGGCTCAACAGGACGCAGCCTGTCATGAACGCCACGCTCGTCAACAGCAACACCTACCACAAGAAGAAGAAGCAGAAGAGAACAAAGGTTGACGATGGCGTTTACGTCGTGACCGAAGAGGAAGCAAACGAGAGGAACCTTGTTGCGCAGCGCATCGCAATCGAGAGCGCAATGCGTGCATTCGCACGGCTCGACGGCATGGGTGCCGAGGAGTTCGGTAACAAGTTCAACATCGATACTGCGCAGCACTACAAGCTGTGGGAGTACAAGGACAACCTCATCGAGTATGCTTCCGCTACGAACGGCAAGTACGATTCCGAAGCTGTGAAGGCGCGTGCCGACAAGAAGGCCGAGGAATACGAAAGGCAGAACAGGGAACGTCGTGGTCGCAGGAAGGTCAGCGAGTTCGAGGCTTCCTGCAACCTGCTGACTTCTGGAATCAAGACCAATGCGCTTTGGTGGAACTTGCCGATCCGCGTTTCCGCTATCGCAGAAAAGGGCGTTGGCAACCTTCAGACCTGGTGCACGCTCGGCTTGCTTCGCGGACGGTTTGCGAATCCCGAACGTTTCCAGATATCCGACGAGATCACAAACGCTTTCAGGAGCGACGAGGGATACAGGGCGATCGACGCTGCCTACCTCCTGTTGGAGATCGGCGGTCCCGGTGCGCTTTCCGGTTTCGCCAGGGAAGGCAAGCCGATGACTCAGGAGAACGCCATCGCCTACCTGCAGGAGAACGTGTTGAGACAAGCAGGCTCACAGCGAGCAGCCCAGATCCAGGAACTCAACATCAAGTTGAACAAGTTCTCGCAGCGCATCCTCGCAGGCGATACCGCTTTCAGGAAGTCTGACATAACGAACTTCTTCAATGCGCTGATGATATCAAACCAGGCTGTTGCCGATGCGCAGGGCAAGCTTGCCGAACTTGGAATGGTTGACGAATATGCTGGCATGTCGTTGACCGGTGCCGAGATGTACGATGTCTTCCGTGCAAACAACGGAGACGTTGCAAGGTTCCTGTCCGAAGTCATGACAACCTCAGCTGGCAAGGATGCGCTCATGATGATGCGTGCGAACAATATCGCGCAGTTCAACATCGTGAGCTATTCGGTTAATTCGTGGCTCAGGGACCATGGCATCGGGAACGCGATGATAACCTCGTTCCTCGATACGTTCACCACATACGGTGTCAACTTCCTGTATGCGATGATTCCCGGTAGCAAGACGTTCACCTACCTTACCTTGAAACAAAGCGAGAGCGATTACGATATCACTGCAGGTGATTTCGCTATCGGCGGCAACATCGGTTTGAAGTTCAAGGACGATCCCGGTTTCTACAACGGACTCAAGATGAACCTCATGTTCGATGCGGTTACCATGGGCAAATGGGTTTGCGGCGGCATCCTTCTTGGCGGTGTACTTGCCGCCCTCGGATTCGAGCCGCCCGATGATCCCGAAGACATCCTCAACATTTCCAAGTGGAAGATCGGCGGCAATGTCGGGCTAGGCCCGGATACCGATGGCAACGGTCGCGGCAACGGCATCGAGATCCAGAACGCCTACTGGCTCAACGATTTGACGCAATGGGGTTTGCCCAACGCGTATGCCATGGCGATAGCTTTGTCGCTTCCAAACGATGCCGTCATCAACGGCAAGAGCAAGATGGATATCATATTCGGCAACTTCCTCGACAGCATTTACGATCAGTTCGATGGGAACGTAGTGCTCGACATGACCGACTGCATCCTCAACTGGGGCGATGATATGGTCGATATCCAGAAGACCATCGATGACCCGACATACGAGATGCAGGCGCAATCTCCGTTCTTCGCCATGTCGGAACTCGGATTACGTGCATTCGGCAAGATTGTTCCCGGCGCTCCGCTTTACCGCGCATGGGGTACAAGTGCTGCATTGCGCGGACCGAATGCCAGGATGTACAGTACCAACAAGGTGTTCGATAAGTCATCCGAATGGGCGCAGCAGGTCGGCAAGACCGATTACATCGAGGATCCGGTCGAACGGTTGATCCGCAAGTACTCTGCTGGAAACTGGCTCCTCGCCGGTTTCATGGATCTCGGCAACCTTGCGTCTGGCAAGGCCGACGAGAAGACCGGTTACCTATGGTGGGAGATGCCGTTCAGGACGAAGACCGAACCTTATGCGCTCGCGCTCATCGAAGAGCAGAAGATGGATTACGATCATCTCGAAGAAGGCGAGACGAAAGAATCCTACAATGCGAAACGCACCGACGATCTTCGCAAGATGATCGCGGCAAGAGGCTACGAGACACCCGAAGAGGCTATCCGCGACGGTTTCTTCATCACGCATGATATGCGCTATGCTGCACTCGATACCGTGTTCTCCGAGCTTAACGCGATGAAGAACGAGTACGATACCAAGTGCGATGAGCAGTTCGATACGTATGACGAATGGTATGCGTACAAGAGCGATTACGACAAGAAGAAGTCCGAGCTTTGGGATTTCATCAACGACTGGCTTCAGAACGACGATATTCCCACGTGGACCGAAAACTACGAACAGCTCCTCAGCGATTGGGATGTCACCTATGTCAAATCGGATGGATCGCCTGCTACTCCTGTTGACATGTACATAGACAGGATCTTCAACCAGGGACAGGGCATCGAGCAGAAGTGGAAGCTCAAGGGCAATGCTCCCACATCCATACTCCCGTTCACCACCGTGCAATACGATTCCAACGACCTCGTTCGCAGGTCTTGGAGCGGTGAAACGGTTCCATATTGGCTTGAAGAAGACTCGAACTTGACGAGTCGTGCCAATCTGAAGGCACTTGGAGACAAGGTTATCCCTGTCGGCAGGGATGCCGGATCTACTGTCAACGATGTCTACTATGGCGAGGAATACGATGGTCAGCGTCTCCATGAAGGCGATGAGACGATCGGCGAGCGTGCTTGGGTTCCAAAGGAAACGAAGCTTCCAGATGACATCAGGAACTTCGGCGAGGAAAATGCAAGCGGTGGCATCTACGGTGACATGGGTAAGTCATCTGGAAACAAGACCGATTCCGATTCCGGTTCCGATGATGACAAGAAACCATGGAAAGGCTACGGAGACAAGAAGCCATGGAAGACAACGAGCTATGGCGGTGGTGGAAGGTCATTCTACAACCGCAGGTCGTATGGTGGCGGCAGCAGCTCGGGTAATTACAATCCGAAGATTTACAATACTTCACATAATGTCAACTCCGATAGAGCATCTACAATGTATACGAAGCAACCGCAGAGCGCACGCACGACGTACCTCCGTCCGAGCTTCAGCACCAAGGGTAGCCGTGAGGCATACAGGAGACAGGATTTCTAATGGATAACAAAGAGAAACGATGGAACGTCAGCAAGGAATCCCTTGAGTCCGTAGAGGTCTGCAAGATCATGGCCCGGTTCCAAGTAGCCCAGGGCCAGATGCGCCAACGAACGGCAAACCATGACCTATATGGCCTAGTGGCTAAGAACAAGTCGATCCACGAGTACTTCGGCAAGAACCGCCGTAGCAAGCAATCTAAGTATTTCAGCGAAGGTTCAACGCAATACATCCTGCGCAAGACGCTCAACGATGTCATCCAGCGCGTTCCCGATGGAGAGCTTGAAACCCAGTACGACAAGCTCAGCAAGGAACATATCGAGACACAGTACATCTTCGACAACAAGGTTATGGTGTCCGAATACGAAGGCATCGACATGATGTCGAACCTCACCAACACGTTCAAGATGTCGTGGATCTACGCATTCGCCCCTGTCCGCACCGGCTTCGAGAAGGATTGCGACGGCGATGTGCGCATCGGCTACAACTTGGAGCAATGGTCCGACGTGTTCATTAATCCAGATTGCAAGGATATCCGAAGGCCCGAAGTGGTCTACTTCCGTCAGTATATGACAAAGGATGACGTGAAGGGATTGATCGATCCTGTAACCGGATCTGTGTACGACAGCACTTACAACGAGGATACCATCCATTACGTCCTCGATGAGAAGATGTTCACTGCACGCCATGCCGAATCCGAACCTCTCGGCGATAGGCTGAAGGGATCCACGTCGATCGCATCGCTCACGCTCATCACCGAGTACCGCCGTGGCGCAAGCGAGTTCGTCACGTTCGTGCCTGAAATCAACGCGGTCTTCAGGCGCGTCCCCAACTACGACCCGCGCAAGGGAATTCCATGGAACTTCCTGGTCCTCGAACCAGATCCGGATTTCCCGCTCGGCATTTCCCAAGTTGAGTTCCTGCTTGCAGACCAGCAATTCAACGACCTGTTCCAAACGTCTGCATACAAGAACCTCTTGCTCGCGATGGAACCTCCGCTCATGGTCAGCGGTTGGGAAACCAATCCTTCCAGTTACAAGATGGAGCCTCGTAAGATCTGGAACCTCGGCAACAATCCGAACAATGCCAAGGTCGAACCTGTCAAGGTGGATAACTCCGTTCTCTCCGGTTGGGCAACTACCCGCGAGTCAATTGCCGCATCGATGCTCCGCAACCTCAATGTCATGGATGGGCAGGTTGCATCGGACATGCATGCGTCAAGTTACTCCAAGACGGCACCCGGCGTTCAGCAGCAGCAGGAGAACAAGTCCATCACCATCAACCAGTACCAGAAGCGCGTCGAGGATTTCTTCTCGCAATGGGCTGTCCAGGCGTTGCGCATGTACATCAACGCCATGAAAGGCCAGACGTGCAAGATGACCGTCGATGAGGAAACCCGTCGTAAGCTGTTCGATATCGGCGAACAGGATCTCATCGATGAGAACAAGATAACCATCGACTTCAGCGAGCTGTCAACCGATATGCTCGAATACAAGGTTAGAACAGGTTCGCTTGTCCAGCGCAAGGAAGACCAAGAGCTTGAGAAGCTGACCACCATGATGCAGCCCATCATCCAGAACCTCAACGGCTGGTCAGAGCAGAACCGTCTCGTCATCGAGAACGATGTGCTGCTTCCCGCCACGATGCGCATGTTGGAGCTTTCCGACACAGACCTCGCTAACACCATGTCTGAATCGCTTTCCAGCCAGATAGTCAAGAACATGATGGCTGACATGCAGGGCCAGCTCGACGCGCAGCAGGCGCAGATAGGCGATTTGCAAGGGCAGATGGCTGCTACGCAGCAGGCTCTACCGCCCGAATCACAGGAACAACTGGCACAGGCTCCGGTTCCCCCCTCGACTGGAATGCCAGCTCCCAACCCCCAGGAGGCCATGCCTGTAGGCGCTCCCGCTCCGATGGAAGGCGGGGAAGCTTCGCCGAGTCTCCCCGCACTTCCTGAAGAGGAAATGCCTGGTCAGCAAGTCACCGATTTCGATGAATTGCTCACTATCTAAGTTATGATAAAATGTCGCTGACTCGGCGGCAAGGTAAACAAGAATGAAAAGGAGACCAACATGGCTCAACCGATTTCGCCGCAGATTTGGAACAAGGCAGCGCTTACAGACAACCGCCTGCTTCCTGCCCGTTATTCCATCGGCATCTTCACTGGCAAGGGCGTGAACATCGCCAACAATCAGGAAGCATATGCTTACGATGACATCCTCGTGTCCGATCGCATCTTCGACTACGACGATCGCCGCCTGAACGGTCTTGCCAACGTATCTGGCAACAGCACGTTCAATGCAGACGGTCGCGATGGTTGGGGTGCTTCGGCATACGGCCCGTTCCAGACGGTCCGCTTCACCCGCCGCGTGTTCACTTCCGGTCAGCACAAGTCGATCGCATGGCGCGTGTTCGATGAGAAGCAGTACTCCGGCGGCATCGGCGAATGGGGCGATGCGAAGCAGTCCACCGCCTACACCGGTGGCGAGGCTTACCTGTCCACTGCCGAGACCATCAACAAGGCCAAGGCGATTTGGGACAAGGAAATCCTTGGTCCGCATATCGACAAGTACAACTTCTTCGCAATTGCGAACGGTCACATCTCCGGTCGCTTCGTGCAGACGCACGCCGAAGAGGGCGCTATGTTCGATTGCGACGGCACTTGGATCGCTTCCCCCGGTCCCTACGAGGGCTTGTCCTATCCGCCTGAGTTCGCACCGATCAAGGCTATCGAATGGGATAGCCTAAACGTCCGTCCGATGCTCAACGCCATCGACGTTGCCTGGACGAACCTGTTCATCCCCGAAGATAACCGCGTGATCCTGCTCGACAAGGCTTACAAGGATGACCTGCTGTCCAACCTCATCGGCGTTCCGGGTACCCTTCCGCACTCCGACAAGGCTTACGATGCTCTGGTCGAAGGCCGCTTCGAGCGCTTCTACGGTTGGGATTTCGACTTCTCGATCCCGTCCCAGTATTATCCGCAGGTCTACCTTGATGCGAACAACAACGTCGTTCACGATGCCAATGGCACTGCCGCCTACGATGCGATTATCAACTCGATCTCCGCTCCTGATGGCGTGCTGAAGCTTCAGACGGAACTCGCTGCAGCGCAGCGAGTCCGTGCCACGAACTACATCGGTACCTACTTCGACACCACCAACATGGTGTTCGTGAACGAGATCACCAACTATCCGATGTCCATGCCTGCTGGCGCTCCGTACTACGGTACCGCAGAGACCAAGGACGAGAGCACGGTCAACTGGGCTGTCCCGTATGGCGGCAGCACGACCCCCGGTTCTGAAGCTGACTACGCTGTAGACAACTTCCCGTGGCAGGGTTACCCCGGCCAGGGTCCGTCTACCACGACTGGTCCCGTGCTTACCGGCCTTCCGAACACCAAGCCGGTTCGCCGTCAGGTTATCGGCATGGCAGTTTACCGTCCTGCCGCCCAGCTCGGCGAGGAATACGGTTACATGGAGACCGATCGCGGCAAGACGCGTGGCAAGTTCACCGAGCTTGTCTTCGATGTCAAGCACGATGCGTGGGTCATCCCGCAGTACTCGCACGGCATCCTGCTCATCGTTGACTCCGAGGACAACACCGGCACGCCTGCCGTCCCTGTCCGCGTTGTCAACGACGTGACCATGGCTCCCGCTTCCGATGCCGAGTTCACGGTTACTCCTGCTGACGGTGCCGTTTGGCCTGAGTCGTAAGATAGATTCTTAGCTCTGCTAAAATGGGGGCGGGTGAGTTAATCGCCCGTCCCCTTTCTAATTGAAGGAGATGAAATGGCTACAGATTACGACAAGGGCGAAGTGACAGATCGCGAGAAACTTGCAGCAGAACGACAGAAGGCATTGGCTAAATACAATGCGAACTCCATTGCCAACCAGCTCGACCAGCAGATCTACACCTACGACGTAGCAGACAAGCAGAACAAGGCTCTTCGTGACCTTCAGCTCAAGGAAACAAGGCGCAAGGGCGAGGCAGACCGTTTCGAAGCCCAGCGCCAATTGCAGAATGCGGCTCTAGGTCTTTTCGCATCTGCAAGCCCAGCAATGAACGGTAGCACAACAGGCAATATGATGAGCATGTTGCGCAATCGCAACGATGCAGACAACAGCACCTATTGGGAACAGCGTCAGGAAAACGAGAACGCGATCAACAATGCATACAACGAGAGCTATGCGCAGAACCAGATCGCCCGTCGCGATGCAGCTGTCAATGCAACAAAGGCGCTTAGGGATACGCAAGGTGATCTCGCCGCAAATCTCAGCAACATCAATCCAAATCTATATGAGGCACCTGGAAAAGATTCCGACATAAAGAAGATCCTCGATAGCGTGAATGCCATCAGGAAAACCTACACGAAAGCCAATGCATACCAGCCCTCGCTTTCTGGTTACATCATGCCTGCGAATGCAGAACAGAACATCATCGGAAAACGCAACAAGCTGCGAGGAAACGATTACTTCAGCAGGTTGATGAACAGCTACAATTTCTAGGAGGTAGGAAATGACCAAGGAAATTCCCTTTGACGAAGATGTGATGACACTCATCATGGGTCTTGGATCTCCTGAGAAGCCAGGTCAACATGGTCGAACCATGATGCCTGCACCGGAAAACAAGCCCATCGACATCATCACGCAGATTCGCGATCTATGCGAAGAGTTCCTTCAGACGGTTGATAAGGAAGAAAAACCAGAAAAGAAGGAAGATGATGGCGAGAAAACCGACGATATGAAGATTGACGAGGATTAACATGTCTCGTGGACTCACAATAGCCGACCTTGTTCAACAGGTCTTCTACGCAATGTACCGCGTCAGGCTCGATGTCGATGCGTCAAAAGAAGGTGCCTATCATTCCAAGAGCGACAAGTTCAAGGAAGTCGTAATGGAAGCAAATCTCACCTTGCAGGAATTCCAAAAAGAGCAAGACTGGAACTTCCTACGTGAACGCTGGGACATCGGATTCACGCGACCCGGACCTGTGCAGGAGTTCCTCATTCCCGAAGGAGTGTACAAGCTCTGCACCGGTTACAACGATGCGGTTCGCCTGCACTGGCCTCACTCGGATGAAGTGATGCAGATTCCATTCGACTCACCCAGATCCGGTAACCATCGTGCCATAGAGATGTTCGATGACATCGGTTTCGCCAATGTGGACAAGAACCTCCAACGTGCATTTGTAGTCGGAGATATGCTGACTTTCTACCGCAGATGGCATCCTATAGAGCTTAACAAGTTCTTGGAAACGGATGTCATCAGCTACATCGAGCCGTTGCATATATGCGATAGCACATGTCCCGATAATTGCCCGAAGGCTTACGAGGAAGTTCATTTCAAATGGATGCCCGATCCTTACTACTTCATCATCCGCACAGCTGCACGCAGGGCGATTGCGGACCCGTCTTGCTCCGAAGTGTTGCAGGTCTTGACTGACGAAGCTAGCAAGATCTTGAGCGCAATCCGCGAAAACGACTCAGCTCATACCAATCTCGATACCTACGAGACGAGCACGCTCGGATACATATCGGTTCTCTAGGAGGCTTGCATGGCTACTTCTTCAAGCAAGCAACGTTCGCAAGGTGGTGGGCGCAAGGCTAACTCCGAACCGAGACAGCAGGTGTTCCGCGATTTCGGCGGGTGCAATTTCGAATTGTCCCCACGTGATTTCAGCTTGGGTAAGACTGAAGACCAGGAGCAATCCGACCTTCAGATGAACTACGTGGTAATCCAGAACAACGCGAAGATAGCATCGAATAAGACGATCGAGACCCGAAACAACATCGTCAAGTTGTTCGACGTTCCATCTGGCAGGAAGTTCACAGATGCCTGCATTCTCATAGGCCAGGAGTTCTATATCGGCTTGGATAATGGAGATCTCAAGTATGCCAACCTCGGTGCATCGAGTTTCAACAACGTGACGCTCACCGACAATTCCGACGATCATCCTGCTCACCATTGGAAATCGTTTGCCTATGCAGACAACAAGCTCATCGGCACTACGCAGGAGAACAGGCTTTGGACCGGCACGGTGAACAGCCACAACATCGCCAATGCGCGCAAGGTAACAAACCCAAGCGCTTTGACCATTTCCAACATCGTTGCCAAAGGTAGCCTTCAAGTCAAGGATCCATCCGATGCTGCATACATCGCAGAACCGGACAAATGGCCTTACCGTATCGCTGTTGCCTATGCATACATAAACAAATACGGTCCCACAGTGCATTCCCCTCAGTACACATTCTATGCCAACTATCCTGTAGAGGATTGGCATGGCGGCAGATATGCGCAGATAACCGGTACGGCACCTGCTGGCTATGCAATCCAGGCTGTCGAAGTGTACTATACGACCGGTAACTCGTCTTCGCTTCTGTTCGCAGGTCGAACCGATAGAACCATTGGAGCCGATCCTGCATGGACATGGAGGTTCAATTGGTATGGATACCTCGATGCCACCAGCATGTGGCCCGTTGCGAACCTCATCGCACCGGAGGAAAACTACACAGAAGGCGTGAAGGCGAGCCATGTGACATGTATCGATAGCAAAATGTATTTCTGGGGCGATAGCTCCCAGCCTCAACGTCTCTACATCGGCGGCAATCCAGGTAACTTGTTCAGCATCTCGCCCGGAACCGGTGGCGGCTATGTAGATGTGGAGCCGGGTTCAGGCCAGGAGATCCGCGTTGTCACGAAGTACAAGACGCAGAGCGGTGCATCCATCGTCACCATGCTGTGCGATTCGAAGAACACCACCAGGGAACAACGTTTCAACCTAGTTGAAAACTCGGTCTCGCTCTCCAATGAGCAGAACATGAAGTCGTGGCAGGCAGAGCAAGTTGCCGGTGCGGTCGGCTGCAAGAGTTTCAACGGTGCCATCGTGTGCCAAGATGGTATCTATTCCATCGCTCAATATGGCCTTGCCTTGACCACGATGACGATGGAGTACAATTCGCAGATCCGCACGAACTACGTGAGCGAACCCATCAAACCTGCGTTCACAAACAAGAACCGCAGCGCGTTGAAGAATTCCGCAATACTCGAATGCGATGGCGTTATCTATGTGGCTTTCGGCAAAGACGATGCGACGCTGGACAACATGTTGTTCTGCTACGACATCGACCAGAAAGCCTGGTGGACAGTCAACCTAGATATCGATGAAGCGATTCTCAACTTGTTCCATGTGGATTACGAAGGATACCGCGAGGGAATTGGCATCGTCACGCAGAACCATGTGTACATGCTGCCGTTGACGAAAGACGATGACATCGAGACCGTTGCGACGTTCCCGACAGTAATACAGACCGGCGAGCTTTCGACCACGCAACCCCAGCAGAACTGGTTTTACCTTAGCCAAATGGAATTCAGATTCGACTATTTCATCGGATCTGTGCTGGTAGAGCTTACCGGCATCGATCAATTTGGTCGCAAGGTGAGCACGAAGAAGACCATCTCGCACAGCGAGACCGTGTACAACCTAGCCGAATTCATGCGCATAGACCTGCGCTTGCAAAGCTACCAGATCCGGATAACCGGACAAGCTAGGTTCCGTCTAACGCATTTCATCGCGAAGCTTTACACCATGTCAGCCAAGCAGGGATTGGTCTGGGGTTTCGACGATTCGCAAAGTTTCAGGTCGGATGGCGACATCCACCCGACTTTCTTGGATTATAATGACATCAGGAAAGCGATAATCCCATAGGAGGAAACTATGGCCAACTCATACGGATTCAATCCCGACCGCTCGAAGGTACCTATGTACACCGCTGCCGAGATCGATGCGATGGACTTTGCGAACGATCAGGCATTGGCACAGGAGATCGCCGATAGGCAGGCTGCGGTTAGCGGTGAGGCAAGTGCTAGGGCTGCTGGTGATGCGGCGCTTGACACGCGCATCGATAATATTATTGCTCCCACGCCGTATCCAGATGGAACCACTGTCGATGAGCTTATTGATATCAGGATTGGAGACAATGGGATTACATATGCCTCTGCTGGTAGATCCGTAAGAGACAACGATTTTATTTCCAGACAGATCATCTCATGTATTAAAAACGGTGTTGTCAAATTTGATTGCCAAGGTATAAGTGGTTACTTTGATGGAACAAGCTATCAACCAGGCTCTGCGTTTAGTTATGTTGTTGTAAAAGATATATCTGTTATAGATTGGATATATTTTGAAAAGGGTAATGGTGTAGGTTCTCTTGATTGGATGTATTTCTTTGATGATAGCGATCAACTCATTACCTATAAAAGCATCGAAATAACTGAATTCACAGATGAAACTTTTTCAAGCACCAAGACAACTAGATATTGCAAGGTGCCTGACAATGCAGCAAAAGTTGTTCTAAATATGTTCAATGCATCCTATTATCCAAGTGGTATATTCATGGCCAGCAACGTGAGTCATCATCGTAAGAACAAACGCGAGAAAACTTTCGTTGACCATTATGCGACAGCAGGATCTAATGGCATTATTGGCACTTCACCACTACATTTCAGCGGTAACCTGATTTTGTCTCTAGATGATATATATGCGTTTGATTTTATTATCAACCAGGCGTCAGTGTATCCTGTTGTTTTTTATGATGCGTCTTTTGCTGTAATACCTGATGCATCTATTTATCCTATAGGAAATAACAGTATAGTTGTTCCGTATAATGCTGTTTTTGCATACCTTAATTTCTATACAAGCCAATTCATAGATCAGGATAATTTTTACATAGTCTACCGATCCGTTGATGAGGATTTGCAAAACGAGATTGATGATATTCAAGAATCAATTGATAGTTCTCAACTTGGAAAGATCAAAGATCTTATTCCGCCTGTATCCTATGGAAACGCGCTAAAAGAGAAGTGTCCAACTTTCTTCTCGAAGTTTGCTGAAAAGACTTCTGATGTCGTTGTTTGTCTAACTGGTACGTCTTTAACCGAAGGTCATCCGTATGCTTCAATGCGAGATGATGCATCTGAGCGTCCTCCTCTTTTGTTTGCGAACGATCTCGCAAGTCATCTGTTCGACAAGCTCATCAAATACTGGGATGGTCAAAAATACTACATGTATGATCATGAAGACATATCATACTCTAGTTCAACATGGACTGTTACAAGGGACCTTAAAGACAACGGTATATCGGTCTGGGATGATAGCGGCGATGCAAGACATGGATATACTAAAACAACGCGAGATGAAGGTGCATATGTTTCCTTTGATGTTCCAGAAGATGCTTGGCAGTTTAATTTCATTTACAGAACAGATAGCTTAGGTTCAACGTGTAGTGTTGCCATATCTTCAGGAAATCAAAAAATGGAGGTATACGACGGCTCTCAATGGGTAGAAGCCAATGGATATCAGTTTAGCATGCTTGAACCCGCTACAACTGATACAAAAGGCAATACGATATATCAAAAACGCCTCAAGATGCGTTGTCGAAACAAGACGGAAGGCGGTATTGATTCCATTGGAACGGCTAAAACTATTACGATTTCTAAGATATCGTCAGATACAGGAACGTTTAACGTTGTTGGTTTCGAGTATTCCCCAAGAGAGTATATGTTTACGTTGATAAATGCAGCTAGGGGAAGCCACGAATGGGGTAATCCTGGAATAAGAAACCTAGAAAATTTCCAAGATTCCGATATCTGGTGCTATGACCCTGATTTGATTCTTTGCGAAGTTACCGTTATAAATTGGAGCGGGAGTACAGAATGGGGAATGACGGCAGACCCATACTATTTTGCTAACATGGCAAGGCAGGCTTTTTTTGATTCTTCAAGGGAAAATAGTCTTTATGTCAAGAGCAACCAGTATACAGATTGCGATATTCTGTTTTACGGCGATACGCTTTCATCGTACTATGATGCGGCATGGAATGATGATCATTCACCAAAATTTGGTCTTGTTACTACTGTTGATAGCAGATATTCAAGCCCTGGGGCTTCATGGCTTGGTCAATATAAGACTGTTTTTGATAACTATTGGATTACTGACAAGTATATGCTTGAACAAACTGATTATATATTTATTCCCGTTACGGCAACTTTCAAGGAAATAGCAGAAAAACTTTATGGCAACTATTGGTCTGCATTCAGGCCAAGCGGCCCAGATGGAGATACGCTTACAAATGATTATACCCATTTGAATGATAATGGCGTGTTTATCTGGGCATCGTTAATCACTCCGTTGTTTAATTGGTAATAGAAAGGAATAAGTGATCCCCCATGCTCCCAGAATTCATTGACATCTACATGTCGCCAGTACGCGACAACCCAATCATCCAGGCGATGCTGTTCGCCGTGCTGATCTTGATCCTGTGCGACATGGTGTTCGGCATCGCCAACGCCTGCGCGCATCACGAGTTCTCTAGCACCAAGCTGCGCCAGGGCCTCATGCACAAGACGGGCGAATTGGTCCTCGTGATCCTCGGCGTGGTGATCGACGGCCTTATATTCGCTGGCGTGAACATGAGCATCAGCGGCCCGATCCTCGGTGTCATCCTGCTGTCCATCATCGTCATGGAAGTTGGTAGCCTGATGGAGATTGCCGCCAAGCTGAATCCCGACCTCCAGGCTATCAGGGCGTTCAAGCTTCTGGCTGATGTCAAGGAGAATGCAGATGACGATGAGAAGGTAGCCGACCACGCGAAGGAAGACTAATGGCTCTCACAATCGGACAGATCGCCGCAATCATCCACAAGGATATGTGTGACGATGATGACAACGGATACTCTTGGGATCCCCGATGGGGCGAAGATGGCAAGAGCTGGAAGACCCTCACCATCGAGGGCCGAAAGTTCAAGTACGACCGAGGTTCCTATGAATGCGGCACATCGGTAACTTCTGCATGGAAGGCCGTGTTCCGTGGCACCAAGTACGAGCATTGCCTTGATGGCTACGTTTACACCGGCAACGCAAGGCAGGTCTACACTTCCACCGGCCTGTTCGAATGGAAGCCCATGAGTTTCCTCGCCAATCCCGGTGACCTTTACCTCAACGAAGTCAACCATGTAGCCATGTGCCAGACGCAGTATCCCGATGTTCTCAGCGAGTTCTGCATCAACGAGCATGGCGATGTCTATGGCGGCAAGGTCGGCGATCAAACCGGCGTGGAAGCCTATGTCCATGATTACTATGATTTTCCATGGAACGGTATCCTGCATGCCAAGCAGATCACCTATGCGCAGCTGATAGGCGAAAGCGAGCCTGCAAAGCAAGATACCAAAAAAACGGCGCTCAACGGCATCGACATCGCGTCGCACCAAGAAGGGATAAACATCGCGAAGGTCGATGCCGATTTCGTCATCATCAAGGTTTCCGGTGGTGTGAGCTATGTCAACGATCATGCCCATGGTGCATGGAAGGATTGGAAGGACATCGCAGACGAGGCCATCAAGGTTGGCAAGCTCGTCGGTTTCTACCATTACGCATGCGAATACAATACTTCGCCCGGTGGCAAGAAGGAAGCCGAGTTCTTCTTGAAGCAGCTCGGATCCTATGCAGATAAGGGCATCCTCTGCCTCGATTGGGAAAACTCTGCCGAGGGCCAGTCGATTCTGTATGCAAAGGAATTCCTTGATACCGTTGCCTCCAAGACCGGATCGACTCCGCTGTTCTATGCCCGTGCCGGTTACATCAACGAGGTCGATTGCTCGTCTATCAAAAAGTACCCGCTCTGGATGGCCAGCTACCTGTACCGTTACGAGAACGGCAAGGGTTACGTCAACGATCCGGTGAACACGTGGGACACTGGGGTATGGCCCGAGATGACCATATACCAGTATTCCTCGACACGTCTCATTGACGGGTACAACAGCCGTCTCGATTGCAACAAGTTCTACGGCACCAGGGAAGACTGGAACAAGCTGGCAGGCAGTACCACGCCAGATCCGAAACCTTCGCCGACTCCGACTGTAAAGACATATACCTATGTCGTGGTTGCAGATGTGCTCAATGTACGTGACAAACGTTCAACTATTACCGGCAAGATTGTCGGATCCTTGAAGAAAGGCACCGTGGTCAAGGTCAAGAGTGTGAAGAAAAACTCCGCTGGTAACACTTGGGCCCAAATTGCATCTGGTAAATACAAGGGAAAATATATCGCCACGATCTTCCACAAGGAAACCCTGGCACGCAAGCAGAAATCAGTTGACACGGTTGCCAAGGAAGTCATTGCTGGCAAATGGGGCAATGGCGAGGAACGTCGCAAGCGTCTCGAAGCAGCAGGTTTCAACTATGATACCGTGCAGGCAAGGGTAAACAAACTTCTCAGCTAATTTGAAAACACTGGTAGTTCACGCTGCCAGTGTTTTACTTTGGTGTTAAAATAACCTTGTTGAAAAGGAGGAGACATGGCCTATAATCCTAATCTCTACAATCCTTACGGATCCCAGCAATTTCAACCAATCATCTCGTTTCCCCAGCAAACTCAACCAACATTCCAACCACAGCAGCCAATCAACGGGCTGATTTGGATCGACGGCATTCAAGGTGCTCAGATGTATCCTCTGCCACCTAATTCCACCAGTCCTCCGCTGATGTTCAAAAACGAATCCAAGTTCGCCGTGAAGACAACTGATGGCGGTGGAGCTGGATCTGTGCGTTTGTTCTCGTTCACCGAGGACGAGCCGACACCAGATCCATCTACCAATGCGAATTATGTGACACATGATGATTTCGAATCGTTCAAGAAAGAGATCATGGAGGCTATCAATGGCAAACCCGCTGTTCCAGCAGAATAACCAACAAGGTAACAACCCGCTGGAAGTTTTGAACCAGATGAAATCAATGGGATCTTCCAGCTCCATTTTCAACCAAATGTACCAGAGCAATCCCCAGTTTCGGCAATTTGCAGATAGCATGAAGGGCAAAACGCCTGAACAGGCTTTCAGCGAATACGGTCTAGATTTCAACCAGTTCAAGCATATGAAGTGGTAGCAATTCCCAAGATGCGCATAGGGATAGCTATAGCAATTATTCGTTCTAAATTAAGAAAGAAGGTACAATATGGCTATTCAAGATATGAGTGCTGCCGATCTCGCTGCCGTAATGGACGGCAACAACGACGGTTGGGGCGGTGGAAACATGGCCTGGTGGATCGTCATCTTGTTCTTGTTCGCAGGTTGGGGCAACAACGGCTGGGGCGGCAATCGCGGAACCGGTGGCAACGTCGGCGGCGATGTCCTCTATCCGTGGATGGAGAACCAGCAGAACCTCTTCACCGGCTTCGGCAACATCCAGAACGCCCTGTGCGCCGGTTTCGCCAATGCCGAGACTGCGGCAACCGCACGCCAGATGGCAGACATGCAGCAGATGTTCGGCTTGCAGACCGCCATGCTGCAGGGCTTCAATGCACAGCAGGCGCAGCTTGCCCAGTGCTGTTGCGACAACCGGCTTGCAACTGCGAACCTTCAGGCCGCTATTGCTTCCGAAGCGTGTGCCAACCGCCAGGTCGTTAGCGATGGTATCCGCGATCTCCTCGTCAACAACAATGCCAACACGCAGCGCATCCTTGACCAGATGTGCCAGGACAAGATCGATGCGAAGAACGATGAGATCCAGCAGCTCCGCACCCAGATCCAGGTTCTCAACAACAACGCATCGCAGAATGCCCAGACCGCTGCCATCATTGCCAACAACGAAGCGCAGACCACTGCCCTCGAACAGTACCTTGCACCCGTTGCGCGTCCCGCCTACATCGTGCAGAATCCGAACTGTTGCCAGCAGAGCTTCGGTTGCGGTTGCGCTGCTTAGGGGGTAGACCATGGCTGAGTATGTGAGCGTTCAGAACCCGCAGCTTGTTTCTGCGAACAACAATGTTCTACTTGCCGATTCGATCCCCTGCAACAAAGGCTACGTCGTACACCGTAACGGATCCGGCATCCTTACCCTCCGTGGAATTACGAACGGTTGCAACAATTTCGCACGCTACCAGGTGACGTTCAACGGCAACATCGCCATTCCCACTGGCGGCACCGTTGCCGCAATCGCAACCGCCCTTGCAATCGATGGCGAATCTCTCAACTCCTCCCGCGCAATCGTCACGCCTGCTGCCGTCGAGCAGTATTTCAATGTGACGAACACGGCGATCATTACCGTTCCCAAGGGCTGCTGTTACACAGTTGCCGTCGAGAACGTGAATGCAGGAGTCGGCGAGGACATCGACCAGCAGGCCATCAGCGTTGCAGACGGCAACCTGGTAGTTTCGCGAATCGCTTAGGAGGTGAACGATGGTAGATCAGATTTACAAGATAAAAAACGAGATCCTTGCACAAGCTAAGAAGGAACTCGAAGAGCGTGGCCCGGAACGCATGGATGTCGATCGTCTCGGTGAAATGGTCGATATGGTCAAAGACCTGGCTGAAGCGGAAGAATCGTGCTGGAAAGCGCAGTACTACCGCAACGCCGTGACCGATGCCATGGAAAGCAAGTACGGCTATCCTGCCGGTACCGTCCAGATGGGCGGTACGCAGGGCGTAACTGCACGCCAAGGTTACGACATGCAGCCTATGCGACAAGGTTACATGGGCCATGATGACCTTATCAAGAAGCTTGGAAACGAGTATCGCAACCTCTCGTCCGAGGAGAAGATGATGCTCAAGTCCCAAGTTCTCAGCGAGCTGAAATAAGTTTGCCATGTTGCCGGTTCTCATCAATGGAGATTTATGGACAGTTGAACGGGTTTCCCCCGACAACCCCCTTCTCATCGATAGGACCGGCAACTATAAGCACGGCACCACAGATCCGCTTACAAAGTCCATCCGCATATCAAGCGAACTGGAATCACCATTGCTAGACAAGGTGGTTCTGCACGAGATAGCCCATGCGATAACTATTTCACATGGGCTGCTTGGACCATTGAGGAATAGCATCCCCGATGACATGTGGATACATGTAGAAGAATGGTCCGCAAGTCTCATGGAGCGACATGCCATCGAAGCTGCTATACTTGCATCGCAAGCACTTGGCAGGCCCTTGTGCATAGGCGGATATTGTATAATGTCATAAAGAATACAAGGAGACATTATGGGATATAGATTCGATGATAAACCACTTAAACCGGAAGACATGATTCCACGCTTCGCTGTCAGAAATGGGGCAACTGCTAAGATTGCACTCGGTTGTTATTATCTTGGCAAACATGATTCCAAGCTACATGATTTTCTCGGCTGGCCCAATCCCGACCATCAGGACATGATTTGCCAGGAGCTTAACAACTTCAGGCTTTTCAATAAGAAGGACAAGACAGTGGAGCTTGAGGAAATCCATCTCACCGAAGAAGGCTATGATGAGGTGGCTATAGCTTATGAAGATTCCGAATATGCACAATACCTTATCACGGAAGCCGCCATCGATGAAGATGATGACAACATCATCCGTGTCAAAGTGACAGCCAACCTTCCTGAATTCACCGACAAGCCCATCGATGTGAGATTCACAGTCTTCGTTAGGAAGACTTCTGAAACCATGATCGATTCCGTTTGTCATGGATTCATCAGCGTCCTTCCCGGAGCAGTTTATCCCGGGTCTCCCTATCCTGAATAGAATGGAGCCAAATCATGATGACAGACCAGTTCACATTCCCAAATCCAATTATGCCTGGTTCTATCTGGAATAAGGATGCAGAGTATGATGTCGCAGTAGTTTCCCCTGTAGGTGAAGGGCCGAAAGGACCGAAGGGCGACAAAGCTTATTTCTCAGACCTAACGGAAGCAGAGAAAGCCGAAATCTACCAGAGTATGTCCTTCGTCGGCAACGAGATTGTCGATGCTTTTTTCACCACAACCAATCCGTCAACCTCCACAATCACCATACCCATTCCAAGCTACGATGAATATGATCTACTCTGGATATTCGTGGAAGGCTTGTTCCTGCTTGAGAACCTTGACTATACGATAAACAATGGATCAATTGTCCTAGCTTCTCCCATCACCCATGCTGGTACCAAGGTGCTATTTAGAGCATTGCGTTTCAGCACTCCTGATGGAAACAAACAACTCAATGTGAACCAGAACACGACAGAGAACAATACCATCAACTACAATGCAACCGCGTTGACCGGAACTGGTGCTCCGTCACAGAATGCAGATTACATCGGACAGCTGTACATCGACACCAGTTCCGATCAAACTTATGTAGCCAAGACTGTCAATGGTGACTGGATCCAGTTGTAAGGAGATAGCACATGTCTTTCAAAGAAGCAGTAAAGAACGTGATGAAAGGCGGCAAGTATGACAAGAAGTCAGCTGCTGCCATCGTAGCCAATGCAAGCAGAAATGCAAGCCCTGCTGCCAAACGCAAGAATCCGAAGCTGAACCGTGTTAAGTAGTATAAATTTCAAATTCTAAATTTATACTAATCAAGGAAAAGTATAAAAATGGCCCAGTCAGGCTTTCTTCAACTGAATAGCAATGATGATCTGTCTAAAGTTATAAAGAAATGCAACACCAACTTTAGAGCGCTTGCAACTCAGAAGCAGCAGCAGGATCGCATCAACGCACAAGCAGCAGATGAAACATCTGAAGCAATTGGCGAAGCGTTGTCTGATATCGTTACCGCAATCGAAGATGAAGTCGAAACACGCCGTCTTGCAGATGAAGACCTTCAGAACGAAATCGATACGCTAGGCGATGATTACGTCGAGAAAGCTGGCGATAAGATGACCGGCGATCTCGACATGATGAACCATAAGATCCGCGCCGTCTCGCTCAATTCAAGTATGAAACGCGACGGCGGGAACCCGATCGTGGTATCTGAATCAGGTGCAAACTACGACATCCGCGATACCTTCTACCAATTGCTCGCACAGTTCACAGCCCGCCGTGAAACCGATGGGACGATGGAGGCTGTTGTCCGTGCGTACAACGACAACTCCGGTACGGAAGTAACCGAAGAGTTCCGTGTCGGCATAGACCGCAATGGCGATGCACAGTATTATCTTGATACCCCATCTGCCTTGCTCAAAGCCCTTGACCTTATAACCAATGTTGACAACAGCACATCGTATATCGGCGTTGGTTCAACATGGACGCTATGGAGTGCGGAGAAGCGCAGGTTCGGAAATATCATAACCGTTAATCTACAGGTTTCCTGTTCCAGTGCGCTTACCGCAGGCACAACCTACTCGATCGGCACAGTTCCAGCAGCATGGCGTCCAGCTACAAACGTGAGCGGCACATGTTCAGAAGGTATAGGTGTTCTCACGTATCAAGGCGCATTCAGCGTTTGCCCGTTCAGAAATGTTGCAAGCGCAACCGCATTCAGATTGTATTTCACGTTCATCGTTTAGGCGATTTTCGGGTCGCAGTAGTTTATCATTTAGGCAATTTTCAGGTCATAATAGTTCACATGAAAATTAAACGGGCCTTAGAACGGCTTACAACGATCCGTTGACCTGGGGTTTTAGAAACGCCTGATAATCAATGATATATAAACGAAAGTTACCGGCAAGTTGGAAAAAAGAAAGTAGCAAAGAAAAAGGGCCGGACGCATCCAACCCTTTCACCCTTTCGCCGAAGCAGCCAGGGTCAATCTCTGGTGCAAGGTACAGAATTCGAACTTGTAACCAAATGATTATGAGTCATCTGCTCCACCATTGAGCTAACCTTGCTTACTTGCCGCAACCTTTGCGCTTGCTGGTAACCATGATATCACCTCCTCAATAGATATCGTTTGGATTCTTTTTACGCAATGGGGAAAACTTCGAAGGCCGCATACCGGGTGGAAAATCCTCCCACTCGCGCTCTTCCTCAGAAGCCAATCCCCATTCATCGTAGTAGGCTGGAATCTTTCTCGGCTTACCTGAAGCAGTCTGCAGATATTCAACTTGCGATAACAGGTCACACGCATAACCATAGGCATCCATCAGGTGCGAATACCTATCATGTTTCGGCTTTGCCGACCAGTCATCGATCGAGCTGAGTTCCCTGAATTCCCAGTTCTCAAAGCATTCCATCAGCCAATCGCATTTATCCGAGTTTATAACAGCGTTGGCTAACATCTGCCTACCACGATTGATACGATCTGATACATAAGTCCTATCGAGCTTGTACCATTGAATATTCGGGAAAGCACGACGGCATTCTTCGAGCGGGGAAGACATGGAACCGGATCTGTCGGAATCCCACGGCAGGCAAGCAGCGCGAATCAAATGGAAATAGGGACGGGAAGCCAGATCCATGACGCATTCGACAACAGCCTTCCGGTTGTCCTCGAAGTAATCGTAGATCAACAGGTAGTTGTTGTAATACTGGAACACGATGCAAGAGGTCCAGTCAGTCTGTTTGTCCTTAGATGAAATGTCCCACGCCATATACAACGGTTTCGATGTATCCAAGTTGAGCGGACGATATCTACCGTCTTTGCGAACCGCTTCGATACCGGGGAACACCAAGCCTGCATTGACAGCTAGGAACTCGCACATGTATTCCTGCCTGAATAGCAGGTCGTTTCCCATGGCACGAATGTAACGTTGCCTGATATCCTCAAGCATCTCGTCTGTGAACAAGCGCGTGCCATCAGACTTTGTAGATTTGTTTGCAGGCAACAGATCAACATACACATTACCATGTTCACCAGGCCATAATGCAGGATCTTCCTCTTTGGTATAAGCACGTAGGAAATCAGCTGCAATGTTGCTCATGCCACGTGGAGTGAAGTTCGCATTGACGCTGAACTGTTCCCCATTTGCCTTCTTGGTATCCCAGATCGGCATGATGAGATCGAACGCATTGCGTCTGTACAGGCTCAATTCAGAGATGAAGAACCGGTCATATGATGAACCGATCAAGCTTTCGCTCTCCTTGAAACCAATGTACTGAATCAGGGCTGGTGCAAAACTGCCAAGATTGTTGTTGAACCTTACCTGCTGTCTGGTCTCCAATGGTTCGATGATGTCCGCAGGGTAGCTGTCGAAATGCCTGCGACCATCGATATACTTGTCCCAGATGTTACGACGGATCCATTTGTTATCCAAGCCGACATACGCCGATTGCGTACCTGGATTCAGATATGATTGGTACAAGGCGAACTGGATATCATCGGTATCCTTACCACACTGTCTATGCCAGATCTTGAGATAGTAATCATACTTCCCTGATAAGCGACGCGCCCAGGCCGCACGTTGATACGGCCTAGGCTCGTAATACAGGGGAACCTGTACTGTCATGGATTAATACTCCAAGTCAATGTCTTCCAAGATTGCCCGTTCCTTCAGGCATTCCATGTAAGCAAGCATGGAATCGTACTGTTTCTTGAGCAGGGAATACGGGCAAGCCAGCTCGAATTCAAGCTTGTTGAGACGATACTTGCGAAGCATCTTCTCAAGCTTGTTCGCACGATCGCGAAGCTGGTTGAACTCTTCTACCATACGCTTCTTGTAACCCTTCATGACTGTTCCTTTCTAATCAATCTTATCAAGGTAATCATTGATTTCCTTGTCCTTAGTCTTAAGCTCCTTGAGCTTTTCACCAGTCGAATCGATCTCTTCCTGTACTCGCTTGATGAATCCAACCATATCTTCGGCAGAACCGCCGACGTTACGGCATAGATCGATGCGCATCATTTCGAATGCAAGTTTATAAAGGTGATCGGTTTCAATATCGGAGTAATCAAACTCACCAACAGGATATTCGAGTTTGAATTCCTTGTCATAGAAGCCATCGCAAAGCTGATCCATTTCAGCATAGGAAAGCTGTTCGGCCTTCTTCTTCATCTTATCGACTTCGACAGCCATATCCCACGCAAGACGGTTAGCCCAGGTAAGGTCAACAGTGTCATCACCGACAACAAAGCGGAGAGTGCGCAGAGCCTCGGCAGTTCCGGTAGCAGTGCGATACTTATCGACAGTGACATCAAGCATATCGATAAGCTGTTCCTTAGCCGCTTTGCACTTCTTCTCCTTATCGGATTTCATGCTTTCGATCTTTTCCTCAAGCTCCTTGATTGTGATCTTGTCATCAATGGAAAGCTTCTCGTTGCCGTTAGCTGCCACTACCTTGATGTCTTTCTTAACGTTCTTGTCCACTGTGTTCCTCCTTATTTCCTGTTCAGCGATTCGATCAGTTTGTTCTGCTCGAACTCAAGCGCCTTCTCAAGCGAGTCGATCTTAATATCGCCTGCAGACATTGCACCGCTGCTTGTCTTCATATCGAGAGCAGGACCAGCAGGTTGCTGCTGTTCAGATTGCTGTTTTTGCTGCATGGATTTGGCGTAGTTCTGGATGGTTGCGATCTGCTTATCGACGGAAGCAAGCGCCTTGTCGAGATCGCAGGAATAGCCGACAAGCTCTCCCTTATCATTCCTCACCTCGTAATCCTCGATGAAGTTCTCGAACATGCCACGACGGATATCATCGAGCTTATCGTACTTCGGCTTGAAGCGCATGACAGCCATCGACGGTTCCTCTTGCTGGCGAAGATGCGCTTCGTACTTCGCACATGCTTCGTTGAACGCATCGGCAAGTGCGCGGTTGTAATCATCGCAAAGCTCTTGTGCCTGACGGCGCGGGTTCTCGCCACGGAATTCCTGACCTGTTTCGAAGTTGTAGAAATGCGGAACGCCATCGTTGTCGCGCTTACACACCTTTGGATTATCGATCGAGATACCGAGAATACCGTTGGTGTTCTCGTAACCCCGCTTGATGAATTCGGCTGCGATATCGGTGATGGTCTTGTTCTTTATCCTCTCATCGAAGTCTTTCTCGTATTGCTCGATCTGCTCTTCAGTGATTCCGAGCATGCCTGAGAAAGCACTTCCGCTTTCCTCTCCATCTCCTCGATCATCAAGATCAGATCCTCCAACATCGACCTGAGATACATTGTTGTCGATGCTTTCATCATTATCGGGAAGCTTCTCCCCACCAGTTGCGTTGGGATCGCCGTCAGCTCCGTTGTCTCCATCGGCATCGGAAGTTGCTTTACCATCTTCCTGAGCCTTCTGTTCCAACGCTGCAAACGCCGCAATCCACGGATCGACTTCCTCTTTAACTTCAGGATTCTCATTCGTTCCAGAAATCTGGTCGGCCATTTTCCTCCGTCTCCTCTCTTCTCGTCTCGATCATCATCATGTTCAATTGGGTTATCATCTTCCGAACCCACATCTGCCTCAGCTTGTGATACGTCAAATCCATTCGATTCGATATCTTCGCTCCCGTCGAGACGAACATGTTCTGCAGAGTTTCCATCATCGAATCCGGATCTGTGCAGTTGAGCAGCTTCTTCCTGGCTCTGGACAGATGGTTGTTCATCTCCCCGATGATCCATTTGAATTCCTCCATCTTCATCGCATCGCTGAGCGGATCGTTGAATTCTAGGGTGCGGTACACATCGCAAAGCGTTTCCCACGATGCGACCACATCGAGGGCACGGCACTCTTCTTCAACCCAATCATGCAATGCATCTTTTTCAATCTGGTTAGATTCCACCGAAGCCACTCAATCCGGCCTTCTCAGCCATGCGCTCATCACGGAAATACTTCTTCAGCAGGGCGTGCGTCTGCGGAATGGAAGCAGCAAGTGTAACACCGTCGATGTAATCCATCATTGGTTTACCGGAGAACTTCGGTTCAAGCTCAGGGAACAGCTGACGGATGAGCGTCTTGAGTCCGTACACCTGGATATTGTAAAGCTCGTCTTCGTAGATGACGGGAATGATCATGGTCTGGAACGACCAGATGTAACCGGTCTTCCTATCGTTGCCACGTACTACAGGTACCAGATCGACTCCCGGTGTAATCGAGATTTCCGTTCCGATCTTCGGGAACGTAGTCTTCGCGACAACCTTCTTAGTATGGTCAACACGTAGAATCTCGTAATCACCGACCATCCTCTGCACATCCTCGGCAGCTCCATAGATAGCTTCGCCAGCATTGTAATCACGCACCACCACTTCGGGACCAAGTTCCTCGTCGTATGCAAGGTTGCGTTTGGCATCTGGAATCATCATCGGCGTGATGAGGATCTTCTTGCCATACAGTGGATGCCTTCGGTCACCTTGTTTGAACTGCTTTGTAGATGGAGCGTTGGATTCAACTGCAACCTTCTGCTCCTTTACAGGAGGTTTCCACTCATCGCCTTGTCCTTTCTGGTATGCGACGATACGGGAATTGCGATGCTGATATGACAGGCCATCTGGTTCCAAACCATATTCAGCCTCCAATCTTTCGATCTCTTCCATGGTCATTGCCGTCATGTCCTATCTCCTTTCAGTAGTAGACAAGTAGCAAACATGTACCAAGTATATACTAGTGTGAAAAAAATCCCAGGCAGGCCGAAGCCAACCTGGGAATACCTACAAGTTTCGCATATAAGAGATGCTGTAGGTTTACAATCTAATCATCCTCTTCATATAATTCTTGTCAACACCTTGCATTGGTATCTTGTTCTTAACATCACACTTCCTTCGCTTAACGCAGAAGCCGCAGATCCATGGAACATACCAGCCTTTGCAATCTTTGCCATGCATGATTATTCCTTAGACAAATAGAACTGCATTCGACGTGAAGTATCCCATTGCAGAACGGGCATCTGAATTTATCATCGCTCATCGCTTCACCGCCTCTCGCGTGTACTCACACCTTTTGAAAAACTGGCAGTACACGCAGATGGACGGTACGTAATATCCTTGACAGTTCATCATTTCACCTTCCTCCCACAATTCGGACTCTGCATTCGAGCACTCGCCGCGTTCGAGCATGGTGTTCAGCTCATCGGCGATTGCCTGCCAGTCGAAGCATACGTGCGTGTCCGAACAGTAATCGGGTTGATGCTTTCCCGCTATCTTCATAACCTGCTCGGCTGTCAGCGTGCCGCTCCCAAGCGTGTTTTGCCTAACGTAGTTCTCGCCACGCCAGTTGAGCAGGTTTCCGTCATCGGAGACTGTGAGTCCCACGGGCAGGCCGTCTGGATTAAGCTCGCTCCCCAGCTCGGCGCGGGTGTTCCAAATCCTGATTGCGTCTTCGCGCGCCGTCCTCTCGTCCACCCGCATGATGTAGATGCGCGCGCACTCGTAACCGTTCGAGTAGGATTCCCGCGAGCATCCGACGCCAGCCACGCCGCACTCCTCGTCGCTGCTCCACCACGAGTTAATCGTCGCCTTGCGTCCGCAGAACGGACAGGGCAACAAGGTCGTTTCATTGCTCATCGTTCCCCTCGCCTTCTCCCCAGTAATCGGCTATGAAGCATTGCAGTTCATCGTAGTCATCGATGCCTTCGAGCTGCTGGAACACGGCTTGGACGCCGCTCGCAAACCCCGCATCGTATCGGTCATCGCTCCCCAGCGTCGCGGCCACGGCCTGCTCTGGCGTGCCGAAAAGCTCAGAGTAGCGCGATTCGTCCGTCACGTAATGAAGCTCTTGCAGCCTGTCCCGCAAACTTTCGATTGTTTCCGCCGCATCGCGCAACGTTCGGCTGATTTCGCCGTTCTGGTAACCTTCGAACCTTATCGCCGCATCGCGCAGCAATTCCACTCGCGAACTCAGCATGCTCATCGCTTCACCTCGTCCGTCAATCCACGTTTCGCCGCCTCTGCGGCAAGCATTTCCATGGCCTCGTCCCTCAGCCCGTGGAAGCAACCGCTGCCGCCGCGCCGCATCATGCGAAGGCTGTTCACGAGGTGGGCGTCCGTCATTTCCCTGACTGGGATTTCGCGGCCGTCCCTCGTAATCCATATGCCGTCCGCAAGCGCATGCTCGGCCACGTGGTCGTAGTACGCTTCCTCGGCGATGAACTCGTAATACATGTCGCGACCTATGCTCATCGCTCCACCGCCTTCCCGCAATTCGGGCTATGCTCATATCCGCACTCGCAGAGCGCGTAACCGCCGCCGCCCTGGTCGGCTGTCAGCGTCCCGTGCGAGGTCGCTTTGCTATCGGTCATAGAATCACCGACCTTTCACCTTCAGGATTAAGTTCTTCTTTCTTCATGATCTCGCGAATGATATCCTGCTCTGCCAATCCGGTACCGCTTACAAGGTAGTTCCTATCCAATGTTCCGAAACCGGCAAACCATTCCTTCCAATTGCGCTCGACTTCAAGGATCATCTCGATCTCATCTTCGAGATCATCGCGTTCATATTCAGCAATGTACATCTGGTTTCGCATCGATGGATTGTAGAAGATGATGCTTGCTTCAACGATGTTGTTGCACACAGCCATGGCTGTTGCCACCTGCCAACGTTCTTCGAGATCTTTCTTGTTGGTATAACCGCAGACCATATGATGTTCTGCACCATAGCATTTCACTTCACCGATTGCCACCGGATCTGCCACGAGTGTGTCACCTGGCTTCAGTCCATCGTATGCATCCATGCTCCAACTCATTGCATCAGGGCTGAACGCAAGATCAAAGAACTCATGTTCAGATCTGACAACAACAATGTCATCCCAATGATACAAGGGTATGTTGGCATACTGCTCGTTGAACAGGTCTATGGCATACGGTTCAAGGATATGCCCACGCGCAGCAGCTCCATGTGAAATGCAATCCTCTTTCGTCAATGTCACCAACTTGTTGGCAAGCACCTTCAGATAAGATTCATCGTTGATGGTTCGCTTCCTGCCGGTCTTGGTAACAGGAAGCAAGCCAATCACATCGCTTGCCGTCAAGCATTGCTGTCTAGCCTTCATCCATTCAAGGCTGCACTTATGTTTCCACTGCATTTACCTTCTCCAATCTATATCATTTTTATCCAAGATATCTGCAAGCTGCGGATCAGTGTATCCTCCATATGGATGCATTGTCACTGATGTTTTCGAAAGGGCTTGCACCGCACAACGCAGTTCAAAATTTTGCTGTCGCAAAAATCTATTCTCGTCAAGAAGATAGAATATCTTCTTGTTACGATATTGAACTGCCTTGAATAATTCCTTCAATGCCTTACGCTGGTTCTCTTCTTTTTTCCTAGTCATCTAATACTCCTTCAACCAACACTCGTACCATGCTTCCACCTGGGCCTCATATCTCGTAAAGTACCAATCAGTCATACGTCCACACGATGTGCACGTGCAGCTGAAACGCATCTTGCGCCACGAATCAACTGCACGCACAGACATCATTCGTAATGTTGATTGGCTGGAAGCATCATGACGGCATTTCCTTGTAGCCATTACCTCAATGCTTCTTTCAAAGCATGCATGTCGATATCGTTACCGCTAACAAGACCAGACAAACGACGGTCGGCCCAGGAACCAGCCATCTCCCTGGTGTTGGCGCGATGCGACATGTAATCGAAGTATGCATTCAGAAAACCGAACGCTGTATCCTGATGCTGCCTGTTATCAGGTGCATCGAAGTACTGGTCTATGAATCGCTGACGTTGCTCGTCTGCTTTGAGACGATACGTCACCTCACGCGGACCATCCTTCGGATACGGGAACAGCATTGCCACAAGCGTCTCAAGCTGACGCATTGACATATGCTTTCCCTGATAGCTCTCGATCACATTCGAGAATGCAAGAATCTTCTTATCGATTGCATTGCCATTAGCAATAGCCTGCAACCTCTCATTGGCAGTTGTCGTATGCTTTGCCAGAAAGATACGGTCGTTTACCACTTTGCGGTACATGTTCTGGCAAATGATGCGAACCGGTGTCATGATGATCTGGCAAGGGTACTTGGTGTTGAAGCTGTTAGTAAGCATCAAGTTGATCTCATACGGTTCACGACCGATGATCTGCTCGACACGTACACGTGCAACCATGAAGCACAAGCCATCTACTGTCATGCCGACATTGGTTATGATACCTCCATTGCCGAGGAACGGATCGATGAGTGAGAATGCATCACGGTTCTGAATCACCTTGTATTGAGGAGTCACGCAACCGAGCAGCTTGTCATCGGTATCTCGGACGTTGCCAAACATCGGAGCCTTCTCCTCGTAGACGATCTGGCAATTGTATCCGTTGTCCTCGTCCTCACGTTTCCAATACAGCTGCTCCTGCCTGACAGTGAAATCCATATAGGCTGCACGCAATGCATCGTAGCTGTTATCCCATTGTCCTTTCACACCGATGCCAATCCAGGGAGCGACCCTTTCCTCTCGGACAATCTCGGTGTTCGTCGTAATAATCTCAGCCATGTTTCACGCTCCTTAATGGGGGACAGCTTGCACTGCCCCCCTATCTAAACTAACTTACTAGAATGGAATATCGTTATCGTAAACACTTGTAGGCGGCTGGTCCTCAACCGGCTGTACGTTGACCGCACCCATTTGCTGCATCGCCTGAGCAACTGCAGGATCCATTCCCTGCGGCATCTGCGCACTGGCAGGCATTGGAGGCATCGCCTGAATAGCAGGCTGCTGTTGCGGCATCATAGGCTGCGGCATCATAGGCTGCGATTGCTGCATCGGATGTGGCTGGTACTGCGCAGACTGTTGCATGTTGTACGGATACGGCGGTTGCTGTTGCTGCGGCTGCTGGTACTGCTGGGTCGGCGGTGCATAGTACTGGCCCTGCATCGGCGGTGCCTGCTGCGGTTGAGGTGCAGGTGCCACGGGCTGACCACCCGCCACTCCGTCATTGGCGTACAATTCAGGCACCTTGAACTCATCGGGCAACGGCATGGCAAGCTCGTACTTGACATCAGGTACAAGCTCAAGCCCGAACTTGCGCGGGTTGCCCTGGCCCCAGACAACACCTGTCTCCGGATCTGCGTCCCAGGTCCAGACGTGAATGGTCTTGCCGACGAGGTTGGACATGTTGCCACCTGACACGTTGAACAGCTGCATGTGCAGGCTCGGCTTCTCTCCGCTGATCTGCTTCTTGCCAGCCTTGGCGAACGTGATCGACTTGAGCTGGCCCTGCGGAGTGGCGAGTCCGATGCGGATGTTCATCTTCGGATTGCAATCGGGCCAGAATGCAGGACGGCCCGGCTGGTTGCCACCATAGTTGAACTCACGGGCCTGCACTTCCTGCAGCGACACGATGGTGCCGGTCAGCTCAAGCGTGCGGTCCTCATGCTTGTTCGAATAATGCCAACTGTAGTTATTGCTTCCACCAGGATTAAGAGACATAACTGTTTTCCTTTCTTTGCTTTTGATATTGCATCACCATGTGCCAGATCTCCTCATCGAGTTTCATCATCGGCACGTTGTTACCTATCTTGTTCTTGAAATACACTGCGGCATTCACCGCGTTTCCCATGAGGTCTATCTTTGCCCAGCCGAAATGCCTCACGGGTATGAGCCTGTCGGTCTCGAAGTACAGATGAAACGAGCCTGGCTTCATCGGATCCTCGACGCTAAACGTTTCATCTTTGAAGAAGCTTCCGAACTCTATCACGTCGAGATCGTCTGCACCATGCCCACGTCCATCGATGTCCAATACAATGAACCTTTGATAGAGTATGTTCTGGCCTACCCATCTGCAAGGGCTGAGAGCTTCTGCCTCTTTCCTCGTCATGAGCTTCGGCTTATAGTCCTTGCTCCATCCCCATTTCATCATGGGCCTGTTGTCCTGCGTGCATGGAAAGAATCTTCTCGATGGTGATACCCAATTGATCGGCAACCTTGGGAAGTCCGATAGCTTCATCTGGTCGAACGGTATCGCTGCTTCCCTTTGCATGACAGCTTGCCTGATCATCGGATTGACCTGCATGCCACACGATCCACGCTTGAATGCTCCGTCGTTGTACGCTTCGATATCCTTCTTGCGGACCATGATGTTGTTGCGCTGGCATTTGGCTAGGCAATCTTCGATAGGCACGCCATAGTATCCGCAATGGTACATGCCATAGTAAGGCGATCCGTTGTTGAAGTTGTCATCGAGAATCCTCTGCCTAAGCAGCTCGGCCCTTCTGCTATCGCCAGGATTCAAGCCCATCTTTTCCTCCTTTCTTATGTACTAAATCTTTTGCACCAATCATCAAAATACATATGGTGCAATTCACCATGGCTGCCATCCCACCAAACATCAGCATCTTTGGTCGAGCGATTGTAACGCAGAACAAGGAGGAACCCACGACAATGTGCATTCTCGGATTCCTCCCTTGTCTGACGTAACCATTCACCGAGCAAAGAACGATTGGGGTTAGCTGTTTGCTTACCGGTTTTAACCTCGAAGATGCAATCTTCAAGACCGAACTCGGATAAGAACACATCAATGTCACCACAGTCATTTGAACCAGTCAAAGCTTTACGCTTCGCTTTAATGCCATAACTGCCCATAAACTTGACAGCTTTGGTTTCACCGACAGTTCCCTTTTGCTTGCTGGTATTAGCCATCAGTCATAACCGAGAGCCTTTGCCTTCTCGACCTTGTACTTCTCATATAGCTCCGGATAGAATTCGAGCTTGAAATCTTCCTTGCTCATGAACGGCGGGAACTTTTCATAATGATAATCATACCAAGCGTCGAAAGACTGTGCTGTACGGTTGCCGTCTTCGTCTTCTTTTACTCTGACGGACATCGTGTAATATTCACGCTTGCCGTACTCATCCCAGATATGCTCGCGTCCAGCTTGGTAGATCTTGATGAACCATGGTCGCTTCGTATATCCATCTGGTTCGCAATCATCATCATCATTGTTATTGCAATTAGCCAATGATGTCTTGAGAGCTATGTTCTCATGTGTTAACCTAGTCACTTCATCATACAATGAAATGATTTCACCGATGACTTCTGCCTTGTCCAAGTATTTCATTAGTCCTCCTTAAATCCAGCATTGATATGATGTCTCACGATTGCCCTGTTGTCATGTACAACGAACAGTTCAATCATGTCGAACCTAAGTGTTCCATCAATCACATCAGGATTATCGTACAATACTTTCGTAATTACTTCTTCGAATTCATCACGAGACATACGATAATCATATGCTACATCATTTGACATAGTTTCTCTTGTGACTCTTACTTTGCCAAATGCAATGTCTCCTTCATCCTTGTAAACGAGAATGTCATCGAGCTTGTCGATGATGGTCATGCCAGTCAATTCGATGTACTTCTCCGCAGCTTTCATAGCATTCTCATGCAGCTTGGTATTCATTGTAATGATTCCTTTCTATTCGCTATCGATTGCTCAACGCCTTCTTGAATTGCGATACTGCCAGGTCGAACTGGTCCATAGCCTCACACCTTTCGGCAAAGTCTCCGCACTTGTAAACCGCGATGACATCGGTGAGCCTAGCGCGAAGGCTGGTCGCACGCAGGTTGACCTCGTTGGTCATGATCTTCACGTTCTGAATCTCGTTTGCCATTTCTAACTACCTTTCCCTAACTGTCTTATGGCTTGCCTGTCGATTACTGTGCGAGCAGTTCTTCTATCAACTGGAACCGCTCGTTGATTATCCTTGCCTTGCACTGATCGAGTCCATCGCTGTGGATGCTGCAATCTATCACAAGCTCGCAGTCATCACCCGCCAAGGTCAACAGCTCCTTCGCAACAACGAACCCGATCTTCCTGCCGCTTGCATTGTAGATGCAATCGACAACGTACTTGATGTCTTCTGCTTTCATATCTCACCTACCAATCGAAATCATATGTCTTATGTTCATGGATCTGTGCGGGTTCTAATGATGAACGCACATGTCGATGAACTTGTCCACTGAATTATCATAGATGCACTCGCCTTTGATCTTGCTGCCATCGGCTTTCTCTATACGCAATGACAGCACGTCATCCTCGTCGTAGTACATCTCGAATATGAGCGACTTGTCCCAGCTCTGAACGCTCGCCCTGATCTCGCTGCTTCCACGTCTGGTGGCATTGGTCCTAGCCATGCCCTTGATCGTTCCGTATAATCTGCTCATCTACTCCTCCCAACAATCGTTGTCATCATAATCACCCGGCATGAACTCGTCGTACTGGTGGCAGAAACCGATAGCTTCATGGCCTTCGATATCGCATTGCTGCCATCTGCCGCAGGTCTTGCAGCTTATATCTACCGGATCAGGGTAATCGTACTCATCGTAGAACCTATCTTTCCAATCGTCATCCATCATCTTACCTCCTTGTTGTCAACGATCGTCATGAAGGTATCGTGGTTCAATTCGTACATGGGATTCGATAGGTCATGCAAGACACCGACCATCTTCAACGCTTCGACCAGCGTCATGAATCCAGGTATCACACCGCCATCCAACTCGTACAGACGGTAGCTGTAGAGCGTGTAGTCCCACTCACCATCTGCGTTCTCGTGGATTTCAAGGTAACGTTTGTTCTCGGCGAACATGTATGCCTTGTCCATATATCCTCCAATCTCAATAGGTCACATCGCTTACCATCGCCATCATCAGAATCATGACGGCACCGATGCCCAACAATACCTTGCTGTCACACAGCTTGCCGAACAGCACGAAGATTACCGCCAGGCAAAGCCAGCATGCCAATATCATCATTTCTACCTCGCTAACATCTGACTAACTTGTATTGAATTGTTTTCCACTTGCCGCCATTGGCCTTCGCCTTTATCGTGTACAGCTTTCCCTTCTTAATCGGAAGCATCCAAACGTTTTTACCAAGCCTGTCAATCTTGACCTGTTTACCGCTGCAGTATGCTTTGACAACCGATGGCTTTCCAACTACCTCAACCGTCGCTACATACTGCTTGCCGTATGGGTTAACGTCTGTCACATATGGAAGGCTGCAGTTATCTGCTCGCGCACTTCCTGCCTGCAATGCTTCGGCAACCTCCGCATGTACAAGGCTAAGTCCGATGACCATGACGGCAACGATTAAAGGCGGAAGGATTACCAGAACCATATCGGTGAACTTGTCTTTCATGTGAACCTCCTCGGCAAAAAGGAGCGCAGGCTAAGCCAACGCTCCAACTAATCCTAACTTAACGGTTGAGTTCGCGGATGATTTCGCGGATGTCGATGCTGTCAGCCCAGTCCTCCATCGGGTCCTCCTTTCGTAACTAACTAAGTTGGGGAGCTGGTATGGCTCAGCTCCCCTTGCCCGACGAGATTACTCTGCCGTCCAGAACGTCGGCATCACGAAGCGACCGTCAATCCAGCCGCCGTTGTCGATGCCATCGCCTGCCTCGATGCTGGCACCGAACTGGTCCCAGTACCAATCTGGCAGGAACATCTTGAAGCTGCCGCCCTTAGGACCGGCGATGACAAGGTGAGCTTTCGCTTCCTCGGAAGGCTCGTGAACCTCAAGCACTTCGCGGATGTCATCCTCGGCAACGAACGTGTTGCGGGACATGACCTTGCGGGTATAGTTCTTGCTTGCCATGGTTGTCTCCTTTCAAGAGAGGGTAACTAACTCGGTACATGACATGGCGCACCGTGAAACACAGAAGCCCGTGCAGCACAGGCAACGTGCGGGACGGCATCCAAGCTTGCCATCCAGGAAACACAGGAGCCAGTGCAATCGAGAAAACGATGGGGATCGGGTGACCGAAGCCACCCGAAACCCTACATCAGCTGCATTGGAATCTCGTACCACTCGACCTGCGAATAGCTTTCCGTCAACGTGCTGCCTTCGCTATCCATCGACAGCACGCGTTGGAAATACTCGCCTTCGTACTCAAAGTAAGAGAACTCGGTGAACGAACGGTTCTCAAACGTGTAGCGCACGCTGCCGATGAACTCGCCAGCTCTGGGAATCATCAGCTCAATCTCCTTTGCTGTCCACATGGCACAGCTCCCTTCCAACTAACTGACAGGTGTATGCAGGATTATCGGATTCCTAGGGATGTCCTGCGCACCCCCGCTACACTGCATCCGAATTGCAGTCCATGTATTGCATCGCCCATGGCAGCCCATCTTGGGTGGCTTTCACCACCAGCGAACACAGAAGCCCGTGCAACCTGAGACGAGCAAGGGAAACTTGTAACTCATGTGTAAAAAAAAAGAACCAATCTTGGCATTGGTTCACTAGAGGTGGAAGACGATGTCCAATCAGCTATGTAGCCAAGTCAAGCTGAAAGTGGGGGAGGTCGGACTCCTGAGTCCCCATACGTTTACGCGGTAACAGTCCGACTACCGCGGTGGCCAACACGACAGAGGCTCCTTACTCAAGGGAGCATGTAGCCAAAGGCGATGCGTCCATCACCTAGTGGCACGTCTGCCACCGATAAACACAGTCGCACGTGCGCACAGGAGACATGGCAAGCAAGGTGAGCGTTGCAGGTCTGGCAATCCCTTGAGATGGGTTTGAATCTTAGAACATAACTGCGACAAGGCGAACAGCGGGCAAGCCGGTGCTCCCTAGGGGTCGCACGTTCGCCTGTCCACATCATCTTCCCCATCCATCCCAGCAGACCAATGAACGCAATGAAACCGCAGGTCAAGCTCGTGTTCACTCGCTCTCAAATGATTGATGGGGGGTATATGTATATTAAGGATATATTGGTAAATAGGGATTGTTGGAAGTTCCCCCGCAACAAACCCCCCAATTTCCTAGGGTCCAATTTGTCAGCGGGGTCACAATGGAGAGATAGGGTATGCACAGGTGGGCAATGTGGAAAAGTGGAAAACATTGTGGAAAGGCGCGAACGTGCTTCCAATGATCGAATCGTGTTACCGGATCTTGCACTGGTAACACTGGTGAGATTGGCAACATGGGCTACCGAGCCACCCTCGGCAACCTTGCCACCAAAGCCTACCGTTCAAGCTAGACGAGCGTGCGGGAGTTGGAAAGCGTGCTGTGGGTAGAACAGCTTGCACCGCACCACAGATCCAGGTAACCATGAACCTTGCTAACCATGTTAGCATTTCGGCTCGCTTCGCTCGAAGTGTGGCTCCGCTGCCTCCTTTGGAGACAGCTTCGCTATTGGTATAGAATTTTAGAAGTTGCGACTCAGGCTATCCTTGTCACCTGCTAACCGGATCTGTGGTTGCTGTGCAGGTCTCTAAAATTTTTCCCTGTTGTTCTTGCAGGGAAACCTTTCCACCCTCACGTTTGCATCGGGATTGTGCGGTCCCCAGCTTACTGGCAAATCAGCGCTGCTATGGATGCGCTCTAGGGGAACCAGCCAGATCTCTGCGAGGTGGCATAGTCTGCCCTAGGCTCGACCCAGATATTCGACTCGCTCTTTCGGAGGGTACGTTTTGCCGTCTGGGAACGGACGCTATCGTTTACAGTTGACAACATAACACGCATGCTTTATCATTGTCAACAGTTTGCATGGGGTGAAGATATCTGGGATTTAGTCTTCACCCCGATTCTTTTTTTTGCTACAATGCAATTGCCTCCTTTCTCGTTGTTTGATCAAGGGGCCGTTCCAGTACTAGGGGCCTGCGAACCAGTCCAGCGCAGGCCCCGAACTTTTTCGTGGTAAGATGTGCGAAAGCGAAAGGAGCAGGTATGTCTTTGGATACGAGCGCATTGTTCGATGCGGTGGGCGGCAACAAGCAGGAACGACCGGAGAAGAGCATCATCGAGAGGTTCAGGTTCGATGACAGCCTGAACGTGCCGATCGAGCTTACCGATGCCGACATGTGGTCGAATTACATCAACGACGATCTCTACGAGATGGACAAGAAGGTTCGCGAGTTCCTGACCAAGACCACGCACCAGCGCAGGAAGGGCGGCTACAAGACAACAGCATCCCTGGTGTTCGCGTGGATCTACGGTCGAACGCCTTCAGCGGAAGACGGAGCTGCGTGCCGTATGCTGCACGAGGTCTTGCGCTACTATTGCACGAGCTACAACGGGCCTACGACCTACAAGGGCAAGAAGGTCTACTGCGTCTACAACTTCAGCAAGTACGCCTTCGAGAAGCGCAGGCCGTATTCCCTCAAGTTGAGATTGGAGGAGATCGATGACAGCAGGAACCCATGGAGACGGTCCCCGGTCGATGACTCTAAGAAACGAAACCACGGTAGACGAAAGCATAGCGAGGCTGGCGAATGAGTACATAGCCGATGTGGTCAGCATAGCCGAGGGCAACCGTTTCATGATCGGCATGGTCACTGCGAGAAACGCTGCCGATTACCTCGTGTCGCGGTTGTTCACCGATGCCGTGTTCTCCAACGACATCAGGTCCATCCAGCTCATCATCAACCGTATCGACGGCGGCTTGCCGAAGGACACCGAAGTTGCGCGTTACCAGACCGAGTTCGGCGATTGCCTGAACGAGATCATGAAGATGACCCGCGACGAGCAGACCAAGGTGATGCCAGATGACACCGTGATGATGGCGCTGTGCAAGAGCCTGTACCATATCGCCACCCAGGATATCTACTGGGACCATGAGAAGCTGAGAAGCAGGAGGCCGAGCGATTCCGTCAAGAAGGAACGCGATGCCGCATTGCGCATGGTGCTCGAACGCACCGGTGGAAGGAAGACCCTTTCCTCGGTACCTATCGAGAAGGAAGATGTGGAGATTGCAGGATGGATTGAAGAGCTACCAAAACTTACTTGTTGACCTGGTATAATGTGATTGCACGCAGGATCTCAGCCCATCTGCCTGTGGTGCGCTCCGATCGGGGGCAGGGGGTCGCTCCCCCTGCCTTACCCGCAAAGACGATGGGCAGATGGAAGGAGCTTGTAAAATGGATGGGCGAAAGCAGAGGGCGCGTTCCCTCGAAGACTGGATTTTCAATCCCACTGCAGAAGACCTGGTGTGCGTGAACCGTTTCCACGAGACGGTCAGGATGGTGTACCAGGGATATTCGAACCTAGACCCGGAGGCACCAGATCCGGATGACGTGAAGACCAAGGTTGCCGCATTGATGCGTGCGCAGCTCATCCTGCTCGGCGGCGATGTCATCTACGTGCGCGAGGGCGATACGCTGCATACGCTTGGCGATTCGCTCGACCTCTTGAGCTACTACATGCATACGGACAGCCGTGATGCACGCAAGGCAATGGATCTCCTCGAAACGAATTTCCAAGGATACTTCCCCATTGTCGATGGATTGACGTGGCGCGATGTCATGCTGCTCAAGTACCCTGACGGCAGCTATTCCTATGTTAACCTGAAGACGTTGCAGCTTGCCACGTTGACCGATGGATCCATGGAGACTTATCCGGAATATGGAGCACACGATGTCAAACCTCACAACTACGAGCCGATATACCGGTTCTTCAATGTCCTTAATCAAGCAGTTGGAGAGCCGTGGTTCTTCGAGAAGACCATGCTCTACCATTTCAACCAGCCCTACCGGGAAAAATCTCATGTACTCGTGGGAGGCGGTGGGAATGGAAAGTCCATGTTCATGGGACTTGTACAGCGCCTATATGGAGACTTTGCGCTTACAGATGCACCTCAGCCCAACTTCACCGGACACGCAGCAGCAGTGGTTGCTTATAACTTTATCGGAAAGCGAATCGTCACGTTTAACGATGTAGGCGATCCAAGCGCGAAGTTTCTGGAATGGCTCAAGCGAATGATAACCGGCAACCTCGAAGTCAAGACTCCTAGCGGCGCTTGGCTTTCCGTTCCGTGCAATACCAATTTCCTGATGGAGACCAACCATGCGCCGCAGATCTTATCATTGGAAGCGCATCGCAGGCGTTTTGTTATTCGCGAGTTTCATCCTGATTTTCGTCTTAAAGATTTTCTCGATGACCCCACCTTGGACAAACTGGGCGATCGCGGTGATATTACTGCTGGCGATCTCGTTAACTATCTCCTCACTGTTCGAGACAAGGTAGGAGATTGGACTCAGTTCGGCGCTGAGCCGGAGTTGGATTTCTGCGAAGAGGAGAATGTTATCGAATAAACTCTAAATAGCTAAAATCTTGTTTATGAAAAGAAGGAGGAAAAATGGGCGAGTATCTTAAGATGCAAATGGATGAAGCTGTTGATTATGGTTTCGTTTTGATTCCCGATAACAGCAATAGCAATTTTGATTTTGGATTGATCGTCTTCCAAGGTTGCGATACAGAAGCAAATGTCGAACCGCTATGCGAGAAATGCGATCTGGTGGAAAAGTTCGAATGTCTTCTTTGCGAGCTTACTAATGGCAAGATGTCAAAGGCGAGCTATGATTACAACGTGATGCTCACTGCTATCAATGAACAGTTCGAGGAAGATTACAACAAGTTCATCGAAGATGAGTATATCGAGCTTCCACTCGATGTTCTCAACAAGAAGATCTATCCTGGTGACAAAATGATTATTGCCTGTACCGGAGAACCTGTTGGCACTGTCGTTGGCATTGGTTGCGGCAAACGGTCTAATCATGTTTGGGTGCTTAAAGATGGCGAGCATGTATCACGGGCGTTCTTTGCTAAAAGCTTTGCACATGAAGGGAGCTATGAATGTCAGTGCTAACTCATTTCGGCGCAATGCTCATCGGAGCATTCGTTGCGCTAACCGGTTATGCCATTGTCAAGATCGGTGCCGATGCAGAGAAAGCGGAAGGCCATCGTGCGAGATTGAACGAAGACCTCGATAGGTTCGCCAATGAGACGGTCAAGTTGTGGCATGATGATGAGCTAGAATTCTACGAAGGTCTTCGAGATCATTACGTGAACGAGGTAATGGAGGAATTTCTATGATGCTCAACGAGGATTGCGAGAACTGCAAACAGCTTGCAGAGATGTACATCAACGATACCGAGGAGCTTAGGTCAGAGATTCGCAGGCTTCGCAAGGAGAACCAGGAACTCAAGGACGGCATGGTATCGAACGGGATTGCAGACCTTGAGCAGAAGATCGACAACTACAAGCACCAGCTCCGTCATATTTGAAAGCATTGCTGATGAGTAGGTTCAAAGAACAACTTGGATGGTTCATCGGCGATGCGATAGCGTTGATCTTCTTTATCATCTTGTTACCGTTGGTTCCCATGTTCGCGTTGTTCGATGAGATACGAAGCATCCACGAGGAGGAATGATGTTTCATCCTGTCAAAGCGCCTAAGCATTATGCCGGTGATGGCGATGTTGAATGCAAGCATGCGTTGAAATCCATGCTCCACAATACCGAATCCATTTTGAGCGCTGATGCGATTTACTGGTGGGGCTGCGCGTTGAAGTATTTGTGGCGGTGGCCTTGGAAGAACGGGATGCGCGATATCGAGAAGTGCATACAATGCATCAAGTACTTGGAAGAAGAGCTGGAAGGAATCGAGAAATGGAAGCAGTCAAAATCAAGCTAGACAAGAACGCATATATGCCGAAGCGTGAACATGCAACTGATGCCGGTGCGGATATCAGAACACCGAAGGCATTCATGGTCCTGCCGAATTCGTCTAAGGTGATCCATACGGGTATACACATCGAGACTCCTCCGGGTCATGTGACCATGGTGAAGAGCAAGAGCGGTTTGTACATTAAGGACAGCATCACCACAACCGGCGTTGTTGACGAGGGTTTCGATGGCGAGATCGTCATCAAGCTCATCAACCATGGATCTAGCGGCAAGCATTTCGATGTCGGTGACAAGATCGCACAGCTCGTCATAATGCCCGTCATCTATCCTGAATTCGAACAGGTAGACGAGATCGAAGGTGGAGAGCGCGGAGGCAACGGTTATGGTAGTACGGGAAGATGATCTGCTCGTTGTAAATATCAGTGTTCATTCTCCTGAATGGCTAAACGATTTATCAAACTGAGGCAGAACAATTTTGGAGGGCGAGAAAGATGATACATGACTTAGGCCAAATGTCTTTAGAAGATTACAATGTCTAAACCACAATGGCTTATAGACAAGCAGATGCAGGCTCGGCGTATCACTGTTGAGCCTGACTTCTGCTGTGATTGCATCTACTTCGGCAGGTTCGTCAAGGTTGCCAAGCATAAGAACAAGGAACGTGTCGAAGTTCACAAGTGCGACATACATCCTAATTGCCTTAATACGAAGTATTCCATATGCTGCGATGACTTCATCCATGGGTAGCTGGTATAATCTTCCCCGATGACGAAAGGGGCAGATTATGGCCGACGAACCTCGTGATTACAGTAGGGAAGCAGCACATAGGCGCTATGAGCGCGCTCAGGAGATTGTCGAGAAAAACCCGAATGTCGATCTCGATACCGCGCTTACTGAAACATATTGGAACACCGATTGGCAACCTGGCGATCCCACCCATAAGGATGTTCAGGAAAACTGGGATTATTACTACCAGGCAACCAATGGCGGTCAGATCCCCATTAACCAGGTTCCGAAACCTGAAGAAGCTGTACAGCAGACATATCCCACGACTTATCAGGTTCCACTGTACAAGAGCGCTTCTGTCGGCAACATGCCGCAATCGGAAGACGAGCGCAAGTCTGTCGTTGTCGGTGGCTATGATCGCCAGACACCTGACGAGCAAGCAAGCCAGCGCGACGAAAACGAAGATGAAAAGGAACCATCTGAACAGTCTTCGCTCGAACCGAGCGTTTCGACACAGGGAAGCCAATCGAAGACGCTCGATGAGCTGAAGGAAGATTTCGCCAAGTGGCAACAGGAATACGAGGAGCGTGGCGGCAACGACCGAATCGGCGGCGAGGTCCAACGGCGCTTCACGAACATGGATACCGGGGAGGTTGTGGCAAATCCTCTTGACTGGAACTTACTTGGATTCACCAGCCAGCAGACAACGCCACAAGCAGCACGCGCTCTCTACGATTACTACTATGCCCAGCGCGATGCCAATCCGTTCGAGGAAGGCACGGATGAATGGGAGGAGAATCGCGGCACTTGGGGCAGGGGTCCAACCAGGATGTCAACAGCTGCGCCCACCATTGTCGATATGAACTTCGGTCAAATGGGATACAACTATTTCGATGATCCGCTTTACCAGCAGTTGTCCGAGTCTGCGCAAACGGTGCCAGCTGAGAAGATTGTCGATGAGGACGCGATCGACAATGGCATCAGCGAGAAGGCACGAGAGTCCTTGTACATGACCGGCAAGGAATACAAGCGCCAGAGGGAATTCGGTTTCCCCGGTCGGCCCATCGAGGACATCGAAGATAGTTCGGATGCGATCTACAGCAAGCAGGACGAGCAGGAAAACTACGGTTACATTCCGTATCTGACCAGCAATGACAGCTTGCAGAAATTCCATGATGATGCAGCGGCAAATGCCGTCAACAACGTGTTCAACAATTTTGCCAACCTTAGAAGGGATAACACGTCTTATTCGCTCAACTATGATGGCAATACCTACGATGCCAGGGATTTCAATAACAAGTATGCCACGTGGGTTGGGCGTGCATTGAACTCCGACGAGAAGTCCTTCACCGATGCATCGAAGGTGACGGAGGATTCCGTCCCGCTCACGTGGGTTCTCCATGATTCTGTTACAGGCGAAGACGTTTACGCACCATCAGCTAACGGAGAAGAAACCACAGATCCGAAAACCGGTTTACCGATGATCGATTTCCATACCGGTGATCCTAATGATAACTGGTACTTCAATGATGCTGATGATAGGAACAACAGTGTCAAGTATGATTTTGCCGGTAATGATAATCCTGTATTGGGATGGAAGAACATCGAACCGTTGACGTTGACCGATGGAACGAAGATCCGCGCTGACAAGGCAATGGACCTTTACGACCATCAGGACCAGTATGCTGATTACGGACTATTTGACTGGGGCAAACCCAATGTCGGCAATCCGCTCGAAGAGGGCGGTTGGGCACCATGGTTCGTGGATATGGCGCTTGGCTCCGCTCCGCTGTTCTGGTCACCAACTGCCGCAACGCAGGCCATCGGAAACACTTACCAGAACATGCAGGGATTTAGAGCTGGCACGCAGGATGGCAATGGAACTTACAAGCTATTGTCTGAAGATCCGACACGTGAACAGCAGCTCGTAACATCCGCTGGGTCTGCGATTCTTCCGCTGACCGAACGCTTGTGGGGCATTGGCAGATCGGCGGCTAGTTCTGCCATGCCGTTCATGAAGGCGCTTGAGCGAACGCATCCGAACATCGCCAACCATCCCCTGACCATAGGGGGAGGCAATGCGGTTGGAGAGGCCGTTGAGGAGATTCCCGGTAACTTTGTAGAAGAGATGCAGAGTTCAGGGACCATCGGTGATTACTTTGCAAACCCGCTTTACTATTACTATGACAAGCGTGGTGACAGGGTTTACACGACCGATGAATCCGATCCGAACAATCCTGATGTGAACTATTACGCCGCATATGATAGGCAGGGTAAGAGGCTCAAGGATCAGAGCACTGATTTCTTTGGCAGGCAAGGAAACTTCTGGTCTGAAGCTCCCGCTTCGATGCTCGGCGGCGCAGCTCTCGGTGGCGTCCTCGGTACTGGTGAGGCTATCGGCGCTATCGGTCCGTATCGTGAAAGCCGAGCAGAACGTGATAAATTTGGTTACAACATCGAAGTTCCTGAAGAAGTTCTCAATTACACGAGAAGGCAGGCAGGTGAATAATGGGTACACAAGGCCGCAATCTCGGCGAAGCTAGGGAAAGCAGCATAGAGCAAAGACAAGGTGCGTCTGAGCAAGTAGAGCTTGGCGGTCCTTCATTTGAACAGGAAGCTGTGAGCGAACCTTCTGCGCCAACTGGAAGCGTTGCTCCTACTGGAAGCACTGCCGTTGAAACAGCTGTCGATAGCGCAATAGGTAATTCATCGATTTCCACTCAGGGCGTTTCTTCCGAACCGGCTAAACGCATCGAACCCGTTGCTTCTACTGTAGCAAACGTTCAAGAAGGCCGTGCTACCGCTGCTCCTCAATCGGTGCTGTCTGCAGGTCAAGCTGTTCCTGCCGTTCCACAGGACACCGGATTGATGCCAGGTATCTCATCTGGTCGAGTTAGTTCTGAAGGTGGCGGTGGTTATTACCAGGGACCAACCGGTCAAGAGCTTGTGTCCAATTTGAATCTCCGTAACCTTGAATACGAGCAGCCTGAAGCTGGGCAAGCACGTCGAGATGTTCAGATGCAGGCAGAGTCTTCCGATGAGCATGTTGCCGCCAAGACGCAGGATTACCAGAGGAGCAAGACGAGGTACATTGACGATAGCACCAGAGAGACGATCAGGGAAGCTGGTTCGTTCACACCGCCCAAGCCCATGAACATCCTATCGCGTGCCAACCGCAGGTTCAAGGAAAGCAAGAAGCTGGTGCAGGATAGGATCAAGTCTGCATTGGTTGGCGAGAAATACCATGGCTCTCATGGCAACGCGTTCAACGACACGATCTTCTCGCTTAGCACGCTGATGCCAGACCAGGTTTCCATCGGTTCGGAAAACCTCCGCGAAGCATTGCGCGAGCCTAACAGCAACATCATCGAGCTTGTCAACACGGCAAATCCTGAAGCCAACCTCGATCGCGAGTCCTGCCTTGCCGACATCAGCTTGCTTGTCGATGCCATCAACACGTGCAACATCGAATGCGTCCTCGGCAAGTATCCCGTCAACACGCGCCATTCCATCCAAGTCAGGACGTTGCGTGCTCATTACGGTCGCGGTATCGGATTGCATCCAACGCAGACCAAGGCGTACAACGCCGACTTCGACGGCGATCCCGCAAACCTCAATCTCGACCAGGCCAACCTGAAGAACTACAACCGTGCGATGACGCATCTCATCGACAGCGAGGGCAACCCGTCTATCGATCCCGACTTCTTCCCGCTCGATTACCTTGCCCTGACTTCCAACAAGGACAGGCAGGAACTCATCGACAGCATGCAGGAGCGCAACTTCGCATGGGAGCCTTCGGTTGCAACGCGCATCGCGGATGCCTACATCGATGCATGCAACAATGGCAACTGGGTTGGATTGCTCAGGAAGATCGATGAGATCGCCGGTGACAGAGAACTTCAGGCTAAGACCGGATTGCACCGTGGTCAGCTCGTGTCGCGTATCCTGAAGAACGTCTACGATTACGCCATCGATAGGCGCGGTGTGAATCTGCGCATCGAGTGGGCGAGCGTTGTCGATAGCTACGAGTACATCGAACCAGATCCGGATACCGATCCCATCGTCATGAGCTTGATAGATATGGTCGAGGAGATCGCGCAGGGCAGACCTGCTCCCAATTTCCAGGATTTCACGATCTTCTTCAACAAGCAGTACGGCGATCTCGGCAATGCCGTTGGCGGCAAGAACGTCCCGTTCCGTCTGCTTGCAGACTTCGCCAAGGCCATCAAGCGAACGGATCTGGTGTCGGTTGGCGATCCCGTCTTCGGTGTCAATGCGCAGGGAAGCAAATCTGACAGTACTGTTACCCTATATGATCTTTGGCAGTTCACCTGTTCGGCTGGCGTATCCAAGCTCATCTTCGGTCGAATGCACATGGGTTCTCATGAGCTTGCTGTTTCCACTTACGTTAAGACGAAGGTGAGGCAAATCGTCCCCGTTCCTCAATATGACAACAGCGGAACCGATGAAGCTAAGAGGGCGAACGAGGAGCTTTTCCGTGACTGGCTCAAAAGGTTCAAAAAGGAATACAATTCGCAGATGCGGATGTTGAACGTTTCGCAAGTTCGATTCCGTGGCGGCATGATGATAGACCGTGCCAACCTTTTGAAATACGACGGGTTCGAGAACATCGATGACAAATGCGCCAAAGCGATTGTCGAGGTCTACGGTGACATGACCGTTGAGCGCGTGTTCCCAAATACCGTTGCATACTATGGTAGAAGCAGGGCGAGGGACAGGGAGAACTTTGGCTCTGGCGTTATCAACCGTTATGGCAAGATGACCATTGCAGAATTCGCAATGCAGAACCGTCTCGATTGGTATTCTGAATACATCGGCAATCAAAGCGTATCCAAGCTTACGGCGATCAATAGCAGGATATCTTCCAACCAATACACGCCATATGATGTGCTCATGCTCGTATCAGACAGGCGTAGCAAGCAGTTCGGCGAGTACAACGAGAGCTGGCTGAAGACAACGCAGGCGCATGTCGATATCCTTCGCCGCATCAAGGATGACGTGCTCAACCACAATTTCAACGAATACGCGAACGATATGCTCGAATTCATACACCTCATGTCTCCGCGCATGTTCGATCATTTCGGCATGGATTCGCCGATCTCGTTCGCCAACAGCAAGTGGGGAAAGAAGATCCTCGAATGCGAGACCGCAAGCGAGTTCAGGTCTGTGCTCGTCTCCATGACCATCGAGTATAGGATGAGCAAGGCATCCAACCTTCAGAAGCAGATCGATGAGATATCCAAAGCAGCTGTTGCAAGGGAGAACGACGGCGAACGCATCGAGGCTATAGATGCGCACATGATGCAGGAACTTAGGTCGCTTGCTTCGTCTTCTATGGCTTGGGAATCGATCGTCAGCGAACTGCTCGGAGATACCGATGCCTTCAGGACACTGCTCAAGGACAAGGTTATCACGAGACGCAACCATGATTACAGCATGGATGCGGCTGATTTCTGGAACTCCAACACGACGGAAACCCAGTACAACCTCATCAACTTCCTGAAGAGCGATGCGCCATACGAGACCAAGGTTGCCGTGCTCGCAGACGTGGTGAAGTACAACACCGGCATCGAGTCAATAGAACCGGCTCACATCATGGGCATGTTGGCACACGACCCAGATCCGTTGTTCGCCGGTTCGAGGTTCGAGATGGACAGCGGTATCCGTTCTGCAACCGATTCCGTCAAGGACTCGATTGACAAGGTGACCTCGTATCAAAGCAGGTCTCCTGAGCAGATTGCCAAGATGGCAGACAAAGTTATCGATGAAGCTTGCAAGAACAAGGCTGCATTCGAAGCTAGGTTGTATCGTTTCGCAACTGAACCTGATTACTATGTATACGTCGATACGGTGTTCGCCGCCGATGCGATCTCGTCTGTTTACGAGAAAGCGTATGCCGACTCCGAGAAGATCAAGCAGCAAACGCTCGTCAATGGATACTTCGAGTGCGTGTCGCTTCAGCGTAGCGGCGGATTCTACACGCATCTTCAGCAGACCGACAATGCGGTTGTGAACGTTGTCGGTTTCGACCAGTTGACTCCTATCGACATTGTTCGCATCATCGGCGATCCGAGCGTCGAGCTTCATGGCTACGATGAGTTCGGTGTTCCCTGTGTCTACTCTCGCAAGACGCTTTGTGGTGGCGATACCATCGATGACGTTATCCGTTACATGCGCCAGCATCCCAGAGTTGCGCTTGCTTGCCGCAGGCACATGGCTTGCATCAATGCCGGTCTCGACAAGAAGGGCGTGCAGAACGGATCTGCTCGTCTTGCCGTACTCGATGATGCAAAGGCCGGTGTTACGTATACCAATAAAGTGTTCTCGTTGCTCAACGACAGGTACCGTTTCCTCTCGATTGCAGCGTTGATCTCCCCTGCCCACAACGATGTCGGTAGGAACATGGCTGAAAAGGTGAACACGAACATCAAGAACCTCTGCCTTTTCGTGTTGGATGAAGCGGCAAAGGGAAGGTCTCCTCAGCAGATCGAGCAAGATATCCGGAAGACGTTTGGGTTCACGCAGGAACGTTTGATGGAACTGCGTAAACAAGGTGCGTTCGATCCCAACGAGGTGAACGAGCTAGACCGAACTGCCGTGGCAAACATGTATGCTGAAGTGGTTGAGGAGCTTCTTGACTGCATCGCCATCGTTCAGGAAAGCGGAATGACTCTGCGCGAGGTTCCTGAATCGAGCTTCGACCGTGATGCAATCGGTATCGACAAGTCATCCATGCTCGCATACTATGACGCACGCCAGCAGCTCTGCGGTGCTCGAACCGCCAAGATGATCCAGATCGAGGGCGGTGAGACCAAGAAGAACCTGATGCTCAAGGAGTATGTGCGCAACCGTCCCGATAGGTTCATGACGGTTACCAAGGATTTCAGCTCTGCCGATCTCATCAAGTTGAGCGAGCTTACCCAGAGCGACATCCGCGCAGAACTTGAGCGTAGCGAAGACGGTATGCTCGTCATCGAGGTTCCAGATGGCTGGTCTCCCGACGATTGGACGTTGGAGCACAATCCGACGAGGATCATCGGCTCCATCGCCAAGTTCCTCGAAGTTAAGCGCGAGAAGGGCGCCGAGACGTTCAACGCCAAGTCTAAGAAGTTCGGTGATGATGGCACGAACTCCATCATCAAGTTCTTCAAGTACGGCACGAAGCGAATGCTCGGTCGATACAACAAGGGCAAGACTGATAGCTATTGGACCGTCGAGAATGGATCCGGTCTCCGTGACCAGATCGAAGCAGCAGGCTCCAAGGAAGCGGCTATCCCGATTCTCGCAGACGCTCTCATGAAGGCTGATGCCAGGCTCGGTTACATCGACATGAAGCGCGTGTTCCAGAAGTCCGATTATTACAATAGGGCAGACCTGATGCTCGCCGAATCGGTTGACGAGGAGGGCAATGTCACCGTTGTCATCAGGACGCTCGAACAGCTTTCCGTTGGCATGCGCAACCGCCTGAGCGACAAAGCCGTCGAGAGCGGCAAGGCCGATGTTGTGTTCGCAGAACTCGCTCAGCTCGAATCGGTTATCGGCACGTCGGCAGACCCGATGGCTTCACAGGGATCCAATATGTCCAACATCGATAGCGTGAGGGTTATCAGCGGGTTCGGCAGCGTTGCAAGGCTCGAACGGGCATTGCGTCCCTATTCGTCTTCGACCGAGCGCAACTTCAAGCTCGTATGGGATCTCTTCAAGCTGTACGGTCGTGACGAAGTTGGCGACGTGGTTTACCGCATGCCATCGCGTAAAGAGATTGAAGACCGTTCCAATCGGATGTTCGCACAGCTTAGAGACGAATCTGTGAAGAAGGCGCTCAAGGGAATCGCCTATCCGAACGATAAGTGGGTCAAGGCGCAGCAGGTGAACGGTTACTGGGTCAAGGGCCACTACGAGGAGAACCCCTATGGCAGCAGGGAAACCGTTTACGATTACCTTGGCAAGCCGAACGATGATGGCTTCCAGCTCGTACCAGGTCCGCAAAGCTTGGTTTACTTCGACAGCACGGAAGACCAGAAGAGCCGCAAGACCCTCGATGATTGCAAGAAATACGGCATTACCGCAGCGTTCTCAAGCTTGAACGATATACCCAGCGATTACGTTGGTGATGCAATCGTGCTCGATGAGGGCATGGTGATCCTCCCATTCTTCGACATAATGCTCAACGGATCCGTTTCCGAACCGGTATCACCTGCACCTGGTCAATGGTTCTTCCAGGCTAACAACGCGATTGTTGCCGTCGAGGATACCACTTACGAGATTGAGCCAGGCGATGCCTCTGGTCATGCGACATCCGAAGGTTTGGATAAGACTCATATCAACTTCGAGGGAACCGAGACGTTCAA
>Ga0310690_10001027_pt1 | contig 52542 bp, 34 predicted proteins | sample AusTroGonzalo_MG_2_FD_207661 | JGI IMG/M metagenome (GOLD analysis project Ga0310690, IMG submission 207661) | Bovine rumen microbial communities from tropical cattle in Woodstock, Queensland, Australia - Gonzalo_04 (v2) (version 2) | ecosystem: Host-associated > Mammals > Digestive system >... | reverse complement strand
CAGCAGATGTGACAGTAGTTATGAAGGATGGCACAGGAACACCTACAAACACAAACACAGAAGCAAGAAGTGTAGAATTCACATTCACAGTTGCAGCAAGTGACATTACACTCACTCTTACTGCGACAATAAATACTTACACAATTACACTTATGACAAATGGTGGAGCAATAAGTGATATCAATTGGACAGAAGAAACAGCAAACACAGAATACAGCCGAACATTCACTGTTGAAAGCCAAACAATTACCCTTCCAGACGCAACATCTATTGCTAAGACAGGATACTCATTTGGCGATTGGTTCAATAGCTCATTGTTCACTGGCTCGGCTATCACAAATGTTCCTTCAGGCTCATATGGCGACAAAACATACTACGCTAATTGGACAGCAAATGTATATGAAATCACATTAGATGGAAACCAAGGTACAGGAACGAGCACAGTGACAGCTCCAACTCATGCATATGCACAATATGACAATGCAAATATATATGACAGCAGCGCACTGACAAATCAAATTACCCCAACAGCATCTCGTGATGGCTATACTTTTGAAGGTTGGTATATTGGCGACACAAAGGTTATTGATGAGCACGGAGCATTTGTCGCAAACGCAAGTGTTCAAACCACAAACTACACAGACGCAAACAGAAAATACATTTATGCAGGAGACATTTCTCTTACAGCACACTGGGGTGTAGATAGTGCAATTCTCACAATTGCAAAAGATCCATCAAACAAAGTTTCGGTATCAGTTTCTGGTGCAAACATTCAAGTTGTTGACACAGATCAATACAGAGTATTGTATGACACAATACTTACTATCTCTGCGACCGTCAGTGATGGATATCATTTCACAAATTACACACTCTTAAGTGCAGAAATTTCACAAACCGCTTCATTTAGTTATGCATTCCGCACGGCATCTGACATAACCATCACAGCACACGCAGAAGCAAACAGATATTATGTGGTTTACGATTCAAATGTGCCAGCTGACGCAACAAGCACAATAAGTGGTCAAACAAGCCAGACAACAGCTCTCTATGATTCAAATGTCACATTAGCGACAAATGGATTTGAACTTACAGGATACACATTCTTAGGCTGGTCAAAAGTTGCAAGCGATACGACAGTTGGTACACATGGTGGTCAAACATTGAATGCTGGTGCAACACTGACCGCTCCAAACTTCACAACAGTACTTGATGGCGAGTTTACACTCTATGCAATCTGGCAAGCAAACACATATTCAGTTTCATTCAACACAAATGGCGGAAGCGCAGTTGCTTCAACAAGTGCGACATACGACACAGCAGTTTTGATTGAAGGCACAACAAGTTATGTTGGTTATGATTTTGCTGGTTGGTCAACACAAAACAGCGCTGTTTCAGATGCAATTGAAATTGCAAGTCTAGGCGCAGCAGAAAGCGTGACAGCATACATCAAAGAAAATGGTGCAACAGCAGGAATTTACTTGTACAACAACAATTACTACATGTTCAATCTTGCCACAAGTGGCTCGGCGACAGTTTACGCAATTTGGGAAGCGGGAACAGCGACATATGACACAGAATATTATCTTGAAGTGTTGAGCGGAACAGATTTAAGTGGGCTTGCAGCAAGCGAATATATCACTGTTGGTGGAACGACATATGTCCTTGATACAAGAATTAACAGTGTTGAAAGTGGTTTGACCATCACATCTCACTCAACAACAATTACAAGCACAACAAACAATCAAGTTTCAATTCAATTACAATCTTATACAGGATTTACTGTTGACCACACAGTGACTGGTTCAATCTTAATCGGAACCGTTGCAAACGATTCAAGTTTAGTTCTCCGTGAATTCTATTCAAGAAACGAATATGTTACAAGCTTCACATTGCCAGCTCTTGGCGTAGCTAGTGCAACAGCAACAGGTGCACATGGTGACGGAACAAACTTCAAGTTCAACAGCAGTGTGACAGTTGCGGTGACAACTTCAGCGGGCTATGATTTTGTCAAGATGATGCTTGGACAAACAGAAATTTCGACAGCTTCTTACACATTCAACATCCAAGAAAATAGCACATTTGAAGTTGTTGTTGATGCTCAGCCATTCCACTTTGTACTTCGTGCTTGGCTTGAAAATTTGAATGATACAAATTACACAGAAAGTCTGGCATATGATGTCGAAACAAACGAAGCAGATGTTGACACAGAAATCACACTTTCAATGTTTATAGCGAGCGTTCCAACAATCACAGGCTTTACATTCAGCGAGTCGTTTGACTTTGTAATGGTTGACAACCAACCACTTTCAAAAGTTGTTGCATACGAATATGATGCGACAAAGACATATGCACAGATGGGTGCAACTATAGTAAACATCTACTATACACGAAACTCTTACAAACTTGCTCTTTACTCAACACAAGCAGATGGCATCGCAAGCCTTACCGCAACAACAGATGCATTAAAAGTTGTTGAAATCTTAGAAAATGTTCCTGCAAACACAAGACTTTACAATGTAAGATACGAAAGCGAAGTTCAACTCAATCTTTCAGTTCGAGCAGGCTTTACATTCACAGGTTGGTCTAGCGAAAGAGTAATTTCAGATGGGGCCAGTGGATGGAAACTTGTTATGCCTGCAGAAGACATAACAGACGAAACCACCGGTTCAATTAAGGCAAACACAAACAAACAAAAAGTAAATGTCACAGTCATTTACAACCTTGAATATATGCATGGTGGCTATTATGAAGCCGAGAGAGAAACCATCCAACTCTTTGTTGACACACTCATCGAAAGTGCAGCAAACATCTATCATGTGGTTGGTGGAGAAAATGTTGTTGGACCGAAACCATTTGTTGGATTTAGCACACTTGCAGATATGGATACAGACATAAGAGTTTCTGGCGAAACAACTACAGAAATAAATGTTTACTATTCACGAGATTCAATAACATTAGACATTTCAATGTCAGAAGGCATTGACAGCGTCTCTATTGCGGTCGACGAAGAGTCTGGTGCTTACCAAGTCTCCGACACATTCACAACTGCTGATTCAATTTCAATCAAATATGGTGCAAGAGTAGATATCACATACGAACTTGTTTATACAGACCTTCTAAAAACAACAACAGGATATACCTTCAGTGAGATTACCGGTGGCGTTTCAGGAAACGAAAATGATGGTTTCTACATAAATGCAACACAAAACTATTCAATTAGAGTGATTGCGACAAACAATACATACACAATCACATTCAACGGAAGAGGCGGACAGCGTCAATATGTATCAAATCAAGCAGAGATTGATGCAAACGCTTTACTTCCAGTAGAACAACAACAAGAAATCGACCCAGTTTATGCATATACAACCGACCCATATACCCAAACAGCTACATACAATAGAAATACAACGCTTGTCACAAACCAATTTGAAAAGGGTGGATTTACATTTGCAGGTTGGGCAACAGACATTTACACCGGCGAACACAAATATGATGTTGATTATGCAGATGAATATCAATTTACTCCATACTTGTTCACAAATGGACTTACACTCTATGCTGTTTGGTTGCCAGTAGCATACAACATCGCATATGATTCAAATGGTGGAAGCGGAGAGATGCAAGGTCACTCAAGAGTCGACTTTGACGAAGTTGTCACCTTGCGTACAAACACATTTGAAAAGACAGGATATCATTTTGATGGTTGGTCATATACGGATGACAACAATCAAACAATCGCCATTCCAAAGACTCAAGCCACAGTGACAGGCCTTACACAAGTTGCTGAAAAGACAGTCACACTTTATGCGGTTTGGGCAGAAAACAGCTACACAGTCAAATACTTCACAAATTATCAATCAGTTGTTCCAGGTGCAACAGAATCTACAATTACTGACGGCACATATACTTATACTCAATCTGTCACAATCAAGGCTGTTGATGATCAAACACTTGGATTTAGTCTTACTGGCTACAATTTTGCAGGTTGGACATACAGCGGAAATGCTCTTGCTGTTGGCACAACGACATCAATGCTTACCTCAACCGAAAATGGCGAAGTTGTTATTTACGCAAATTGGACACCTATTACATATACAATTCACTTCAATGCAAATGGCGGAGACCAAGAAAATATTCTTCCTGATATGACAATGACATTTGACCAGGCACAAGCGCTCAGTGCAAACACATTTAGACGCACAGGTTATGAATTCACTGGCTGGATGGTTGCAAGCGGACTAAACGCTTCTACGGCACAATATGGTGAAACTGTCGCATCTCTTGGAGTTTTGACAACAACAGATCTTATCTTAGATGAATATTATGTTCTCAATTTAAGTGCAACACACAATGGCACGGTTGTATTAAATGCTCAATGGAGCACTACAACATACACAATTACATACACCGCAAATCAAGGGACATTCAGAGCGTTTGATCCAACACTCGAGTCAAATATCACTGTTTCACAAGATGGCACAACAGCCACATATACTTATACAATCGAAGACCAAATCACTCTGTTTGGAATTGGAGATATCACTAGAAGAGGCTATACACTTGTTGGATTCTCATTCGACCCAATAGCAGGAAATTGGTATGACACATACAAGGGCGATATAGAAGATGGCATGATGGGCCAGACAATTGCTGCTGGCTTCTATGGAAACATTGGCCTTACCGCAAACTGGCAGATTGACAGCCATTTATTGACAATAAATTATGTTTACTTAGGTGGTGGCACAGCAAGTCAAACATACGAAAACTCATACGCATATGAAGCTGAGTTCAGTGTCACATCTCCAAGCATAACAGGTTATACACCAGACCACGCAGTTATTTCTGGCACAATGGACATTGAAGACCTTGAATATACTGTCACATATTCACCAAACACATACACATTGCATTATGATGCAAATGTACCTGAGTCTTCAAGCGGTGTGCTTAGCGGAACCACAGCCGACACAACCGAAACATACAACGAGTCAGTTGTTCTTGCGACAAACGGATACACACTTACAGGATACAGATTTATTGGTTGGGCAGATGCTCAAAACAAGACGACGGCCGACTATACTCCAAACGCACAGACAGGAATCTTTGCACCAGTCAACAGAAACTTCGCAACAGGTGAAACTGGTGATGACGAATTCACTCTCTATGCAATTTGGCAGGCAATAGACAGCCACTATAAACTTGCTTATAGATTCGAATCTCTTGACGGAAGCACATATACAGAAACGATAGAAACAGATTCAGCATTGCTTGCAAATGCCATTGGACCAACAGATTCAGTTGTCACACAAAGCATGGTTTCAACACTCTTTAATGACACCTACCCAGCATTTACCGGATATGTTCATGTTGCTGGCAGCATGATATTGCCTACAATCACCGCAGATGGAAATGCAACCGTTTACCTTATCTACAACAGAGATTACTTTACATTGACAGCGACAAAACAGATTCCACAAGGCCTTGCGGACTACGCAGTTTCAGTTGAAAATGTTGTTGGCGCAGGACAAGAAGAATCATTCTATATCTCTACACTCGAAGAAAATGTTTATAGAATAAGATATGGTGCGACTGTAGTTTTGGCAAACCCTGTTGCAGAAGATGGATATATCTTCAATGGTTTTGAAACAAACCCACAAACAACAATCACAGCCAACAAGTTTGAAATGACCCAAGATGTGACAATCACAGCGCTTGTCAGTGCAAGACAATACAGCATTACATTCAATGGAAACACTGGTGCTACAGCACTTTCTGAAACCACATACACTCAAACAGGTTTGACATTCAATGTTCAAGAAACTCTAGATGCAAACAGATTTACAAAGGCTGGCTACAATTTCATTGGTTGGTCAACAGAGCCTATAGACATAGCAAGCAAGATTTACACATTTGACTATGCTGACAGGGCGACATACACAATGACATCAAATTATGCTTCAACAGTTACTCTCTATGCGGTATGGCAACCAATTGAATATCAAATCCAGCTTGCAGGCACTGCCGGAATAGACCCAGCATCTGCTTTGGTGAAAGTAGATGGAAATAGAATTGTGACTTCAAATTCAATGTCGATCGCATATGACAGCACAGTTCGAGTTTATCTGTCAGGTTCTTACGAAGTGACAAGGATTGATGACCAAACCGGAGAAGAAACGACAGAAACAATCGAAGTAAGTGCACTTCTTGGCGGATACAATTTTGACAAGTTTACGCTTGACCAAACAGACCTTCAAACATACTATGACCAAACAGTTCCATATTGCGAATTTGTTGTGTCTCAAAATGCGACACTTACTCTTTCTGCAACACCAAGAAATGACACCCCATTCAAAGTTGTTTACATGAAACAAGATTTGCGCGCAGATGAAGAAGCTGATTATACCTATACAGCAAGCCAACCTGTCACATTCTATGGCACAACAGACCTTGTTATCAGTGAAGCAAACATAACTCAAACATTGTCAGAAATTTTTGAAGACTTTGAAGGTTTTGCTTATGCATCATTCGAAACATCTTCGGAGACAATCGTGTGGACGGAAAACACAAGCGAACAGACAGTTATTACATTGTATTACTCAAGAATCCACTACAATTTCACAATAAGCGGACAAACCGGAATTCACTCAATTTCAATAAATGCAGAAAATGGTGTTGTTGCACAAGTTCAAGACTCTTATGAGATTGATTTTGAATCAACAGTTTCAATTGGCTTTGCCACAACCACAGGCTACAGGTTTACAGGATTTGGAGTTAGGGTAAAACTTGGTCAATCTTCAGTAGCAATCGATGGTGATTTTGGAAGCGACTTTGTCACACTTACAAAAGGTGTAGCAGATGACTACTATTATTACAAAACCACTCCAATTGTTGAAATTGCATATGATTTGACTCTTGGAAAATATGTAATTACAAACATGCCAGCATATTTGACAGAAATTACAATCAATGCAGAGCCAAAGACATATACATTGACATATCACAGCAGACTTGAAGAATATCCAACGCCTTACATAGATTCAGAACCTTTGAGATACAATGCCGGCTACACAATCAAGCGTGCAGAAACATTAAGTTGGTCAAAGGATGGATACGAATTCCGCGGATGGCAAACCGAAGCAGACCTGTTGCTCCAACAACAATCTGGCGAAGTTCACATCACATATGCGTTTGCAGATGCTGAAGGTGACAAAGTGTTCTCAGCATATCAGATTGATGATGATCTCACACTTTACGCTGTTTGGGAAGCGGAAGAAAGCTTCTATAGCATTACACACTATTTTGAAAATGTAGACGGAACATTTACAATTGACAACATGTTGACAGACAATACAAACAAAGAAAAGGTTGACAGCCGAGTATACTATGTTGGCGTGGAAGTAGAAGGATATGAATTTGACGAAACAAATCCAAACAATGTCCTTACCGGTCTAGTTGCTACGACAGACCTTGGTCTTGTGCTTAAAGGCTATTACAAGAGACTTTGGTATAGAATTTCACTCACAACAGATTCCGGCATCACATCGGGCGAACTTGTTTCAGATTATATACGCGATAGTTATGATGAAGTAGTTGATGAAACAACAGGCGAAATTACATATGTTTTGGCAGGAAAAGAAGTTAAGTGGGGAGCAAGCGTAAGCGCAGTAGTTTCAATCAAAGATGGTTATGAATTTGACGAATTTAGCACCCAAGTTCAAATTCAAACAAGCCATATTGCTTCTACATACACAGGCACACTGACAATGCCACAGGCGGCAGTCACAGTCAATGCACTCACAACAAGAAAAGACTATCAAATCATTTACAAGAAGTTTGCAAACTCAGATGTGAGCGACCAAAGCGAAGCATTCTCAGAAACAGTCACATATCTTGATTCTACATATCTTGCCGAAAACACATTTACAAGAAATGGATACAATTCAAGTGGTTGGTTTATCCTTACAAGAGATACAGCACTAAACGCAGAGAAGACATATTACACACTCAGCGGAAATGACTTCACAGCTGTTGAAGAAGGCGAGCTTAATGTTGCAAATATCGGTTCTTATTACGAATTATTTGCTGAAAACAGCTTCTATATGATGTCAATCCCAGCAAATGTTTATGCGATTGCTTCGTGGGCAGAAAGAGAAGATACTCCATATACAGCAAATTACTACATCTGGTCACTTGCACAAAGCGATTATGTATTACTCACATCAACACAATTACAAGGCAGGACAAACGCAACAATCACAAACGAAATGGTTGTTGCCGGATGGAATGCATTAAACTTTATCGCACTCACAACAGACCCAGACGGATATACATTCACAGAATTCACAATTGCTGGCACAACAATTTCGGGTGAAGGCAATTCGAGCGTAGATATCTACTATGACCTTGCACTCTTTGAAACAAGTTTCGACATCTTAGCAGAGACCGCACAGGGTGAAGATCCAGCTTTGGTTGCAGGTGTAGATTCGGTTGACTTTGCATATCAAACCGCAGATTCTTCAAATATGACCGAAATCAACATTACAGCACAAAACGCAGACGACACATACAATATGCTTTACACAGCCACAGTTAAACTAAGAGCAAATCTCAAGGCTGGCTACCAACTCGAAAGAATTGTTGTTATGTCAAACAAAGGCATATTGACTTTCACATCGGCCGACTTGGATGCAAACGGATACGCTGAGTTTACAATGCTTGCAGATGATATTGTTATTATGATTGAAGTAGAAACAATCGAATATACAATCATATTCCACGAAAACTTCAGAATCTCAGACGAAACAGAACAAAAGACTGTCGATTATCTCGGTTCAGTTATTCTTTCTGCAAGCTTCGCAGAGACAGGTTATGTTCTTGCTGGATGGGCTGAATCAAGCGATGGAGAATTGTTATACGAAAATGGTTTCAAAATTGAAAACTTCACAAACATAAACGGTTTGACATACAACTTATATGCAAAATGGACAGCAAACGCTTACACAATTTCGTATGTGACAAATGTAGATGGCGATGAAATTGCTGACATTCAAACAACATACGACAAAGTTGAACAACTCATAGACTTCAATACACTCACGAAAACAGGATATCACTTTGTTGGTTGGACAACAACAAATGGAGGTCAAGCAGAGGCTCAAACAATCGCTTCAATTGCTCCATACAATTCACTTCAACAATATTTGTATGAAGAACAACTAAGCGGAATCTTCTTGTTTGAAAATAGATACTATGTATTCAACCTTGCTGGAGAAACAACAGAGCCAGAAGACCAAAGTGCAACAGTCTATGCGATTTGGCAGGCAAACACATACACAATCACATTTGCTTTTGACGAAACTCTTGCTCAAACTCTAGATTACAGAGATACAGACAATCAAATCATTGAATTTAATTATGACCAAACATACAGATTGCCAAAATTCTCTGGATTTGGATGGACAAACAGAGGATATGACTTTGGTGGTTGGTACTATACAAATGACGCAGGCGAAACTGCAACAATTCGAATTGTTGGTGACGTAGACCACGCTGAACAAGAATATGCATTCTCAAATCTCACGGCAGTAGATGGTGGAAATGTGATCCTTTATGTAGATTGGACACTTGGCACAACGACTTATACAATTAGAGTTTTTGGAAAAGGATTCCAAAATGATGACATCTTACTTGATACAATTGGTGATATGGCTCAAGCGAAAACAGACAGCATAATCACTTCAGTTGACGCATACAACTGGCTCAACACACATGACAGAACACAAGGAGTAAGATATTCAGAATTCTATGGCTTTACATTCGACGATTCAAGAAGCGACCAAACAACCATTCTTGGGCCGGGAACATCTACAATCAATGTATATTACACAAGAAACGTTTACACAATCTCAATCGAACTTGTTCATGTGACATCAATAAATGTGACAGACAAAGAACATACAAGCAGCTACTCAGGCCCAAGACGAAATATTGTCACATGCAAAGCTTCATTTGAAGACGAATTGACTTTGACCATGACAGAATTCGAAAGTGGATATGGAAATACAACAATGTTTGACATTGACACAGAAATAAGTTATGAGAGTGCAGGTTTTGAAGCAGATGAAAAGACTATAAAAGTTCTTGGCGATATCTACATCAAAGCAATAGCACTTCCAAATGAAGACACCGAGTGGAAGATAGAAATCTACTTCGAAAACCTTGATGGAACATATTCTCTAGTTGCAGACGAAGAAATCATAGCTATAGGCACAACAGAAACAGAGTTAAACTTCCAAATGGTTAAAGAAGAAATAGAAAACTCTTCGATTGATTTCACAGGGTTTGATGCTGACAATCCTTCAATAGAATTTGCTGGTGAAAACCCAACGATCAGTGGAGATGGCAACACAATTGTTAAGGCAAGATTTACAAGAAAGAGCTACTCAGTTTCACTTGATTTTAGCGAAAGTGGATATATTGCAGAATATGAGAGAGAAAAGACCTTCTTATATCAAGAAGAAGGAGACATCTCATTCACAATCAAGAAGGGTTATAGAATAGACCAAATCATAGTCAAAGACGAGAATGGTGACACAATTTCTGATTTGGACTACAACGCTATGTCAGCAGACGACTATACATATCAAATTGCATTTGAGATGCCAGCATTTACATTCACATTTGAAATCACGATTGCTCCAAGAGATGACACAAAATATCATGTAGTTTACCTGTTTGAAAACTTGGCTAGAAATGGATACGAAGAAAACGAACATTATCCTCGAATTGAAGGCATTGGCACAACAGACGAAGAAATTACTGGTCAAATGATTGGACTTGACTCAATTTCAATTACAGGCTTCACGATCGCTCGCACAACTCTTGACAATGGCGAAGTTTATATAAATGGCGACGGATCAACAATTGTTGAAATTTACTTTGAAAGAATCAGATATGCTCTCGTATTTAAAGACTTGGCAATTGCAGGCATTAATGAAATCCAAGTTCTCACAAATGATACAGAAGCGACATCATATGGCAGCGGATACAATGTTTACTATGGACAAGAAGTCAAAGTGACCGTTATACCAAAACTTGGATATACATTTGAAGGCTACAAACTCATCACATTTGATGGCTTAGACGAAATAGAAACTTCACTTGCGGACAAGACAGCAGAAAATGTTTTGACATTCACAGTTTCAGATGCCTTTACAAGCGGAACGATTGAAATTGAAGATGCACAAAATGTCACAGTATCAAAAATCACATTAGACTTTGGCATCTCTGCAAACACAAACACAACCTATCAAGTCAAGTATTTCATCCAGTTAAATGGCGAAGGTGAAGTCGAGTATTCAAATGTTTGGACACTCCAGTTTGCAAATGGTACAACAGATCAGAAATTCTCTGCTATAGAAATTGAAACGATGTTTGAGACAAACAAGAGCTTGTTTGATACATACAACCCAGCATTCTTTGACGGATTGTATTACGCATTCTTCAAAGTAAAGATTGGAGAAAACGATTTCACCCAAGACCCATATATTTCGGGCGACCCAGAAAACCCAACAATCTTTGAAATGTATTATGTACTTGAAGAAGTTGAAATTGAAATCTCTTACAATTACAAACAAGTTGCTTACATTTTGATAAATGGTGAGAGATATGAAGGCGTTCCAAAATCAAGCACTAAGGCGGTTATAAGCATTTCGGCTCTCTTTGGAAAGTCAATCGAAGTGAAGGCTATACCACTTGAAGGATACGAAGTGACAGGATGGCTCATAAATGGCGAAGCATTTGAAGACCCAACATCATTTACTCTAAACAGCACATCAGCATATGAAGTTGTCTCAACATCAATTCCAAGAAATGATACAAAATACACAATTAGATATCTGTTTGAAGATGTTGAAACTGGCGAATATAAAACTCGTGCTGACTATGCAGATGTTGTCCTTGAAGGCACAACTGGCGACAAGATTCAAGCGGAAGTTGTACAACAGTATGTCAGAACAATATCTGGGTATGTCATTGATCTTGATCAATACCTTGTATATGATGAAGATACACAACAATATGTTGCCACAAACTTCGGCGATATTGATGGCTCAGGAAATACAGTTGTCGAACTTAGATATAGACTTGTATACTTAATGTTCAGAACCATTGCCTACGCTGAAGGAATCGAAAGAGTTGATATCTCTGGCAGACTTTCAAACAACAATTTGATACAGCCAAATGACGAAAATATCTATTATCAAACAAAACACTCAAAACAACTCATTTTGACAGTTTACTTAAAGACAGGCTACGAATTCTTGGGATGGAAAGTAAACAACGAAGGAAGATATTTTGGCACAGGCTCAACGACATGTGTATATGAAGTGTCAGAGTCAGAAGACTTCTTGTTGTATGCAATTGCAGCAAGAAAACAGATTGCAATCATATTCCATCCAAACAATGGCAGCAATATGACAAAGACCATGACAATCACTTATGGCATGGAAAAAGAACTCGAACTCAACACATTCAAAAATGGTCGAAAGAAGTTTGTTGGATGGGCAACAGAGCCTGGTGGCGAAGTTGTTTATCAAGATGGCGACACATTCTTGATGGATACTGACAAAACTGTTGACTTGTATGCAGTTTGGGCAGATGTCAAATACTTTGACTGGGTTCCATATGCACTTATTGCAGACTCAGTACTGTTAGCGATAACATTGTTCTTCATCTTTGTGTTAAGAAGAAGACGAAGCAAACGAGTAAAAATTATGAGCAAACAATAAAAAAGAAAAAACGGCAACTGCCGTTTTTCTTTTTCACAAAAATCTACTGAAAGTATAATTTTTGTTGAACAAACATTTTGAAAAAGCGACAAAATAATATAAACTATCATTAGAAAATTTTAAAAGGATGATTATGAAAAAAGGATTTCTTATTTCGTTTGAAGGTGGAGAGGCGTGTGGAAAATCTACACAAATCAAAGAGTTTGAAAAATACTTAAAAGACAAAAATGTTGATTATATTATTTCGCGCGAACCGGGTGGCACACAGGTTGGAGAAAAAATTAGAGAGATTTTGTTAAACTCAAAACAAGACATAGACCCACTGGTAGAACTTTTTTTATTCAGTGCTGCCAGAATAGCACACCTTCAAAAGGTTGTTAGACCGGCACTTGAAGAAGGAAAGGTTGTTGTTCTTGACAGGTATTATGATTCCACATTTGCATATCAAGGCTATGCTGGTGCATTAAGTCCAAGCACAATAGCTCATGTGACAAAACTCGCCATAGGAGACTGCACAACGGACTTGACATTCCTTTTAGACATTACATACGAAGAGAGCATGCGCAGAAAAATGGCAAGCGAAGAACTTAAAAATTTAGATAGAATCGAATCAAAATCCAAAGATTTTCATGACAAGGTCAGAAAGGGTTATTTAGAGATTGCAAAAGCAAATCCAAAACGCGTCTTTGTCGTCGATGCAAGCCAAAGCAGAGAAGCGGTTTTCGAAGAGATTAAAAAAGAGTTTGAAAGAAGATATTTCAAAGAAAGACAAAAATAAAAACACGGAAATTTCCGTGTTTTTTTTAAACGATATACAAAATTGAAATCGCTATCGAAATTTGAGCCAAATAATACAAAATGTGATTTACCCAAATCCAAATCTTTTGGCTTTTGTCTCCAAAATATTGCATAGAAAGCACAAGGTCTGACAAGAAAAACAAAATCATTCCAATGGCCACAATCCAAAATTCAGGTACAAAAATTGCAATAGAAACAGAGAACGAAACCATAAATGTCAAAATTACGCTATAACCTATTACAAAGCCGATTGACTTTCCAAAGGTTAACCCCATTTTTTTAGACGAGAGCATAATCAAAAGTGTCAAAATCGCCGCAGCTCCAACTGATATTAAAATGTTCCACCAAAGGTGACCTGGGAGCGCTACTTTTGTGTACAAAACACAAGCCATAAAATAGAAGAAGTGTCCAAGAGCAAAAGAAATTGTTCCAAAGTTGAAATATTCTTGTGATTGCTCTGGGTACATTATCTTCAAATCTAGCAAGATATCACCCACAAGACCAAACACCAGGCCCACCAAAACCAAAAGCCCAAAGCCGGTTGATGAAAGAGTTATCAAAGCAAAGGCTGCACACAAAACAAAGCAAAGTGATGCGGCGGTTTTGAGCACCAAAGAAAAGACATTTGCTTTTTCTCCCCTAAACCAACTAAACAACAAACAAAAAGCCAAACTAAATCCACCAAAAATAAATGCGCCTATCATAAATTCCTCCTATGCATTATAAAAATTCAAAACATCTTCATAAACTTCATTTTTATTTGTTTCATTCAGAAGTTCATGTCTTGCACCGTCATAAATCTTTATCTGAGCATCAATATTATTTTTCAGGTATTTTTGATAAAGTTTTTTCACTTGCTTAGATTTTTCTCCAACAGGATCTTGGTTTCCAGCAATCAAAAACACTTTTTTATCTCCGATCCTTTCAATTCCACGATTTGCCTTGTTCATGTTTTTAATCATGCTCTTATAAAATCCGAATGGAAAACTGCCACCACAATATTCATCTGCAATATATCTGTCAAAATTTTTCTCGTCTCTTGACAACCAATTTCCGCGCTTGAACCCTTTTCCATAAGAGCTTATGCATGCCTTTTCAATCAAACCGCCTTTTGAAGCGTCCTTTTTAAAGATTGACAAAAAGCTTGCAAGCATTCCGCCCATCTTCATAATAAAGCTGCTGCCATTTGTTGTTCCGCATAAAACAGCCTTTTCTATGAGTGGACACTTTTGAATCAAAACTTGACCAAGCATAGAGCCATAAGAATGACCAAAGAGATAGATAGGGAGATTATATGTCTTTTTTGCCCAGTCAATTATTTTTATTTGGTCAGAAATAGTTTCATTAAAAATGTCTTTTTCACCAAAACCCAACTTTTCTTTGCTTTCGGCTGTCTGACCATGTCCACGCAAATCACTGCAAATGGCGATAAAACCATTTTTGTTTAAAAAGTTTGCAAAATCTTTATATCTTAGGCAGTGTTCTTGCATGCCATGCACAACCACAACAACAGCCTTTGGTTTTTTCACATTTTCAAAAACATAGGTGTTTAAAGCAAGGTTATGAAAACCCAAAATTTTCATGTTTTTTGGTTCATAAGACTTTTCCACTTTTTTTTGCACATTTGTAGCTTTTGCCTTTGCCTTGACCTCAACTTTTTGTTTAGGTTTCGAGGTTTTCTTTTTAATTTCCTGCTTTTTTGTCACTTTTGTTTCCACTTTTCCACTTTTCTTTTCAGTCATAAATTCTCCTTACACATTTTTTATTGCCCGTTCCCAGCCATTATAAAACTTTTTTCTGTCCTTTTCGCTCATATTAGGCAGATATTTCTTGTTGCTTTCAGACATTTTTTTGATATCAGATTTTTTTATTATTCCAAGTGAGAGCATAGCCACATAAATACAACCCAAAGCCGTCGACTCACTGTGCTTGCTTTTGGTTATAGGGTGGTTGAGCATGTCTGCCAAAAATTGAAGTGTAAATCCATTTTTGCTTCCGCCACCGTCCACACTTACAAGCCCAAACTTTTGTCCAGAAGCTTTCAACTTGTCAAAAATTGCCTTTGTATTATATGCCATACTTTCAAGCGTAGCCCTGACTATATGTGCTTTCGTGGTTTCAAATGTCATTCCCACAAGACAAGCTCTGGCGTCATCCTTCCAATATGGAGCACCAAGACCAGTAAACGCAGGCACAAGATAAACCCCGTCATTGTCAGGGATAGACTTTGCTATTTTTTCTGTATCTTTGACATCATCATAAGCATCAAACGCTTTCTTTATCCAATCTGTTGCACTGCAAGCGCTATAAATACTGCCCTCGACCGCATACTCAGTTTTTCCATTCAATGTGCTAGCGATTGTTGTCAAAAGTCCATCAATATTTTTATCTCCACTTGTACCAATGTTTGACAAAACAAATCCGCCGGTCCCAAAGGTCACTTTTGTATTTCCAGCCGAGATTGCGCCTTGCCCAACCATACTTGACATTTGGTCGCCAATGATAGAACAGAGTGGGGCATACAAAAGTTTTGAACAAGTGCCAAAATTTGCATCGCTAGAGAGCACTTGTGGCAAACATTCTTTGCTTACTCCAAAAATTTTCAAAAGTTGCTCATCCCATTGCAAAGTGTGAATATTAAACAGCATTGTTCTGCAAGCATTTGTTGTGTCAGTCACAAAGTTTCCAGTAAGTTTAAAAGCCAAAAAACTATCTATTGTGCCAAAACACAAGTCGTTTGTTTTTAAAAGTTTTTTAGCTTGTGGAACATTGTCCAAAATCCACTTTATTTTTGAAGCGCTAAAATAAGGGTTTGCAATAAGCCCTGTCTTTTGTTTTATTTCACTTATTGTTTTAGCAGAAAGCGAATTTATAAAACTAGCCGACCTTCTGCATTGCCAACATATAGCATGGCAAATTGGTTCGCCGGTTTTTCTATCCCAAGCCACAACCGTTTCGCGCTGATTTGTGATTCCAATTCCCAAGAGTTCATTTTTATCTACTGCATTTCTTTTCAAAACTTCTCGAGATGCTTTCAAAATCTTGTTGTATATTTCAAGGGCGTCTTGTTCAACCCATCCGTTGTGCGGATAAAATTGTTTAAATGTGTGCGATTCACTATCGACAATTTCTGCTTTGTCGACATCATAAAGCACACTTCTTATATTTGTTGTCCCTTCGTCTAGCCCCAAAACAAATCTTCTCATAGGCCCTCACAATTGAAACAAATTTTCTATTTAAATTTTATCATAAAAAAAATATTTATAGAAACAATTTACAAAACAATTTGTTTTATTTGACATTTAATTTTGCCAAAAGTTAAAATTATTTTGGAGGAAAAATGAAAGAAACGATTTTCGACTGTGCGATAATAGGTGCCGGTGTTGTAGGTGCGTCAATATTCAACAAGCTTACTCGCATCGGCAAGAAGTGCGTTTTGCTTGACAAAGCAAGCGATGTCGCAACAGGAGCAAGCAAAGCAAACAGCGGACTTGTTCACGCGGGATATGACCCAACACCGGGTTCATTAAAGGCCATATTAAATATTCGTGGAAACAAACTTTATCCACAAATCTGCAAAAGACTAGGTGTCAAACTAGAAAACTGCGGGGCACTGGTTGTGGGTGACGATAAAGATCAAATTAAAGCACTTTACAAACGCGGGATACAAAATGGTGCAGATGTTGAAATTTTGACGAAAAAACAAATTTTTGAAAAGGTGCCAAATTTAAATAAAAGTATCACAACGGCACTTTTTGCAAAAAATGCATATTTGGTCAGTCCATATTATTTTACTATTTCGCTTGTTGACGAAGCGGTTTTAAATGGTGGAAAAGTTTTCTTAGAGCAAGATATTGAAAAAATAGAAAAAACGGCAGAAATTTTCAAAATTTACACTCAAAAAGACACTTTTTTTGCAAAGAAGGTTGTCAATTCTGCTGGTGCGGGCTACAACGAAATAGCAAAACTTCTCGGGGCCGAAACAAAAAAACTTGAATTTAGGCGCGGAGAATATTTTGTTTTTGACAAGGCGTGCGGGCTTGGCGTTCCTTGCACAATTTTCCCATTGCCGACAAAGATTGGAAAAGGAGTGCTTGTCACACCAACCACAGATGGAAATTGGCTTGTTGGGCCGACAAGTGAAGAGAGTGACACAAAAAAAGTGACCACGCCAAATGGTCTTGCCAGCATAAAAGAAAAATCTGCTTTGATTTTGTCAAATTTGAATTTTAAAAATGCGATAAGAGAATTCTCTGGCATAAGGGTTATTTGCGGAGATGATTTTGTTATTGAAAAGTCAAAAAAGGTTGACGGAGTGATAAATCTCGCCGGGATTTGTTCGCCAGGCCTTTCAAGCGCACCAGCAATTGCTGAAATGGTGACAAAACTGCTTGGTTTCTCTACAAAAGAAAAAACAGACTTGAAAAAGCTTCCAAAATATACAATGTTCAAAGATATGCCAAAATCAAAACAAAAAGAACTTGCCAAAAAGGACAAAAATTATTGCGCTGTTGTTTGCAAGTGCGAAGAAATCACAAAAGGGGATATTTTGCAAGCACTAAACAGACCACTCAAAATTTATTCTGTTGACGGAGTAAAACGCCGAACAAATGCCGGAATGGGCAGGTGCCAAGGTGGTTTCTGTTTTACAAAAGTTGTTGAAACAATATCAAAACAAAGAAAGATTCCATACGAAAAAGTCATAAAAGAAAATCGCGGAAGTGAAGTTGCGGTTGGAAATATGCGGGAGGTGAACAATGATTAAGACAGATGTTTTAGTGATTGGTGGCGGACCTGCCGGAATGGCATGTGCACTCTCCGCTTCTGAAAATGGCTCCAAAGTTATCATTGTCGAAAGAGACGGTGTTCTTGGTGGCATTTTAAATCAGTGTATTCACAATGGTTTTGGGCTTCACTATTTCAAAGAAGAATTGACAGGCCCAGAATTTGCATATAGATTTAGAAAACTTGTTGAAAAAGACAAAAATATTACAGTTTATCTAAACACACTCGTTTCAAAAATCGAAGACAAAAAGATTGAAGTCATTGGTGCTGTTGGGGCAGAAACTATCGAAGCAAAAGCCATTGTTCTTGCCATGGGGTGCCGAGAGAGAACGGCAGGGAACATAAATTTGTATGGCACACGACCTATGGGCATAATTACAGCTGGCGCTGCACAAAAAATGGTAAACATAGATGGCAAAATGGTCGGAAAAGACATTGTCATTTTGGGCAGTGGCGACATAGGGCTTATTATGGCAAGGAGACTGACTCTTGAAGGTGCAAAGGTGCACGCAGTTTTTGAAATAAACAAAAACAGCGGTGGACTTAGAAGAAATATAATGCAGTGCCTTGAAGACTTTGACATTCCACTTTACTACAACACAACAATTTTTGAAGTTGTTGGCGAAAACCGAATTGAAGGTGTTTATTATGGTCAAGTAGATGAAAATTACAAACCGATTGAAAGCACCAAAAAGTTTTTGAAGTGTGATACTGTTGTTTTGTCTGTTGGCCTTATTCCAGAGATGAATTTAGCAAATTTTGTCAGTATTTCAAACAAAACAAACGGCGCAATAGTAAATGAATTCTACCAGACAGATAAAGAGTGGCTTTTTTCTTGCGGAAACATTTTGCATGTTCATGATCTTGTTGACAATGTTGCATTAGAGGCAAAGCAGGCGGGCATGTATGCCAGCTTGTATGCTCAGAAAAAACTCCCTTCAAAAACCAAAAAGATTGATGTTGTTGCGGGGGCAGGCCTTTCATATGTTTTGCCATCAGTTATTTATGGTGGAGCGGGAAAGGTTGACTTGAAATTTAGACTAAGAGAAAAAATTGAAAAGAAGACGATTGTTGCAAAGAGTGGCGATTTGATTTTAGGAAAGATGTTTGTCTTAGGTGGAACGCCGGGAGAAATGCTGACCCTACAAATTGAAAAGAATGGTGCCAAAAACCCTGTCACCGTTGAAATACAGTGAGGTGAGAGATGAAAAGAGATATGATTTGCATTATGTGTCCGCTTGGTTGCCAACTTCATATTGAAGGAGAAGGCGAAACCCTCAAGGTCACCGGAAACAGCTGCGTGCGTGGAGAAAAGTTTGCAAAAGAAGAGATTTCTTGTCCAAAAAGAATTGTGACAACTTCCGTAAAGACAGATTTTGGGCCAAAATCTTGCAAAACAACAAATCCCGTTCCAAAAGACAAGGTTTTTGAAGTGATGAAAGAGATAGAAAAACTTCGCCTAAAAAAAGTTAAGTTCGGACAAGTTATTATCAAAAATGTCTTAGGCCTTGATTCTGATGTTGTTGTCACATCAAATGACTAAAAAAAACTATTGAAAATATTTCCAATTTATGTTATCCTATTACTATAGGGGGATAGAAAATGAGCAACGCAATTCACAATTTATATGAAAAATTCATTATCCAAAGTGGAGGTCACATAGGACTAGTCGCCAAAAATGTCTTTGCATATTCAAGCGATGACAGCTTGGTTCTTGCAAATTCTTTTGAGCAAATGAAAGACATTTTTGAAATAGAAAAGGCAAAGGTGTTTGCTGAAAACAAAGCAAATCCACAAACGGCCAAAACAAGAACCTACAAGTTTTATGACAACAAAGAAGGAAGCGCACCATTCAATGCTGATGCTGCTGTGATTGAAAAGTTTAATCTTGCGATGAGTGTAGATGTGATTCTTTGTGGCGATGACGCAAATGGTCCAACAAAACCAGGAAGATTTGTCATTTTCACAACAGATGAAGATTCAATGCTTTCATTTTTAAAGGGTATACAAGAAGAACATTTTGCAACATTTGGCATAAAACAAGATGAAAAAATGTTTTCGGTGGTACCAGGACTCAAAGTTAAACTGTTCACAAGAAATGGCGAACTTTCAATTAAAAATGATGGCTATTTCACAACAAAACAAGACCTTGACGATATGCCATTTGAATTATCAAAGTCAATTATTGAAAAGCGCATAGACGAAGGGAAAACAATTTAAAAAAAACAGCCAATAGTCACTGACTTATGAAACTAGCCAAATAATTAACACTTTAACTTGAAAAAGTTAGAGTGTTATTTTATTCTCTCTTAACCAGCCAATAAAACGGATATTGTGCCGTTGTCATAGGTTGTCGTAATGATTATAAAATTTTTAATTATTAGACATACATTTTAACCTTGACAACAAGGAATATTCGTTTACACTAAAGAACAAAGAGAAAAAAAGAAAGAGTGTTGTGCGTTTGCTCTGCCAGCACACACTCTTTCTTCTAACTATGTTTATTTATTGTGCTTGTCTTCGTTGGAGCGAAGCGACAACGACTTGTATCAAGACAAGCACATGGTTAAATGCCATGAAAGCTTTTAATATAATTTGTAAAAAAACACACAAAAATAAAATTTATGTGATATAATTAAGATATAAAATTATAAAGGGGTTTGTTATGAAAAAGAAAATCTTTAGTATTATACTTGCTTTATTGCTTTGTTTGCCGTGCTTTATATTGTTAACTGCGTGTGGGAATAATAAACAAGCATGTCTGGACAAATTAGAATTATCTTATATAAAAAATTTAAAGATTGACATGTCGGGGAAACAGGGATTATCAATAAAAAAGGTAAATTGTGACATCAAAAGAGTTAATACAATAAGTGCAAATGTTTTGCTTTCTTTCAGTAATATAGCATATGCAGCGGGAAATGAAACGACAGAGAAATATATGTTATTTACTACAACACAGTCATATACAACAGGAAATGTTACATATAATGAAAACTCAATTGAAAAAGTGACTTTTACCAAAAATGAAAGTGTTACAGAAGATGTATATGATTCAGAAGGCAACATAATTTCTTCTAATACTGAATTAACGCAAGAGGAGATTCCTGGGCAAATCAATAGACTATATGTTTTTGGTGATTATACATTTTTACAATTTGTGCCATTGTTAGAAAGTAGTGGTAGTTATAATTATTACGATGCAAACGGCAACCTTCAAAGCGAGTATATTGAAATGCGTCCAAATATTCTTAATTATGATATAAATGGTGTTGCTGAATTTGATAAAGGGAATTATTACAGCAGTGCACTATCTCAAAGCTTTGTAATAGATAATAACACAGGATATATTTACAAAATAGAGAATTTTGTTATTGAAAATATTACGGAAACGGGCATTATAACACAAAGAAATCCTAATAATACTTTGGATGGATATAATACAAATTATTATAAAATGTATATTGATGGTAGAAATTTAGTTTTTTTAGATGTCACTCCAAACAAGGACTTATCAGTTCATGGTGTTGTTCAAGATAAGTATGGATGGGTCTTTGTAAATAATGATTTACTTAACCAAAAAGACGAACAAAATAAAATTATATATTACAAGTCTGACGATTATCACTATATTATTGATGCGAATAATGAAGTTTATTTATGTGAATATAGACCCAACACTTCAATAGATACTATAAAAAAGAAAATTGAGAATGGTATTGAATGTGATGTTTCAAGCGATATTATAGTTTATGATGTAAAATACATAAGCAACAACGGACTAAACCCTTGTATTGCTTTCTATAAAGGTTACTTTGTATGGGGAAGAAATGGGAATTTTGGTGTTGAAAATTCTATTTGGGGGACAACGGAATCTTATTGGTTTGATAGTACAATTAGTACAATTGTGTCAATAGAAAACAATTATCTTTATGTAAAAAAAATTAATATAGACGACTATCTTGGCACCAATACTCATTTAACAACTGAAGGGTTCACTAAAATGTCTGATGATAAGTTATACAAGAAAAACAAATATTACATTGATATTGATGGAAACAAGAAAGAAGTTGATAATGTGTACTATAAAGTTACAACAAACTCAACAACTTATTATCAATTAGTAAAAAATGGAAATACATTTGAATTAATACAATTATCAGATATAAATTATACACAAAATGTGTTTATATTTCAACCAATTAATAAATAAAAAAATACTGGGGAATCCCAGTATTTTTTATGTAAATATTGCAAGTTTCAAAATTGATAACCAATTGGCTGTTTTTTTTAAAACTTTTGTTTTAAAACATTCATAATTATTTCAAAATCTTTTTCTTGCTTTTTAGACTTCCGTTTTTCAATGATATAAAATGGAGATATTGATATCACAGAAATTATCAAAATCAAAACCAAATAGGTGAAGATATGATGATGCCCAGGAAAGAGATTGAAAGGCAAGCCATTTTTCATAAGATAAAGATAATTTGCCCCTTCAATTACACTGTTTCCAATCATTGACCATCCAGCAAGAAGCCCAAGTCCAACATACGCTTGCCAAAATTCTTTAACTTTCACTTTGAAATAACCGCTTGCGACACACCCCACAACAACGGTTGGCATAGCGAAGTGCAAAAATAGGCTTTCATAATGAAGAAACGACAAGGTTGAGAGATAATAATAGTCTCCAAAAATAAAGGTTAAAATCCCACCGAAAAATGTGACAACCAAAATTGGCAAGAAAAATTTTTTAGTTTTAGTGAGAAAAAATATTGGAAAAACAAAGCTCATAACATGACATAAATGCCAAGGCAAAATTTCAACAAATGTTTGTGTTTTTGAAAAATACAAAAGCGCCATTCTAAAAACTCTTGTTCCAATCATGAGCCAAGACAAAACGGTCACAAACTTCAAAGCAAGCTTAGGGCTTTTTCTAAAAACAAAAAAACAAAGCACAAGCCAAAGACCGAGTGCAACCATAAGACAGATATGAAGTGGACACCAAAGACCAGGGCCATCACCCATGACATCTTTGTTTTCAATCAGCCAGTCATAAAAACTAAAACACAACATATTTTTCTCCTTTTTCATTCTATCACACAACAGAAAATTTTTCATAAAGAAAATAAAAAATTTATTTTTTCTCATCGAAAATATACTTAAAAATTTTTAAGCACTCTAAGAAAAATGAAAAATAAGTGCCAAATTATTTGAAGTTTTCAATGTATATGTTATAATTAAATATATTTTACATAAAAGACACCAAGGAGCAAACATGAACAAGTACGAACTTTTAGGTCTTGACGAAACCGCGACAGAACAAGATATAAAAGACGCATACAAAAAAATTGAAGAAAGTTTTTTCTCAATCAAAGAACCAACACTAGAACAAAACCATGCTTTTGAAAAAATGGTCAAAGCATATGCTTCTCTCATGAGAAAATTCGAAAAAGATGATGAATATGAAGAAGAAAAACATCCAAACATAATTGAAGTGCGTGACCTTTACAAAACCTATGGCGATGTAAAAGCGGTTGACGGAATTTCTTTTGATGTAGAAGAAGGCAGTTTGTTTGCCTTTTTGGGGCTTAACGGTGCAGGAAAGTCAACAACAATAAATATCATTTGCTCAATTCTCAAAAAAGACTCCGGAAAGATTTTTGTTGACGGAAAAGACTTGGACGAAAGATCAGACGAAATCAAATCTCTCATAGGTGTCGTTTTTCAAAATTCCACACTTGATGGAATGTTGTCCGTCAAAGACAACATCTCAATTCGTGCCGGTTTCTATGGCATAAAGGGAAAGGCTCTTAAAAAGCGACTTGACGAATTGACCGAACTTTTGGATTTGGAGCCAATTCTCAAAAGACCATTTAGAAATTTGAGTGGTGGACAAAAACGAAGGGTTGACATTGCTCGTGGTCTTGTAAATTACCCAAAAATTTTGATTTTGGACGAACCAACAACAGGGCTTGACCCACAAACAAGGACAAAAATTTGGGACCTCATTGACACACTCCGCAGAAAAAACAAAATGACAGTGTTCTTGACGACTCACTACATGGAAGAAGCAAACAAGGCGGACAGAGTTGTTATGATTGACAAGGGTCACATTGTTGCAAATGACACCCCACACAATCTCAAAAACAAATACTCAAGCGACTATATCAAAGCGTATATGCCAAAAAACAAAAAATTTGAAAGCATGTGCAAAAGAGAAATGACATATTCTGGCGAGTGCTACAAGATAAAAATCAAAGACAGCCAAGATGCAAAAGATTTGATTGCACAATACGGCGACTATCTCAAAGACTTTGAAGTGCTCAAAGGAGATATGGACGATGTCTTTTTAAACATCACCGGCAAAAATTTCGTACAAGGAGAGACAAATGAAGACAAATAATTCACTTCTTTCACTTGGTGTGCTTATCAAAAGAAACATAAAGTTGTTTTTGAAAGACAAAATCATTGTTTTCTTTTCTGTTCTTGCACCTATTTTAGTTCTTCTTATCTATGTTTTGTTTTTAGGAAAACTAGAAATTGGCATGGTAGAAAGCTATCTGTCCGAAAACGGACTTGCTGATGCCTTGACGAGAGCTGAAATCCAAGGCGTGATAAACAATTGGATGATAGCGGGAGTCATGGGCATTTCCTGTATTTCTGTTGCCATAAACGCAAACCTTATCATGGTCAAGGACCGCGCAAATGGAAGTATAAATGATGTGCTTGCCTCACCAGTCAAGAAAATTGTACTTTATTTGAGTTATATCATTTCATCTTTCATTATCACCTGCCTTATCACAATGTTTGTTCTGGTATTTTCATTGATTTATCTTGCTTGCACGGGCGGATTTATGCTCAGTTTTGGTCAAGTGTGTGGGCTTTTTGGTTTAACAATCCTTGCCACAATGGGCTCATCACTTATGATTTCATTCTTGTGCAGTTTCATAAAATCACCAAGCCAACTTACTGCAGCAAACAGTGTCTTTAGTGCGGCGATAGGTTTCTTCATAGGTGCATACATGCCATTTAGCATGCTTCCAAGTTTTGTCCAACATGTTGGTTGCTTCATTCCAGGTACATATTCGGCCGGCCTTTACAAACACATTTTCTTGTCTGGCGTTTTTGAAAGATTGAGTGGAAAACTGCCAGCGAATGTCGTTTCAGGTCTTATGGATCAATATTCAATCGAACTTGACTTTTTCGGCACAAAGATCTCAGCCGGCTGGATGGCGGTTGCACTTATTGCATCAATTGTTTTGTTCTTAGGTTTGATATTCATTTTCTATTCAAACAAACGCACAAACTTTTTCGCAATTACCAAAAAGAAAAAAAGAAAGAAGGTTTAAATCCTTCTTTTTTTAAAAAGAATTTCAAATTATAGACAAAAGAAAAACAAAAGTGTTATAATTTTTTCGAGGTAAAAGATGATCGAACTTAAAAACATTTGCTATGATGTTTTTGATGAAAAAACACAAAATACCAAGCAAATTTTAAAAGACATAAACTTAAAGTTTCCGAAAAACAAACTGACAGTTATTACTGGTCACAATGGAAGCGGAAAATCTACACTTGTCAAAATAATTATGGGCATAATCAAACAGACAAGCGGAGAAGTTTTTCTAAACGGAAAAAATATTGACAAACTCAGCATTTCTGATAAGGCAAAGTCGGGCATAACAATTGCGTTCCAACAACCTGTCAAATTCAAAGGGCTGACTGTCGAAACACTCCTAAACTTGGCGAGCGGAACCCAAAACAATATTTCAAAGGCGTGTGAATATTTGGCACAGGTGGGATTGTGCGCAAAGGATTATCTTAAAAGAGAAGTTGACAACACGCTTTCCGGTGGCGAACTTAAACGAATCGAGCTTGCCATTGCTCTTGCAAAAGGTGGAGATGTTCTGCTTTTTGACGAGCCAGAAGCAGGCATTGACCTTTGGAGCTTTGACGACTTGACAAAAATATTTAAAAACCTGAAAAACAAGACGGTGATTGTTGTCAGTCATCAAAAGAAAATTCTTGAAATGGCAGATTATATTTTGCTCTTAAACACAAATTCAAATGCGATTTTGGACAAAAAAGACAAGATGATGCAAGAGCTTACAAAACCTCAATGCGCAAAACTTGGAGGTGTAATAAATGGCTAATCTCACAAAAATTGACAAAGAATTGTTATCTCAAATTGCAGACATGCATGGCACACCACAGGGAAGTTTCAACATTCGAAAAAACGGAGAAAGCATTGACAGATTTTCAAACGAAGATATTCAAATCGTTTCCAAAAAAGACAAACCTGGCATTGACATAATTGTCAAAGAAGGAATAAAAAACAAAAGTGTTCACATTCCTGTCATTTTAACTGTTGGAAACTTTTCAGATGTGGTCTACAACGATTTTTATATTGGCAAAAACGCCGATGTCCTCATTGTTGCTGGATGCGGCATTCACAACGCGACAAAAGAAAACAGCCAACATGACGGAATTCATGCTTTTCACCTTGAAGATGGTGCGAGAGTAAAATATATTGAAAAACACTTGGGTGTCGGAAATGGAAGCGGAGAAAAAGTTTTAAATCCGACCACAAAGGTTTCAATGAAAAAAGACACATTTTTTGAAATGGAAACCATCCAACTTGGTGGTGTTTCTTTTGCTGACAGAAAGACAAGCGCAACACTTGGTGACAATGCAAAACTTATTATAAAAGAAAAGATATTGACTGACAAGTCACAGATTGCAAAGACTCAATTTGATGTCAAACTCAAAGGCAAAAATTCAAGTGTAGAAGTAGTCAGCCGAAGTGTTGCAAAAAACAGCTCAACCCAAAAATTCATTTCAAAGGTTTATGGCCAAAATGAGTGCTTTGGACATGTTGAATGTGATGGAATTGTTGTTGACAATGCAAAGATTGAAAGCACACCACAAATTGTGTGTGAAAACATAAATGCTTCTCTCGTTCACGAAGCGGCAATCGGAAAAATTGCGGGCGACCAAATAATCAAACTTCAAACACTAGGGCTATCAAAAGAAGAAGCCGAAAACGAGATTATAAAAGGATTTTTAAGTTAAGGAGAGTCTATGAACGAAACCAAGGCCACCAAAAAAACCAGGAGAACAGTTCAAACAAAAAGCACAACAAAAAAATCTTCAAAAACCACAAAGACAATTACAAAAAATCTGACAAAACAAATCAAAAAAGCGCCACTATGGATTTTGGTGGCGATTTTATTGTTTGCACTTGGCGGCGCAGGTGGATATTTTGGCTATTCATTCTTGTGCAAAGACGATATGTTTGAAATGGTTTCTTATTCAAATGGTGAAAACGACATTTCAATAGGTCAAGAAGAAGACATGCAAGTATATATAGAAAAAGGTGCAAGGTGTATTGTTCTAGGAAAAGACATCTCTTCACAAATAAAAATTACATACAAATACCGCGAAGACATAACTCACGATGCTGTTGAAGTCGACGACATTGACGAAACTGTTGCGGGGACTTATTATGCCATCTACACGATTGACAACATTAAATACAAATCTGTCACGCTCATTCGAAATATTTTTGTTATGAGGGAGGAATAATATGAAAGCACTAAAAATCCTAACCTGTGTTTTTGCTCTCATAATTGGACTTTGTGGCTCGTTTGTCCTTATGAATTATCTAAATCTCCCAGATTCATACGAAATTCCACAGACCACAGAGGGGTTAAGTGGAGCGACTGAAGGTGGAGATATAGATGTTGACATGGTCAAGTCAAACGACCTTTCAATTCATTTTATGGAACTTGGAAACAAATATACTGGCGACAGCACATTTATCAAAGCGGGAGATATAGAGATGCTGATTGACGCAGGCAGCAAATCTTCTAGCATCCAAACAATTTCAAATTACATAAATCAATACTGCACAGATGGAAAACTTGAATATGTTGTTGTCACACATGCCCACGAAGACCATTACGCAGGTTTTGCAACCCCACAAAACACACAGAGCATATTTGATATTTACGAAATTGGCACAATTATTGAATTTGCAAAGACAAACAAATCAGAAACCGCAACAATGCAAGCAAACTATATTCGTGAAAGAGATGAAGCGGTCACAAATTATGGCGCAAAAGTTTACAATGCTCTTGAATGTGTAAACGCTGGCACAACAGGCACATGGATCGACAGTCATGCAAACCGCACATACAACCTGACCACCGATATATCATTTTCCATCTTGTACCAAGATTATTATGAGCAAAACTCAACCACCGAAAATGATTATTCTGTTTGCCTTATGCTAAATCAAACGACGCTGTCTGGCGACAAACATTATCTTTTTACCGGAGACCTTGAAGCAAACGGAGAAAAATCTCTCGTAAATTCATCACGCAATGCTGGCTATCTTTATGAAGTTGATATTTACAAGGCGGGCCACCATGGTTCAAAAACAAGCTCTTCAAAAGAACTTTTAGAGGTGATAAGACCCAAAGTTGTTTGTGTATGCTGTTGCTGTGGAAGCAGTGAATATACTTCAAAAAATGAAAACCAATTCCCTACACAAATTTTTATTGACAATGTTGCACAATATGCAAACACCGACAAGGTGTATGTGACCACACTTTGCGTTGATTACAAATCAGCCCAATTTACATCAATGAACGGAAATATTATCGTCACTTGCAATAGCGACAGCACGGACATCACCCTAAGTTTCAGTGCAAGCGCGAAGAAACTAAAAGAGTTTGATTGGTTCAAACAAAATCGGCAAAAGCCATCGAATTGGTAAAAAAAATAAGCAGCTTGCTTATTTTTTTATTTTTTTATTCACTTTATTCATCTGATAAGTTTTTTTGTCATAGCCATAAAAATCAACAATAGCTTGGTCATAAACTTTTTGTGCTTCAGATTGCAAATATTTGCTGTTTTGATGAACATTAAGGTTTTTATTTGGATAAATTGGTTCAAATATTTTTAATACAACCTTCTTGTGTTTAAACAGTTTTGTTTTACTAAAAAATGCAAACATTGGTATCACAGGCGAATTGAGCTCACTTGCAAAATAAAATGCTCCGCGTTTCAAAGGTCTAGATTGTTTAAAATATTTCCACATTGATTGTTCGGGACAAAAGTTTATCAATGCACCCTTGTCTGTTTTTTCTTTTAGTATTCTTAAAAACTCTTTTGTTTCACCAGGAGTTGCAGGCATTGGCAAATAACCGCCCGATTTCATTATTCTGCCCAAAAAACCTTTTTTGTTGTTGTGTTGAGCGCCTGTTGAAAACATATTTTTACTGAAATTGGAAGCTTGCAATTTCCACAATGAATCTAACGCATGAGTGTGATTGCTGACCAAAATTGCCGATTTGATATTTCTTAAATTCTTTTTTCCTTCAATTTTTAGTCTAAACCCAACGAAATTAATGATTGGTCCAAAGATATGTAGAAAAGTCCCAACAAAAAAACGACGAAGTTTTTCACCAAAATTATTTGTTCTAAATTCCTCCATATTTACTTTCTTTGCGTTATTAAAATCTGTTGGGGTAGCAAGGACATCATATTTTTCCTGAATTGCCAATGAATACAAAAGGTTTTCATAATCATTTTTACCATCAAAAACTTTAGTTCTTTCAATTTCTTCTTTGATAAGTCTTGCGCATTCTTTTCCGCCATTTTCAAATTTATCGATTTTTTTAGTGTTATTTGCCAAAATGTTAAGACTCTCTCTGTTCTCAATCCATGATTCAATTTGCAGTCTGATCAGCTTTGGGTTATAAATCGCTTTTCCCATTTGAAGTGTATCTACAAAAAGCTTGGTGGTCGCTTTTTCAATTGGATGTGCGTACATATCTACCACTACTGGCGTATTCATAAACACACTATCCAAAATTGCATTTGGGCCTGCTTTTGTGACAAAAACATCGCTGGCCTTATAATATTCATAGACATATTTTGTAAAAGGCAAGACAATCAAGTCTATGTTTGGCTTCACTTTTCCGCGTTCTTTAAGATTGTTGAAATAATTCTCAACCTTTTTGTTTTTGCCTGCAAGCATAATGATAGTCATTTCCTTCTCGGATTTTAAAAGTTCTTTTGTGACCTTTTTGCTTTTTCCACAGGCATATACGCCATCTGCAACAATTACGCAAAATTTTTCTCTAGGGATATTCAGCACATTCCTATATTCTTCTTTAGTAAGATTTGCGTTTACGATGTCATTTCTGGCAGTAAAATTTACTTGTTTGGTTAAAGCAGGGATAAACTTGCGTTTTCCAATTGCCTCATTATAAGCGTTTTTGTTATTTACCAAAAACAAATGAGGTCTATTGTCCCACCAAATATGCACATTGTTATCCGGGTTGTATGTTATTACAGTCACATTAGGGTTTATTTTTTTCTTATATTCAAGAGCAGCAAATGTCATAAAATAATGTGTACTAACGATCACATCGGGAGCATGTTTTTTAAAAACCCTAAGACAATGGGTGGTTGCTGGACGAAAAACGGTTCTGTGCAAAAATCGCATAAAGTGAACGCCGCCCATTATAGTTATGAAAGCAAAGACAAAATTTCCAAACCCCTTAATGCGGTTTGTGTTTTTGGTTTGTTTTATTATAAATTTTTCAAACGAAAGAAGTGTTTTGTCATTATCTTCTTGCATTATATAACTATCAATTATTTCAAAATCATCGCCACAAATTGCCTTCAAATTGTCTGATATAGATCTTATTGATGTTATGTGTCCGAGACCAGACTCCATAAAAGTCATTAAAACTCGCTTTTTTCTCTTGTTTTCCATGTTGCAATTATAACAAAAAACTTAAAAAGTTTGAAGTAATTTTTACACAAAACGTAAATAATTTTTTCGAAGCAACCGAGTTGGGTAAATTTTTAGATAAAAATTTTTAAAAATACACTATATCTAGTGGTATGCGATAGTCGGCACCACAAATTATGATTTGATAACTATATTCATTTTTTCAAAAAAATTATAGAAAAATTTTTGAAAAATGTTTGACAAATCAATGAATGTTATTTTATCATGTTGTTGGCTAAAATACAATTTGTGGACATCAAAAGAGAATAAAAACACAATATATTGTATTTTTATAAAATCATCACGGAGGAGAAATTTATGATTAAGTCAGTAAAGAAAAGAGATGGAAGGGTTGTAGATTACGATATTTCAAAGATTGAAAATGCCATCGCAAAGGCCATGCTCAGTCTTGGATATGGAGAAATCAAAGATGTCAAAAAAATGGCAAAATTGACAGAGCTCTATTTGACAGAAAAATTTGAAGACAGAGTTCCATCAGTTGAAGACGTTCAAGACATTGTTGAAGGCGTGTTAATGAAGAGTGGATATGAAGATGTTGCAAAGGCTTATATTATATATAGAAAAGAACACGAAAAAATCCGCAACATTCAAAACACATTTTTGGACTACAAAGAGACAGTAGACAAATATCTCAAGCTTTCTGACTGGAGAGTAAAAGAAAACTCAACCGTCACATATTCGGTGGGCGGACTTATTTTGTCAAACTCTGGGGCAATTACAGCAAATTATTGGCTCAACGAAGTTTATGACAAAGAAATCGGTGACGCTCACAAAAATGCTGACATTCACATTCACGATTTGTCAATGCTTACAGGTTATTGTGCAGGCTGGTCACTCAAACAGCTTATTCAAGAAGGTCTTGGCGGAATCCCAGGAAAGATCACAAGCTCACCGGCGAGCCACTTGAGCACGCTTTGCAACCAAATGGTAAACTTCTTGGGCATTATGCAAAATGAATGGGCAGGGGCGCAAGCATTTTCATCATTTGATACATATTTGGCACCATTTGTAAAGAAGGACAATCTTACATACAAAGAAGTAAAACAATGCATCCAGTCATTTGTTTATGGTGTAAACACTCCATCTCGTTGGGGCACACAGGCACCATTTACAAACATCACTCTTGACTGGGTTGTTCCTGCGGATTTGGCCGAACTCAACTGTATCGTTGGCGGAAAAGAACAAGATTTCAAATACAAAGATTGTGCAAAAGAAATGGCCATGATAAACAAAGCCTTCATCGAAATTATGATTGAAGGTGATGCAAACGGAAGGGGATTCCAATACCCAATCCCTACATATTCAATCACAAGAAATTTTGATTGGTCAGAAACTGAAAACAACAAACTCTTGTTTGAAATGACCACAAAATATGGCACACCATATTTTTCAAATTACATCAACTCAGACATGGAGCCTAGTGATGTAAGAAGTATGTGCTGCCGACTTAGACTTGACCTTAGAGAACTTCGAAAAAAATCTGGTGGATTCTTTGGCTCGGGAGAAAGCACAGGATCTGTAGGTGTTGTCACCATAAACATGCCAAGAATTGCGTATCTTTCAAAGACAGAAGACGAATTTTTTGCCAGACTTACACGCATGATGGATATTTCTGCAAGAAGTTTGAAAGTAAAGCGTGAAACAATCACAAAACTTTTGGAAGCCGGGCTTTATCCATATACAAAGCGTTATCTTGGTTCATTCAACAATCACTTCTCAACAATTGGACTTGTCGGCATGAACGAAGCTTGCTTAAACGCAAATTGGATACAAAAAGACTTGACACATGTTGAAGCGCAAGAGTTTACAAAGAAAGTATTAAACTTCATGAGAGAAAAACTTTCAGATTATCAAGAATTGTACGGAGATTTGTACAACCTTGAAGCAACCCCAGCTGAGTCAACATCTTACAGACTTGCAAAACACGACAAAAAACACTATCCAGACATTATTACAGCATCAAGCGATGAAAGTGTCCCATATTATACAAACTCAAGCCACTTGCCAGTTGGCTATACAGAAGATATTTTTAAAGCGCTTGACATTCAAGACGAACTTCAAACACTTTACACATCTGGTACAGTTTTCCACGCATTCTTAGGGCAAAGGCTTGAAGACTGGAAGACAACAATGAATTTGGTTAGAAAAATTGCAGAAAACTATCGCCTTCCATATTACACAATGAGCCCAACATATTCTGTTTGTGCAAAACACGGATATATTACAGGCGAACAATATACTTGTCCAGAATGTGGAGAAAAGACAGAAGTTTACAGCAGAATTACTGGTTATTATAGACCAATTCAAAACTGGAACGACGGGAAGACTCAAGAGTTTAAAGAGAGAAAAGAATACGACATTCAAAATTCACACCTTTGCAAAAAAGAAACTTGCAAATGTGAGGAGAAAGCAGAACAGAAACAATTGAAAATTGAAAAACCTATTTTGTTCACAACTCCAACTTGCCCAAACTGCAAGATGGCAAAGATGCTTCTTCAAAAAGCAGGCATGGATGTTGAGATTGTAGATGCGACAACAAACACAGAGATGGCAAAAGAGTACAATGTGACAAAAGCACCAACAATGTTTGTAAATATAAAAGGACAACAACTTCGCCTTGAAAATGTTTCAGATATCAAGAAATTTATTGAGGCGAGTGTAAAAAGTGGAGTGACATGTTAGATATTATCATAATTGGAAGCGGAATGGCGGGCATGACGGCCGCCATTTATGCTCTTAGAAACAACAAAAAAGTGCTACTGCTTGAAAAAGAGTCAATCGGTGGGCAAATTACTCAATCTCCAAAGGTTGAAAATTTTCCATCTATCACACAAATTTCAGGCTCTGACCTTGCAGACCGAACATTTGAGCAGGTTTCTGCACTTGGCGGAGAAATTGAAGTTGAAAGTGTAGAAAGCATAAAGAAAGATGGCGACATCTTTGTTGTAAAAACAGACTACAACACATACCAAGCGAAAGCAGTAATCATAGCGACAGGGCTCAAACATAGAAAACTAAATTTAGAAAATGAAGAGCGATTTATTGGTCACGGAATTTATTATTGTGCAATTTGTGACGGACCATTTTTTGCCGGCAAAGAGGTTGATTTGATTGGAGACGCAAACAGCGCGCTTCAATATGCTCTTATGCTTTCGGGCTATTGCTCAAAAGTAAACATTTTCACTTTGTTTGACAAGTTTTTTGGAGAAAAAACACTTGTTGACGAAGTGAAATCTACAAAAAACATTGAGATTTTTCACAATTATAAGTCAGTCGAACTGTCTGGTGGAGAAAACTTAGAGAGTATCACTTTTGAAAAAGAAGACGGAAGCAGAGTTGTTCACAAAACAAACGCAGTTTTTATCGCAATTGGACAAATTCCAAACAACAACAATTTTGCAAATTTGGTCAAACTGGATGATGCGGGATATATTCTGGCAGATGAAAACGGAAAAACTTCTTGCGAAGGAGTTTTTGTAGCTGGCGATTGCCGAAAGAAAAGTGTTAGACAGGTGACGACGGCCATAGGTGACGGAGCAATAGCAGCAACTTCCGCCTGCAAATATCTTGACCTAAACGCAGGTAAGCTATGGAAATCTTAGGCATAGAAAAAGTTTCAATGGTGGATTATAAGGACAAAATTTGTGTAACCATCTTCACTGGTGGTTGCAATTTTCGCTGTCCGTTTTGCCACAACAGCGGAATAGTTGAAAAAAAATACAACTATTTTTCTGAAGATGAAATTTTGGACTATTTAAAGAGCCGAAAAAAACTCTTGGACGGGGTTGTTGTCAGCGGTGGCGAACCTACTCTACAAAAAGATTTGGCCAGATTTATAGAAGAAATCAAAAAGTTCGGCTTTGCGATCAAGCTGGACACAAACGGCACAAATCCAGATGTTTTGAAAGAACTTCTAGAAAAGAAATTGTTAGACTATGTAGCAGTTGACATAAAAAACGATTTTGCTTCTTACTCGGGCATTACTGGGGTTTCAAACCCAAATGTTGAGGGCATAAAAAAATCCCTAAAACTTTTGAAAGAGTTTGGTGTTGATTACGAACTCCGCACGACACTTGTCAAAGAGTTCCATTCAAAAGAAAACATTGAAAGACTTTCAAAAGATTTGAAGGGAGAAAAGCTTTTGTATCTTCAAAAATTCAAACTCAGCGAAGGAGTTTTCAATCAAAGTCTTCACGAAGTTGAAAAGAAAGAAGCAGAAATTTATCAAAAAATTTTGTCAAAAGAGATAAAAAATGTTTTGCTTAGGGGCTATTAAAAAGGTGAAAATTTTCATCTTTTTTTTATTTTTCTTAAAAACATTTACTTTTAAAAATTTCTGTGCTATACTTTACTTACCTTTCGAAAAGGATTGTGCACTCGTAGCTCAGCTGGATAGAGCGTTCGTCTACGGAACGAAAGGTCTTGGGTTCGAATCCCCACGAGTGCACCAAAATTTCGCAAGGTGATTCCTTGCGATTTTTTTTAATATGAGGTGTTTATGCAACAAGATTTAATCTCAGTGATTGTCCCTTGCTACAATGTTGAAAAATATATTGATGACTGTTTCAAAAGTCTTGAAAATCAGACCTACCAAAATATTGAAGTGATTTTTGTCAACGATGGTTCCAAAGATGGCACATTTGACAAAATCAAAAAGTTTTGTGAAGGCAAAAAGAAGTTTAGATACATAGACAAGCCAAACGGCGGTGTTGGCTCTGCTAGAAACGTTGGTATTTCTGAGGCGAAGGGCAAATTCATTTATTTTTGCGATTCTGATGATATGCTTGCAACAAACATTATTTCAAATTTAGTTTCAAATTTAAAAGAATCAAAAGCGGATGTTTCGATATGCAAATTCAAATGGGTTGGAGAAAATAAGCACTATAAAAAGAAAGCTTTAAGTTCAAAGTACAAAAATTTTGAAGGAAAAGACAACATGATGAGCCAGCTTTATTGCGGAAAAAAATTTGCATTTGGGCTTTGCAACAAACTTTTTAGACTAGAAAAAATAAAAAAACTTGAAAACTTTCCAAATGTATTTAACACAAAGGCTACCTACGGAGAAGATACAGAGTTCCTTACAAAATATTTTTCTATAATCAACAAAGCATGCTATACACCAGCAAAACTATATTTTTATAGACAAAGAAAAGGCAGTCTTGTCCACAGTAAATTCAACGAGTCAAAACTTTCAGTTTTCAATTGTCTTGATTTTGCAGAGAGCTTGGACAAAAATGTTTTTCAAAAATCACAAGTTTACTTCAAATCAAGGCGTTGTGTAAACGACTTTGATATTCTCTTTAGAATCTCAAAAACTGATTATGACAACAAAGAGAAAATTTCAAATTTATATTGTGACTTCAAGAAAAACCTAAAATATCTTTTTAAGGGCAGCAAAAATCCAAAATATTTATGGTTTTTACCACTTACAATCCCTTATTTAAAGATAAAGCTGAAAAAGAGATTAGACAAAGAGATTTTAAAAAAATATAGCGACGAGAAGTTTATAAACAAAAAGCACAGAAATTGGGTTGGAACAATAATGATGGCAATATTCCGTATTTTCCCAATTAAAAAGAACAGAATTTATTTCTCCACAAGATTTGGCAGCAGTTTTTCTTGCAATCCAAGAGCAATGTTTGAATATATTTACAAAAACCATAAAAATGAGTTTGATTTCTATTATTGCCTAAACAAACCAGATGAAAACCTTCCAAAAGATGTAAAACGCGGAAAATACCTTTCATTTAAAGACACATATTATTTCTGTACTGCAAAATACATAATTACAAATGTGCGCACTTGTATGATTTTTGCAAAAAGAAGAAAACAGGTTTATATTCAAACATGGCATGGAATCCCACTAAAAATGATTGAAAGAGATGAAAAGGGCATTAAAAGAGCAAATTTGTGGAATTCAGTTTTGGATTCAAATGTCATTGATATTTTACCTGTTGGTTCAAAACAATCCCAGGACATACTAGACAGGTGTTTTATGTGTGATCACAAAACCATGTTGACTGGCAGTCCAAGAAATGACCAGCTTATTCTTCAAGACAAAACAAAAATTGAAGACATTAAAAAGAAGATTGGAATCGGTGATGAATATGTTGTTTTATATGCACCAACTTTTAGAAGAAACCAGAAAGTAGAAGAAAGTGTATTTGACAATGCCAAAGTAAAGAAAGCATTTGAAAAAGCTGTTGGAAGAAAAATCAAAATTCTTTATAGATTCCATCCTGTTGTTGCAAAAGAAGGCAGAAAACTAGAATTTGAAGATTATGTAATCAATGTCACAGACTATCCAGATATGCAAGAACTCCTTCTAATTTCTGATATTCTAATTACAGATTTTTCGTCTTGTATGTTTGACATGATGTTGACGAAAAAACCATGTATTATATTTAGCAACGACGCAGAAAAATATTTATCGCAAGAAAGGGGAACATACTTTTCACTAAAATTGTTGCCATTTCCAATTGCAAATGATCAAAAGGGATTGATTGATTTAGTAAACAACTTCGATAAAACTTTTGAAAGTTATGAAGCAAAGGTTGAAAAATATTTGTCTGACAATGGAAATGTAGAAGATGGTCATTCGTGTGAAAGACTTTATAATGCTATGATAAGAATAGGAAAGGAGAAATGATAAGATGAAAAGAGTGATAACATACGGAACGTTTGACCTGCTACACTATGGACACATCAATTTGCTAAGGAGAGCAAAAGAACTCGGAGATTATTTGATTGTTGCGTTATCAACAGACGAGTTTAACTGGAATAAAAAACAGAAAAAGTCTTATTTTCCTTACGAAAAAAGAAAGGCACTCCTTGAAGCAATTAGATATGTCGATTTGGTAATTCCGGAAGAAGATTGGGAGCAAAAAAGAACAGATATGCACGAATATCACATAGACACTTTTGTTATGGGGGATGATTGGAAAGGGAAATTTGATTATCTCAAAGATGAAGGTGTAGAAGTGGTTTATTTGTCACGCACTCCAGAGATAAGTACAACACAAATTAAAAATGATTTACAAAAAAAATAGAAGCATAGATTATATGCTTCTTTTTATCTTCACCGCCAGCGCCTCATGAATGCCCTTGACGAGCGTCAACTCTTCGACACTTGCTTTTTTGACTGCGTCGGTTGTGCCAAATGCAGACAAAAGTGCCTCGACCTTTTTCTTGCCAAGCCCTGGCACATTTTCAAGTTCGCTTATCGTCTGACTTTTGGTGCGAATTTGTCTGTGAAAAGTGATGGCAAACCTGTGGGCTTCATCTCTGATTCTCTGCAAATGTTTAAGTTCGGCGCTTGAATATTTCAAAATGATTGGCACAGAACTTTCTGGCACAAACACCTCTTCGATTCGCTTTGCAAGTGAAATGATTTCAATTTCATTTTCAAGCCCAAACTCTTTCAAAATTTCAAAAGTTGAAGAAAGCTGCCCCTTTCCGCCATCTATCACAAGAAGGTCAGGTTTTTCCTTAAAACTTTCGCCATCTTGATTTTTCAGTCTTGTCAATCTGCGGGAGAGAGCTTCTTTGAGTGAAGCAAAGTCGTTGTTTCCTTCCACAAGTTTAATTTTAAATTTTCGATAATGTTTCTTTGCAGGTTGACCATCGATAAACACAACCATTGAAGCAACTTTATTTGTTCCGCTTATATGCGAAATGTCATAACACTCCATGCGATGTGGAATGTTCTTAAGACCCAATTTTTCTTTAAGTTTTGTTATCGCGCCAATACCATTGCTAAAAGCGATTTTTTCTTTTTCAAGATGTTTTTCCAAATGCTCTCTCGCATTTTCTTTTGCCATATTTAAAAGGGTTAAGTTCACACCATGTGGGTTTGAAACAACTTTTACATTTTTGCCAAGATATTCACACAAAAGTTTTTCATCTATGTTGTGACTTACGATAATTTCACTTGGTGCAAGAACATTTGTATAATATTGGGCGATAAAATTGAAAAGGGTTTCACTTTCTTCAAGTTCGGCGTCGCTTTGAACAAAATTGACCACGCCCAAAATTTTCCCGCCTCGCACAATCATTGTTGTAATCACTCCATTCAGGCCATCTGTATAATATGCAAAGACATCTTTGTCCACATTTTTAGGGAGATTGGCGACAACTCTCTGTTTAAGGCGAGAAATCATTTTCAAGCATTCTCTAAGTTCAATTGCACGCTCAAAGTTTTCAAGATTTGAAGCAATTTGCATTTTTTCAGTAAGTATTTTTTCAATTTCATCATCGTTGCCGTTTAAAAAGTTTATGACTTTTTTGATTTCTTCGTTGTACTGCGATTTTGAAACTCTTCCAGTACAAGGTGCAAGACAAAGACCAAGCGAATAATTCAAGCATTCTCGTTTTGCTTTTGGGTTTTCAACGATTTTCTGCTTGCAGGTTCGAATTTTAAAGGCAAAATTTATTGTTTTTAAAATTTCTTTTGGGTCTATGCCAGAGATGTAAGGGCCAAAATATTTACAACCATCGTTGCGCACAATTTTTCTCACAATCTCAGGCCTTGGAAAATCTTCTTTCAAATTTATTTTTATATACGGAAACGCCTTTCCGTCTTTGAGAAGAATGTTGTAGAACGGTTGGTGCTTGTGAATGAGATTGCTCTCAAGACCAAGGGCGTCAAGCTCACTGATGGCGATAAAATAGTCAAAGTCATCTACATGGTCAACCATTGCTTGAACTTTTGATGGCTTTGGCGAATTTCGAAAATATTGAGAAACCCTGTTTTTCAAGTTTTTTGCTTTGCCGATGTATATGATGTTCCCAGAGTCGTCTTTCATAACATACACACCGGGCTTTGTTGTAAGGGTTTTTAACTTTGACCTTATTCTTTCGTTCATACTTTTATTATACATTGTTTTTTGGAAAAAATAAAATTTTTAGGCACAATTGACTGGCAACGAAAACCATTAAAGAAATTTTTAAAAATATTGCACAAACTCTTATTGAAATTTTTGAGAAAAGCACTCCAATTTTTACATAAAACTCTTCAAAAATAGACCAAAAGTCTTTAAAAATAGACCAAAAGTCTTTAAAAATTGACATGTTTTCTTCAAATTTTAACAAATTTTTTTTTAAACTTTTGTCTAAACTTTGAAAAATTTGTTGAAAAACCAAATTTTATTTGTTATAATGAGAAAAATAAGATAGGGGCAAAGTGCCCTTATTTGGCTTGCTTTGGCGAAGTTTTTGTGTGGAGGAAAAAAATGATTTCTTCATTAATGCTAGGACCATTCAGTTTTGTTAAAGAACTTTTTATTTCGCTTGTCAATTTGATACCGCAAGTAATTTATCTTTTGTACGCTTCGCTTGCATGTATTTTGGATGTTTTGCAACTGTTTTTTAGAAAGCTTGCAGGACTTGATGTTTATTATACAAAAGTTGACGGAAAGATGGTGGCTGTGACTGGAGATATTGTGACAAACTTCATTACTGGGATTTTGCAACCATTCTTGCCGGGTATAGATAAAACCGGAAATACATATCCAATTTTGTCGACCGTTTTCTGGTCAATGATTGTTTTTGGACTTATTATTTGCTTTGCTTGCACAATTGTTGCAATAATCAAGAGTCATTACAACTATGATGAGAAAGCAGCAAAAGGTCCTATGCAATATGTTTATACTGCCGGAAAGGCTGTTTTGAATATGATTGCGGTGCCAATCATTGTTGTTTTAGGGCTTTGGGTTTCACAAGGCATTTTGACTGCACTCGATTCTATTACTTCAATTTCAAGTTCATCTGTAATTGATCTTTATGGTGACAAAGTATCTCTTTTGCAGGAAACTCAAACAATAAAAGGTGTGTCAGGAAATGGGTCAGAAGATCCAAGTGCATCAGTTGAGTATGTTCGAGAGCCGGTTTATTATCAAGAAGGCGAAGAAGGATATGACCCAAGCAATCCTAAAAAAATAAAAGAATATAAAACAGTGCCAAAATACAAAAAGGGTTATACATATGTCTACTATGACATTTTTGGTTATGGTGGCGGAATTGTTTATGGAACAAGTGTTTCACCAAAATTCCCAAGCAAGAGTGAAATAGCGCTAATCGGTTCTTCAAACCAAACTTTTTCCGGTTCACTATTTAGAACCGCAGCGTATAACGGAAATCGAGCGAGAATTGGTTCGATGACCATAAACAACAAAGACAAATATAGCGGCTCTAAAGATGGACAACTTTTTGCAAATGCAAAAGACAATGATGAGCTTGCTGAAATGATTGACACGGCCTTTGCATGTCATTTGCATTTGAAAGAAGGCACATCTATGGAATTGAGTTATATGTCAAGCATGGAAGAAGCTGCAGACGAAGGCGGTGTTTGGGTAAGTAAGAAATACTTCGCCAATTTCTATGCAAAAAGTGTTGTGGCATTCTCGAAATTTAATGTTGGGCTTGTTTGGTATTATTATGACCTTTGGCAATTTAACTTTATTGTTGGATTTGCTGGGGTTATCGTTTGTGCATCGATTTTTATAAATATAGTTTTCGGTCTTATGACAAGGCTTATTATGTGCGTGGGGCTGTTCTTAATTGCACCGCCACTCTTTGGACTCTCTCCACTTGATGGTGGCGAGGCTGGCAAAAACTGGCGCAAGAATTTTATGGAACAAGTTTTGATGGCATACGGTTCTGTTGTCGGGATGAATATTGTTCTTTTGATTTTGCCTTATTTAAATGAAATCAATTTCTTTAATATTGCCGTTGCGGATTATTTCGCAAGAACATTGTTTATTATTGTTGGTTTAATTACCATCAAGGCCTTTATTGCGGTTGTATCAAAACTTGTTGGCGGGGCTGATGCAAACGATACGGGTGGAAAAATTTCTGAAGAAACTGGAAAAACAATGCGTAAAGCTGCCACAATGCCGTTTGAGGTTGCGAAAGGTGTGAAGAGAACAGCAGTTGGAGCTGTGAAGACAGTCGGAAAAGGTGCGGCTACGATAGGGCATGGAGCTATGATACTTGGTCACGGTGCTTCTGCAATAAAAAATGCTGCCGCTGCGGGACTTAGTGCTATAGGTCAGAAATCTTCTGGCAAAAAAGCGGCTCGGTTGGATAAAAAAATGAATAAGCAAAAAACTGAAGCAGAAAAACAAATGGATTCAGCAATCGCAGATTTTAAACAGTTTTATGGTGGTGCAGGTGCTGGCGGTGCTGTAGATGCAAAAGAAGAAAAACAACTAAAGAAGAGAATGTCCAAATTAGGTTTTTCTGATGCGGAAATACGAACAATGGAGGGTAACGCAAGGAGCAAGGGCGCCACAGTGACGGATGCTGATCTTGGAGTTGATATTGGACGAAGGAGACTAGAGTTTACGGCTGACAGTGTAATTAAAACCTATAAAAGACGTGAAGCAGCTCGAGAATCAGAAGCAACTTTCAAGACAGAAAGGGAAAGAACATGGAAGAAAGCTAAATCATCACTTTTAGGCGGTGATTATACAAATAAGAAAGGTAAAAAGCGTCATACAGATGGGGTCGTTGGCTCTGCAAAAGGCTTTGGCAAAGGCGTCGTTGGCACAGCTTCATCAGCTCGTGGCACAATAGGCAGTGCAGCAGATACGGTTGCTACAGGAATGTCACCTTTGACAGAAAACAAGTTTTATGAAGGGGTGTTCCCTAAGCCAGACCCTGCTAAGCAAACTGCTGCAAACACAGCAGATGCTGCAAAACAAGCACAATTCCAGTCAGCACTTGAAGTGTGGAAGGCTCAACATCCTGGTCAACCTTTGGATGATAAGACTTTGAAGGCATTGAAGAAACAATATGGAATAAAGTAAGATTTGAGGTGAAGTATGGGGATTTTGAAGGCGGTTGGCGAAATATTTAAACTGGCGTTTGGTGAAAATGATTTTGTAAAATCGTTGTTCAAGCCTGAAGATCCTGCAAAGGAAACAGCCGAAAACACCAGAAAAATACTTGAGCTCCAAAAAGAACGAAGCAGACTTCTGGAGCAACAGGCACGAGAAGGAAAATAAAAAAAGACCGAGAAATCGGTCTTTTTTTTGTGGGCGATTTGAAGTTTTTTCTCTGAATTTGTTGACAAACAAAAAGCATTTATGTATAATAACATCGTTTCACAAATTTGGTGATGTAGCTCAGCTGGCTAGAGCGTATGGTTCATACCCATAAGGTCGGTGGTTCGAGCCCACCTATCACCACCAAAGAAAACTGCGCCGTGTGGCGTTTTTTTATTCCTTTACTTGATTTTGGGGCGAAGAATAGAGTAAGATAAAAAAGAGGTGAAAGAGATGATTGAAGAACAAATCAAAAAAGCAAATATTGAAGCTATGAAAAACAAGGACACTGTTGCAAGAGGTTTTTATAGTGTTTTGTTGAACAAAATTTTATTAGAGAAAATTTCTAAGGGCGACAGAAATGCTCCGCTTGCTGATCCGGAAATTGCAAAGATTTTGCAAAAATCAATCAAAGAGCTTGAGGACGAAAGAGAAAATTATCTTAAGGTAAACAATGCCGTTGAGGTTGAAAATTTGAATCGTCAACTTGAGATTGCAAAGTCTTATCTTCCAAAGCAGCTTGGCAGAGATGAAATCAAAAATATCATCCTGTCGCTTGATGACAAAAGTATTCCAAATGTTATGAAGTATTTTAAGACAAACTTTAATGGACAAGTTGATATGAGGCTTGTTCAGGAAGTTTTGAAGGAAATTTAATGAAGGTTTTTGCAATAAGCGACCTTCATCTTTCGGTCAACAATCCAAAGCCAATGGATATCTTTGGGCCAACTTGGGAGAATTATGTTGATCGAATTTTTGAAGACTGGAGAGAAAAAGTTTCGGAAGAAGATGTTGTACTTCTTGCCGGTGATTTTTCATGGGCTATGAAATTGGAAGAGACCATTCCAGATTTTCAAATGTTGGAAGCTTTGCCTGGCAAAAAAGTTATTATTCGTGGCAACCATGATTATTGGTGGAAAAGTATTAGTGCAGTGCGAGAGATTTTGCCGCCAGATTTTTTTGCTATTCAAAATGACGCGATTAAATTCGGAAAATATATCGTTTGCGGCACGCGACTTTGGAATATACCTGATGGGGTCAAGCCGCTTTCTGCAGAAGATGAGAAGATTTATAAAAGAGAGTTGATTCGACTCGAAATGACCCTTCAAAATGCGCAAAAGCTCACAACAAATGATGAAGAAATCATTTGTATGTTGCATTATCCACCTTATACATTTAAGGAAGAAGACAATGAAATTACCGCTTTGATTGAAAAGTATGGAGTAAAAAAAGTTGTTTATGGGCACATTCATGCTTATTGCAAGCAGAATTTATATTTAGAGAAAAATGGCGTTGAATACTTTTTGACTTCTTGCGATATCGTGGGCAACAAGTTGGTAGAGATTGCAGGAGATTGAGATTTTGAAAAATTATTGACTTTTTGGGCAATAATGATTATAATTTAGGAAGAATTGAACTTGGAGAAATTTGTATGAAAAAACTTACTAAAGCTTTGGGACTTTCTGTTGGCGTGGTTTTGGCCGGAGGGCTTGCTCTTTCTGGTTGTGCCACTGTGGGAAATATAAGAAACAATGATAGCGACATTTTGTTTAATGGAGGTTCGCTTGCAAATGTGGGCGGATATCTTTATTTTGGCAACGCTTTTTCTGATCCATCTGCTTTTTCTGGAGACGGAGATTACAAAAATGCGAGTGCCATTTCTTATCTTTCAAGGTTGAATACAAACATTGAACTTTCTGCTGAAGGAAAGGACTATACTCCAAAGGGCGTTCAAAAAGTTGTTGGCGGACCTGTTGAGAACTCAAAATCTTTTACTTTCGTGTTGGGGGGCTATGTTTATTATGTTGTGCCAAAGCGTGAAGAAAGTGTAAATTCAGAGACTAAAAAGAGCGAACACAATTATACTTATTCTTCTTTGTATAAAGTAAAACTCAATGGGGATGGTGCAACAAAAATTTATACTACAACTGCAGAAATTTCTGAAATTCAAGCACTTAAATATGAAAACAAATATTATATTGTTCTTCTTGCTGGGACAAACCTTGTGAAAATAAGTTTGAGTGGAAACGCTGGGGCAACAGTGATTGCTGACAATGTGACAAGCGTGGCACTTCCAAAGACCTATCAGAAAAACAATTTGAGCACATCGCTTGAGTGGAATGGAGATATCATTTTCACCACTGCTCGTGAAGGGAATGAAAATATAACTGGTTCAACAATAAAGAAAGCAAAAATCAATGGTGATGTGACAACACTTACCTCAACGACATCAACAATTTCATTTGTTGGCAGACAAAAGGACAAAGCTTTTTATACATTTAGTGGTGAAACATTTATGTATGACACAAATGAAAACATTACTCTTGGTGCAGCTAGATTGATTTCGGCCACAGCAAGTGAGATTTATACTGTTGCCACAGAAAATGGTGACAAAGGATTTGTATATAAAGCAAACGACAGATTGTATCTTGCAGACATGAATGGAAATCAAGTTGGCACATCTTTTGTACTTAAAGACGAAAACAACAGCGACATAACAAGTTATAAAATTTTGACTGTCTGTGGGAGAACTGTTTATTATTTGACAGAAAGCGGGATTTTTAGGGCGAGCATTCAAAACTTTGTAAATTCTTTATCAAATCCAACTATATCTTGCTCGACCATTGTGACTATGAGTGGAATAAAGAACGAAAAAGCGTTTGCGTTTGACGGCGAGTATGTTTACTTTTATGCAAACCTTCAAAATATTGAGACCGAAGATGAAAAAGAGGCAGAGAAATTGAATGGTGATACAGCAAACTATTATTTGTATCGTGCAGATGTAAACAGAGAAAATGAATATCAGCTTTTGAGCAAAACAAAAGTTGCCGCGAGAAATTCTAAATAAAAGAGTTTGATTGAAGTGCACCCCTACACTAAGACAATATAAAAAAGGGGTTTTAAAAGAAATAGAATTTTTTATCTATTTCTTTTTTCTTTGTGTCCAAAAAGTAATAATTATATGATATACTATAAATATATTACTAAAGGAGAAATTTATGGGAGCACCAAAAGGACAAACACACAAAACATATTCAAAAGAAATCAAACAGGAAATTTTGGAGAAATTAAAAACAAATCAAAGCCATTTATCTTTAGCTAGAGAATATGGTATCTCTATTAAAACCATAGAGGGTTGGCAAACTAAATATAGAAAAGGCATAGATATATTAAATGACGATAGGCTTAAAAACCCTAACAAATCAGAAAAACCAACTTATGAAGAACTTGAGAAACAACTTGATATAGTAAAAAAAATGATGGTTTTCATAAAACAACAAAACATCAAAGAGCATTACTAATAAACACACAAAGAGAGTTATATTCACTTAATTTATTATGTAAAACATTAGAAATAAGCCGAAGTTCGTATTATCGGTTAAGAAATGCTAAAAGTAAAGAAGACACGGATTTACAACAAATATATAAGGTTTATGATGAATCTCACCAAACTTATGGACATAGAAGAGTTGCATTAGCATTAAGACAACAAGGAATGATTATGAATAAAAAGAAAGTTGCACGGCTTATGCGCAAACATCATATTGTTCCTAAATATTATAAAAAAAATATGCATACACAAAAAGCTGTGTAGAATCAGGAATGAAACCAAACTTAGTAAATAGACATTTTATTTCACTAAGACCAAATCAGGTTTGGGTAACAGATGTTTGTGTTTTATATTTTAAGCAAAAAAGATTATATCTTTCCGTTATGTTAGACCTTTATGATAGAAAAATTGTTTCGTATAAAATTAGTGAAAAGAAAGATGCTGACCTAGCACTATATACACTCATTTCTGCAAGATTAAACCATTATGAAGCAAAAAATGTAATAATACATAGCGACCAAGGTGCACTGTATTTTTCAGACAAATTCCAACACAAATGTAGATTGTTTGGTTTTCAACAATCTATGAGTAGGCCTGGAAAACCTACAGATAATGGTGTTATTGAAAGTTTCTTTAGTAGGTATAGAGCAGAAATAAAGTGCTATCCAAAACCCAAATCAATAGAGGAATTAAAAAATATAACATTTGATTGGCTTTGGTTCTACAATGAAGAAAGAATAAATTTGCCAATAAAAATAACAAAACATAAGATTTTTAATTATGAAAAAGCAATTAAAAAAGCAACTGAATTTGAAAAATCAAATATATAAACAATTTTTGGAAATATTGACAAAACAAATAAACACTGCTACAATAAACAAAGTTTTGGAGGGTGTTATGAGCACTGAAGATTTTAATGTAGACATTAAATGGGATATGCAAGAAAAAGAACAAAGACAATACAAATTAAGGGCTGATAGCAATGAAGCTTTTATGAGAGTTTATGGCATAAATATACAGCCAAACGAGAATGATGTTGGATGGACATCTGGTTATTTCCCTAGGTGTATTGGCCAAGAACTTGATTTATTGGTAAACGATATTTTTGATATTGCTAAAGAATTGAACAATTATATAGTGGCTTATTGTTGTGCAAAAGAAATGTGTAAAGCAAATAACGATTATTTAATAGAAAATTTTGTAGAAAAAGTTTGCGAATATGGTTCTTGGGATGATCAATCTACTAAAGAAAAAATTATAATTGAAATGATTAAAGGAATGCGTAAAACAATTAAAGAAGGCTTTTCACCTAAAACGCCTGATTCAATTATAGGGTTATTCCAGGACTATTATCGTCTATTTTTAGATGAAGATTCCAATGTTAGATTAGCCCATGAAATTAAAAGATCTTTTCCTAAATATACACAACGAAAAGCTTTAGAAAATAAAAATACAAAAAAATCTGAAAATGTTGAAACATTTTGTATAGATGACTTCGATCTTTTACCATTCTAAATCATACCTAAGCAAAAAGTGTTTCACTTGGAAGATAAAGAACAAAAAAGACTCAAAATTTTGAGTCTTTTTTGTTGCTATTTTATTAAAACCACATAAACATTTTATACTCTTTTTTATTGTGTCTTATTTTAAGGGTACATTTCAATTTCAAACTCTTTTTTTTATCTTAAATTTCAACGCGATTTTATGCTTTTTTTAATTTCTTCTTAAAATTTTTCAAATTTAATGAAATTCCGCCACATTTTTTGAGATTTGACGAGTTTCGACAGCTTTGTAAATTGTGCGACAATATTATAGATTTTTCTATTTAGCCATATCAGAATTTTGTGTTATCTTTATTATGTTTTTGCGGAAAGCGAAAATTTAAGGAGAAGAAAATGGAAAATTTTGAAAAGGCAAAGAAAATTTATTTTGCGGACATTACAGAAGACAACAAGATGATTGAATATTTTGAGCAAAGCAAAAAGTTTGATGTGGTAGGCAAGAGTGCAGACGGGCTTGTGGTTGTGGAAGATGTTTTGAAACTTATGCCAGATATTTTGGTGATGGAAGTCATGCTTTCAAATCTTGATGGCTTTGCCGTTTTAGAAAAAATAAAATCGCTCAAAGAGAAAATGCCAAAAGTGTTTTTTGTTTCAAACCTCTCGCATAGCGGGTTTGTGACAAAAGCAATTCAATCGGGCGCAAGTTATTTTATGATAAAACCAATTTCGCCAGAAAATCTTGAAAACAGAATCAATGAGGTTTTGGACAATAATCGTGGTCAGAGTGAAACACGACAGCTTGACGAAAAAATTTCAAACATTTTTATCAGCATTGGAATACCTGCACATATAAAAGGGTATCAATTTTTAAGGGAGGCGGTGAAACTTGCTGTTGAAGAGCCCGAGATAATTGGTTCGATAACAAAAAAGCTTTATCCAACCATTGCAGAAAGATTTGAAACGAGTTCGAGCAAGGTAGAAAGGGGTATGCGTCATGCGATTGAAGTGGCTTGGAACAGAGGCAAGATTGAGAATATTAACAATATTTTTGGACTTAAAATATATAATAGAAATGAAAAGCCAACCAATGGTGAGCTTATTGCACTGATTGCGGATAAGATGATAATGGACATATAGGCGAAAACTGCGCTTGGGCTCGTTTTTGCCACGAGTGTCAAAAAGCTCGCTGTTCGCTTGTTTTCGCCTAGTAGTGCGACCAAACGAAAAACGCGCTACGCTGGTTTTTGTCGCAACTTGAAGTGGAGAGATAGAGCCTGCGCTTGGACTCGTCTTTGCCACGAGTGTCAAAAAGCTTGCTGTTCGCTTGTTTTCGCCTAGCAGTGCGACCAAACGAAAAAAATAATTGTGGTTTTAGGCGAGAGTTTTGATTTTTGTAAAAAGGCGAAATTTTTTGGCAAGTTTTTAAAAAAAATCAAAAAAATGCAACTTTTTTCAAATTGGGTATTGAAATGTGAAAAAGTATGTGTTATAATGGAGTCAAATTTAGGAGGTAATTATGTCTAGAAAACTCTCAAAAATTATGATGATTTGTGTTTTAGCAGCAATTTTTCCGTTGATGATTGTTGGTGTCACACTCGCATCATATTATTCAATTGGCAAGACAGTTGAAGTTGACTCTTATACTGACTATGCCGCACAAGGAGATGCTTATGCGTCAGTCGTTTATAATAATGACGCTAAAACATCATTTGTTATTTCTGACAGCCACATGAAGAAGGTTGAACTTGCTGCATCTGCAACAGGATATGATTTTCAAGGTTGGTTTGCTGGAAGCAAAGACGAATATATTAGAAAAATAGGCGACGGCGAAGAAATCGAATTTATTTCTGAAGACAAGAAAATTTCTTTCGGTATGACAGAATACGAAAATGTTTTGGCCGTATTTAGCATCAAGGAATATGCTGTGACTTATAAACAAGATGCAGCTCACGGACTTGCTGCTGATGTAAATGCAAACTTGATGTATGGCAAACAGCTTCTTGTTCCTGAAAACAACAACCCTGCTTATGACTTTGTTGGTTGGAAGGTTGAAGGCGAAGAAGAAGTTTATGCAAATGCAAACTTTGGAAACGAAGCAAATGTTGAACTTGTTTCTGTTTGGAAAGACAATGCTCAAGTAAATGTAAACTTCTATGATGGCGAAACACTTCTTGACACTAATCAAGGATATGCAACAAAGGCATTTGAACTTCCTGCAGTTTCAACTCTTGTTGATGCAGAAGCTGGATATTCTTATGCTTGGGCAGATGCACAAGGAAACGAGATTACACAAATTACACTTTCTGAAGAAACAAACGTATATGTAAAGAAATCAGCTCTTGTTTATGATTTAACAATTAATGCAGAAGATATTGAATTCGCTGAAGCTGGAAACATCAACTTTACAAAAACAAGTTATGCTGATGTAAGTGCAGTTTATAATGCAAACAACTGGGCTGGAGTTTATTCATTCTATAAACTTGGAACAATTTCATACGCAGGAAACACTTATGCATCAGCTGAAGATCTTGTAGCAGCAATCGTAGCCGCAAATCCAAACGGAGCCGATGGTGCAGTTGAGATTGAAGTTGCTGCAACTAAAAACTTTGCAAAATTCAACAGCGGAAGCACAATTACAACAGCGTTTATTGAATATGACGAAGATTTGGAAATGTGGGTTCCTGATGGCAGAACTTTTGTAGGCAATGAAATGGGTTATGATGGACCAACTACTGACGAGTATGCACTTGACAGATCAACAATGACAAATGCAGATTCTTCGATGAAGATCGTTGATATTCTTCAACTTGCTAACGCTTATATTTACAACAAAGATGGTGAAGCTGTAAAAGTTTATTCAATTAAAGTTTCTACTACTAAGGTTTTGGCACGCACAGTTTTGGTTGATGAAGACACAACTATTGAAGATGTAATTGAAAGCGTTGTTTTGAATGGTGGGGCTGTAGATCTTGGAAACACATTTGAATTTACTTCAATGGAAATCAACTTTGTACTTGCTTAAAAACTTAAAAAATTGTTGAAAATTTGTTGACTTATGCTCTTTGGGTATGTTAGACTTAAAGAGCATTGAGGAAGTTTAGCTCAGCTGGGAGAGCGTCTGCCTTACAAGCAGAGGGTCATAGGTTCGAGCCCTATAACTTCCACCAATGGTAAAAAGGAACACTAGGGAAGCCTAGTGTTTTTTTGTTTAATACATTTTGATAGTGACAAGGGAGTTTCTCAGCCACACTTACAACTTCGACCTGGGCTGATAACTTCCACCAATGGTAAAAAGAAACACTAGGGAAGCCTAGTGTTTTTTTTGTTTAATATATTTTGATAGTGACAAGGGAGTTTCTCAGCCACACTTACAACTTCGACTTGGGCTGATAACTTCCACCAATGGTAAAAAGGAACACTAGGGAAGCCTAGTGTTTTTTTGTTGGGAATAGTGTTTTTTGTCGAATTTGGGTTGATTTTGACACTATTTTTATGTTATAAGTTTTTTGAGGGCTTTTCTGCGGATGAAGAAATATATTTATACCTTTATATTAGTTGTCTTTGTCGCGCTTGTGGGCGGGATTGTTTATTTGACCATACCGAAAGATGATGTTGGTACAAAATTGAACATTTATGCTGAAGATTTTTCTATGGTTGTGAATGAACAAAAGCAAATTCGTTATACACTTTCTGTGAATCCGGCACTTGTGTTTGTTGAGATGCACGAAGATGATTCAAATATTTTGACCATTGAACAAAGAGATGATGGAACGTTTGTTGCAAACAGCCATGGTGTTGGTGCGACTACCGTGACCATTTCTGCAAGATATGGCAGTTTTGAAGCTATGAAAATTATAACAATTTCGGTGGTGAGTGATCAATCACAGATTATTGCTACTGTTGATCCGCCAGAAACTTTTGAAGAAATTGTGCGACAAACACAAAATTGCAGTGTGAGTGGAAATGTAGTAAATATTAGCGTGGGTGAGGTGGCGGTTTTTACAATTGCGATTGAAGGGGTGAATATTGAGAATCTTTATTTTGAAAACACAAATTCAAACCTTTCGGTTGAAGAAGTAGACGTTGTTATGCCATTTATGTATGAGATAAGCACAACGCAGGCGGGGAGTTATGCTATTAGATTTGTGTTGAATAATAATACTGTTTATAATGTGTCGGTAGTAGCAGAATAAGAAGATTTGACACACCCGGATACGTTGGGGTTAAATTGGAGAAAAATGTCAATTTTTCTTCAATTTTTTTTCAAAAACTGTTGACTTTTTTCTTTTCATTGTAGTAAAATACACATGTCGCAACCCAAAAATGAGCGTTGTGACAAGATACTTGAAAATTAAATAGTTTATTTGAATCAAACAATATAACTTTATGCAAAGTTTAAGTCAATGTTAGTTATCGAGTTCAGGAAATAAAATATCGGGGTAAGTGTAAACCCCAAATCTAGAAT